>FSXK01001991.1_pt1 | contig 17420 bp, 14 predicted proteins | sample 1638101 | NCBI WGS metagenome assembly FSXK01 (sample SAMEA3914788, study PRJEB12502) | metagenome | biome: forest; material: soil | place: Canada | collected 2011-07-03 | depth 0.1 m | reverse complement strand
TTCTTCGGAAACGTGCTGAGCAGAAGCGCTTGCGAGAGCGGTATCATCGGCCCCGCCACTGCGCCTTGTATGACGCGGGCCACGAGCAGAGAGGGCAAATTCGGCGCGAGGCCGCACACCGCGGAAGCCACTACGAACAGCAAAATCGAGGCCACGAAGAGCCGCACCTGCCCGACCCGCTGTGTCAGCCAGCCGGTCAGCGGAATTGCCACCGCGTTGGCCGCGGCGAACAGCGTGATGACCCACGTGCCTTCGTCGACCGACACACCCAGGTCGCCGGACATCGTCGGGATCGCGACGTTGGCGATCGACGAGTCCAGCACATTCATGAAGGTGGCGAGGGCCACGGCGAATGCGCCCAGCGCGAACTGCCAGCCAGTCAATGGCGCCGGGGCGCTCGCGTTCTTTGGCGGGTTCATGTTGCGTCCTTTAAGAGGCTTGATGGCCGGCTGTAATCAAGCCGTCGTCAGGTATCTGATTTGTCAGATATTGAGTTAAAGAATTCGTCCGAAACGGACCATTCCTGCCACACCGGAAAGTTGAAAGGCTACGCAAGTCCGGTCTGTCGCGGTAGATCCGTGTCAAGCGAATCTGTGTCGCCGAATGAGCAACGCCACTGGCAGCGTAAGTCTTCAACCCGGTCGATACAGCCGCAGCGCGTCAGTCATGACCGGGAGCTTACGGTCGACTGGGGGCGCCGAAATGTTCGATTAGCATCTCGATGAGCACGCGCACCTTGCGGGGTGGATGCGCGCCGGGAGGGCGGATAACGTAAATTCCGGCCTCTGGAACGGGAAATCGGCGCATGATCGGAACGAGCGCGCCAGAGGCCACATGATCGTCCGTCAGGAAATCGGGAAGTGACGTAATACCTAGACCGGCGACCGCAGCAGCGACAAGAGCGTGGCCGTTGTTAGCGGTGAACCGCCCGCGCGGGTTGATGGTTATAACGCTGCGGTCATCAATGAACCTCCATATCTCGGCATTTTGGCAGAGCGCTTCATGGTTCATGATCTCGTCTGGAGTTTGGGGTTCTCCATGCGTTCGAATATATGCTGGGCTGGCCACCAGCTTGCCGAATATGGGACCGATACGACGTGCGATCAGATTGGAATCCGCGAGGTGGCCTATGCGGATGGCTGCGTCGAATCCCTCGTTTACAACGTCGACGAAATGATCGCTGAAGGAGGTTTGAAGTTGCAGAAGTGGATGTTGTTTTGCCAGGTCGGCGAGTAGCGGTGCGAGGTGGGTCGCGCCGAACGATACGGGTGCCGCAATCCTAAGGCGTCCGCGCAGCTCGCCAGTCGGAAGGATGGTTTCTCGCGCCAGGTCCAATTCGGCGCAGACGCGTGCTGCGTATTCACGAAAAGTGGCCCCCGCTTCCGTCAACGTTGCACCGCGTGTGGTACGCGACACGAGTTGGACGGACAAGTCGCTCTCCAGCCTCGCGAGTCTGCGACTGACGACTGATTTCGACAGACCTAATCGCCGCGCTGCGGGTGTAACGCCGCCTGCGTCGGCCACCTCAACGAACGTTTGCAGATCTTCAATGTCAAGCATTCCTGTTCTCGTATTTTTGCCCAAGAGGCCTTTGACGGGCACCGATCTACCTGCGCGGTAAAGACGCCGACGTCATCGAGCTGAGTATATCGTCGTCTGACATACGCGAGCGAACGACACTGAGGGGTGATAGGAGACGTGTTTGCAAAGACTCTACATTTTCACCGAGATCGCACGCGTATCGGGGCACGTGAGGATATCGCCGTGCATTGTCGGTAAGGCTAAAGCTTTTTATAAATGAGACGTAAACCAGATGGATAGGGCTGGGATTCCCCCTGCATCGAGTCAGCCAGCCGGAAACTGCGCGGTGTACCGTAGTCTTCTTTGGAGGTATCAGTGAAAGGAATCGTATTCAATCTGCTTGAAGAGGTCGTCACCCGCACGCATGGCGAGCATATCTGGGATGCGTTGCTGGACGCGGCAGAACTGAGCGGTTCGTATACCTCCTTGGGCAGCTATCCCGACGAGCAGATGGGCAAGCTCGTACAGGCAGCGTCCAATGCGTTGAACGTCACTCCCGGGGAGGTATTGCGCTGGTTCGGCCAGGAGGCGATGCCGCTGCTCGCGCAACGCTATCCGACTTTCTTTCTTGGCCATCAGTCGAGCCGACCGTTCATCGTAAGCGTGAATCAGATCATTCACCCTGAGGTACGCAAGCTCTACGCTGGAGCGGACGTCCCGGTGTTCGATTTCAGCGACGGACCGGACGGTGCGTTGATGCTCGGGTATCGGTCACCGCGTAAGTTGTGCGCCTTGGCTCAGGGATTTATCGAAGGCGCCGCAGCGCACTTTCACGAGTCCGTGGCAGTGGAACATCAGACTTGCATGCACGACGGAGACGCCGAGTGCCGGATGCGCCTCTCGTTCTCCACCAACGGGGCCGGATAAATGGTTGGGGCCGCTGTCGAAGATGTTGCTGAACAGCTAGCGCGGGTGCAGCGGCGGCTGGACCGGGAGCGCCAGGCACGCTTTGAAGCTGAAGCAATTGCCGAGCGCGGCCTGAGGGAGCTTTATGAGCGGCAACAGGAACTCCAGTTGCTAGAAGCAATCGCTGGCGCCGCCAACCAGATGAGTTCGGTGCAGGAGGCCCTGCAGTTTGCGGTCACGCACATCTGCCAGTTCACGGGATGGCCACTGGGGCATGCCTATGTTACTGAGACTGACGGAGCGTCCCGTCGTTTGCGTCCTATTGCCGTCTGGCATGGCGCCAATCTTGCGCGAATACATGATTTCCTGCAGGCCACTGAGCAGATGATCTTTGCTTCGGGCGTCGGACTGCCCGGGCGAGTGCTGGCCACAGGCGCACCTGTATGGATTCCCGATGTGACCGAAGACAGCAATTTTCCTCGGGCGCCATCTGCTCGCCACGCGGGTCTAAAGGCGGCATTTGCGTTTCCGGTGTTGGCGGGAAGCGAGGTGATGGCGGTCCTCGAGTTCTTCACTGATCGCATCGCGCCACTCGACGAGCTGCTCCAGCGCTTGATGTCGCAAGTGGGAACCCAGCTCGGTCGCGTGATTGAGCGCCAGCGTGCCGAGGACCGGCTCGTCCACCGAGCCTTCCATGACTACCTGACGGAGTTGCCCAATCGGGCGATGTTTCTTGACCGTCTCGGGCGCGCCGTCGCGCGTCAGCGGGAAGACTCCGATTATCAGTTCGCAGTTTTGTTTATCGACCTCGACCGCTTCAAGGTCATCAACGACAGCCTGGGACATCTGGCCGGCGACCAGCTCATTGCCCAGGTCGCCGGACGCTTCCTGGCGTCGCTGCGTCGGGAAGACACGGTGTCCCGCTCCGGCACAGAAGCTGGCCCCTATGCCAGTTTCTCCGCCGGAACGCTGGCGCGCCTGGGCGGAGACGAATTCACGATACTGCTCGACAATATGCATTCGCCGCACGATGCCGAGCAGGTGGCGCAGCGTATCCAGGATGCACTCAAACGGCCGTTCGAACTGGATGGGCAGGAGGTGTATACATCCGCGAGCATTGGGATCGCCACAAGCGCTGTGCACTACGCGTCGGCAACCGAAGTGCTGCGTGATGCCGACCTCGCTATGTACCAGGCCAAGATGCGCGGTAAAGCCCGGCATGAGGTATACAACGAGACCATGCATCAAAGCGCCATGGCGCGCCTGAGACTTGAAACGGATCTGCGCCATGCGCTGCTCAACCAGGAGTTCGTGGTTCACTACCAACCGATCGTCTCACTCAAGACTCGTGAAGTGGCGGGCTTTGAGGCCTTGGTCCGCTGGCAGAAGTCCCCTGCGGAGCTGATCCATCCGGGGGAATTCATCTCGGTCGCGGAAGACACGGGGCTGATTCTATTCCTCGGGATGTGGGTGCTAAGGGAAGCTTGCCGAACGCTGTGCAACTGGCAGAAAGCGTTTCCGCGCGACAAACCGTTGACTGTGAGCGTGAACGTGTCGGCCCGCCAGTTCAGCCAGCCCGATCTGGTGCAGCAGATTCGCCAGATCATCGAGGAGACCGGCGTGGATCCGGCAACTGTCACGTTGGAAATTACCGAGAGCGTGACAATGAGCGACGCCGAGCACGCAATCCGCGTACTGTCACAACTGCGTGAGATCGGGGTCCGCTTCAGCATCGATGATTTCGGCACCGGCTACTCGTCGTTGAGCTATCTGCATCGCCTGCCGCTGGACATTCTCAAGATTGACCGCTCGTTTATCTCAGCGATGAGCGAGGGCGGCGAGAGCCTGAGCATCGTCCGTACCATCATGCGGCTGGCGAAGGACCTGGGTATCGACGTGGTCGCCGAGGGCACGGAGACGATCGCCCAACTCGACCATTTGAGTGCTTTGGACTGCGAGTTCGGCCAAGGGTATTATTTTTCCCGTCCGCTTGACGCCTCCGGCATACGTGAGTTGCTCAAGACGCCAGGGCGATTTTCTGAATGATGCGGTACTCCGGCCTTCTATCCTGACGCACTTGCCAAGCTGATTCTCGACATCATCTCCTCCGCTAGCCTTGCGCAGAACGTCCGGTTTCATCAAGCCACTGAACGATGTTACGCACCGTATCGCCATAGAAGGTGCGATACAACTCCTCCGACACGTAGCCGATGTGAGGCGTCGCGAGCACGTTGGGCAATTCGCGCAGAGGGTGCGGGTTGTCGAGCGGCTCGACATCGTATACATCCAGCGCGGCGCCGGCAATCTGACCGGTCGTGAGTGCCGCAAGCAGTGCTGCATGGTCGACGATTGGTCCCCTGGACGTGTTAATCAGCCGGCTTGTAGGTTTCATCTGCGCGAGTTCCGTCGCGCCGACCAACCCTTGGGTTCGCTCGCTAAGCCGTACATGGATCGACAGGAAATCTGCCGTAGAGAACAGCACATCCTTGCTGACTAGCTGCGCGCCCTTTTCCGCGGCACGCTCCGCCGTCAGGTGCTGGCTCCACGCTATAACGTTCATTCTGAATGCTCGCCCGATGATGCCGACGGCCGAGCCGATATGGCCGAGACCAAGCAATCCGAGCGTCTTGCCCGCCAGTTGTTCGCCGAGCGCAACCTGCCAGCCTCCCTGACGCAGTGAGCGATTCTCGAGGGGAATATTGCGGGCCATCGCGAGAATCAGGCCCCAGGTCAACTCAATCGTCGGCGTAGACGAATAGCCCGTATGACGAATTTCGATGCCGCGTTCCGCAGCGGCATCCTGATCGATCGACGCATTCCCAGGGCCGGTCGAGGCGATCAGCTTCAGGTTCGGCAAGCTCTCGATGACTACGCGGTGCAGCGGTGTGCGCTCTCGCATCACGCATACGACATCGAACGGTCGCAGGCGTTGAATCAGGTTCCCGACGTCGGCGACGTGGTCGTTGAACACCGTAATGTCTGCGAGGTTTTCAAGGGGCGACCAGTCTGCCATGCTGAGCGCGACGCTCTGATAGTCGTCGAGGACCGCGACCTTGATGGGAAATTTAAGGTTCATGTTGCGTGCTCCATGAATTGTTGACCTTGTTGCCGTTAGCAGGGCAGCTCATCACACATTGTCCTGGTACTTCTCGATGTGGTCGACCAGCATGCGCGCAGGAAGCGGCAGCGTGTCGAAATTGCGCGCGATGATCGACAGCGGCCGTAGCGACCACGGTTCGTCAAGCTCAACGACGCGAAACGGCGCCGAATGCAGATACGGTGTCACGCTTCCCATGGGGAGTACTCCAATGCCGAGACCCGCACTGACCATGTTGCGTACGCCCTCGAAGCTTGTCACCTCGATACGCACGCGAAGCCGCTTACCGGCACGCTCAGCCGCGGCGCGACACAATTTCGAAATCGACGTACCGTACGGCATGCTGACGACATCATCCTCCAGCGCTTCCGCGAAGGTCATGCTTGCGTGCCCGGCAAGCCGATGATCCGCCGGCACGATCACGACCAGCTTATCGATGCTGTACGGACGCCACTGCAGATCGCGGAGGGAATCCTCGGTGGCCGAGCAGATGCCGAGATCGGCGACGCCGCTTGCGATCGCCTGCACTACTTCATCGCTCGATTTCTCGACCATATCGATCCGAACTTTCGGATTTGCGCGCAGAAAGGAGCGCAGCACACCGGGCAGATACTGAACCATGGCGGTGAAGTTCACATAAATGCGCGTATGCCCCCTCAATCCTGCCGAATATTCAGACAATTCGTCCGAAATTTGCTGCAAGTGCTCACTGAGCCGTTTCGCGTGATGATAGAGCGCCTCGCCCGCAGGCGTAGCCTGAACACCGCGGCTGTGCCGATATAACAGCGGCGTGCCGGCGTCGTCTTCAAGGTCTGATACGCGCTTACTGACGGCCGATGCCACGATATGCGTGCGCGCTGCCGCCGCAGCAATGCTGCCCTCCTCGATAACAGCCACGAAAATCCGCAGGGACTCCATGTCGAGTCGCAACGGTCGATCTGCTGAGACACGCATCTTCACTCCTTCGTGTTGGATATCCGGCCGTTTAGTACCCATCGCAATTGGCGATGCCTCTATTGAACATTGAGAAATTCTCAATACGCACGGCAACCGGCATCCTATGCGCCATGGAGTTCGATCCTGGCAGGACCATCGGTCGAGGCGCGGGGCCGGGCAATGTCCATCGCGATTCTATGTCGAGGAGGCGACGTTGTGCTGGCGGCCGATGGATGTGGCACGCTGTAGCACAAGCCGATGCACGGCCGGAACGCATGAAAACGCTCTTGAAGACAGGAAGGAGACAAAAGATGGAACACAAGCAACTTACTTTGAGCCCGCGGTCTCATTGGTACGAGGGGCTCACTGGGATGCACTGGCGTGTGCTGAAGGCGAGCTTTCTCGGCTGGATTTTCGACGGCTACGAGGCACTGGCACTCGTCGTGGTTCTGGGGCCGATGATGCATTCCGTGCTGTCGCCGGAGCAAGCCGCATCCCCTACAACGTACGCGGGTCTGGTTATCGGCATCACATTGCTTGGCTGGGGGGCGGGGGGATTGGTCGGTGGGATTCTCGCGGACTATATCGGACGCAAGCGGATGATGCTCTGGTCCGTCTTCCTGTATGCGATGTTTTCGGGTTTGACCGCGTTCTCGCAAACCTTTTGGGTGTTGTGTGGGCTGCGTTTCCTGACTGGCCTCGCCATGGGCAGCGAATGGAGCACGGGCGTCGCGCTGCTGTCGGAAACCTGGCCGGAGCGGGCTCGTGCGAAAGGGGCGGGCTTTCTGCAATCAGGCTTTGGCTGGGGCACGATGATCGCGGCGGTCGTGTGGTATGCGCTTTCGTCAACGCATCCCCTCGGTGCCGAAAGCTGGCGGTTGATGTTTGTGCTTGGCGCAGTGCCCGCGTTTTTCGTGCTGTACATCCGACGCGGGGTCAGCGAGTCGGAGAAATGGCAAGCCGCGGTGCGCGAGAAACGCTGGAGCGCGACGAGTGCCCAGCCGGCTGCAGGCAACGCGCCCGCATCCGACAAGCGCCCGTTCACGCTCACTCAACTGTTCAGTGAACCCGTCGCGCTGCGCCGCACGTTGCTTCTGCTCGTGCTGTCGATCGTCACGACCGTCGGCTGGTGGGCCATTTCCAGCTGGCTGCCAACCTATACCGTGGCGCTCGCTAAAGCCGAAGGTATTCCCGATGCCTTGTCGTGGGGCTCGAAGATATCGATCGTGTACACCGTTGGTGCGATTGCGGCATATATGGTCGCCGGCTTCGTGGTGGATGTAATCGGCCGGCGCGCGTTCCTGTCGCTCACTTTTGTCGGTGCGCTAGTGACGACGTTCATCACCTACAAGCTGACGACGAGCGTCGAAGCGATGATGGTTGTGGCGCCGATCAACGGTTTCTTCACCTTGGGTTGTGCCTATGTGTGGATGGCGATCTACCCATGCGAACTCTTTTCCAGCAGCGTGCGTTCCACCGCGATCAGCTTCGTGTTCAATGCGGCGCGCCTGATTGCGTGGGTCTTCCCAATCATCGCGGGCAGCATGATCAAATCGTTCGGTGGTGTGTCGCAGGCCGCGTTGGCACTCGGCTCTGTGTATCTGCTGGGTATTGTGCTGCCGTGGTTCTTGCCTGAAACGCGCGGCGCAGGCATGCCGGACTAGTTCCCCCATGCATTTTGGATAGCTAACTGTTTTTTGGAGAAACAAATGCCTCAAAATTTCCGTATTGGTCAGATTGTTCCGAGTTCGAATACGACCATGGAAACTGAAATTCCCGCCATGTTGCGCGCCCGTGAAGCGATCCGCCCCGAACGGTTCACTTTCCATTCGAGCCGGATGAGAATGCATAAGGTCACGAAGGAAGAATTGGCCGCGATGAACAAGGAAGGCATTCGTTGTGCGGCGGAACTCGCGGACGCTCGTGTCGACGTGATGAGCACGGCGTGTTTGGTCGCGATCATGGCGATGGGGCCCGGATATCATCGGGAAACCGAACGCGAACTGTTGGAGGCTGCTCGTGCTAATCATTGCCTTGCGCCCGTCATGACCTCGGCGGGGGCTTTGGTGGAAGGTCTGAAGATCCTGGGCGCCCGCCGGATTTCGCTGATGGCGCCGTACATGCGGCCCTTGACTGACCTCGTCGTCGCGTACATCGAAAACGAAGGAATTGAGGTAATCGATTCCCTCTGCTTCGAGATTCCCGACAACCTTGAAGTCGGTCTGCGCGACCCGATGCAATTGATTGAAGACGTTCGAAGCCTGAATACCGAAGGCGCGGACGTTGTCGTGGCGTCCGCGTGCGTTCAAATGCCTTCATTGCCGGCAATCCAGCGCATCGAAGACATGCTGGGTATCCGCACCGTTTCGACTGCGGTATGCACCGTGCGGCGCATGCTGGATCATCTTAAGCTTGAGCCGATCGTCCCCGGCGCCGGAGCGTTGCTTGCCGGCGCGTGATGGGGAATGCAGTCAGCGCTCACAGAGTTACGCGTTGGACATTCCTGTCTGTTCGACTGCACCGCCGCGGCTGCAGCGCAGCCGCAACCGTGGCTCAATAGGTCTGATCGGCAACAACACGCGCCACCGTTTCCAAAGACCACTTCAGCGTAGACAGGCTGACCGAGCCGAGTGCCAACCGGATGGCGTGAGGCACCTGCGCTGAGGTAGCGAACGGATGAGCCGTCGACACGGAAATGTGTTCGCGCATCAACGCCATCGAGATTGCGTCTGCCCGGACCTCCTGTGGCAGAGGAAGCCAGACGAAGTACGACGCGGGATGGCTGATCCGTTTCAGCCCGCCCAGGATCTCAGCAGCAAGGCCCTGGCGCAGCGCGGCATCCCGCCGTTTGTCGGCCTCGAGCCTGGCCACGGTGCCGTCCTCGATCCAGCCACAGGCGATAGCCGTCATGGTCGCCGGGGTGTTCCACGTCGTTGCACGGATGGCCCGTTCGAGTCTGAGAGCCCATTCGCGCTGGGCACAGACGAAGCCGACGCGCAGCCCGGTTGCGACACTCTTCGACAAGCTCGACACATACACCGTCATCTCCGGAGCTAGCGATGCCAAAGGAGGCGGGGCACCTTCCGCGAGGAACGCGTAGGCCGCGTCCTCGATCAGCATCAGTCCGTGCTGGCGGGCGATGGCGACCAGTTCCCGACGTCGCCTTGCGCTCATCACCCAGCCGAGCGGGTTATGGAGCGTTGGCATCGCGTATACGGCGCGTACTCGCCGTCGCCTGCACAGCGCCGTCAATGCGTCCAGATCCATGCCGTAGCCAGCCGCGGGAATAGGGGCGAGTTCCAGCCGGGCGGCCTCGGCGGCAAGCTTGAATCCCGGGTACGTCAGGGCATCCACGGCCACCACGTCGCCGGGCTCGAGCAAGGCCATGGCCGTTGCCGTCAGCCCGTGCTGCGCACCGCTCACCAGCAATACGGTTTCAGCCGATGCCACGAGTCCCCGGGTGCTCAGGTGGCGCGCCACGGTCGCCCGCTCGTGCTCGCGCCCGCCGTGGGGCTGGTATCGAAGCAGGGCCTCCAGGTCGCCTGCGGCTGCGAGCTGTCGTAGCGCTGTCCGGAGAAGGTCTGCCTGATCCGGCAACGCGGGATAGTTGAAGCTCAGATCCACGGTGTCAGCGCTCCAGGCATGCAGATCAACGCCTTGACCGCGCGGGAGCGCCTCCTTGACGAACGTGCCGCGACCGGTTTCTCCGCTCACCAGACCCATCGCTTGCAGCTCTGCGTAGACGCGCGTGGCCGTCACCAGTGCCAGTCCTTCGCGAGCTGCGAGATCGCGATGCGTTGGCAGTCGCGTCCCGGGACGCAGCCGCCCCGCACGGATATCGTCCGCGAGACGGTCGACCAGTTGCTTGTAGCGGGGCTGAGGCATCCCTGAACATATCCATGACAATTATTTGATTGTATTGATTATCGGTTCTACGATGGCGCAATACAACGTCTGCATTCGCACGAGGCTCGCCATGCACATCGCCATCCTGACCTTTGAAGGTTTCAACGAACTCGACTCGCTGATCGCGCTCAACATCCTCAACCGGGTCAAGAAGCCCGGTTGGAAGGTTTCAATCGTCAGTCCGGCGGATAAAGTGCGTTCAATGAACGGTGTGGTGATAGAGGCGCAAGCGTCGCTACAGGATGCATGCGACGCGGACGCCGTGCTGGTGGGTAGCGGGATAGGGACCCGGGACGTCGTCGCCAATGCCGCGTTGATGTCGCAACTGAGGTTCGACCCGACGCGGCAGTTGCTGGGCGCGCAGTGCTCGGGAACGCTCATCCTTGCAAAGCTGGGTCTGCTGGACGGCGTTCCGGCCTGCACGGACGTGACCACCAAGCCGTGGGTAGAGGAGGCAGGTGTCGCCGTGCTCAATCAGCCGTTCGTGGCCAAGGGAAACGTCGCGACCGCTGGCGGGTGCCTGGCATCGCAGTATCTGGCGGCCTGGTTCATCGCACGGCTGGCGGGCGCCGAGGCTGCACGTGGCGCGATCAACCATGTGGCGCCAGTGGGGGAGAAGGAGGCCTACGTGACGCGCGCGATGGCGAACATTTCGCCGTTTCTTTAGGGCGTATGTCGTAGCGTCTCTTTCACAGAAATCTTGCCGGACTTATTTCCCATGACCATTGAGTTGACTAAAGAAGTTCGAGCCGATGCGATTGCATCCATCCAGCGGTATTTCGACAAGAATATGGAGGAGCCTATCGGCAACATCGCAGCTGGCGCGCTCCCTGGCTTCTTCCTGGAGGAAATTGGCCCCAATATCTACAATAAAGCTGTGGCTGACGTACAAGAACGGCTCCTGCAACGCGTCTCAGAGCTTGACTTTGAGGTGCACGAAGAGGAGTTTCAATACTGGAAAAAGTATGAGGGGAACGTGAAACCGCGGAAGTAGGCATGACGAGCCTCCTTCAGCCCCCCATTTTCTAACGCAGCAACTGGAAGCAGCCACCTACCGGAGGATTCGATGAAAGGACACAAGCATTGCGTCGTAGCTGCGGCAACGCTTATCGGACTGTTGATGCCGTTTTCCGCATCTCATGCCCAGCTCGGCAACCTGCTCAACCAGGGCAGCAACGGTTCGCCGTCGGGCCTCAGCGGCTTGACCGGCGGCACCTCGTCTGGCGGCATCGGTAACCTCGGTAGCGCGTTGTCCGGTGGCTCGGTGACGTCCAGCGATAGCAGCAACGTCGTCGGCGTGCTGCAGTTTTGCATCAAGAATAACTACCTGGGCGGCAGCAGTGCGTCGTCCGTGAAGGATTCGCTGATGAGCAAGCTGCCGGGCGGCGCGTCGAATTCCAATAGCAGTTATACCGACGGTGCTAACGGCATTCTCGACACTGGCAGCGGCCAGAAGCTGAGCCTCGGCGGCGATGGCGTCAAGCAGCAACTTACCAAGCAGATCTGCGACAAGATACTCGAACAGGGCAAGTCGATGCTGTAGGCCTCGCAAGCCCATATTCCAATCACCAGGTGTATCGGAATCCAACGTCGCCCTGTACACCCTGGCGGCGACCGCCATCCGTGCCACCAACGGCAAACTGATAACCTGCCTGAGCGTAGAGGCTCATCCGGAGGGTGATCTTTGTGGTGATACCGCCGGCGAACTCGAGCCGCGTAGCTTGTTCATCCAGTGGCACTTGATCGGTGCCGAATAGCGTTGTCGCGCTCCCACCCCAGTCGTGCCAGAGATTGACGCGTCCATAAGGCTGCCATACCTTGCCGTTGTCCTGATCGATAGTCCATTGACCGCGCAGGCCGAGCCGGCCGGTCGTGCCCGTAGTCAGGCCCGGATCGACCGGACCCAGTCCGTCATTTTCCTGGCTAAAGCTGACACGTTGCCAGATGACCTGGATCTGCGGCTCCAGCACGAAGCTGGGTCCCAATGGCAGCGGCACTGGATAGCCGGCCTCCAGCGACGTCAGGAAGCCGTTGCCGTTGGTCGGCAGTCTGGCGGACGCCGTTGTCGCATCGCCCTGATAGGCGGTGCCCTGAAACACTGCGTCGAGGTACCAGCCAGTCGGGCCGTAATGCGTCCAGTAGGCACCGCCGGAATACGCTTCGAGACTCAGCCTGCCGGTATGGCCCAGCGTATAGGCGGTAGCCGCCGCGTTGGTGACGAGTCCATCCACGTCGAGATTGCTGTTGCCGTAGGCGAAGTACACACCAGCGACGTCGCGATGGCCGGGCATGAAGCTGCCGCGCCATACGTCGATCCCAGCCTGTACCCCGAGCAATTGGCCGCTGGCCCGCGGATCCGCGAAGGCCTCGTAGTGATTGTCGATCTGCTGGGCGAAGACACGGGCCCAGCTGGAATGTCCCCAGCCCTCGCTGTCAGGACCGGCATTTTCAGCCGTCAACGTATCGCCAATGCGCTCGTGTAGTGTGCCGAGCATGGTCAGCCCCATCTGCCGGGCAACCGGTTGGACCACGCCATAGGTGGCGAGCTCCGGCCCGATGATCGGATAAGTGGCGCCTGGCGATAATTCGTGAGACGGCGGGTCGACAGAAAACTGAGGCACCGGCGACTCCGCTGCCTCTTCTGGTGGTCCCGGGGACGAAGGCTGCCCTGGCGGCGGCGTGACCGGCGGCGAGGGTTGCTCCGGCGGCGCAGGCTCTCCCGGCGCCGGAGGAGCGATGAAGCTCGAGCGGAGGAACCAGTCATTGGGATTGCTGCCGCCGATGCCGCCATGAAACAGGTAGTAGTCGAAGGCGCCGGGGCGCAACCTGTTGACCAGCGTGAAGGCATCAGACGCGGTCGTGCTGCCGTTGAGTGCCTGCACCACCTACATGCCGTTGGCCACCGTCTCGGCACCGGGGCCGGTAGTGTTGTGGATCGTGAGATCTGTCGTGCCGGTCGCGGCGCCCCCGTTCACGATCAGCTTGTCAGACGGCGAGCCGTCGGTGCCAAGATAGGTATTGAGCGTGATAGCGCCGGCCGAGCCCGTATAGCTGCCCGCAGTCACCGTTCTGTAACTTGTGGCCTGGGTGGGGTCGCCCGTCGGGGCCGCGAACAGGATAGTGCTCGCGTTGTTGGTCAGGGCAGTCATGTTGGAGTTGCCGGTGACCGTCCATTCGGTACCGTCGTGCAGCGTGACGGCAGTCGTGGCGCCGGCAGCGGTGGTGATCGCGCCGCTTAGCGTCGAGGCGCCCGCGTCGAAGGTGGTTGTCGACGGAGACCCGGTGGTACTGAGCAGGACACCGTTGTTGTCTGTGATAGTCGATCCGGCGACCGCAATGTTCGCGTTAGCACCGCTCACGTGCAGCGAGTCGGCGGTGGAGCTGACGGTCGTACCGTTGAGTTCAAGCGTATTGGTGGCGCCGGCCGCGCCATTGATCTGCACCCCGAACGTTCCGCTGCCCAACGCCGTAACCGTGCCGCCGGTAATGGCCAGCGTGCCACCGCCTTGCACGGTGCCGGCCGCTGACTGATTGGCCGTCAGGCTGATCGGTACGTTGACCGCCGTAATCGTTGCGCCCTGCGCCATTAAGGCGGTTTCGCCGCTGGTCCCGTTCAGCGTGACGGAACCGCCGCTCAACGCGATATCGCTATTGCCGGTGGACTTCACCGCAACGTTTCCGCCCGAGGCAGACACGCTGATAGCGACACCGTTGCCCGTGAACGTACTGCCGTTTTCCGACAGCACGGCGATGTTACCGCCGCCGGGAGACGACAGGCTCAGTGCGCCGCCTGTCAGGGCGATGTCTCCGCCGTTGTTGCTGTGCGCCACGTAATTTCCACCTCCGCCTGCCCCCGTCACGATGACGTTGGTGCCGGTAATCTGGCTGCCGGCGCCGTCGGCGAAAAGGCCCGTGCCGCCGCCACCGCCAGGTGAGAACGTGATGGTGGCGCTATTCAGGAAGGTGATGTGGCCGCCGGCGGTGGCGTGTGCTGCGGTGTTCCCGCCCCCGGAAGAAAGGGCGATGTTGAGGCTGTCCGCTGTGATCTGGCTAGACACCCCAGTCGCAAACAGGGCGACGAGGCCGCCGCCATTCAGGGCCGAAATGACCGATGGCCCGGCGACGCCAGTCTCCAGATTGACCGACGCTCCCCCCGATGCCGTCACGGCAACGCCGTATGGCACGGCTAAGGTCACACCGGCCGCGGTAGTGGTTCCGCTGCCCGTTGCGGTAATACGGTTGACGGGAGGGACGACGGTACAGGTCCCTCCGGTATTGGTGACACCACCCTGTCCGTCGGGGGCGCAAGCGGCGTGCACGGTGGAAACGCCGCCGGCCACCATGAACGCAGCGACTATCGTGCGCAATGCGCATCGAATGTCGCGCTGGATGAGATGACAATCGCCTTTCGCGAGCGTATCGACAAACACGTTGTCTCGCAGCATTTGTGTCTCCCCGACGAGGCCGGCACAACTTTAGTTTTGTCGACGACAGCCCTTTATGCAACCTTTGGTATGAATATTTATGCGGCAGGGACTCGGCGCACCTGAAGATGCGGGTGGAGGGCAATGGCGTGAGGTTAACCGGCCGTGCTGTTGCGCGCCTCGATCTGGCGCAGGTCCGGTTTGAGTGCGTCCGACAGCGGCGCGGCGCCGCCCGCATGGGTCAACTGCCACTTCGGAAAGACCCCCGATGAATCTACGCTCCACGACTGGCCTGCGCCGTCCGCGACGATCGCGTGCGCGCCGCGCAGTTTGGCGGCGGGCAGCCGGTGTTTGCCGACAGGCGCTTCGAGCTCGAATGACAGGCTGCCTTGCTCATTGAAGACAACGGCAAGCGGGCGCTCCGCCTGGCCGGACGCGGCGAGTGTCACGACCGCGGGCCCGGAGGGCGCACGCAGCACCGCGTAGGCGGGCTTGCGGCCAGCGAGGATCGCTGCGAGTAGCGCAGACGGGCCGGCAGGACCGGCTTGCGGATCGGACTGGCTGGTGGTATCGGCGGCGTCGTCCGTGTCGTCCGTGTCCGCGGGCGCTGCGTCGTCAGACGCCTCGCCGGTGCGCTTGCGCACGGGAGGCGCCGGCGAGTCGAGTGCGACCGGTGTGGCCATGCCATCGGTCTGCACGACGAGCATCACGTGCCAGTCGTCGGGCGTATTGTTGTAGCGCGGCGCGAGCGAGACGAGGCGCAATTGCGACGCGTCGAAGCCCGCTTCGCGCAGAAGCAGGTACTTGGCGACCGCAAAGTCTTTGCAGACGCCACTCTCGGCGAAGAAGCGCGCGGGCGGATAGTAGCTGCCGTCGGTGCCGTCGCGATAGTGGATTTCATTGATCAAGGCGTTGGCCAGCATCAGCGCGGTGTAATCGCCCGCCTTTGCGCGCGCGTCGTGTACCTGCGTCACGAGGCGGGTCCAGCCTGCGGGCTTGCGTTGCCGATGCGCGCGCATCGCGTCGCGCAGACGCTGCACACGCGACGCACCTTCGGCGGACGGTCCCGTTTCGCCTTCGAACAACGTCGCAACGAACATCAGGTCGCCGACCTGCGCAAGCTGAGGCCGCAGCTTGCGGTCCGCTTCCCACCACGTCGCGCTGCGCAGCCGGTCGATGCCGGGATCGAACCCATCCTGCGCCGCGTCGGAGGCGTTTTCCGGACTGGGTTCGGGTTGCGAGGCAGCCGGAGTGACCGCTGCTGCGGGCGGCGTGGACTCGACGGCCGCTACGACGGGACGAGCGATCGTGCCGCTCTGAATCGTCAGCGAAGACGGCTCTCTGCGCGATGGGCGGACGCTGTGGATCACCGCGATCGCAACCGCGAGCGCAACGATGCTGCACAGTAATCGACGATGCAATCGCCCGGACATACGATCCCCACAATTCGGCGAGTACGGACGCGCCGACCCGCTTCAAGATTGCCCGGGCTACTCCATAAGCCACCGCCGGGCGTTGCCCGGAACACTGCACATGACGTGCCAATCGCTAGCGTTAACGTGCAGGAAACTGACGGACAGACGGTGCGCGGCGCGCGCGCCGATTGTTCAGAGCGGTGACGTGGACCGTCAGGTGGCTGAATGGTGGCTCAAGGCCAACAGGTTGCAGCGTAATGTCGTTTGGGACGCGGCATGTGTTCGGCCGCGCACGGTGAGAAGCGATCGGGGGGGGGGAGGGCGTTGGGGGGAGCGCGAATTCGCCGGCTTCGAAGTGCAGGTAAACCAGCCGCCGCGCATCGCGCCGCATTCAAGCAGGCAACCCAGCGAGTTAAAAATAACTGCCGGCGATTTAGAAATATTTAATTCATACGATTTAATTATTTCATGTTGCGCATGCACGACATTAAAAGACCAAGACAGGCCGCGCGTTCCTCGGCACGGCCCGCCGACTCGCGCTTCCAGCCAGATTGCGACAATTGTGAACATTCATTCCATTTATTGAAAATTACTCTTTCATTAATTTTTGAATACAAAATGCCATACTCCGTCCGCTTTCTTGGCGATCATGAAATATGTGTCAAGAAATCTTTCGATTAGCGAACGGGGTTTTAATGAAACTGAAGAATCTGGTCATTGCATCGGCGATGCTTTTCGCAGGTGTCGCTCATGCGCAAAGCAGCGTGACGCTTTACGGTCTCATCGACACGAGCATGGTGTACGTGAACAACGCAAAAAGTGCCACTAGCGGGCAAAACAGCAGCCAGTTCCTGGAGAACTCTGGCAGCCTGAGTACCTCGCGCTGGGGCCTGCGCGGGAATGAGGATCTTGGCGGTGGTCTGAGCGCCGTGTTCGACCTGGAGAACGGCTTCAACGCGGCCAATGGCACGTTCAAAAATGGCGGCGACCTGTTCGGCCGGCAAGCGTGGGTTGGTTTGAGCTCGAGCCAGTACGGTACGGTTACGCTCGGCCGTCAATACGATTTCGTGGTCGACTACGTCGCACCGATGAGCGCGACGGGTTCGGGCTGGGGCGGCAACCTTGCCTCCCACCCCTACGACAACGACAACCTCGACAACGACATGCGTCTGAACAACGCGGTCAAGTTCAGCAGCGTCTCGTACGGTGGCTTCA
>FSXK01001470.1_pt1 | contig 17761 bp, 16 predicted proteins | sample 1638101 | NCBI WGS metagenome assembly FSXK01 (sample SAMEA3914788, study PRJEB12502) | metagenome | biome: forest; material: soil | place: Canada | collected 2011-07-03 | depth 0.1 m | reverse complement strand
GCCGCCGAGGATCGCTGTCGTCAGCGCGTAGGGGAGCCCGACCGCAAGTGCCCTGATCCGCGCCGGAAAAAGTTCCGTCTTCACCAGCATGTGGATGGACGTGAAACCGCTCAACATGACTAACCCGAGGAAGCATAGGATGACCGCCGTCGCCGGGCTTGTCGTGTGGCTGATGGCCTCGAAAAGAGGAACGGAGAACAGCGTGCAGCTCAAACCGAAAAAGATCAGAACGGGTCGACGCCCGATCAAGTCCGACACCAGACCGAACAACGGTTGCAGAGGCATGTACAAAAGCAGCGCGCCAGTCGTGACAAGCGTCGAGGTCTCCTTGCTGAGCCCGGCGGAATTGACCAGGAACTTTTGCATGTACACGGTGTAAGTGTAGAAGGCGACCGTTCCGCCTACCGTGATGCCGATCGCGAGCAGAATGTTGCGCCAATGCTGGAGTAGCTGAAGCGCGACGGGCGATGAAGACTCCCGGCGACTCGCCTCGAAGTCCTGCGTTTCGCTGACGTGGCGTCTCATGTACATGGCGAAGAGCGCGAGAAGACCACCGATGACGAACGGAATACGCCAGCCCCAGCTCTCGAGCTGGCTCGAAGTGAAAAGCAGTCGTTGCATGAGCAACATGAGGCCGAGGGCAAGAAGCTGTCCTGCGACGACGCTGACCTGCAGAAAGCCGAGATAGAAGCCGCGTCGATTGGCAGGCGCCACCTCGCTCAGATAGGTTGCGCTCGTGCCGTATTCACCTCCCATGCTTAGCCCTTGCAAAAGTCGTGCGGCAATGAGCAGCGCAGGGGCGAATACGCCGATGGTTTGATAACCCGGGGCTACAGCGACAATCAGGGACCCGAAGCACATCCCTGCAACCGACCACGTTAGAGCCAGCTTGCGGCCCTGGCGGTCCGCGTAGAGTCCGATCAACCAGCTTCCAAGAGGTCGGGCAACATATCCCACCGCAGCGATCGCGGCAGTGTTCATCAGCTGCACTGTGGGGTTTTCGCTCGGAAAGAACGACGAAGCGAAATAGATGGAGAAGATGCTGTAAGCGAGAAAGTCGTACCACTCGATCAGGTTGCCCATGAGGCCGCCGATCAATGAGCGCAGGCGCACCGCCTCGGCGCGTATCTCCTCCGCCTCTGAACCGGCGGTCGCCGGGTCTTGTCGCATAGCGTGATCGGGAATCCTTGTCATATCGATGTCTCCTGCGTCGCCGTCTTTTGGGATGTATTCGTCGTGGTCAGCCGGCGTTGTACCGTTCTTCGAGCTGGTCGTACATCGGCTTCTTGACGAGCCGCTGGCGCTCGCCAAAGGGGGCGACAATCGTCGGGTCTTCGTCGAGTTGGCCCTTCGACTGCAATCGGCCGAGCGCCTGCTGCATGCCGTGCACAGCGCCCTGAAGTGCGGCGTTCGCATAGAGCACCAGTCCATACCCGAATCGCTCGAGCGTTTCGCGGCTTTGAACCGGGGTCTTCCCACCAATCACGATGTTGATTAACAAGGGCACTTCAAAGAGAGCAGGCAGGCGTTCGACATTCGAAAGGCCTTCCATCGCCTCGATAAACAGGATGTCCGCGCCGGCCTCGACGAAGCGGTGGCCGCGTTCGATGGCGTCGTCGATACCGTGCACCGCTGCGGCGTCGGTGCGCGCGATGATCTGGAAGTGCTCGTCTTCGCGCGCGTCGGTTGCCGCTCGAATCTTGCTCACCATCTCCGCCGTGCTGATGACATGCTTGCCGGCGAAATGCCCGCATTTCTTCGGCATGACCTGATCTTCGAGCTGGATGGCATCTGCCCCCGCGCGTTCAAGCGTGCGTACGGCGTGATGCACATTCAACGCATTGCCGAATCCCGTATCGGCATCGACAACCAGCGGCAGGTCGACGGCATCCCGAACCCGCGCGGCATGTTCTGCCATGTCGCTTAATCCGATGAAGCCAAGGTCGGGAAGACCTAACGACATGTTCGTGACGCCGGCACCTGTGAGATAGATGGCGCCAAAGCCAAGGTCCTCGATGATCCGGGCGCTCATTGCGTTAAATGCTCCGGCGAGCAATAGTCCTTGTCGTGCGGCGACGTGTTGGCGAAATGCTGCTCTGCGAGAGGCGGTGGTGGAGTTCATGAGGGCTTCCTCGATCGGTAGTGAAACGGTTTACGGCACGCGCCGCGTTAGTCGAAACGAAACAACTCCTTGGCTGACCGACTGAGAATTGCAGCTCGGGTCGATTCCTCCGGGACCCAGGTGGCGAGCGCATGGACTGACGCCGCATAGTCGATGCGGTCCTGATGCTGGGTATGCGGCCAGTCGCTACCCCATACCAGGCGCTCGCTGCCGAAAGCGTCCAGCAGGGCACCGGCGAGTTCCGTGCCGAGGCCAAGCCCGCTGTTGCCTCGCGTACTTCGATAAGCGCCCGAAAGCTTCACCCATACCCTGCCGGTGATGGCAGTCGAAAGCAGATACCTGAACCCGGGATCCGACCCTCCGGCTTCCGCGTTCGGTCTGCCAAAGTGATCGACGACCACCGTGCAGCGCTGCGCAAGCAGTTCGCCGACGACCATCGGCAGATCGCTTGCGTCACGATGGACTTCGACGTGCCATCGCAGGCTATTGGCGCGCGCGAGAAGACGTGGCCAGTCGCCGCTTCGAAGGTCCGGCAGCGGCAGTCCCAGCAGGTTCAGCCGCATGCCGACTACGCCCGCATCGGCAAGTGACTCCAGCTCTTTGTCTGATACGGCTGGGTCGACCACTGCGACACCGCGAAACCGCTGCGGGTACCGTCTACATATCGCGGCAAAGAACGAGTTGTCGGTTCCGAGGAAACTGGGTTGCACGAGAATGGCGTGCGACACTTCATTCCCGGCGAGATACCGGACATACGAATCCAGCGTTGCATCGTAGTCCGGTGCGTGGCGCCGCTGCGGAGCGAGTGGCAACCCTCGCACGAACACGTGCGCATGTGAATCGACAGCGGAGACACGAGGTGCTGGGTCACGGAGCCACTCGGCTACGCCGGCTCCTGCGTCGGCAGCGTGTATTGCCGCATCGGTACTACTGAGGTCAAGAGCGCTCATGGGTTCTGGCTTTCCGTTTGTTGAATACACGTCACTTGAGCGACGGCGCCGGCGTTTCGGAGACGACGACCGACGCGCGGCCGGTAGCGCGTTGCCTGCTCGTCTCGGGCAGCAGCAAGGCGGCGAGCACGACCATGCCATACGCGATTCCCGCGTCGATACCGAGCGCCGCGCCGAGCGGCATGGAGTTGCTCATGTGCCCGATCAGCACAGGGAAACTTGCAGACACGATGCGGCCGAAGTTGTAGCAGAATCCGACGCCGGTGCCCCTGATCCCCCGCGGATACAGCTCGTTGAAGAGCGCGCCAAGCGTGGCGGGGATACCGGCCGCGAAGAGGCCGAGCGGAAAGCTCAGAATGAGCATGGCCGTGTCGCCGATCGGGAGGAAGACGTACAGGTTCACGGTCGCGGCGCAGCAGACCGCGAACAGAATGACGTTGCGGCGACGGCCTATCCGGTCCTGCAGCCACGCGCTCAGGAAACAGCCCAGAATGAACGCGACGATGACCACCGCCAGGTAGCTGCCGGTACCGAGCACGGACAGATGGCGCTCCGTCTTGAGGTAGGTCGGCAGCCAGGTCGTGATCGCGTGGTACCCGCCATGGGCGCCCAGTCCGATCAGGGCGCCGACAATCGTCGTGCGAATGACGGATGGGTGAAAGATGCCCGCCAGAGTGGCGAAGACACCGTGCTGGTCGCTTGGGTGCTTTGCGCGGCGTGGGTCGCGAGGCGGCTCCACAACGTTGCGTCGCAGATAGATGACGAGCAGTGCGGGCAGCACTCCGGCGGCGAACAGCACGCGCCACGCCCATGCGGGAGACACCCACGAGAAGACGACCGTATAAAGGATGACGGCGCCCGCCCACCCGAAGCCCCACGCGCTTTGCACAATGCCCATGGCTTTGCCTCGATGCCTGGCATTAATGGTTTCGCTCAGAAGCACCGCTCCAGCCGTCCATTCGCCGCCAAAACCTAAGCCTTGGAGTGCCTTCAGTACCAGTAGCTGGTCGAAGTTTTGCGCAAAAGCGCTCAGAAACGTGAAAAGCGAGAACCACATGACCGTTATCTGCAGCGTGCGTACCCGGCCGAACCGGTCGGAAAGCGTGCCTGCGAGCAGTCCCCCAAGCGCGCCCGCGACCAGCGTGGCGCCGCCGATCAGGCCGGCCTCGCCCTTGCCGATGCCCCAGGTAGCCAGCAACGTGGGAATGACGAGGCTAAAGAGCTGGGTATCCACGCCGTCCAGCCCCCATCCCGCGAAGCAGCTCCACAGTGCTCTCTTCTCGGCTCGAGAGATTTCCGCGTACCAGCGCATAGTCCGTCTCCTTGTCCGGCGTATCTCGCCTTGATGCATCGATCGTTGCCGCCAGTCTAGGATGCACAGTTGATCGCGGGTACTATGGAAACGATCTTTATTCATAACGCGGCAATATGGAATCTGCACGAAACCTCAAGTACTTCCTGGCGGTCGCGGACGCGGGAAGCGTGACGGGCGCCGCACAGGCGCTGGGCATTGCGCAGCCGGCGCTAAGCCAGGCCATTACCCGAATGGAGCGCGAACTCGGCGTCAAGCTGTTCGAGCGCACACGGCGTGGCGCCGCGCTGACCACCGCTGGCGCGGCGATCGTGGACGACATTCGCCTCGGCGTTTCGCGTATCGACGCCGCAGAAAAGCGGGCCCGGGACATTGGCGCCCAACTTGGCGGCAGACTGACGGTCGGGTTCGCGTCCGCGGCGTTGTTCGACGTGCTGCCGAGAGCGATCGCGGCGCTGCGGGCCCAGGTGCCCGGCGTCGAGCTCGTGTTGAAGGAAATGAGCAACGCGGAGCAGGCCGCCGCACTCGAGGAGGGGAGCATCGATCTGGGCTTGCTCCATACGCCGGTGGCCGTGGGCGGCAAGATGCGCGAGAAGCTGATCGCCCGGGAGCGGCTGCTCGCGGTGATGCCACTCGCAAACCCGGTTTCGGATGACGGCAAGGTGAGTCTGCGCGAGCTTGCCGACCTGGGGCTCGTCTGGTTTCCGCACGATCAGCTTCCCGTGATTCGAGCGGGGATCCTGAGCGCCTTCAGGAAGGCGGGATGCGAAGCGAACGTCGTCCAGCACGCAAACCGCTCGCTCACGGTGCTAGCCTGCGTCGCCGCCGGCTGCGGCGCGTCCCTGTTGCCGCAGTCCGTGCAGGCCATTCAGTTTGCTGGCGTCAGACTGTGCGAGGTCCGCGATGGAGCCTCACTCCCGTTCTTCGAGCTGAGCGCAATCTGGCCGCACCGTTCGAAGCCGGCCCTCGCAGATAAGTTCGCATCGTTGCTTCGTCCGAATCTCTCGAAGTCTGGGTCCGCCAGGCGATCGTAACGGGATCGAGGTGGTTTCGACGGCGGCTGCCCTGAGTTGTGGATTACCTCCAGGCTTTACAGCATCCGAACGGTACTGAAGCGTTCGTTGCCGGCTTGCTGTTCGGACCGTGCCTTTGGTTTGTGGCGAAGTGGATCGAGCGCGCCCGCGATCCCGAACTCGAAAGCATCGAGAGACAGCGGCGGGAGGAGGACCGTTTGGGCCGCCTCCGAAGGCGGTCGCGGCGTCGAATCCAGTCTTCATGCGCCCGTGGATATCTCCATTTGCCTCGTCTCCTAGATATTTGAGCACGATCTGCGGGATTTCCCTAGGTTCGAATAGGTGGGGCGCCACGGGCTGAAGGCACGCTGGGCTCGCCATGTCCTCAACCTTGCCGAAGGACGCGAGCGTCAGCGTGCTTCAGTCGCAATTCCTTGTTTCTGCGTGAGAAATTGCGGAAGCATTGGGGTGCGCGCATGAGCAACACACAACGCTAGTCGCCGGAATTGGCGCCCACCCGGCCGAAGCGACCCCACCACCGATCACGTGGAGCCGGTCAACCACGCTTTGGCAATCCCGGGGCGGCAACAACGGCCCGCGCGGCGCCGCTTAGGAGGGCAGGACACCTGTTGCGAGAAATGAGAGCGCTTTTGCAACCGACCGCTTAGCGTCAAACGGGATCTTTGCGGCATTTGCTCTGATTTGCTCCGTTCCAATCATTGCCATGATTGAAGCGATAGCCTTTGCTGTGCGCAACGATAAAAACTCGCCCCCCCCGAAAGCAGTAGCCACTTCGTCTGGCACCTGTGCGAGCGCAATACGGCGAGCAACCATATCTCGTGAAAGTCCCAAGTCGACCGCGATCTGTCGTTGGGAAGACCAAACACCATCGTTGAGCATAGCCCGATAGAAATGCCCATAATCCACTGCGGCCGCTTTTCCTTTAAATTTGGAATGCTGACTAATTGCTTTAGCGCGATCGGTTAGCGCGGCCGGTCTAGATCTGTTTGATACTTTACCCGACTCGTTCGCTGGCACAGTAAATTTTATGAGGCCATTTAAAAGGTCCTCAATCACGGTCAAATGCGCCGCTATATCTGAGATGTACGGCGATTCGATCCGGATAAAGCTGTTGCTTTTGTCGAGCGATACCCTGATTGGTTGCCCTGACAGAGGTGGATCGCCTCCATTTTCCAAGGCCGCCAGGAGATCATGCGTCGATCGAGAACGATTGGGCCTAAGGTTTGCAGCGTTTCGTACGACTGCCTCGATGCCCAACTCTTCGATCAAGTCATCAATGCGTTTGCCGAGCCGAAACGTGATTTTCTCGGGACCGCCTATCAACGAAGTGATTTCATTAGGAAGGCGAGCAATCGCCATTGATCGTGAAAGGATAGATGTTGACACCCCTAGGCTCTTTGCCAACTCCGCTTGAGAAGGCCAAAGGCATTGCTTGAGAATATCTATATAAAGTCGACCCAACGCAGCAGGCGTGCAGCTGCTATCGCGCAACTTTACGTAGACGTCGATAGCCTTCTGTCGGTCGGAGATGTTTTCCTTCTCAATTATTTGGAACTTCATAGGTGCACTGTTTCGAGTGGAATGGTATGAGTTAAAGGGCGACCCTCTGGAGGTGTGGAGTCGTCCGCGCGAGGCAAGCGGACGGTTTGTCCTTTTAACGACCTAAGCCGGTTTGTACTTAAGCCTGTGGTTGTCGTCTGAAGAGGTATCAGCAATCAGGCGAGGTCAAGGACGCTTTGGTCCGAGGATATCGGTTCAGACGTCGAACGCTCGCTTCATTGAGTGAGTGCCTGTAACCGGTTACAGGCACTCACTCGCATACGTTGACGCTAACCAATTGATTGCTGGCTGTTTTCCTCGAAAGTGCGCGCCGCGTATCTATCCCAAGTGTGCAATTTCTGAGCGCACGCTATCGGAATCACCCACTCATAGATGGCCTCATATGTTGAAAAGCTCCTCATTTTGAGCATCATTTCGGCAAACAGGCTGTAACCGGTTATAGGCACCCGCCGCTTTGCGGTCTCAGAGTTGGCGTCAGGTGCGTCGCCACGAAAAGACGCCTCAAATCGCATCGCTTTTGCATGAATGACTACCCGTCTGGACTGATTCAATTGAGTCGGCCCAACTGGATAGTCCGTCATGCGTTTCTTCAAGAGTAAAAAGCAGATCGCGTTATCGCCCTTGCCGGGCGGTTACAACGAGGAAGACCCTGAAAAGGTCATCTTCGACAACGGCACGCGTCTGCGCGTCGAAACCAATCACTGGAAGATCTTCAGTTTCATCGTCGCACTTCTAGCCGTCGGTGCCGTCTGGACGCGCCAGCCTCCGCCCTCCGTTGTTAAGGCCTATGGCGTATCAGCAGACGCGGGAGGGCATCCCATCGTTCGCCAGCTTACCGCCTACAAACCTGAAGACCAGGCGCTGCGAACCTCGATGAAGGATTCGGTCACAGCCTGGTTCACGATCGAACCGATCCTGACCGACGACATCGAGAACTCGCGGATGAAACACAACATCGACGCGGTCAAGGCGCAGATGGCTGGTAACGCAAAAAACCAGTTCGCAGACTGGCTCAAGAGCGACGCGCCGTACCAGGCGATCACCCTGAATCCGAAGCTTGTTCGTGAGGTTCACGTTTCATCGGTTTCGCTGCTGGACGAATCCACGGCAGTCGTTGAATTCTCGACGAGCACCACCCAGAACCCGACCGACAAGCCGGTCCTCACGCATTTCGCCCTGACATGGCGTTATCAGATCGTCCCCCCTTCGGCGGACGACGCGCTCACGGCGAACCCATTCGGGATTTTCTATCCATTGTTCACGCTGGAAGAGACGCATCAATGAGCCATGTTGTCCGTAAATTCAACACCTGGGTCGCGACCCTGACATGCGTAGTTGCATCGGTCCCGGCTCTCGCCGCGCATAAGGTGCCGGTGCAAACGGACGTGGCTGGTGTGCCGCCGCTCACGGCCGCTGCCCTGGCCGATCCGCTGAGTCCTGCGAATCCGTTCAACGCCGGGGCCGATCCGGTTTCGATGCCGGGCGACGCGCGTATGGCGGTGTTTCCGTACAGTCGCGATCAGATCTTCCGCGTGATGACGGCGCCGCTCAAGCTGACCACGATCGAGCTGGCCCCCGGTGAGAAGCTCGTATCCGATCCGGGCCTTGGCGACTCGGTCCAATGGATCATCGATACCGACGGCGCCAATCACGTGTTCGTCAAACCCACGAAACCGGGTCTTGTGAACACGATGCATCTGAGCACAAATCAGCGGGAATATGATTTCACGCTGGTGTCCTCACCGCTAGGCGGACTGTTCTATCAGAGCGTGCGTTTTCGCTACCCCCAGTCGCTGATGGAGAAGGTTCGCGCGCGTGACGACGGGGGTGGCGCCGGGACAGGGGGGGCAGGGGACGGCCAGGTCGGCAGTGATTCGGGTACTGGCGAATGTCGCGGGGTGGAAGTGGCACCCGGCAAGCTGGATTTTGACTACACCGTGTCCGGCGCGGCACCGTTTCGTCCAGAGACGGTTTTCAACGATGGCCGCTTCGTCTGGATCATGTTGCCGAAAGATGCGCCGTATCCCGTTCCGGTCGTCAAGGACCACGGCGATATCGTGAGCCCGGACTTCAACAAGTGCCATCAGTACCTCGTTGTCCAGCAACTGGCCGACGAGATCGTGCTGCGTGGGCCGAACGACGAAGTAAAGATCACGCGCGGCCACCACGGTCTGTTCGGCTTCTGACCGGGGCTCCGCCATGGCACAACTGATCCAGCAACCGGGCAGCGATCAGACTTCGATCGTCAAGGGGAAATCACCGCGCAATGCCATCCTGGCCGTCGGCGCCGTTGCCGCCATCGTCATCGCCGCGATTGGTTTCTATTACCAGCTCAAGCAGACCAACGAGGTCGCAGAAGACGCGAAGCTGCAGCGCAAGGAACGGGAGTCGGCTGCCGTCCATAAGGAGGTATCGACTAACGACGACGTCGACAAGATCATCGACGACCAGATTTCGGCTGCGAAGGAGCAGGAAGCGGCCGCGCGCGCGGCATCGTCTGTCGCTGCGGAAGCTCCAGCCGAACAGGCCCAGCTTCCAGGCGCAACGGGACGCCCGTCGCTCACGGCTCAGGGTTTCCTGAACGATCCGGCCGCCAATAGCGCGCTTGCGCAGAGGACGGCGCAGGACAACATCTACGATTCGCCGATCTTCAGGCCCGGTGTAAAGGTTCAGGACCAGAGCACGCAGCAGCAGTCACATTTGCCAAACGTCCCGACGCCTGCTGACGTTGCCGACGAGCAGGCCGCTGCACAGAAAGCAGCGTTGAATGCGGCCAACGCACAGGCCCAGGCGCTTGGAGGCAAGGCGGGGCAGGGGTCCACCCAGACAACCCAGCAGCATGACATGCAGTTCATCAACGACGCCAAGGCACAGTCGGCTACGGGTGAGGGATTTCTTGCAGCGGGCTTCGTTGGGCAGTCGAGAGGCTGCACCCTGTCACCACCCGGCCACATCCAGGTCGAGACTATCGAAGGCCTTAATTCCGACCGGCCCGGAACGGCGGATCTCGTTGTGGAACAGAACGTCTATGACAGCCTGGGTAACGGCTGCCTGATGATTCCCAAAGGCTCGACCATCGTTGCGCCCTATAACAGCGACATCCAGGTGGGACAGGAAAGCATCCTCGTCGCAGGCACGGAGCTTCGCCTGCCCAATGGCAAGCATGTTCCGCTCTTCGGTGCCCAGGGTGCGGACCCGGATGGAACGGCGGGCTTTTCTGGCGACGTCAACAACCACTTCCTCAAGATCTACGGTACGTCGTTTCTGACGGCAATCCTTCTGGGTACGTTCGACAAGAGCAGCACCACGGCTACGACCTCGAACTCCTTGGGTGTCACCCAGGTGGGATCGACGGCGGGGCAGGTGGCTGCCAACACGGCGCAGTCGGTGTTGAGTCGCTACCAGAACATCCCACCCACCATCACAGTCAAGCCAGGGCAACGGTTCATGATCAAGGTGAACCGCGATATCACGCTGGAGCCCTACCGTGAATAAGCGCGTTCTTCTCGCATTTGTGCTGGGGGTTGCCGTAATGGGCGCGCGTGGCGCAACCATCAGTCAGGTCATCAGCCCGGCGAGTATCGTGATCGCCGATGCCGGCGCCCGCCACGTCTTGACCCTGGACGGCACGCCAGTCCTTTACTGTGGCCTGAATGCATTCACGTCGTGGGCCTCTGCGTTCGTTGGACAGTCCATCAGCAGTGACAGTGATGCGGGAATCACAGTCGATATGCAATCCCGCGCGGTCGGATTGCGCGAGCTGCTCATCCTCAACGGCTGGCTGCAGCCCGCACGCCTTGACGATGATGCGCAAGCCGCCATCGCCGAGCGGCGTGGGGGGTGGGCGTGCGCGCCGACCACGGCGATGTTCCAGGCCATGCACACGAGCATCGATCCCAAGGTGCTGGCAGGCATCGCACTGAATGAGTCCGCGTTCAACGGGCGACCGTGGCCATGGACGTTGAATGTCGCGGGGCAGAGCTTCTTCTTCCGCACGCGTACGGACGCCTATCAGGCGATCGAAACGCTGCTCGCTGCTCGCCGTTACGACTTCGATGTCGGTTTGATGCAGATCAATTGGCACTACCACGCGAGCCGCTTTGCCTCGCCGTGGGATGCACTCGCGCCCGCAACGAACATCCGTATTGCTGAAGACATTCTCAACGAGAACTACAGCAAGACGCATTCGGTCGCGAAGGCGATCGAGTACTACCACAGTGCGAACCCTGCGCCGGGACAGGCATACCTCGCGCAGTTCGCGCGCCACCTCACCCAGATCGAAGCGGGCCTATGAAGCGCATCGTTACCTCCATTGCTATTACCTGTGCGATGGCCGCCGGCGTGCTGGCGCACGCAGCCAGCACCGACCCGTTCGACTTTGACTATGAGATCGACGGTGGCCTGACCGAGCGCCCAGCGCTGATCTTCAATGACGGCTCAAAGACCTATATCCAGCCGCGGGCGGGGCAGGTCATTACCGCTGACGGTGGTCACGCGGAAGGTCCCTATGTTGTGATCAATGGAACGCCGGAGACCGTGAGTTACCACATTGGTGGGCAGACAGTCGCGGCACGCTGGACCAAAGCCAACTCGTTTATTGGTGGCACAGGAGAGATTCCGACCGTCCAGAAGGATGATGAGCCTGCATCGTTCGACGGATTTTCGAACAGGCTCGTCCTGATCGGTGGTCACGGCGCACTTCAACCTGTGCGTGGGCTCGGCGCGACGATGCCGGTCGGGAACCTGGTCAAGGCGCTCGTCCCTCAGGGCTGGAGCGGCTCTGCCCAGAAGGATGTGGACCTCACCAGCGCGATGCAATTCCAGACCCATGAAGGGGAGAACTGGCTGCAGGCGCTCGACCGGCTGATGACGCAATCGGGCTTCTACGCCGACGTGAATTTCAATGCGCGACACGTGCGCGTGCATCGCGATGCGCCTAAGTCCGCGGCGTTGAACTATGCAGCGGGCCAGCAGCCGCCCGCGGATTCGGCCAATGCCGCGTCCGGCTCCGTGGCAACTGCTGCGGCCACGTCGCGGCAACCGTCGCTGCTCGCGCAAAAGTTCGGTGCAGAAGCGATTCGCGACGGGGATGACACGCACACGCAGATCCGCTTCGCGTCGAAGCCAGAGGCAGAGTTGAGGTTTCTGTCGGCCGACGGCAAATCTCTTCATCCGAAGTGGGACGGCAGCGTTGTGACGATCGACCGCGTCGACCAGATATTCGTATCGAACGGCTCGGCACGCGTCGAGGTTGCGCGCACCGCAAGCACGGTCTACGACTTCGACCAGGCCAACCCGGCGCATCTCGAGGCGGTGTTCGACAAGGATGGCCAGACCTTCTTCAAGTTCGCAGACTCCGTCGTTCGCGTTACGGTCGCCGACGTACGGCATCTCGGTAACGGAGAGCAGAAAGGGCAGTACTACCGTTTCAACGGCGTAGCCGACCAGTTCATCGTGACGGCGGACGGGCAGACGGTGAACGTTACGCGTCGTCATGAAGTGAAGTACTCCGAGCCCGTGGGAGCGTCGTCATGATGCGCCATGTCCTTATCGCCGCAGCGGCAGGCATTCTTCCGATGATCCCGGCACATGCCGACTGCCTCGACGATGCGGCGAACTACCAACATATCAGCGTTCAACTTGTACGTGCGATCGCGCAGAAGGAATCAGGTATGCGCGCGGACGCGATCAATGTGAATACGGATGGATCGGAGGACATTGGGCTGATGCAGGTCAACTCGTCGGAATTGCCGACGCTCGCAAGTTTCGGCATTGGACGCGCGCAACTCTTTGACGCATGCGTGAACGCCTATGTGGGGACCTGGATTCTCGCCCGCAAGATTCGACGCTTTGGCCCGACCTGGAAAGCGGTTGGCGCATACAACGCTTCGTCGAGCTCAAGGCAGCTCGTCTATGCCAACGACATCTACCGACGTCTTCAGCGAGTCACCCACTGATCATGCCAATGCAAATCACCATACCGACTGAGCGCCCTATGCGAATGATCGCCCAGCTTCTCATCGCGCTCGTTGTGACGGGCGTTTCCCTCGACGCATCCGCAGCCGTCGATCCCAACCAGTCGAAACTGGCGCCGCCGGCGGGAGACGGCTGGCAGGTCCTTTCGGCCGCAGCACCGGCTCCTGCGAGTGCCGTGAGCCCGACGCCGATGGTGCTGGCCGCTGCGACCCCGGGACCGTCGATGACTGTTGCACCCGTCGTGTTGACGGGCGGCGGCGAGCCGTCAGGATTGACCTTCACGATCTCGCCACAGGACGTCAATCTGCGCAACGCGCTTGACCGTTGGCTGGAGGCAAAAGGATGGCAGCTGGCATGGAAGATCGACGATGACCTGCCGCTGGAGTTCAACGCGACCTTCACCGGTGATTTCACTGCGGTGCTTACGCAGGTCATGCAGGCGACCAACCACATGCGCACGCCGACTCGCATTTGCCGGCATACCAACCAAGTAATCCGCGTCGTCGCGCGGGCAGCTTCCTGCAAGGACTGAAGATCATGCGTTACCCAAAACTCAAGGCGTGCGCCGCCGCGTTTGCTGTCCTCTCGCTTGCCGGGTGCGCAGTGTCACAGGGCGATGTCAATCGGGCCTACGATGCGGCGAACGCGGCTGCAACGAACGCCATGAATGGCGTGCCCGACTCGTTGCCGCTCGTTGAGGATGTGCCTGATGCCTACCTCGGTGACCGGATGGTACCGCTGTCATACGACGCATCGCTGCCGGCGGTGTTCCGCGAGAAGACGGTCACTTTCCCGGCAAACCTGAAGATCAGTCAGATTGCGACGCTCGTGCAGAGCGCGACTGGCTATCCGGTGCACCTGAGCCCGGACGTGTTCGTCACGCCAGATTCACTTATTCCTACGGTATCCGGTGGTGATAGTAAGGACAGCAAGCGGGTCGCCGCAGTCCCGATGATGCCTGGCTCCGCGAGTGCAAAAGAGGAACCCATGTATTCGCAGGGCTGCCCGGACTGCAAGGTGGGCGAGTACCTGAAGGGCATGACGGAGAACCTCGGACTTGACTGGTCTTTCGACGGCTCAACGATCAGCATCTCGCGGTTTGTCACGCGCATGTACCAGATCGCCGTGATCCCGGGCAAGGTGTCGATCAAGTCGACCATGTCGAAGGGCATGAATACGTCGACCGGCAACCAGTCCAGCGGAGGCAGCAGCACAGGTTCGGGCAGCGATACGGGCTCGTTCACGGCGGTGACGTCGACGGGTCGCGAGGGCGACTTCGATCAGATCCAGAACATCAAGAACGAGCTCGATGCGCTGAAGTCGCCAATGGGCAAGGTCACGGTCAATCCGCAAAGCCGTCTCGTCATGATCTATGACACACGCGAAGCGGCCGACCGGATGGGCGATGTGCTCAAGCACGAAAACGCGATTTCCACCCGGCAGGTCATGGTCCGCGTACGCACGATCCAGATCGCATTGAACGATGGTAGCCAGGCAGGCGTGAATGCGGATGTGGTATTCAGCCGTCTTCAGGGTGGACTCGCCAAGTACGCGATCAGCTTTACATCGCCCACGTCCCTGTCCTCAGGTGGTGGGTCGATGGGCCTGTCGGTGCTCAATCCCAACGCGCCTTTCAACGGTACGAACGCGGCGATCAACGCGCTCAATTCGTACGGCAAAACGATCGAGGACGACACGCAGACCAAGCTCACACTGAACGGCCTGCCGATCTCGGTGGCGACCTTCCAGAGCGACGACTACCTGCGGTCCACCACGCCCTCGGCGGGCAGCCTTACCGCAACTTCAGGGGGCGTTCCGGGCCTGACGCCTGGCACCGTCACGACGGGCAACTTCCTCAACATCCTGCCGTCAGTGAATGATCATAACCAGATCATCCTGGCGTACTGGAGCGACTCGTCCAAGCTCAACGGACCGTTCACGAATGCGTCTGTCGGTTCCGGCCAGACAGAGCAGCAGATCCAGCTCGCGCACACGATTGGCAACAAGGACGATCAGACGCTCTCGCTGGCAGATGGCCAGACGGTCGTCATCTACGGGGCAATGACGGACCAGAACAACAGTACGACCAACGGCGGCATCGGCGGCATTACCGGGACGTGGAACAGGGCACATACGTTCCAGGTAATCATGCTGACCGCCACGGTCGTGCCATCGATGTGAGCGCGACCATGCACGTCACAGAACCATTACCTGGAGACAAGCGCGCGCGTCTAGTCTTTGGCCTCGACTGGCGTGCCTATCCGGTCAAGGGCGCGCGCGCCGAGCTTCGCCGCTATGCCGACGATTTCGGTGCCACGCACTATGTCGAGATCACGGTCGCCGGCGAGAAGATTGGCGGATTTGCGACGCCCGATCCTGTCGAGACGCGCGGCGCGAGGCTGTATTCGGGAGCGGCGCGCGTTGCCCTGAACGAGCGCGTCAAGGCGAAGCCGGCGGCTCTCGTGCTGCTACAGGATGAGCAGCTGGTGCACCTCGTCTTCGTTGTGCGGGGAGCCGTGCGCAGCGACGAGGTGCTCAGCATCGAGGACGCACGACGCCGTCAGCAGGACATTGAACAGGAATGCCTTCGCACCAACCTCGCGTTGACCATCTTAGGCTCCGGCGCGTCAATCGCTGGAATTGATGAGCCGTTCAGCGCCCAGGAGCTGCTTGCGCAGAAGAAAGCCGGGCGCGTCTCGAAGTTGCCGATCTCGATCCCGGCGCTGCTGCCGGTCGCGGTGATCGCGCTGGCAGTTGTGGTGGTGGTCCTGAAGGCCATGGATTTCTTTTCGCCGCCTCAGCAGCATGTAGCCACATGGCAGGAGCGCTATGACCAGGCGGTCGCTAGCACGTTCCGGGTACCGCAGCCTCTCGCGGCCGAACTCGCACCTGCGTTGCTCACGTTGAGCGGTAAGACGGACGTGATCCGTACCGGCTGGCAGCTTGACAAGGAAGACTGCGGGGTTCACGGCAACTGCGTCAACAGCTACCTGCGGGCAGGGGGTACCTTCGCTGGCTTCGAGCAGAGCGCGACCTCGGACATGCTGCCGGTGCTATTCAACGCTTACGGCCAGCATCTGACGACAAAGGGCATGGCCATTCCAAAGGTCGCAAACGTCAGTTTATCGAACGCGAAAAACTGGCCCTCGATGGAGACGATGACGCGGATGCTGCAGACGCCGGCGCAACGCCTGTCGGTGAAGCCGTTGGAACTCGACAGCTACGGCTACAAGGTGATTTTCGATCCGGCGCCGAAGCCGGTTCTCGCGCTACCCGCTGGAGAGGCGCACCACGGCGCGCTTCTGAAAGTAGGGACTTGGGAAATCGACGGGTACAGATGGCAGATGCCATTACTCGCGAAGCTCCCGCCGAACATGGCACTGGCCTCACTCATCGCGACGGTCCAGACAAAAGCAGGAAAGGACGGCGCTGCCGGAATCAGGTTCGTTGCAAAGGGCAAATACTATGTACTGGGATAAGACATTGGCCGCAGTCGTATGCACGCTGTGCGCATTCGCGGCGCGGGCCGAAACGCCGAGGCTCACGGTCGAAGACGTCGATCAGCTTTCGCAGGCAAAGATCATTCAGGATCTGTCAGGGGGCGATCCGAAGCCGGTTGCCGTACCGCGTACGCCGGCTGTGCCCGCGTCCACTCCGGCTGCTGCCGCTGCACCGGTGGTCGTGCAGAAGCCAGTCCGATACGTCGCGCCGGTCACTCCCGTCACGTTCGTCGGGGCATATCGTGACGATCACGGAGGATCATTCGTCCTCTACCAGTACAACGATGCGGTGTTCACGGCGCGCACGGGCGAGAAGCTAATCAACGGCTGGACTGCACGCAAGGTCAACGGGTTTCTGGTGACCGTTGAAGAAGGTGCGGGCAAGCACCCGCGCACCTGGACCGAATCGATGCGCTCGATGACACAGGCCGTTGCGTCGACTCCGATGAGCGGAGCCAGCAATTCGTTGCAGGCGATCCAGGATCTTGGCAGACCTTTGCCACCGGGAATGGTGGGTGGGCCGGGACCCGCTATGCTTCAGGGAGGGGCGCAATGAGCCTCTTTTCGGGTGCGCCGGAGAGCGATCAGCCGGCTACGGGTGGTCTGTGGTCGAAGCTGCGCGGAATCGGGGCAAGCTTTGTTGAGACCTCCCCGGGTGCGATGCCTATCGTGGGTGGTAACGAACCAAGCTTCGAAAGTGATTCTTCGGCGCCCCGGCGCGAGGCGAAGCGTCAGGCAAAGCCGCAGCAGCGTTTCACGACGCCGAATCAGCCGGTCAACCCGCAGCACATGACGCTCGGAATGCGCTTGCGGGCGGGCGACGTCACTGATGTAGATTCTCATGACGGGTGGGAATCTGGCGCGTCAACTGACGCTTCGTTGGTGTCCGAGGGCGCAGCGGGGAGCGAGCCGTTGGAGGAAAGTCCGGTCGCGTTCGAGGCGGCGCGCGAGTTCACGCCCGCCGAAACCGCTCACGATGCCGGCGAGCCTCAACCGGCCGAAGTCGATGCAACGCGTACTACCGTCGCGCAGCAGATGGCGAATGTACCGCGCACGCCTGAGCCGGTTGGCAGCATGGCCCGGCCGGACGTTGTCGAGGTCCGCAAGCCCGAGTTCGCGGGTCCGGCAACCGACCCGGTTGCAAGCGCGCTGATCGAGTCCGATGTGAAGATTGAATCGGTTGGCTTGCCGCGGCTGATGTCGCTCGATTCGCTGCCGTCGTTCAAGCGGATCCTGTGCGAAGCGACGCCCGATGCCGCGCTGCGCATCACGCCGCTCGCTCGCCGCGAGTTTGTCGCGGTTGACCT
>FSXK01001868.1_pt1 | contig 18026 bp, 16 predicted proteins | sample 1638101 | NCBI WGS metagenome assembly FSXK01 (sample SAMEA3914788, study PRJEB12502) | metagenome | biome: forest; material: soil | place: Canada | collected 2011-07-03 | depth 0.1 m | reverse complement strand
GACAGCCCGGGATCGAGCAATACGACAGCGTAATAGGCCGTGTTGATGGCCACGCTGCCGGCCTTGCCGTCGCGCACCCAGTCGACACTGCAATCCGCATCCTTCAATGCACGAAGCAGGCTCTCGCCAATCTGCGAATCCTCTTAAACCAGTAAAACTCGCATGATGATCCACCGTTAGGGATAGCGTTCGCTCCACGTCGGGCGCACGCTATTGAAACTAATAATCCTCCTGTTGATTCGCATAACGTATTGTGATGAGCTTAAACCAGTTGGTATTCACGTTCGTGTATACGTTGCCCCCGCGCATGGTTTCGCTCTGGATCGAATCACGACAGGGGAGCAGACTTCTCGTCTGCATCGCCCTGTCCTCCTGAAGAATGACGCTATGGTCAGTCATTCCCGCCGGTTCAGTTACAGGTTTTTGGACAGAAAATGTGTGAAATGGGACAATGGTTTCTATGCCATACCTCGACACGACTGAGACCTTTGACCCCGACTCCTTCGATGCCGAGGTCATTGGCGTTGCCACCTCGCTGGATGATCACGATTCAGGCTCGCATCAGCACCAACGGGGGCAATTGCTGTATGCACGGCGAGGCTGCGTCCGGATCACCCTGGCTGACCGGTTGTGCCTGCTTCCCCCATCCAGAGCCGTTTGGATTCCACCGCTGACGGCGCATCGCGCAGTGATGCAGCAAGCCGTCGATTATCGATCGCTGTGGTTTCGGCCTGACCTGAGCGACTCGCTACCGGGTGATGTTCGGGTGATCGACGTGCGACCGTTGTTGCGCGCGGTCCTTGAGTCGATCGCATTCGCGGATTTTCATGAAGATTGGCGCCATGGTCGGCAGGCGCACCTGCTCGGACTTTGTATTCACGAAATACGCGACGCTCCGCAGGAGGCGATGTTGCTTCCGTTACCGACCGATCGGCGCCTCGTGAAGCTGACCTCCCGTCCGGATCGAATGCCGCCGGAATTGCAAGTGCTGGGAGGAGCGGTAGGAGCGAGTAGCAAGACCATCACCCGCATCTTCCAGAGGGAGACTGGGATGGGTTATCAACAGTGGCGTCAGCAGTGGCGTCTGATGCGAGCGATCGAACTGTTGGCCACCGGACACAGTATTACGTACACGGCGGCGGAACTGGAGTTTTCGAGTGATAGCGTTTTCATCGCTTTCTTTCGAAAAATGCTCGGCGACACCCCCAGGTCATATCTCGATCGGTCCCAGCAAAACTAGGCACCTTTGCAGCGACGCAACGTTGAGGCCAGCGCATGCACTATGCCGTGCCACCGGCCCGAACAAGCGCAAGCTCCAGTCGCCGTAATTCTCAACTCATTCTCGCCCCCTATCTTCACGCCACCGGATCGATCCATAAACGAAGTCGATTGCAAGATTCGGTCACGTCCCGCCACATACATCGTGGCGGTTGCAGGGTTGATCGAAGGAGACGCCGTGAGCTTCAATCCAGAAATCATTGCCGTCGTGGTGATCGCTGGCGTGTTCTGTGGCTTTCTCAATACCGTTGCGTCATCGGGATCGGCGATATCGCTGCCTGTTCTCATGTCGATCGGCCTGCACGCCGCTGCCGCAAATGCGACCAATCGCGTTCCGGTTCTCGTCGGCGCCCTTGCCGCGACGGCGGGCCTCGCACGCAGTGGAGCGATTCCGTGGCGACGCGCGCTAATCGTCGCTGCCCCGATGACGCTCGGCGCAGCCCTTGGCGCGCTTGCGAGCGAACAGCTTCCAGGACATGACCTTCGCAAGATCATCGTTGGCGCGGTGATCATCGCGCTGCTTCTGATATTCGCCAAGCTCAAGGATCTGCTGAACGCCGCGGGAGACCGCGAGGTACACCTGGGCGTTAAGCAGATGTCGCTACTTTTTCTCGTCGGATTCTGGGCAGGTTTCATCGTGCTCGACTCCGGCACTTACATCCTGCTCGTGCTCGTACTTGCATCGGGACTGACGCTTGTCGAAGCGAATGCCATCAAGAACTTCGCTACGCTAATAACGACCGCGGTCGCGATGCTGATTTTTGCCGAACACCAAAGCGTCGACTGGACGAACGGAGGAATCATGGCGCTGGGCAGTCTAGTTGGCGGGATTCTGGGTGCGCGCGTCGCAATCTCAGCTCAGGCGCGACGCTGGATCATCGGCTTGCTGATCGTCGTCGTTGTGGGTGAACTAGTGCATCTGGCAGTGCCGATTCAGTGGCTCGACAAACGGGTCATTCCCGCGATCGATACGTTTGCCACCGTGCATATCGGGACAAAGCCGAACGTCGCCCTTGGTGTCTAGTTTATGTCTCTTGCGCTGCTCATATAGATCGTTTCCTTGATATTATCCCCCCTCGGGGCGCCATGGGACGTCGCCCCACATATTGATCAAAGTCCCCCCGAAAACATTTTGTTGTGCTGATTCTTTCGAGTATTTCGCCCATGCTGTTAAAGCGGGCGCAGTCCGTATCGGGGAATTCTCGAAGTGGTTGATGGCAAGTCCCGCCTTTCTGGCCTCGCACAAATTGAGCGACGACCCACCCTCAACGTCCACCCTCCCCTTTATCGGTCTTTCTGTCCTGGCTCACCCCACACGATGCCAGCTTAAGAACGCTCGCGGCGAACAAAAAGAGCTCATTTTTTTCACAGGCACTCCTCATGGACACGATGCCGGCATGCCGCGCCGCCGCTGTTGCCGGAGCCGGAGTTGCCCGACTGCCCGACTTTACGATCGGGGCTGACTTCGAGAGCGGCCGTCTGGTAAGTATCTATGACGAATGGGCAACCACGGCGCCTATCCAGGTCGTCATTCCGCCAGGAAAACATACGTCTGCGAAGGTTCGGGCGTTCATCGACACGTCGCAGCTAGAGAAAGTCGTCGGCACTTGGCGCTATCAAAACTAATCCGACGCGGCAAACAGGTGTTGCGCCATGAAGTCGACGAACACGCGAATTTTAGGCGCCAGATGTCTGCTCGACGGCCAAACCGCTCGAATGACGTTCGAACCCACGATCCCATCGTCCAGGACCGTCGCAACCAAACCTTCAGCAAGCTGCTTCCTGACTGCAAAATCAGGCAAACACGCCATGCCGAATCCGCATTCCACGAGCCTCGCCATCGCCTCTATCGTATTGGCGACAGCAGTAACCGGCACGACCGACTCGTGCGCTGCTTCTGCTGAACTGATCAGCGGCCATGGTTCCAGTTTTCCCGTCGTCGCGCACCTATGATGCAGGCACCTATGCGAGCGAAGATCGTTCACTGATTGCGGCTTTCCAGCGCGCAAAAAGTACTCTCGCGAGCCAACGAGAACCAGCCGGTAGACACCCAGGTCGCGCGAGACTAGCCGCGAATCGTTTGCCTCTCCGATTCGAACCGCAACGTCGAAGCCATCGTCGATCAGGTCGACAAGATGATCACTGAACACCAGGTCCAGTTCGATCGCAGGATAAGCCTGCGCGAACTTGTTTAGTGCTGGAACGAGCAACGCAGGGAGCATGGGCAGACTCAGGCGAAGCCTACCGGCGGGCGTCCCCTTCGCCGACCTGAGCATCTGCTGCACCGCGTCCATCTCCGAGACGATTCGCATGCAACTTTGCAGTAATAACTCGCCTTCCTGGGTGAGCGCCACACTGCGTGCATTTCGATGAAAGAGTCTGACCGACAGTTTGTTCTCCAGCCGGCTCACGGCCTTTCCAACCGCCGACGTGGATATGCCAAGACGCCTCGCTGCGGCGGTAAAGCTACCCGATTCGGCGACATGCATAAAGGCACCGAACGCGTTAAAACCATCCACCTCTTTCATTCCTTCGACTGATAGGGACGCTTGAATAGCCTAGGTCAGAGCGACCGCGTTTAAACACAATTTTCCCCTACCTCATGCTTGCCGCGCCAGCTACAACGCGAGCAGTTTTTGCATCAATCTGGAAACTGACAATTTGCGATTCGTGCACCCTTCCCCGTATTGTCCCTAACGATTTTTCATGTAAACACGTCTGCGACCCCTCAAAAAAAGTACCACGACAAAGTGCCGCGTGAGTGGACACAACGGTCCACACAGTTGGGAGCGAAAGGAGACTAGACCCTTGAAATGCCCGCCTCTAGAATCCGACGCAAATACGGTCGCCGATCCATTCGCTTAACCGAAGCTCTCTGCGGCGCAATCACCTAAGGAGTCGATCACTGACTACGCAATGCAGGTTTGTGAAGCGCTTGCCGCGACAGGCTTTGACGTCTCGATGACTGATCCGGGCGGTATCAGCATGGCCGTCGGCAAGATGTCCAGTTCGGTAGCGTCGTCAGGTGACCCACTTACGACATTAGCGCAGCAAATGCCGGCCGGCCTTATCACCCCGCCCACGAGCGACGACGCATACGACGGCAGCATTTCGCAGTCGGCCGCCGAGAAGGTGATCCAGCAGTTTGGTGGAACGAAGAATCAAGCGAACCATATCTTCGCTGCGCTGGACACCGACAAAAACGGTTCGATAGCCAATACAGAACTGCTGAAGGCCATGTCCGAGTTCGGCAGCAGCACCGCAAGCTCAGGGATGCAAGCACTCGAGCAACTGCTCGTCCCCTATGGAGACAGCACCGTCACGGACGGCGAATTTCTCAGTTTTGGATCCGCAATGGTGGCTGCGGAAAAGCCCGCGACCTGAGAGCGCGGTTCAGGTTTGCGGCCGAGGGGCAACGCATCGCCCCAGCGGTTGAAGGCAAACCGGGCAAGGTCGTGCAGGTTCAGTCGCTATAACGAACCCATAGCTATCGCCGCAGCATGAACTCTGCTGCACGCTCACCAATTACGACGCACGGTGCCATGGTATTTCCGCTCGTGACTCGTGGAAGAACAGACGCATCCGCCACGCGCAAGCCTTCGACGCCATAAACTCTCAGTTTGCTATCCACGACTGACATGGCATCACGGCCCATCCTGGCGGTGCCACTTTGATGCCAGAACGTCGTGAGTCCGTCGCGAATGTACTGTGAGAGGCCGTCAGGTTCGAACGAATATGGCGCGACCTGATGTCCACTAAAACCCGCAAGCGCAGGCGCGCTGCCCATTTCGCGTGCGAAGTTCAGGCCACTAATCAGGTCGGCGAGATCCTGCGGCTCGGCCAGGTAATTGGCGTTAATCCGCACGGGGTCCGTGGGCGCGGCACCGGTGAGGTGAACACTGCCGCGGCTTTGCGGCCGCATTCCGATCACCTGGGTCCAGCTGTTTGCTGGTGGATCGGCACGCAGCGCGTTTTCTGGCGTGAGATACGCGCCGGAAATGGCGTAGCTATAAAAGTTCGGGCTGTCCAGCTCAGGACGGCTTTTCCAGAAACACGCTGTCTGGCTTCGAGGAGAACTGCCCAGCACTTCGCCCTTGCTCGCCCACACAGATGCGATGGACACGTGATCGTGCAGATTGCGGCCCACGCCCTCCAGGATCTGCAACGCAGGGATCTCAGCGTGCCTCAACTCGGCCGCAGGGCCGATTCCGGATTGCATCAATAGCTTGGGCGTGTGGATAGCGCCTAATGAAAGAACGACTTCGCGAGTCGCTTCGGCCATTATTACGTTGCCCTGATAGTTGAATTCGACCTTTGTCGCCCGGCGGCCATCGAAAAGAATACGGCTGGCGAGAGCCCCAGTCAGCACGGTCAGATTAGGTTGCGCCATCAGCGGGTACACATAGGAGCGGAAAATCGACTGCCGTTTGCCGTTGCAAACCGTTTCGTCCACCAGTGCGCTGCCACCTGCCGCTTCCATCATGCGCCCATTCGCGTTGGGAAAGCGGGCGAGCCCCATCGATTCGGCACCCGCCAGCAGGCGCTCAGAAAAGGGAAAGGGCTCCTGCGCCGGCTGAACGTGCACCGTGCCATGTGTGCCTCGATAGTCGGGGTCCGGGTCGCCTGCCCACTTTTCAATTCGGCTGCGATATAACTCCAGAACGGCCCGATAGCTCCACGCCTCATCGGCCGCCTCAGCGGCATAAAAGTCCCAGTCTGCCTGATGCCCACGCGACCACGTCGACACATTGATGCTGGAGCCGCCGCCGAGTACCTTTCCCATCGAATAAGCGAGCGCACGTCCGTTTAACTGTGGATTAGCGTCCGCGACGAATGCCCAGTCCATCTCACCGCCAAGCGTCAATGGCCAGCGGTTCGGATCTTGTACGAGTTCGGTCTCGTCATGTCCGCCTGCTTCGATAAGCAAAACCCGCAGGTTAGGGTCTGCGGCGAGCCTTGCTGCTACCACGCATCCCGAAGTGCCCGCTCCGCACACGATGAAATCAAAAGGCGAGCTGATTCGAGCGGCCAACTCGCGCTGATTGTGCCGAACCTGCGCGGCGAATTCTTCATTTGTCACTGTGACCATGCTGATTCCCGATAGTGGACTGTCTCAAGCTTCGTCGATTACGACGCGAATGGTCCGAGGTTATCAACCAGACAGAGGGCCAGATTGACTCGCTATGTCAGATCGATTGACTGAAACGCGCGTTTGCTTCGGCGAGTGGCCTTCACACGCCGCTGTACGACATGGGCGAACTGTTTAAGGGACCGAGCCAGTAACCTGCGAAATTTTCACCGCAAATTGCCATTCCCCCGGCCTCAGCTTCGTCGCGCGCGCCTTGACCTTGAAGTTTTGGGGAATAAATGCGGCGGTCTGGTGTTCACCTACAAAATGCCTCGCGCTGAAGGGAGCGCATCGCCGAAATGTCTAGTGATCCCGAATATGTCGGTCAGGTTGCAGAATTGGTTAGGAGAAGATCATGAGAAATCGCACCGTACTGAGCGAGTGGTGCGGTCGCGCACTGGATCGAGCCACATGGATCGATCACATGCACGAAGAGGGCATCGACTGCCGCTTTGATGCCATACCGGCGGACGGCAGATCTGTGGCGGTGGACTGGCACCCCGCAGGAGAACTATGCATTGGAAAGGCCGAGCTGGCTTCAGTCCGCTTGTCCCCCGCGTCACGCCGTCTTGCGGGACTTGGCGATCATGTTTTTCTGAAAGTGGTGCAAAGCGGGGTGTTGGTCGTCGAACAAAACAAGCGGATGCACCGTTTCGACGCTGGCAGCATGCTGGTGGTCGACCCGTCGTACGGATTTAATGATTTCTACGGCGACGTGACGCGAGTCGCTATCCTGCGCATGCCCCGCAGCGCGCTGAAAGACAGAGGACTCCGCTATAGCTTCAGTGAACCGCATACGGCCGATCTCGGTTCAGATGACGTTAAAGCGGTGCGTGAATTTATGTTTCGCACCGCTCAGCAGTCAGGCGCGACCAGCGAGACGCTGTTGGACCGTTTTGGCCAGCAGTGCCTTGACCTGTTGGACGTGGTCTTGGATAGCTCACCTGCCGCGGCGCGTGGGCACACCAACGCCACCATCGTGCTGCGCACCAGACAGGTCGTATTGCGCCTTCTGGCCGATCCCGGCCTCAGCGTCAGCAGAATAGCCTCCGAATTGAACATGTCTGCCAGCGCCCTGACGAGAGCACTGAAAGCCGCTGGCATGTCGCCGATGCGGTATGCGTGGTCGCTAAGACTGGAGCAGGCGGCACGTCTGCTCGGAGACACGGCAAAAGACAACGTCCGGGCCAAGGAAGTCGCTTATCGCTGCGGATTTTCCGATGCGGCGCACTTTAGCCGCGTGTTCAAGGCACGTTATGGGGCCTCGCCCCGCGAATTCGCATCGCTCAAGACGTCGGTCTCGAGGCAGGATAATTAAGGAGCGATGCGACGGCGGAATTTCGTTTTGATCTTTGCCACACGGATTCATCGGGCCACCATGGCTCCCTCTCGCTATGAATCAGATCAGGTGCAATGAACGCTGAGCCAGCTCAAAATCTGGAACGCTTTCTAATCGCTCGTTGTAAACGCCGCATTTTCCGCGATGATTTTTAGTAGAAAGTCCATGACTGCCCGTACTTGCGGCAAACGGCGCAGATCCCGATGCACGGCCATCCAGATATCCCGTGAAAATCGTTCGCCATCGTAGGCGACGCGCCGCAGATTCGGATCAGTGTCTGCGACGAAGCACGGTAGGCCAGCCACGCCGGCGCCTGCCTGAGCCGCTGCAAGGTGACCCGTGATGTCGCCGATTTCGCATGCAATGGGCCGCCCTCTTACGACGTTCATCAACCAGGTCTGCTGTGGCCTATCCGCGATTCCGGCATCGTAGACGATGAACTCCCAGGCAGCCGGATTGTGCAGATGCGGGTAGTCCTTGCTTGCGTAAAGGTTAAACGACATACGCCCCAGCTTTCGTACCACCGTAGTCGCTTCTTTTGGCCGAACCAGCCGTAGGGCGATGTCCGCTTCGCGTCGACTCAGCGAAACTTGCCGTGGCTCGCCCGAAACAGACAACTGCACGCCTGGATGTGCAATCCGGAAGTCCGCAAGGTGCTTCACCAAAAAACTGGCTACCAGTACAGGCGGGGCGCTCAGTGAGACCTTGCCGCTTAGTGGGGAAAGGCTGACATCCAGGAAGCGCTCGATCGCGTAGGCATTCTCTTCCATTCCCTGGGCCAGTTCGAACACCCGCTGGCCAGCCTGAGTGAGCTTGCAGGATCGGGGCAAACGCTCAACAAGACGGGTCTTCATCTCGTCCTCCAATGCGCTCAAGCGTCGGCTCACCGTCGCGTGATCGACCTTCAGACTGCGCGCGGCCCCCGAAAACGTACCGATGCGGGCGAGCGCGAGGAAATGACGCATATTTTCCCAATCGAACATCGGTGCATTTTCCCAAGGATGCCGTGCGGTTATGGGGAATATTCGCACGAAGCTGATGTGTCTACCATGGGGACTTCTTCAGCCGACAAGGTTTATTGCCCGATGAGCACGTCCCTGACCAGCCATCAAAGCGCCAGACACCGTGTTGGGCAACCTGCTGGTCGCGCACATCGGCTGGCCCATCATGTCCCGCTCAACCTACCGACTGGCCTGTGCACATATATAGGTCCGAAACATGAGAACTGTTGAATCTCGCCGCATCGTGTTAGCGGTGCTTGTCTCGCTCTGCTTCATGGCGGGGATCGCCGGAGCCGCTTCGGCGGCCGGCGTGACTTTGCTTCTTTTTCCTGAGTTAGCGGCACTGTCCTACGACGTATTCCTGCGTCCGCGCGGCACCTGGGCCCGCGCGCCCTGGATGCTCGCGCTCTCTCCGGCCGTGACTGCCGTGCTGGGTGTACTCGTCACCCGTTATCTGCCCTATTCCGCTGCGTCCATTGCGATCTGCATCGTGGGGGCATTCATCATTCTCAAGTTGATGCGCTCGCCCATCGTGCCGGCCATCTCGGCCTGCTTTCTCGCTCTCTCACTCGGCGAGAAAAGCTGGCTGTATCCGCTCTCGATTCTGCTCGGCACGGGTGCGCTTGCCGTCCTGTCCTCGACATACCGGAGGTTCTTCGACAAACAAGCCGCACACGCCGCGCCGAGTGCCGCCGATCGGATCGACGATGAAATCGAATCGCTGCCCGAGCAGCTCCTGTGGGTGCCGTTCTTCGCAGCGTTTCTCGGCGCCACCTACCTGCTTTCGATGGCGACCGGAATGAGAATGGTATTTTTCCCGCCGCTCGTCGTGATTGCCTTCGAAATGTTCGCGCATGCAGACGTCTGTCCGTGGGCCCAGCGGCCGGTACTGTTGCCCGCGGTATGCACGCTCGCGGCGGCAGCCGGCGTTGCTGCGCTGGCGACATTTGGTCCAGGCATGGCCTCAACTGTCCTGGCCATGCTGTTCGGCGTCGTCATGCTACGCGTGACTCGTCTGCATGCAATTCCCGCGCTTGCGATAGCGCTTCTGCCGCAAGTCATAACGCGCGCCGACTGGCATTTCCCGCTCGCAGTAGGCATAGGTAGCACGTTCTTGACAGCGAGTTTTCTGCTCTTCGAGAAATCGTCGGGAGCCGGACGCCAGGTCGCGCAATAGCGGGCGGATGCGGCAGCAAGACAATCTGGTACTGTAAGATTGGTGTTACGCAAGAATTGATCGACAATGGCTAACTCCGATGCGGATGCGATCAAAGTAAATGCCCAGGCGCGACCCAGTGCTTCATCGTAGCCAGAAGGCCCCCATGACACCGGGGCGCCAGCTGCTTCTCATCATTGGCGCGATACTGCTGCTGGCCGTGCTAGGCTGGGCGCTGGCAACCGTACTTGAGCCAGCCAACCAGCGCACGATTGTCATCACAACTGGGGCGGACAAGGGTATCTATCGCAGTTTTGCCGATCGTTATGCCCCCATCCTGAAGCGCGACGGCATAAAGCTTGATATCCGCAGCTCTTCAGGCTCGGTCGAAAATTATGAACGGCTGGCGAACCCAGATAGCGAATACGAAGTGGGCTTTATCCAATCGGGCACCACCAGTCCGAAAGAAACAGACCACCTGCAGACCATCGCTGCTGTTTCATATGAGCCGATCTGGGTGTTTTATCGCGGTGACACCACCATCGACCGCCTGGCACAGTTGCGCGGCACAAGGGTTGGCATTGGGGTTGCCGGCAGCGGCCTGCTCAACGTCTCCCAAGTCTTGCTTGGCTATAGCGGCATCACCGGCAGCAACACCACGCTGCTGCAAATGGATGCAGCCAAGGCCTATCAAAGGCTGGAAGACGGCAGTCTGGATGCCGCATTCTTTATCGGCAGGCCGGATGCCGAGATGCAGCGAACGCTACTGAACAGCAATCTGAAGCTGATGAGTTTTGCTCAGGCCGATGCCCTGGTGCAGAAATTCCCGTCTCTCTCCAAGATTGTTTTCCCGCGCGGCTCGACCAGCATCGTCAACGATCTTCCGCGCTCGGACGTCACGCTGCTGGCCGCTACCGCTCTGCTCGTCGCTAAGGACTCCCTGCATCCTGCACTCGTCTACCTGCTTCTGGACGCGGCTAAGACCGTCCACGGCGGCGAGGATTACTTCACGCCGATCGGCACGTTCCCGAACCTGAACACCGAGGAATTTCCGGTCTCGGACGAAAGTACGCGGTACTTCAAATCCGGCCGCCCCTTTCTGCAGCGCTATCTTCCATTCTGGCTCGCGAGCTTTATCGAAAGGCGACTGCTGATCCTGCTCCCCTTCATGGCCTTACTGATAGGTTTGCTTCAGGCATTGCCGCGCGTGGCGGAGGCGCGGATAAAAAACCGGCTCGTGGTCTGGTATCGCGAAATCAAAGCGCTAGAAGACGAGATATGGAGAAACAGGCAACCGACCCCGGATCAGATTGCGCAATGGCGGGATGAAATCGAGAACATTGATGCGCATGCCAGCCGGATACGGATTCCGCAGCGCTATCTTCGGGATGTTTACGCCCTCAAGCAGGCAATTAGAGTCGTACGGGACCGGATCTTCCAGGTGGGTTCTGACCGATAGGCCAGGCATTGGACCAGGGTGCTTCACGCACTCTCGAAGGGCGGAGTCTCGGAAGGCGGCAGCATATCGGATACGCCGTGCAGCCTCTCATGCATCGCCCGTTGCCTGGCTCTAGTGAAATCAACGATGATCAAGCCGGATCGTGCAGCAGTCCAACAGGGGGTTGGATAACCTCAAAGCAGTCGAATTCGACAGTCAGCCTGGCACGCTGTGGGGAACAGCACATGGGCCCTACCAATAGCGGGCCGTTGAAAGGAAACGGCGCCAGTCTGATCAAGGACCAGCGGTTCCCGTCGTCAGAGTATTGGAGGAGCAATGCGCGTGATTTGACCGTAGCGCGAATCCAGAACTCACCGGTCGGCAGAGACGCGCCGACTGCCCAGTCGGAACTCCCGACCGTGAGTACCGACGAAATCGTGAGCACCTCATCGGACAGTTCCACTCCGGCCTTGACCCAGTTTTCGGCATCCGCACGCACTAAAATACCCGCCTGATCATACTGTGCCTCGAAGCACCCATTGACGCGCACCTGAGCAGTAAAGTCACCGGACACGTCGACACCATAAGCGTGTCCTGAATCTCGGGTGAAGCCGTAGTGCGTCTCTCTCCAGAAATCGGTTTTTTCGTCGGTCCAGATCTTCAGCTTGTTCTCGCTCACTTCGAACTGGGCTGGACGGTTCAGCCATGATGCTGACTCAAACATAAAACCTCCTTGTGTTCCTATGCGCGTGACTTCAGGCGAAGAATGCCAGCGGTCTAAAAAAGCCTTGGCGTACCCACCCAGACAACCACCGACTCGATGAGAGCCATATTTGCCCAGCTGTGCGGCGTCGTTGATTCGTAATGAGCGCTATCGCCCGCTTGCAGCAAGAACGTTTTGCCTTCCAGCGTTAACGACACCTTGCCGCTGATCACATACAAAAACTCTTCGCCGGCATGGGTATTCACTTCGGAGCGCTTCTGTCCGGGCGGCATTTTGACGAGGATCGCTTCCAGTTGGCGGCCCTCCGTCAGGTTGGTCAGCCGCGCGAACAGGTTCGCGGAATCCGCGAAACCGAAAAACTTCAACTGGTCGCCGCGACTCACCGAGCGCTCTTCGCTGGGCGTGTCGACAAAATACTGCACCGTGACACCGAGTGCGCTCGCAATCCCTGCCAGCGACGTAAGAGACGGGGTGGCGAGGCCGCGTTCTATCTGCGACAGAAAGGGCTTGGAAATGCGCGCTGCTGCCGCTGTGACATCGAGCGTGCGCTTTAGCCGTTGCCGAAGCGCGCGTATCTTGTTGCCCAGCGAAAGAGACGAATTATTGTTGTAAGTGTTAGTTTTAGTGAGCATCGTAACCTGCAGTCAACCCTTCAAAACTCGCTCAGAGGACGGCCGCCAGCCAACCCGATTGGCCTCCTTTATTTGGGCCGGACCTTCAAGGGCTGCCCTGCGCCGTTTCTGGCAATCCCCGAAATCGTGACCGATTTTTATTGCCAGGCTTGACCATGCGTCTCAGTTTTAAAGGAAAGCGAGCCGGGCGCCATCCATAGGGGACGGGCGAGGCACAGGCTTCCGCGCTCCTGCCGCCTCACACCTCCCGCGTAGATATTCCGCCCGGGAATGAAATCTATTGCCCGCGCCCGTTTAGTCTGTTCTGGACTGCGGTACCGATCGAGCTGATGAATTACTACCATCTGTCGCAGACGGCGGTCGCCGTGTTCTCACTGGTCGGCGCGATGGGCGCGACGTCTGCACCGATCTCCGGGCGCCTCGCCGACGCCGGCCACACGCATCGCGCAACGGCGTTCGCGCTCGCACTGGCGGCGATCGGCTACCTGCCGGTCATGCTGGTTCCGCGCCTCGGCGTGTTCGGGCTCGTCGGCACCGGCCTGCTGCTCGGCTTCGCCGTGCAGATGAACCTTGTCCTGGGTCAGCGCGAAATTTACCAACTCGATCCGGACAGCCACAACCGTCTGAATTCGATTTACATGACGAGCGTCTTCGTGGGCGGCGTCGTCGGCTCCGCAATCGCGAGCACGCTGTACAGGCACAGTGGCTGGAGCTGGGTCGCGGTCGTCGGCATGCTGTTCCCGTTACTTGCACTCAGCGGGTTTCTGTTTGCCGGCAAGCCCGCGAAATGATTAACGACCTGGCTCGAGCGCTACGCGCCACCTTAGAACAACCCAATCTTCCCACCCGCCGCGAGCCAATCACTGAACGCATCGCGCTGCGCCTTCGACAGCAAGGGTGTGACCATCTGCTTGTCACCCAACTGCATGAAATTGCCGCTATCGAGCTGCGGCCAGGTCATCAGGCCCGGGCCGTTCGGATTTCCGGTGCGGATGAAATTGACCCAGTAGGACTGGAGTTGCCGCGAGATCGCATGGTCCTTCGCGGTAAAGGGACGATGACCATACTCCAGCGTGCCGAACACGTAAGGAACCTCTGAACTATGAAACGTCGCAAAACGCGCGGCAAGCGGACCCGGCTCCGCATGGGTGTAGCGATAGCCATAGGCGGGTGCCGCGCGGCTGTCGCGCGCTTTCGACCACGCAATCACACCGGCCGAAGCGGAATCGGCCAATAGTTGCCGCACCGCCGACGGTACGGCCGCATCGTCTTGCGCCGGATAAAGTGCGGCAAATCGGGCAGACAACGGAGCGAAGCGCTGGTCGAGCAGTGTCTGGTACGCTTGCGTCGTGCTGATCTGCCACGTCGGGCTAAAAGCACTGGCTTCGTCATGGTTCGAGCCGAGCAGCACCGGCACATCGCTGCGTTCCTTCGAGCCGTCAGGAATGAATTTGCCGTCGTCGACAGGGAAGAAGCTCACGTGATCGCCCAGACGCGGATCGGCCTGCAACGCAAGAAGCTGGTCCGCAGGGACGGCGCGAAGCGCTTCGAGCGTCGTAGCGCCTGTCAGGTTTACGAGTTTCTCGCCGACCGCCTCGGCGCGCTCGCGGGGGACGAGCGTCGAATCTGCCCACGAATTACTTTGCGCAATCGCGCGCGCGAACAGCCCTTCGGCCGACGGCGCAGCGAGCAGGTGATGCACAGCCATCGCTCCAGCTGATTGCCCTTCGATCGTCACCTGCGCCGGGTCCCCGCCGAAGCTCGCGATATTAGCCTTGACCCATTCCAGCGCGGCAACCTGGTCCATCATGCCGTACTCGCCCGAACTACCCTGCTCGGCATCGAGCAAGGAATCGGCAAGAAAACCGAACAGGCCCAGCCGATAGTTGATCGAGACGACGACGATGCCTTGTTGCGCAAGGTGATTGCCGCGGAAGACCGGCACTTCAGCGGAGCCATGGTCGAAGCCGCCACCGTGAATCCATACGACGACCGGCAGCTTGCTGGCAGGATGCAGCGCAGGTGTCCAGATGTTCAGGAACAGGCAGTCTTCGCTAAATGACGGAGTAGAGGTGTATTCCGCGGTCCAGGGAATGACCACAGTCGGGTCGCGCCGAGCCTGTTCGCAACTGGCTCCGAACTTCGTGGCATCGCGCACACCTTGCCAGGATACCGGGGGCGCGGGCGGGCGCCAACGCAGCGGACCTACCGGTGGCTCCGCGTAAGGAATGCCCTTGAAGGAGAACACGTGCCCGTCCCAGGCGCCACTCAATTGGCCGCTTTGAGTCTGGATCACCGGCGCCGCAACGGCGTCGAACGTGAGCATGGCAAGCGCGACGACAACTATCGTGCGGATAACGTTGATCATGAGCGGGATTCCATCGGTTGTTCTGTTTTCCCCAGCAGGTCGGACCGCAGATAGCGGGCGCATGTCGATGATAGAAAGGCTTCATGGCAGGAGGCTGTCGCGAACATGGCGTAGCCGACATATATTCCGTTCGTACACCTAACACCTATCGCAAAGCCCAGGCGCTACTAGACTTGACGTTGTCTCCTCGCTTCGACTATTGTACGAAACGGTTCAGACACTAGTCGAATCGACACGGGCTGGCGTGCCCACAGAGGGAGGAGATCACAGATGACCAAAGCCCATGCTGTTCTCGTGGCAGCACTGCTCTCGACGGCTGCGGCCATGCCGGCCATCGCCGCCGATACCGCTTGCGTGCCACCCAATGCGTCGGTTCCGGCTGGTGCCAACACAACCGATCCAAAGGCGCCGTTCTTCATCGATACGGCGGGGCTGGATCTGAAGACGACTCCGCCCACTCGCGACCCGCACAATCCAAAGTATCCGAAAGCGACGGAACTGCCGGATGGCCAGGTTCCGTCGATCAATAGCGACGGCAACTTCATTATCGGTGCGACACATCAGCCCTCGCCAGAGACTGTCGCTCAGGCCGATGTGCCACACGGTACGGTCCATACCTTCATCATGACTTCGGCAGACAGCGTCATCTACCGTCCCGGCATGGTTCGTGACGACATGCCCGGATGCAGGAATTCGGCGGTGAATTCTGCTTCGACCGCTCCTGGCGACAAATCCGATCTTCTGGTGCCCGCGAGCCATGCTGGCAGTTGGAGTCGCGAGGTCGATGTCTATGTGCCGGCCGGTTACGTCGCGGGCACTGCAGCGCCATTTATCGTGTACGGTGACGGCGGCAGCCACAGCTTCTTCAAGGAGCAGATGCTGTTCAACGTGCTGGACAACCTCATCCACGCGCACAAGCTGCCGCCAATGATAGCCATCGGCATAGGCGCCGGCGGACAGGATGCCCAAGGCAGCGAACGGGGCCGCGAATATGACACCGTGTCCGGCACCTACGCCGAATGGGTCGAACAGGAGGTGTTGCCGCGCGTCGAACAGAATGCGCATGTGCGGTTGACGAAGGATCCGGATCGGCGTGCGACCATGGGCTTCAGCTCCAGTGCTGCCGCCGCCTTTACCATGGCCTGGTTCCGCCCCGATCTCTATCACCGCGTACTTGGCTACTCGCCAACAATGGTGAACCAGCAATGGCCGCATGACACAGCGCTTCCTGGTGGCGCATGGCAGTACCACGATGTGTGGCCGGGGCCGATCAAGCCGAACCTCACCGTGACAGGAAATACGGTGACGCCTGCAAGCGCGTCCGATGGTGCGCCGCTGATCCCTAATGCGCCGCGCAAGCCGATCCGGTATTGGTTCGAGGCGGGGGGCCGCGATCTTTTTTATCCGGCCGCGCCTCTTGCCGATGGCATGCATGACTGGACTGCGGCCAACGAGGACATGGCGCGCGTGCTCGCCACCAAGGGCTACCACTACCAGTTCGTGTTCTCCCGCAATGCCGGTCACGTCGACGGCGCCACCGAAGCACAAACCATGGCCGAAGCACTCGAGTGGCTGTGGAAAGACTACCCGGCGCCAGTGCGCTGAAAGGGCTGGTTGCCTACCAGCCGTTGAGCAGCGATGACCGCATTACGCCGCGGTGGAAGGCTTCGTACAGGCCCATAAAGCGCGGTCCCGTCACGCGCGACCCGGTTTCACTTTCCCAAGCGCCACCAGGATCTTCTCTGGCGTAATGGGATGTGAAGTGACTCGGGCATGAAATGGCGCGAGTGCATCATTGATTGCATTCATCACGGCTGCCGGCGCCCCTGCCGATCCCGCCTCCCCCGCCCCTTTAGCGCCGAGGGCCGAAGTTTTGGTCCGCGTCTCTACGTGTGCGATTTCGATGTCCGGCATTTCGGAGGCCATCGGCACAAGATAGTCTGCCATGCTGCCATTCCTGAGAAGACCTGCTTCGTCGTAAAGACACTCTTCGAACAGAACGCCACCAATGCCCTGCACAACCGCGCCACGAATCTGTTCGTCCACCAACATCGGGTTAATCACGCGTCCGCAATCCTCGACGACCCAGTGCTTCAGTAACTTCACCATGCCGGTATCCACGTCGACCTCGACGTATGCGATATGTACGCCGTTGGTAAACACGAATGGATAATCGCGCTGCGAATAGTGTCGTGTCGCGGATAGCTCAGGCTGGAAATCCCTCGGCAGAGTGTCCGGGCGAAAATAGGCCTTACTCGCGAGGTCTTTAAGGTCGATCAGAGAGGCGCCGTTTTCTGCGTCTATCACCTGTCCGTTAAAGAGCTTGAGCCCTTCGGACGAGCGCTCGTGCACAGCAGAGGCAAACTCAATCAACTGCATTCCCAATGCGTTCGACGCCTGAAGCACAGCCTCGCCGCCAATGCCGGCCCCTCTCGATGCCCACGTGCCGCCACCATACGGTGTAACTGACGTGTCGCCTGTAATGACGCGGACCCGGTCGATCGGCATCGAAAGGGCGTCCGCAGCAATCTGGGCGAAGATGGTCTCGCTCCCTTGGCCCTGCTCTCCAACGCTAACCATCACTGTAATGCCGCCACCCGCGTCCAGACGGACGGTTGCCCCGTCCTGCGCCGCGATGCGCGCACCACCGATGCCATAGAACGCCGGGCCGGGATTGGTCAGTTCGACCATCGCGGCAATGCCGATTCCGCGAAACACACCGTCCTCCCGCAAACGACGTTGCTCGTCGCGAAGCCCGTCGTAGTCAGCCAGTCTTTCAATACGGGCGAGGCACGCGTCATGAGAGAGCCCTTCAAGCTTGATCCCCGATGCCCCCGTGCGCGGATAGGTATCGTCATGCATTACGTTCATTTTTCTGAACGCGAGCGGATCGATTCCGAGCTTTGAAGCGGCCAGGTCGACAATCCCCTCGGTTACGGCACATGCGATTGGATGTCCGACT
>FSXK01002019.1_pt1 | contig 18167 bp, 18 predicted proteins | sample 1638101 | NCBI WGS metagenome assembly FSXK01 (sample SAMEA3914788, study PRJEB12502) | metagenome | biome: forest; material: soil | place: Canada | collected 2011-07-03 | depth 0.1 m | reverse complement strand
TTTTCGACAGGGCATCCTGCCCTGACGAAAAACTGGCCGGCGTCCTGCCGGCCACTCTTCGAGCTTTCCTTCATCCCTCCGCCGCGCCCTAGGGGCCCCAGGTAGAGCGGCGCGCATCCATGCGCGCACTCGGTGCCGGCGCGGCGCGCCGGTAAGGCGTGTGGCGCACGGCGGGTTTGATTCGCTCGCTCTGGTTTTGCTTTTGGCTCTTGGCTTTTCGAAGAGTGCGCGCGCCGCGCGCATGGATCCCCTGTGCTTTGGTCACTTTCTCTTGGGCACGCAAGAGAAAGTGACTCGGGCCCGGAGGGGCCCGAAAGCCCGCCGCAGGCGAGCAACCTCGCGTGATCACACCAGACCAGCCACGTACGTACAAACAGTCATCGGGCCGATCCGTCATCCGTTCCGACTTACCCCTTCAAATCCAACGCCGCATAGTGCCGAAAAATCCCCTCCTCACTAAAAGCCAACCGCCGCGACGATCGCAAATACGCCGCAACATTAGGCCGTTCGGCAACACGCTCAGCAAGCTCCCGCAAACGCGGAATACGTTTTTCCACACCACGCATAGCATTAGGAAAAGCGTAATCAAGCCCGCTAACCAGTTGGAACAGCGACAGATCAACATATGAGTGACGACTCAACGCCTGCCGCCCATTACCACGCTCAATCACGGCCTCGAAATAATCGAGAAATTTAGGCAACCGCTCCTCGCGAAACGCCTGCGCCCGTTTACGCGCCGCGCCACGCTGCTCCTCGTAATACTGGCTCCCCGAGATCGGGTGATGCGTGTCATGCACCTCCACGACGAAATCAGCAATCGTCTGCTGTAACTGCTGCGCGTAGAGCTCAGCGGCGAGGCCCTCGGGAACTAAGCCAAGCCGTGGACCAAGATAGGCAAGGATCGTCGCCGTCTGCGCAATTACCAAGCGCCCAGCCTTGAGGAACGGCGGCGCAAACGGCAGCGCGCCATCTTGCGCGCCACGCAGAAACGGCATCATCGCTTTATCACCACGCTTGCGTACGACATCGATGTAATCGGCGCCTGCGTCTTCCAGTGCCAGGCGCACAAATTCGCCGCGACCCTGGATGCCGCTCCAGTAATAAAGCTCGTAGCGCATATCGATTCCTCCGCGGTGACATCGATGCAGCCTAGGTGCAATGTGCTCAATACGATGTGAGCGCGCCACTCGCAGCCAGTTCGCGCAGACGATTCCATACCAACGCGGCCAACGGGGAGAGTGAGCGGTGATGGCGATGAATCAGCATCACATTGCGGTGCACGGTCGGCGTCAACGGTCGCATCGCCAATGATGGTGGCGGTGAGGCGAGCGCAGGTGTGATGGTGATGCCGAGTCCTGCTTCGACCATGCGAAACGCGGTGTATGTATGTCCGGTTTGCTGGACGACGTTGGCGTCGACAGTGTGCTTGCGCAGGGCTTGGTCGATCAGGCGTCGGCTGCCCGAGGAATAATCCAGTAACACCAGCGGCTGTTGTTCCAGTTTTTTCCACGGCACGGTTTTCAACCGCGCCAAAGGGTGATTGGCGGGACAGACGAGATGGAATGGATCGCGCATGATCGTCTCGCAATCAAAATCGCCAGCGTCTGGCGGATCGATGGCGATGCCGAAATCCACTTCCCCGCCGCGCACGCTGTCCAGCACTAGGGTCTGCGCCTGATCGTGCAGTTGGATGGTTAGTTCGGGATATTCGCGAGCGCAGTCGGCGATGCAGGAAGGCATCAGGCTTGCGGACAGGGTGGGCACCGATGCGATGCGTACCTTGCCTCGCCGGCGCTCGCCTTCGGAATGCACGTGGCCCAGTACGCCTTCGAGTTCGTCCAGCACGCGCTCGATCGCGCTTTCCAGGTATCGGCCGGCCTCGGTGGGGACCACTTCGCGGGTGTTGCGGTCGAACAGGCGTACGCCCAGTTCGGCTTCCAGGTCGGCGATATGACGGCTTACCGCGGGCTGGCTCAGGTGCAAATGCTCGGCTGCATGTCGGAAATGCCGCTGGCGTGCCACCGCCAGGAAGGCTCGCAATTGCCGGAGGCTGATATTCATGCTCATAGTGGATCAATAGATACGATAAAACGATTTGATTTATCAATGGGTAGGGGGTGAAATACTTGCCAACTTCCCCATTTGCCGCCGTATCCCGGTGCCTGCCGCCATGTCACTGCGTCGTTTTCTGCCGGACAACTTCACTCTTTGCCTGATCGCTACCGTGATCACAGCAAGTTTGTTGCCCTGCCGGGGTGGCACGGCGAGCGTGTTCGACGTGCTGACCGACGTGGCCATCGCCCTGCTTTTTTTCCTGCACGGGGCGAAGCTGTCGCGCGAGGCGGTGGTGGCGGGGCTCACGAATTGGCGTTTGCATCTCACCGTGCTGGCCAGCACCTTCGTTCTGTTCCCGCTGCTTGGCTTGTTGCTGAAACCGGTGTTGTCGCCGCTGGTCACGCCGTCGCTCTATGTGGGCATTTTGTTTCTGTGCACGTTGCCGTCGACGGTGCAGTCATCGATTGCCTTCACGTCGATCGCGCGCGGCAATGTATCGGCGGCGGTGTGTTCGGCTTCGGCATCCAGCCTGATCGGTATTGCCGTTACGCCGTTGCTTACCGGGTTGGTTCTGCAGGCGCACGGTCAGGGCGCAATGTCATGGAGTTCGGTGGGTGAGATCGTGTTGCAGTTGTTTGTGCCGTTCGTGGCAGGGCAGGTGGCGCAACGTTGGATTGGCAGCTGGGTGTCGCGTCATCGCCCATTGATCGGGTTCGTCGACCAGGGTTCGATTCTGTTGGTGGTGTATACCGCTTTCAGCGCGGCAGTCTTGCAAGGTTTGTGGAAGCAGTTGCCATTGCCGGTGCTGGGTGGCTTGCTGATCGTCAACGCGGTATTGCTTGCCGCCGCGTTATTGGTGACGCGCTACGGTTCACGCGTGCTCGGTTTCGATCGCGAAGATGAAATCACCATCGTGTTTTGCGGCTCGAAGAAAAGTTTGGCCAGCGGCGTGCCGATGGCCAAGGTGCTATTTCCCGCGCATGCGTTGGGCATGATCGTGTTGCCGCTGATGTTGTTCCACCAAATGCAGTTGATGACGTGCGCGGTGCTGGCGCGTCGCTATGCGGAACGCGCCAGTATCAACAAGCAAAAAGCAGCAGTTATGACGGAAACCGCAGCGGTCGACTGAATTGCTACGCCCAGCCTCAATGCCGGAAGTGGCGCATCCCGGTAAACACCATCGCCATATCGTTTTCGTCGGCGGCGGCAATCACTTCGGCATCGCGCATCGATCCACCCGGCTGGATCACCGCGCGAATACCCGCCGCAGCGGCGGCATCGATGCCGTCGCGGAACGGGAAAAACGCGTCCGACGCCATCACCGAGCCGGGTACTTCAAGCTTCTCATCGGCGGCTTTGATGCCGGCGATGCGCGCGCTGTAAACGCGGCTCATCTGGCCGGCGCCGATGCCGATGGTCTGGCGATCGCGCGCGTAGACGATGGCGTTGCTCTTGACGTATTTCGCCACTTTCCAGGCGAAGATCAGGTCGTTGATTTCCGCTTCGGTCGGCGCGCGGCGTGTGACGATCTTTAGATCGTTCGCGGTGACCATGCCGCGATCGGCGGTCTGGATCAGCAGGCCTGAGCCGACGCGGCGCGAGTCGTTGCCCGGATGCGCACGCGAGAGATCGCCATCGGCCGGCGGTGGAATCTGCAGCACGCGCACGTTGGTTTTCTTGGCGAACGCTTTCAGCGCGTCATCTGCGTAACCTGGCGCCAGCACCACTTCCACGAACTGGCGCTCGACGATCGCACGGGCGGTGGCGGCATCCACCTCACGGTTGAACGCGATGATGCCGCCGAATGCCGAAGTAGGATCGGTTTGATATGCGAGATCGTAGGCGCGGCCGATACCGTCCAGGCTCACCGCTACGCCGCACGGATTCGCGTGCTTGACGATCACGCAAGCGGGCTTGCTGAAGCTGCGAACGCATTCCCAGGCTGCGTCGGAATCGGCGATGTTGTTGAACGACAGTTCTTTGCCTTGCAGCTGGCGGAACGTGGCAAGCGTGCCCGGTTCTGGATACAGGTCGCGGTAGAAGGCAGCTTGCTGGTGCGGGTTCTCGCCGTAACGCAGATCCATCAGTTTGACGAAACGGCCATTGGCCTGGCCAGGGAAGGCGTCGTGTCCGGCAATTTCGTCCTGCGTCTCATTGAGCTGCAGACCGGAAAGGTAATCGCTGATGGCGCCGTCGTAGTTGGAAACGCGATTGAACGCGGCGACGGAGAGTTTGAAACGTGTCGCGCGACTAAGACCACCGTGCTGTTCGATTTCGGCGAGTGCTTCATCGTATTGATCGGGCGATGTGAGCACGCCGACATCGCTCCAGTTCTTGGCCGCGGAACGCAGCATGGCCGGGCCGCCGATATCGATGTTCTCGATGGCCTGTTCCAGCGTGCAGTCGGGTTTGGCGACAGTCGCTTCGAAGGGATAGAGATTCAGCACCAGCAGGTCGATGGGCGCAATGCCCAGCTCGGCCATGACTGCGTCATCGGTGCCGCGGCGCCCCAGCAGGCCGCCATGGACCTTGGGGTGCAGGGTCTTCACGCGGCCATCCATGATCTCGGGGAAGCCGGTGACCTCGCTGACGTCTTTCACCGCGATACCGGCTTCGCGCAAGGCTTTGGCGCTACCGCCGGTGGAAAGCAGCTCCACCTTGGCCGCGGCCAGGCGACGCCCCAGTTCGATCAGCCCGGTCTTGTCCGAAACGCTGATCAGGGCGCGGCGGATGGGGGTGATAGCGGGTGCGGACATGGCGGTTTCCGAAGCGGTAAAGCCACGCATTATAGCGCGGCCGGGCAGCGGCTGCCTCGATGCGCGCGATATGCGTTTGGATGGCTAAACGATGCTATGCCGCGATGCGCGGCATAGGCTTTTAGAGCAGACCGTGGGCCGCGAGTTTCTTGCGCAGCGTGGCGCGATTGATGCCGAGCACGGCAGCAGCGCGGCTTTGATTGCCGTCGTGGAACGCGAGCACCTCACGCAGCAACGGACCTTCGACTTCACGAATGACCAATGCGTGCAAACCTTCATCGCACGACGTGTCGCCGATGTCCGCGAGATAGCGGCGTACGGTGCGACTGACGCACTCACTCAGTGCGCTCTGCGACGGGGATTCACGAACGGCCTCGTTGGCAGGCAGTCTGACGGCGTTCAAGGACATTTCCCCTCACGTACTCACGCAACGGCTGCATTGGCCGTCGCCATGTTTATGGCAGTTACCGCATACGCGGCGGGTCGGCAGTCGCGCTTTCTTTTGCGCGAGGGATCGAGTGTACTCGCGGCCGGCGACAAAATTAAGAGCCCGCGCATAGGAAAAAGTATAACGCTATGCCGGACAGTCACTAAGCGCGCCTTATTCAAAGCCAAGATCAAAAGCCACGGCTTGCCGGCCAGGGTCTTCCACCTCGAAGATCAATGCGGTACTTGCGCCAGCTGCCAATCCATGACGTAACTGGTCGGTGTCGTCAAGATATTCATAGGGTTCGAGGCGGCGCATCGCCAGTACTTTGCCGTTGGCGTCAGACAGGCGAATGGTAACGACCGGCCACGGCTGCGTGAATGCCGCGTCATTGCGTATGGTGGCACTGATCATCAGTGCGCCTGCAACGGCGGGATGCGTTTGCACGTCGCGCGCGAGTAAACGCAATTTGTCGACGCCCCGCACAGGTGGCAATTCGCAATGCAGTGCGGCACATGCTTGTCTTAGCGCGGTGCCGGTGGTTGGGTCTGCGATCAACGTGTCGCGCAAGGCCCAGCCAAGCTGTGACGCCAATCCCAGCAGAAAAAGCGTGCATGCGAGGATCCACGGCCATCGACGCGGTTTCTCGATACGCTGATCCCGCGCGAAACGTGGCGTGATAATCAGGTTTGCAAAATCATTCTGTGTCAGCGGTGTATCGGCAGCGGTTTCCTGCGCTGTGACGGGCTGGGGGCGATAAACCACCAGATCGACGCGCGGCGGTTCGACGCCTGGTTCGTGCGAGGGCAGTTCGTTGAATGGCTCAGGCGGCAGCTGATCGGCCAGTGTGGCGATGCAGTCGAAGCCGGCACCGCAATGCCCGCACATGACAAAGCCATGCGCCTGCGCGAGCGTTCGCGCATCCACTGAAAACACGGAAAGGCATTCAGGGCATTGCGTGTACATGCTTGAGAATGGCTCTTTGCATTCGCTTCCTCTCCGGTGGGGAGAGGAGGGAGATAAGGGGCGGTGCTTGCGAGGATTTAGATCGAAGCGTACTTCGAATCATCATCGACGCAAGATTGTCGCCTTATCCGGGCCCTTTCCCCAAGAGGGAGAGGGGCTAGTGGATGCGACGATACCCGCTGATGCGCACCCAGTCTTCACGTGTGTCCACGCGCAGCGCATCGAACCATTCGGCATAACGCGCCAGCAGCTCGTCCTGCTGGCCTTGCAGGATGCCGGAGATGGCGAACGGCGCCCCTGGTTTGGCCGCTGCAGCAAACGTGGGAGCCAGTTCGCCGAGCGGGCCGGCAAGAATATTGGCGACGAAGACATCGGCTGGCTCGCCGGCGAAGTCCTCCGGCAGAAACAAAGCGAGCCGATCGCCGACATCGTTGCGTTCGGCGTTGTCAGCCGATGCCGTAAGGGCTTGCGGATCGTTATCCACGCCCACGGCTGCCGCTGCCCCAAGCTTGAGCGCGGCGATGGCGAGAATGCCCGAGCCGCAGCCGAAGTCGATGACGCGCTTGCCGGCTAGCTCGAGGCTATCCAGCCATTCCAGGCACAACGCCGTGGTGGGATGGGTGCCGCTGCCGAAGGCCAGGCCCGGGTCCAGCCGTACGATCACGCTGTCGTCGACGGGCGGTTCGATGTTCCACGGATAAATCCATAGCCGACGGCCGAACGGCATCGGCTTGAATTGGTCCATCCAGGCACGTTCCCAGTCTTCGTCGGCGATGTCGCGGAAAGTGAGCTGATCGGGTTCGAGCCAAGGCAGCAATTCGCCCAATGCTTCGGTCAATCCGCGGCGATCGGTATCGGCATCGAACAGTGCGTTCAATGTGATCGTTGGCCATAGCGGAAGTTCGCCTACGCCAGGTTCGAAAATCGCCTGTTCGTCCGGCGTTTCCGCATCGGCATCCTGCAATGTGATGGATAGCGCGCCGAGATCGTCGAGCGCTTCTTCCACACGGGGTTGCTGTTCAGCGCGGGCGATCAGGGAGAGTTCGAGCCAGGGCATCGTGGGTCCGAGAGGCGATGTGGGAATGTATCGCGCCATTGTCCCTCTCCCGCGTGGGGAGAGGGTAGGGTGCAGGGCCCATCTTGCGATGGCGTTCACTCTACATCGGCGTAGAGGAGCGTTGGATGACAGCGACCGCTTTAATGGCCGCTATGCGGATGTTCCTTGTATTCCGCCATGCGCTTTTCCAGGTAATGGATGTTCTGTCCACCTTGCTGGAAGCCAACGTCCGCCATGATGCGTTGTTGCAGCGGAATATTGCACTTCACGCCTTCGATCACCGTTTCAGCCAACGCCAAACGCATGCGTGCAATCGCCGTTTCGCGGTCCGGTCCATGGACGATCAGCTTGCCGATCATCGAGTCGTAGTTCGGCGGAATTTTGTAGCCGTCGTACAAATGCGTATCCACGCGCACACCAGGGCCGCCAGGGGCTTCGAAACGTTTCACCGTACCCGGCGAAGGCATGAAAGTGTCGGGGTCTTCGGCATTGATACGGCATTCGATGGCGTGGCCGCGAAGTACGATGTCTTCCTGCTTCAGCGACAGCTTTTCGCCGGATGCGATCAGGAGCTGTTCGCGCACCAGATCCACACCAGTGATCAGTTCCGTTACCGGATGCTCCACCTGGATACGCGTGTTCATTTCGATGAAGTAGAACTGGCCGTTTTCGAACAAAAATTCGAACGTGCCTGCGCCGCGATAGCCGATGCGCAAGCACGCATCCACGCACACTTTGCCGATCTTTGCGCGCAGTTCGGGTGTGATGCCCGGCGCGGGCGCTTCTTCAACAACCTTTTGATGACGACGCTGCATTGAGCAGTCGCGTTCGCCAAGATGGATGGCGTTGCCTTGGCCGTCGGCCAGCACCTGGATTTCCACGTGGCGCGGATTCTCCAGGAATTTCTCCATGTACACCTGATCGTTGCCGAAGGCTGCTTTGGCCTCCTGCTTGGTCATGGTAATCGCGTTGCCCAGATGTGCTTCGGTGCGAACCACGCGCATGCCGCGGCCACCGCCGCCGCCAGCGGCCTTGATGATTACCGGATAGCCGATCTCGCGTGCGATGCGGATGTTGTCTTCCACGTTGTCGCCAAGCGGTCCGCCAGAACCTGGCACGCATGGCACACCGGCCGACTTCATCGCGCGAATCGCTTCGACTTTGTCGCCCATCAGGCGAATCACGTCAGCGGTAGGGCCGATGAAGATGAAGCCGGATTGCTCGACTTGCTCGGCGAAATCCGCGCGCTCGGAAAGAAATCCGTAACCAGGATGGATCGCGTTGGCGTCGGTGATTTCCGCTGCCGCAATGATGCGTGGAATGTTGAGGTAACTGTCGACCGAGGGTGCCGGGCCGATGCAGATCGCCTCGTCCGCGAGACCCACATGTTTGAGGTTGCGGTCCGCCGTGGAATGCACCGCCACGGTTTTGATACCGAGACTGTGGCACGCACGCAGCACACGCAACGCGATTTCGCCGCGGTTGGCGATGACGACCTTTTCGAGCTTCTGCATAGTCGTTAGGTCGCTCAGGCGATCACAAACATGGGCTGATCGAATTCAACGGGCTGGCCGTTATCGACCAGGATGGCTTGCACGGTGCCGGCGACATCGGCTTCGATCTGATTGAACATTTTCATCGCCTCGATGATGCCCAGCGTCTCGCCGGCCTTCACCTGCTGGCCCACCTTTACGAACGCCGGAGCGCCCGGCGTGGACGAGGCGTAGAAGGTGCCGACCATCGGCGCCTTCACTACGTGCCCGGCCGGCAGGTTGTTGGCGGCGGGTTCGGCCGCTGCAGGCGCTTGTGCCGGCGCGGCGGCAATCGGAGCGGGCGCGTGCATGGGGGCGGGCGCGACGGTGACGCTGCCCTTGGGGACGCGCGACAGGCGAACGACTTCCTCGCCTTCTTTGATTTCCAGTTCGGCGAGGTTGGATTCCTCGAGCAGGTCGATCAGTTTTTTGATCTTGCGCAGATCCATGAGGCTTGCCTTTTTAGGGTCTGGGGCCACAGCCGGTGGCCCGAAAGTGAAAGGAATGGCGTGAAAAAAGTGGTAATTCGGAACTAGCTGGCAGGCTTCGGTTCAAGTTTGGCGACCGCGGCCTCCAGGGCCAGGCGGTAGCTGTCGCTGCCAAAGCCGCAGATCACGCCTACGGCCAGGTCCGACAGGTAGGAGTGGTGCCGGAACGGCTCGCGGGCGTGCACATTGCTCATGTGCACTTCGATGAAGGGGATATCCACGGCCGCCAGCGCATCGCGCAGGGCGACGCTGGTGTGGGTGAAAGCGCCGGGATTGATCAGGATGAACGCGATCTGCTCGTCACGGGCCTGATGGATGCGGCCGATGAGTTCGTGCTCGGCATTGGACTGATACCAGGCCAGCTCGTGCCCTGCGGCCTGCGCACGCTGTGCCAGCCGGGTGTTGATATCGGCCAGCGTCTCCCGGCCATAGATGTCCGGTTCGCGCGCGCCTAGCAGGTTGAGGTTGGGTCCATGCAGGACCAGCAGCTTCGCCATGTTGGCTCCAGGCAGCCCCCGGGTGTCCGGAATCCGCGCAGTGTGCGCGTTGCCGGGAATGTTGTCCAGTTCGGCGCAGTTCGGCGATGTTTGAAGGAGAAGCGCGCGTTAAACCGTGCGTGATCGTATGTTGTGCCGAAACCGCGTCACGGCGCGGTTGTCGGCGACAGCCAGTTGGCCAACTGGGCCGAGTCCAAAGGCCCGCGTCGAATAGCCAGCACGCGGCCGTTAGCGTCCAGCAGGACACTGAAGGGGAGGACCTCGTCCGTATCGCCGAAGCGTAATGAGGTGCTGGGTGAGGTGAGTTGGCCGATCAAGATCGGGTAATCGACCGGATGTGCAGATAGGAAGGTGTGAACCCGGGCAGGATCGTCCATGGCAATACCCAGCACGATCGCCCCTTGATCGCCGAACTTATGCTGTGCGGCGTTCAATGCGGGCATTTCCGCCAGGCACGGGACGCACCAGCTGGCCCAGAAGTTCAGCAGCACGCGCTGGCCATGGAATTCGGATAAACGGCGCTCTTTGCCGTCGATGCCGGTTAGCGCCAGATCTGGGCGAAGATCGCCGACGTTCACCACCTGTACGCCCGCGGGCACGTGTGCCAGCTGGCTTTCGTGCTGCAGCCAGCCGCCCGCGATAGCGGCCACAACGGCCACACCGAGGATGATCAGGTTGGTTCGGCTCAGCATGTCGGCGCGCGCTCCGTTCCTTCCTCTTCAAGTTGGGGCAGGAGTTTGGATATCGCACCCGTCACTTCGCCGCCTCGGTCAACGCCTGCGCCACCAACGACGGCGTCAGCACCGTAGGCAGTTGTTGCCCCGGGCCACCGTTCTTCGGAAACACTACATAGAGAGGAACACCCGGCGAGTGGTACTGCTGCAGGAAGGCCGAGATGGTGGGGTTCACATCGGTCCAGTCGCCCTTCATATAGATGGCGCCGGTGCGCTTGAGTAGCGCCTGAAAGTCATCGCCATCGAGCACGGCATGCTCGTTCGCTTTGCAGGTCACGCACCAGTCGGCAGTCATATCCACGAACACCGGCGTGCCGGCCTTGCGCAGCGACGCAAGTTTTTCCGGAGAATACGCAACAGTGCCACCAGCAAGCTCCGTGGCCTGCACCGTCGCCGGCAAGGTGTAGAGGTAATACAGCGGCGCCAGAGTGGCCAGCGCCAGTAACGCCACGCACGCACGACTAAGCAGTCCGTGCCCACGGCTGCGCTCGAACCACCACAGCGTCATCGACAGCAGCACGGCGGCGACAAGCAACAAGCCCACGGCATCGGCACCGCGTTGATGCGCCAGCACCCAGGCAAGCCATACCGCGGTCAGGTACATCGGGAAGGCCAACACTTCTTTCAGTGTTTCCATCCAGCGTCCCGGGCGCGGCAGCAAGCGTGCGACCGCGGGCACGTAACCCACCGCAAGAAAGGGCAGCGACAAACCAATGCCGAGCGCCACAAAGACGGCCATGGCATTCAACACCGGTGCAACGAAGGCGTACGCCAACGCGGTGCCCATGAGCGGCGCGGTGCACGGACTGGCGACGACCACCGCGAGGACACCGGTGAAGAAATCGCCGGCGGGACCGGAGCGATTCGCCAGCGAGCTGCCGGTGTTGCCAAGCGATGCGCCAAACTGCACGACGCCCGACATCGACAAGGCCACGGCCAGCATCACAAGCGATAACCCGGCGACCACGAGCGGGTTTTGCAGCTGCGCGCCCCATGCCGCTTTCAATGCGATGATGGCCAGCCCTAATACGATGAAGCTGACCAGCACACCGGCCGTATACATCAGCGCATGGGTGCGACGGCGCGCGGGATTTTCACCGCTCTCCAGCAAGCTGACTGCTTTGATCGAAAGCACCGGCAACACGCACGGCATCAGATTCAGCACCAGGCCGCCGCCCAGTGCGAGCAACAGCGCGTACCACAGGCTGACGTTGTCGGAGCTGCTCTTCACATCGGCGGGCGGCATTTCCGGTGCGGGACCCGTGACAGGCGTGCCCGTTGCCATGGCGCCACTGGTCAAATCGATGCTCGCCTCACGCGTCATCAGCGGATAGCACAGGCCACCGTCCTGGCAGCCCTGGAAGCTGGCAACGAGCGCGAGCGATTTCATCTTGGATGCATCGCCGTTCACGGTCACCGGCAGTGTTACGTCACCGAAGTACACCGTGGTGTTGCCGAAATGCGCATCCTGGTGCAGTGTTCCTGCGGGCGACGCGGGCGACAGTGAGAGTTGCGGCGCATCCTTCACCGACAGCGTCGTCTGGTCGCGATACAAGTAGTAACCCTTGGGCATCGTCCAGCGCAGCAGCAGGTGATGGGGATCCTGCGCGATCGCGTCGAAATGGAAAGCTTGCTCCGCAGGTAATGCTGCGTTGCTGTTGCCATCGATGGATTGCGGCGGAGAATTCAGCAGGTCGCCGAGCTTGTTCGTCGCGCCTGTTGCGGTGGGAGCCGGCAGGTCGAGTTGTTCGGTATGCGGCGGATAACAGATCTTCGGATCGGTTTCGTGGCAACCCTGGTAGCGCACGCTCAGCGTGAGGTGCGTCGTGCCGGGTGCCAACGTGTAGGGAATCGTGGCATCGATGCTGTGGTGATATGTCTCCACCGGGCCGAGATACTGATCGACATGCTTCTCGCCATCGGGCAACTGCGGTGTGCCCAGGGTGACGCCGTCGCCAGCCTTGAAGTTCATGCGTCCGCGATAGAGGTAGTAATCCTGCGCGATGGTCCAGTGCAGCTTCACCACGCCGGGCGTGCTGGCATCGGCACTGAGTTTGTAAGCCTCGGTCACGGGGAGGAGGTTTGCGGTGTCCTGGGCGAATACCGCCGAAGAGCCCAGCAACAGCACGATCAGAACCAACAGGTGTGCGGCGAAGCCGCCGTAACGAAGCGAACGCATTCCAACTCCAGCGTTTTGGGTCGCGTAGACGCGAATGAACCCGATTATGAACCAGTTCGCTGGGGATGCCGGAATCGTTACCTAGGCATCTTCACTCGCAGCGGCGGGTTGCGCGACAGGACGAAGGCGCAGCATCCCCGTGGTCAATGCCACGCCGAGCAGGATCACCGCGCAGCCGCCCGCCATCGTCAGCGTGATCGTTTCGCCCAGGAACATCGCGCCCCACACCACGCCGAACACCGGAATCAGGTATAGCACCGCCATCGCCTTGGCCGAGCCGACATGCGCCAGCAATCGGTAGAACAGAACGTAGGCGAGCGACGTGCAACCTGCGGCGAGTCCGAACATGGCAACCCAGGCCTGCACGCTCGGCATCCTTGCCGGCCAAAACCAGACGGTGAAGGGCAGCAGCATCACCGCCGCCGCAACTTGGCTGCCGATGGCCACGGTCAGTGGCGTCACCGTGCGCATGCGACGCTGGCTGTAATGTGCGCCAAAGGTGTAGCAAACGTTGGCGCCGACGCAGGCCGCCATCGCCCAGCCCACCGATGAGCCGCCATGCCCGAAGCCCATGGTGCCGCCGATCAGCCACACCACGCCGGTCAGGCCGATCACCAGTCCGCTGGCGCGCGAAGCGTTGAGATGTTCGCCTAACCACAGCCAGCCGGAAGCGGCCACCAGCAAAGGCGCAATTGCGTCGAAGATGGCCGATAGGCCTGCCGGCAAACTCTGTGCGGCATACGAGAACAACACGAAAGGCAGCGCCGAATTCGCCAGGCCGATCAAGGTGACCGGCCACCAGTTGGCCCGCAATTCGGTCCAGCGCTCCCGCGAAACCAGCAGCGGAATCGAGCAGATGGCCGCGCCAATCGCCCGCATGCCGGCCAGCGCCATGCTGCCGAACTGATTGGCACCCATGCGCATAAAGAGGAATGAGGCACCCCACAAGGCTCCCAATAGCAGCAATGCGGCGAGGTCGGACTTTTTCATCGTCATGCGCTCGTGGGGTGGATGGTTAAGCCTAAATCCGGGCAGTGACAGAACCTGTCAGTAGCGTTGTTGTTCAACGAGCGCGTTGCCCGAACAAAATCTGCCGCTCTTCCTCCGACAGTGTTTGATGCTTCGGCGCATAGACGTTCTCGACACCCTCATAGGCACGAAGCGTCGCGGGGCGCGCCGCCATGGTTTCGAACCAGCGCTTCAGATGCGGGAAGGCGTCCAGGTTTTGGCCGTGCGCTTCATGCGGCACGATCCATGGGTAGCAGGCGATATCGGCAATCGAAAATTCGCCTGCGATAAAAGAGCGATCGGCCAGCCGTTGATTGAGCACGCCGTATAGACGGCTGGTTTCGCGCGTGTAGCGATCGATGGCATACGGCACTTTTTCCGGCGCATACACGTTGAAGTGGCCGATCTGTCCGGCCATCGGGCCCAGCCCGGCCATTTGCCAGAACAGCCACTGCAATACCTCGGCTCGACCGGCGGTGTCCGTCGGAATCAAGCGGCCGGTTTTCTCGGCCAGATACAGCATGATCGCGCCCGACTCGAACAAGGTTATGGGCGCACCGCCGCCGACAGGTTCGTGGTCGACGATCGCTGGAATCTTGTTGTTCGGCGAAATGGCGAGGAACTCCGGCTTGAGTTGCTCGCCTTTGCTTAGGCTCACCGGTATCACGCGATAAGCAATATCGGCTTCTTCCAGAAATAGCTTGGCCTTCAGCCCGTTTGGGGTGGCGGCAAAGTAAAGGTCGATCATGGAGTGCGCCTATGTTGGGGAGTGCGGGTACGAGGTGGCTTGGTTGCCTGTCCCGCGTTAGCGGGATTCGAGCATCGTGCGTCGATTCGGCGGATTGTTCCGAGACTCAGTCTTCGCCCGCGGAGCGTACCCAATCCAGATAAGCGGTATGGCCGCGTTCCACCGGCACGGCGATCAATTCCGGCAGTTCGTAGGGATGAAGCGCGAGCACCCGTTCCTTCAATGCTTCGAACCGTTCCGTGGTGGTTTTGATCAGCAGCAACTCCTCGGTGTCGGTCGTGACATTGCCTTTCCAGCGATACGTCGACTGCATGCCTGGGATGCGATTCACGCAAGCTGCGAGCGACTCGCCGACCAAGGCCTCGGCGAGACGTTGCGCGCTGGCCGCGTTAGGAAAGCTGCAATAGCAAAGCAGCACGTTGTTGGAATCGGACATGGCGCATCACTCCTGTGGGGCGTGTCAGGTCGACGCGGATCGTGCCGCCATCAGCCCGTAGTTGCCGAATTTTTCCAAGGCCTGCGCGACTTCTTCGTCGTTCAGCAGCATCGGTTTGCCGGCTTGCAGTGCCAAGGTGTATTGACGTGCGAGCGCTTCGACTTCAATCGCGCGCCACATTGCCTGTTCCATCGTGGCGCCGGTCGCGATCATGCCGTGATTGGCCATCAGGCAGGCTAGGCGTCCTTCCAGCGCACGTACGACGGCATCGGACAGATCTTGCGTGCCGTAAGTGTAGTAGTCGCAGCAGCGGATCGAGTCGCCACCGCTGACCGCGATCATGTAATGAATGGCCGGAATGGCCATGCAGCATATCGCCAGACCGGTGCTGTACGGCGGATGGGCGTGGACGATGGCATGCACATCCGGGCGGCCGGCGTAGATGTCGCGATGGAAGCGCCACTCGCTGGAGGGTCGCTGCCGGCTCTCATGACTGCCGTCCATGCCGACCTGGACGACGTCCTCGGGACGGATTTCCTCGTAAGGCGTGCCGCTGGGGGTGATCAGAAAACCACCGCCCGAGCGCACGCTCAGGTTGCCCGAGGTGCCCTGGCTGAGCCCGGATGGGGTCAGCTTCTGGCCATACACGACGATTTCCTTGCGTAGCGAGAGGTCGGTGCTCACTGCCGATAGCCTTAGGTGTTCCTGCAAAGGCCAATCGTTGACGTTCCGGGCGCCGCTGTCGATAGGGGCGGGAAAAGATCGTCTCCCGGGCCTTGAAAGCGGGTCCGCGGGCCTCATGTCGAGCTACAGAACCCGTCCGGCCCTGTTGCGCGGGTTTTTTTGGAGGCTAAAATTGGCACTCGTGTATCCCGAGTGCTAACAGCACGCCTCTCACGGGCCGGTCCGGGATCACCCTTTTTTTCAACCTCAAGCCATAGCTGGAGTTAGTCCCATGAGCAAACTGCGTCCGCTGCACGATCGCGTCATCGTCAAGCGCCTGGAAGAGGAGCGCGTCTCCGCCGGCGGCATCGTCATCCCCGATAGCGCCACCGAAAAGCAGACCCGCGGCAAGGTTATAGCCGCCGGTGAAGGTCGCATCCTGGAAGACGGCAAGGTTCGTCCGATGTCCCTGAAGGTCGGCGAAGTTGTGCTGTTCGGCAAGTACGCCGGCCAGGAAATCAAGATCGACGGCGAAGAGCTGGTCTTCCTGAAGGAAGACGACATCGTCGCGGTGATCGAAGGCTAATCGGCCTCTCCCGCTTCTCTTCCCACCTCATTACCGAATTCAAGGAATACACAAAATGGCAGCTAAAGAAGTCCGCTTCGGCGAAGACGCCCGCGCCCGCATCCTCAAGGGTGTGAACACCCTGGCGAACGCCGTCAAAGTCACCCTCGGCCCGAAGGGCCGCAACGTCGTGCTCCAGAAGAGCTTCGGCGCTCCCACGATTACCAAGGACGGCGTCTCCGTCGCCAAGGAAATCGAGCTGGCCGATGCCTACGAGAACATGGGCGCGCAGATCGTCAAGGAAGCCGCTTCCAAGACATCCGACATCGCCGGTGACGGCACCACCACCGCCACGGTGCTGGCGCAGGCGTTCATCCGCGAAGGCCTGAAGGCTGTTGCCGCCGGCATCAACCCGATGGACCTCAAGCGCGGTATCGACAAGGCCGTCATCGCCGCCGTCGAAGAGCTGAAGAAGCTCTCCAAGCCCACCGCTGACGACAAGGCCATCGCCCAGGTCGGCACCATCTCCGCCAACTCCGATTCCGCCATCGGCGACATCATCGCCACCGCGATGAAGAAGGTCGGCAAGGAAGGCGTGATCACGGTTGAAGAAGGTTCGGGTCTGGAGAACGAACTGGACGTCGTCGAAGGCATGCAGTTCGACCGTGGCTACCTGTCGCCGTACTTCATCAACAACCAGCAGTCGCAGCAGGTTGAGCTGGATGATCCTTACATCCTGATCCACGACAAGAAGATCTCGAACGTCCGCGAAATGCTGCCGGTGCTCGAGGCTGTCGCCAAGGCCGGCAAGCCGCTGCTGATCGTTGCCGAAGAAGTGGAAGGCGAAGCGCTGGCCACCCTCGTGGTCAACACCATCCGCGGTATCGTCAAGGTTGCCGCCGTGAAGGCGCCGGGCTTCGGCGACCGTCGCAAGGCCATCCTGGAAGACATCGCCATCCTCACCAATGGCCAGGTCATCTCGGAAGAAGTGGGCCTGCAGCTTGAGAAGGCCACGATCACCGATCTGGGCCGTGCCAAGCGCGTGGTGATCACCAAGGAAAACACCACCATCATCGACGGTGCCGGCGAAGCTGCCCGCATCCAGTCGCGCATCGGCCAGATCAAGGCGCAGATCGAAGAGACCTCGTCGGACTACGACCGTGAGAAGCTGCAAGAGCGCGTGGCCAAGCTGGCCGGCGGTGTTGCGGTGATCAAGGTTGGCGCTGCCACCGAAGTCGAAATGAAGGAAAAGAAGGCCCGCGTCGAAGACGCCCTGCACGCCACGCGCGCAGCCGTTGAAGAAGGTGTGGTGCCCGGCGGTGGCGTTGCGCTGATCCGCGCGCTGAAGGCTGTCGAAGGCCTGAAGGGCGACAACCACGAGCAGGATCTGGGTATCGCCATCACCCGTCGTGCACTGGAAGCTCCGCTGCGCGAAATCGTGTTCAACGCCGGCGCCGAGCCGTCCGTGATCGTCAACCAGGTCAAGGAAGGCAAGGGCAACTTCGGCTACAACGCCGCTACCGGCGAGTTCGGCGACATGGTCGAGATGGGCATCCTGGATCCGACCAAGGTCACCCGTTCGGCCCTGCAGTACGCCTCGTCCGTTGCTGGCCTGGCCATCACCACCGAAGCGATGGTGGCTGAGCTGCCGAAGAAGGAAGAGCACAACCATGGCGGCCCGGGCGGCGGCATGGGCGGCATGGGTGGCATGGACTTCTAAGTCCTGCGCTCAAACGCAATGTGATACGGAAAACCCCGCGCAAGCGGGGTTTTCTTTTGCGTTGAATATTTGCTGTGAACGTCACGCCATTCGCTGATGGGAGGTCTGCGCGAGGCATGTTCAAGGCGACAAGCCGCGCGTATTGACTATTGCGGACTGGCGATTAAGCGACGTGCAAAAAGATCGCGTCTCATCGGTCGCGATCAGCAAACGCGAGCAAGTTGTCAGGCAAGCGTCTGCGTATTAGCGATGCATACCCATCGCAGCCCCTGGCGGCATGGCTTCGTCGTCGTCATCCTGCTTCGCCACGGCCGTGTTGCTTGGGAGCATGCTTGC
>FSXK01001408.1_pt1 | contig 18685 bp, 12 predicted proteins | sample 1638101 | NCBI WGS metagenome assembly FSXK01 (sample SAMEA3914788, study PRJEB12502) | metagenome | biome: forest; material: soil | place: Canada | collected 2011-07-03 | depth 0.1 m | reverse complement strand
TCGGCACTTATGGCGCTTGCGGGTCCAAATGGGCTGTATCTGTTCACGGCGACGGTGACCTGCACGCTCGCAGTGCTGACGCTCAGGAGTTTGCGGAGTATGCCGCGTGCCCGTATCGCGAGCTGATCCTAGCCGGCAGCGCGCGGCACACGCAAAGACTTCAGGCCCTGCCCTTACCCCCTTACGACTACATTACGACCGCGTAGACAATAGCGGGCGCCACGCAACGCCCCCTGCACCATCATGCGCTCGCTCATCGGGTTCGCCCCGGTGGTAAAAAGATATTGGGGTAATACGTGATGTGCGAGTGGCTTGAAACTGCCGCAACCGGCTAAGCGGCAAGGACTCTGGAGCGTCGCCGGTCCGCCTGATCGCTTCGAGTTGTCCATTCGCATCCAGTGGCTGGTCAGACGAAGCGGCCGCCTGAGACGGTACCGGTCCGACGCCGGCGCGACCCGAAGCCAATTGCATGAAAACCCATCCAGTCGAGTAGGAAAGCCATACGCGGCGCCACTTCATGAAATCCATCCCCAGCAGCATGTCCGAATCGCTCAGCGCGGCATCGCCGACTTCGATATGCACATTCCTGAAAGTCGCCGTCCCCAGCCGGAGGCTGTCGAAGCGATGCACGTACAGATGGATCCGGTTGCCCGATATGCCCGTTCCTGACGATTGCGGATCGCTTGCGAGCGCGGTATCGTCGACGCCGGACGCCAGCATGGCGTCATGCTTGAGCAGGGAATGTGTCGCTCCGGTATCGAGCACGGCCTTGATCGGATGACCATTCAATGCAAGCGACAGGATGAAACGATGCCGCGGCGTGTCGATCGGCGAGTATGCATCGTAGCGACCGACCCATGGCACAAAGCGGCCGATGCATCCTTCGGCGGTATAGAGCGTCATGGTCTTCGCGGGAAAATCTAACTCGACGTCGTAACGTGACAACATCCGGGTGCCGATCAGTCCAATCGGAACCGAGGGCGCAGCCCGTTCCGCAGGGTTCAACAGATCCGCGACGTCGACTCGCGTATCCCGCCACTCCTCTGTGCCGAATTTGAGTGACGGCAGCACGCGCGGATAAACCGAGCGGATATCGCCCACGCCACGTATTACATTGGCTTGCGACGTGTCGGACTCCAGATGAAACGCGTCGGCCGCCTCGGCAGTGAGGACGGTATTTTCGGATCCCGAATCGACCACCATCAGGAACGTGTGGCCACCGATGTCGACGGGAACATCGTAGTGCCCGCCGATTTCCGTCAACGGCAGCGTCGCTTCCTTAGTCAGGTGGCAGGTGCCGTATGGTTCGGCATTCGCGGTCTGTGCCCAGGAGCAGGTGCAAGGCAGCGTGACGCTAGCCACACAGATGACGAGTCGTAAAATATTTCGCATAACCATGTAATTGAAATGGTTGGTGGGTTTCATTGCATGTCGTCGCCACTGAGACGACCCAGACTTCCGGCGAGCCGCAAGCGCGCCGCTCGCCAGTCGGCCAGCGCTTGCACACGCTGTTGCTGCGCATTGGCTAATGCTGTCTGGGCATTGAGCAGTTCGAGGATGTTGCCGACGCCCGCCTGATAGCGATGTTGTGCCGCCGTGAACGAGCGTTGCGCGATATCGAGCAGAGTCGCGCTGTCCTTGACACTGTCAGTCGAGGTTTGAACCGCCTGATAGCTGTTCCAGACCTCCAGTCCAACCTGTTGGCGCGCGTCTTCGAGAGCGTCCCGCTGCTTTTCAAGTTGGGCCTGCGTCTGGCGAATCTGGTAGGTGCGGGTAAAGCCCTCGAAGAATGGAATCGTCACCTGCACGCCCACATACCATTCGTGGCCGGTAGCCGGAAATTCCGGAATGCCCAGGCCGAGGCTCGCCGGCTGGTTATCCCGGCTGTACTTCGAGACGAGGCTGATGTTGGGCAGGCCTTGAGCGCGCGTCTGGTCGACCTTGGCCACTGCGGCGTCCACCTCGGCCTGTGCTGCGAGTACCGACGGATGGGCGTGCGTGGCCTCGTCGATCAACTCGCCCACCGACTCCGTGAAAGCCGTGTCCGGTTGCACACCCGCCGTCACGGCGGGCAGCGTTATCGGAACGTCCGGCGACAGCTCCATATCCGAGGCCAAGGTCCCCGCGGCCGATTGCCATGCGCCCTGCGCCTTGTTGCGACTAAGGACGGCTTGCATATACGCCGTCTGCGCCTGCAGCGCATCGGAGATCGGCGCAATGCCTTTGTCGACGCGTGCCGACGCAACCTTCGCGCTATCGCCAGACATACGCTCGACGTCCTCTGCCGCGGCTAGCGCGCCTGCTGCCGCCTGGGCGGCGTAGTAGTCCTTCGCCACAGCGACGAAGAGGTTCTGAAGCGTCGCGTTCTGCGTCGACTGCGCTGCCGCCAGCAGCGCCGATGCGTTGCGAGCCGCCGCCGCGCGGGCGCCGAAATCGTACAACGTCCAGTTCAGCGACACGCTCTCCATATTGGTCGTGGCCAGTTGCGCAGAACTCAAGGTCGGATGATCGATCACGTCCGTCACGGAGTTATCGCGCACCACCTGCGCTGTGCCGGAGAGCGTGGGTAAGTACGCAGCGCGCGCAACGCCGAGGCCCGCCGCCTGGGCCTTCACATCCGCCCATGCTTCGCGCGTCTTCGGATTGCTGCATAGCGCGCGTTGCACGGCTTCCGCCAGTAGCAGCGGCTTACCGGGCGAGCCAAACTGACACGCGAGCGGGTCGGGCACGATGGCGCCTGCTGCCGTTGCCGAAATGCCATTCGTGGTGCGTAGCACGTCGAACGCATACACATGCGAGGTCGCAACGAGGAACGACGTCAGGAGCGTCGCGATGATCGGCCTAGCGCTCACGCATGCTCTCCTCTGCGCTCTCCAGGAGCGGCCCAAGAAAATACTCCGCTACGCTGCGCTTGCCGGTCTTGATGTCGGCTGTGACTTCCATCCCGGGCGTCAACGTGATCCACTTCTTCTCCACCCGAATCCGGTTGGTCGACAGCCGGATGCGGACCGGAAACGTCAAGCCGAGCTTCTTGTCCTGTACTGCGTCGTTCGATACCGATACGACGGTGCCGGTGATATAGCCATAGCGGGTGTATGGAAACGCCTCGACCTTGACGGCGGCCGCCTGCCCGACATCCACAAAGCCGATGTCCTTGTTCTGAAGTTGCGCCTCCACCTCCAGCGTATCGTTAGGCACGATCTCCATCAGCGATTGAGCCGTGGTCACGACGCCCCCGAGAGTGTGCGTAGCCAGTTGCTGAACCGTGCCCGACACCGGTGCACTCAGGCTGAGCAAAGCCTCGCGCGTTTGGGCCTTGGTCTCGTCATCGCGGCTTTGTGTGTCTTGCTGCGTGTCTTTCTCCAGCTCGTCGAGCTGGTCATGACGGAATTTGGAAGCATCCGACTCGATGTCCGCACGCTGCTCGGCGATCCCCGCAGCCAGTTCGCGCGCGTGGCTCTGCTGAGCCGCCAGTTCGTGCTCCTGACCAAGTGCCGTCTGCTCCTTGTCCAGATAGTCGCTCTGGGCGACATACTTGTCGCCCGCGAGCGATTTGTAGTCGTTTGCCTGCTGACGGGCGAGCGGAGCGGTGGCCTGCAATTTGGCGATTTCCTGCCGCGTGCTGTCGAGCTCGGCCTCCCGCTTCGACAGCTCGGCCTGGGCACTATCGAACTTGTCCTTGTATTCGCTGAACGCGCCTTCAGCGAGACGCTGCGTTTCCTGCATCCGGTCCGCCGGCGCGCCCGCGACCGGTGTGACGACAGGCGGACGATTGTCGCGCTGCGCTGCAAGCAATGCGCTCGCACGTGCGGCGCCCAGTTCGGCATCGAGCTTCGACGAATGGGCTTTATCGGCATCCGCCGACGCCTGCGTCGTGTCGAGCTTCATCAGCAATTGGCCCGCTTTCACCTGCTCCCCGTCCTGAACGAGGATCTCCCTGACCACGCCCGTCATGGCCGGCTGGATGACCTTGACGCGTGCGTCCGGCACAAACTTGCCGGTCGCCGATACGACGATATCGAGCTTGCCGAATACGGCGATCAACAAAACCAGCAACGTCAGCAGGACGATGATGCGCATGGTCCAACGCGGCGCGGGATGCACCGGTGTTTCAACCAGTTCGAGTTGCGCGGGCAAAAACGCGAGTTCGTGAGCGGCACGCTCGGGCGAATCGAACTGATGCCGCACCCGCCATGCGCTACGGAATACGCCGGCATAGCGCGCGAAAAGATCGCGCACAGCCTGCAATCGCAAAAATTTCATTGTCAACCGTCCTGCAGCGAAACAAGGTGGGCGTAATAGCCGCCGAGCCGCAACAGCGCGTCATGGGTGCCCCGCTCCACGATCTGGCCTTTGTCCATGGCGACGATCTGGTCAGCGTGCCGCACAGCAGTCAGCCGGTGGGCGATGATGATGACTGTGCGGCCCGCGCACATCGCTTTCATATTGTTCTGGATGACGCGCTCGGTTTCGAAGTCCAACGCGCTGGTGGCCTCGTCGAACACGAGAACGCGCGGATTGGTCAGGAGTGCGCGTGCAATCGCGAGGCGCTGTCGCTGACCGCCGGACAGGTTCGAGCCGTGCTCGCCGACGATCGTGTCGTAGGCTTCCGGCAACTCGCAGATGAATTCGTGCGCGCCCGCGAGCTTTGCCGCGTTGATCACCGCTGCGAGCGGCGCGCCCGGATCGGTCAACGCGACGTTGTCGCGAATGGAGCGGTTGAACAGCAGGTTCTCCTGCAGCACCACGCCGATCTGCCGGCGCAGCCACGCAGGATCGGCCAGCGCCAGGTCGATGCCGTCGATGCGCACGGTCCCCTGCTCTGGCACGTAGAGCCGTTGCAGGAGTTTGGTGAGCGTGCTCTTGCCAGAGCCTAAACGGCCGACAATGCCAATTACCTGCCCCGCGCTGATATTCAAACCGACGCCATCGAGAATGGGCGGTCCGTCGGGGCGATAGCGAAAACTGATGTTGTCGAAGCTGATATCGCCCTTGAGCGCCGGAAGCGCCTGGCGGCTTTGCGGCAACTCGGTGCGAGAATTGAGGATATCCCCAAGGCGGCTCATCGAAATGCCGATCTGTTGGAAGTCCTGCCAGAGCTGCGCAAGCCTCAGCACAGGAGCGCTGACGCGTTGGGACATCATGTTGAACGCGATCAGTTCGCCGACGGTCAGCTTGCCGTCGATCACCAGGTTCGCCCCGAAGAACAACGTGCATAGCGTCACCAGCTTGCCGACCAGCTGAATCAGTTGCTGGCCGACATTGCCGAGCGAACTCACGTGAAAGCCCGCGGACACATAGGCCGCCAGTTGAGTTTCCCAGCGTTTGATGAACTGCGGCTCGACCGCCATCGCCTTGACGGTCTCAACGCCCGATACCGCCTCGACGAGAAACGACTGGTTGTCCGCGCCGCGTGCGAACTTTTCGTTCAGACGAGCGCGTAACACCGGCGTGAGTCCAGCCGAGATTGCACCGTAGACCGGCAGCGAGATAGCGACGATCAGCGTCAGCCACACGCTATACAGGCACATGACGCCAAGGAAGATAAACGAGAACGTCAGGTCGATCAGCGCGGTGAGCGCCTGCCCGGTCAGGAAGTTGCGGATATTCTCCAGTTCTCTGACCCGCGCGACCGTATCGCCGACGCGGCGCGCGCCGAAATAGCTGAGCGGTAGGGTCACCAGATGTCTGAACAACCGCGCACCCAGTTCGACGTCGATACGGTTGGTGGTGTGCGCAAACACGTAGTTGCGCAGCCCCGTCAGCAGCACCTCGAAGACCGAACTCACCAGTAGCGCGACGCATACGACATTGAGCGTACTGTAGGTCCGATTGACCAAAACCTTGTCCATCACCACCTGGAACATCAGCGGCGATACCAGGCCGAAAAGTTGCAGAATCAAGGAGACGCCCAACACTTCCAGCAACAGGCGGCGATACTTGACGACGGCGGGAATGAACCAGGAAAAGTCGAAGCGCGCCAGTTCGCCCGCAATCGATGCGCGGGAGGTGAACAGCAGCATGCGACCGCTTGAGCGCGCTGCGACGTCCTCAATGGGACGCGTAATTGGCGCTTTCATGCCGGGCTCGAGAACGAGCGCTGTTTTGCCGTCTGAACCCGCCAGAATGAAGTGTCTGCCGGTGCGATCGAGTGCCAATGCGGGGAACGGCGTCTTGCTGAGACGCTCGATGACAAGTGGTAGCGCACGCGCCTTCAGACCGATGCTGCGCGCCGACAGCACGAGTTCCATTTCGGAGAATACGCCGCTCTTCACTGCGGCCGCATGTTTCAATTGCGACGCATCCGTGGCGATACCATGAAAGCGCGCCATTACGACGAGCGCGGCTAATCCGGCGTCTTCAAGTTGCGCCGGTTGTTCTTCAATGCCCATTGCTTAACCAGAGAAAGTGCTTTTTATATCTGCCACCGAGGTGGTGTCGATCCGTTGAATTCAGAATGGCTAAAGAACCCGTACTCCGCGCACGTTCAACTCGTGTTTCTCCCAAAACTGCGTGTGCGCGAATTTGGCAAACAAATCCAGAGGAATAGCGGGCTTGCGGACCTGGTGTTCGACCTTTTGCCTGACCTTGTGGAGGCCGGGCATGCCGAGCAACGCGTCGTAGTCCGGTTCGTTATAGGCGACGTTATTGAAGTCGTGCGTAAACCACGGCTCGCCGATTTCCTGATAAATCAGCCGCAGCGTGCGCTCAGACGCGCCGACCAGATGATCGTATGGAACGACGATAAGACGCTTCGCCTCTTCGCCGAACCACGCTTCACGAAGCGTGCTCCACGGCAGACCAATCAGGCCGGTTTCAGAATTCATTAGCGCTTCAGCACGAGAATACGCCGACATGCCCGGCTGGAAATTGAACATGCGCGAGAGTTGTAACGGGTTCTTCGCAAGCATCCTCTCGATGCTGTCGATAATCCAGCCCGTCTCACGCACGCAGCAGATGATGCGTGAAGCTGGATAGAGCGCCTTGAGTAGCGCGACTCTCCCGGTCCACGTGCGGTTTGTATCGAACACCACCTGGTCCGATCGCACTTGCGCGTAGTAGCTGTCGAAAACGCCGCGAAGCATGGCGGCGCGTTTGGCGTCGTCGAAGAACACCGCGAATTCGCCGCCGCACATATTCTTGTGGAGCCCGCCGCAAAGAGCAGCGACCGGACTCGTCATTGAGGCCGTGAAGCGCGGATTCTGGCGTAGCAGCGCGCATAGGAGCGTCGAGCCTGAACGGGGCAGGCCTGAGATCAGATGGAGGTTGTTTACCACAGAATTGATTTACCGTTAGTAATGCTTAGGTGTATTGGTGTATCTATCATGTTCGATTACATCTTGAGTCCGTACCGCAGGTCTACGTTTTTGGCGTAGACATGCGGCGCCAGCTCGTACTGGGCAAGCAGCTGTTAGTGGAGCGACGCGGCCAGCAACGGTTGCGTGCTCAATTGGGCAATGACGGCCGGACTCGTCACCGACGACGACGCTGGCGCGTATGCGGCCATCGTCTGGATCAACTGATCCACCTGACTGCCTGCCGACGAACTGGAGAGCGGGCTCGCAGCGCCGCCGTACAGCGACTGCATGCCGGCAAGGTCCGTGGCATCGAGCGTACGGTTGGCTGACGTAAGCTCGTAGTACATGACTGAGCTCTGGTCCGCGTTGTCAGCCAGGCCCAGCGCGTGCCCGATCTCATGCAGCAGGACCTGTTCAAGCGTTGCGGCGGTTCCTGCGTACGTGAGCTGTCCGTCGGCGCCCGTAGCAAGTGCGTCCTGCGACGGATCCTCGAGTTTGATGTTTGCACCCTCGATCTGGCCGCCCTGTACGGTCCCGGTCGTGTAGCCCACCACGCCCGTGGACGCTGTACCGAGCTGTCCAAAACCGATCTGGATATTGGCCTGGGAAGGGCTGGAGGCTTCCTCGAACGTCAGCCCCGAAGCTGCCGCCCACGTGGCAAACGCCTGTTGCACCTGCGCCATGTACGTCGCCTCGGCAGCGCTGTCAGTGCCAGCCGGCGCCGCGAAGCTCCACGTGATGATCTGGCTGTCCCACTGCGCGCCTTCCAGAACGGCGTTACCCGTGCCGGATGTCGGCGTGGTCGAAGCGATCTGCGAAGCCTGACTCAGAGCAGCCTGTGCCGCCGCCGCCCCCGTCTGATTGCCGTTTGCCAGATCGGCCTGTGCGATCGAACCGATATTGCTTCCGACCGCTGCCTGCACGGTCGATGCGCTGCCGGCAAACCCGTATCCGCCGAAGTAGCCATACCCGCCGTCCCAGAACGAATCGCCCCAGTCCGAGGAGTCGTCCGTGTATCCGCCGTCCATGCTGCTGCCCCCGGCGTAGGACGCGGTTTCCTGTCCGGTCGATGCATTGAAGTCTTCATATCCCGTTTCGGTGCCAGTAGACTGGTTGAAGAGGTCAATCTGCGATGCGTAATTGCCGCCGGTGAAGAAACATTCTTCGTAAGCGTATGCCTGCCCGGGATTGAACAGCTCGGCTTCTGTTTCCTGTCCCATCGAATTGAACAGGATGTTTTCCAGTTCCTGACCTACAGTGTTGAAATTGATCTGGCTGCTTTCGTTGCCGTTGCTATAGAAGGTCATCTCGGTCGAAGCATACGGGTCGTTCGCCGTGAACAACAAGCGCTCCTGCTCGGTCGTCGATCCGTTGAAGATATCTTCCTGGGATTCCTGGCCGGTAATCGGGTTGAAGGTCGCCTGGTAGCTCTCTGCCCCATCCACGTTGAAATAAATCTCAGTACTCGCGTAGTTATCACCCGGCGTAAACAGATCTTCCTGCGTTTCCTTGCCGCCTGAGAACAGATACTCCGATGTCAACTGGCTTGACGAGTTGAAATTGTCCTGGCTCGTCAGTTGACCACCGCTGTAAAGATCGAGCTGTGCACTGCGGTTAGTGAAGTCCACAAGCTGTTGCGTCATCGACCCCGTGCCGTTGCTTCCGGAATAGTTCTGGAGAACTTCAGAATCACCGCTGGGCAGTCCGGTAAACAGCTGCTCCTGTGAAGTGCCGTTGCTGAGGTCGATCAGATCCCAGGTGTTGGCGCCCGTGCCATTTGTGCCCGCGTAGTACTCGCTCAACGACGTTTCGCCACTGGACAGGCCTGTGTAGAACGTTTCCTGCGAATCGCCAGACGTGAAGTCGGTGATCTGCCAGCTCAAGGTGCCAGCGCCGTTCGCGCCGGTATAGTCGTTAATCAACTCCGACTCGCCGTTGCCAAGGCCAGCGAAGAATTGCGCTTGAGAGGTGCCGTTGGTGAAGTTGTAGAGGTCTTCAGTCTGCGTTCCGGTTGCGTTGGTGCCTGTGAAAGCCACTGTTTCGGAGGATTCGCCGGCGGCGAGGCCCGTGTAGAGCGTCTCCTGCGAGTTGCCGGCGGTGAAGTCAGCGATCTGCCAGCTCAACGTGCCAGCGCCGTTTGCGCCGGTGTAGTCGTTGATCAGCTCAGACTCGCCGTTGCTCAGGCCCGTAAAGAATTGAGCTTGGGAGGAGCCGTTCGTGAAGTTGTAGAGGTCTTCGGTTTCTGTGCCTGTGCCGTTTGCTCCGCTGTAGTCTTCGATGATCGATTTGTCACCCGACGGCAGGCCTGTGAAGAATTGCTCCTGCGAAGTGCCGTTCGTGAAATTGTAGAGATCTTCGGTTTGGGTGCCGGAAGCGTTTGTGCCGGTGAAGTATTCGGTTTCGGATGATTCGCCACTGGCCAGCCCGGTGTAATACGTTTGCGTCGAACTGCCGGAAGAAAGGTCTGTGATTTGCCAGTTCAGTGACCCAGCACCATTTACGCCGCTGTATTGGTCGACGATCTCGGAGTCGCTGCCCGGCAAACCGGAGAAGGTCTGGGTCTGGGAGCCACCAGTCGTGAAATTGTAGATGTTCTCGGTGTTTACGCCGGTAGCGTTCGTTCCGCTGAAATCTTCGATCTCGGAGGCAATGCCGCCTCCAAGGCCGCTTAGAAGCGTTTCCGTTGAATAGCCGGAACTGTAGTCGGTGATATCGGACGTCTCAGTGCCAGTGCCATTCGCGCCGGTGAAGTTATCGATCTGCTCCGAAACACCGCTTGGAAGATCGGTGAAATACTGAGTTTGCGAGCCACCACTCGTGAAGTTGTAAATATTTTCGTTATCCTGACCATTCGAACCGTAGTCAAGCGTAACGGATTCGCTCGACGATGCCGCGGAGTTAACGCCGTTCAGCGTTGCCGAAATGCCTGCGTCCAGCGTGACGGATCCGTTGCTGAGATTCACCGCATCGCCACTTCCTTCAAGCGTGTATTGCCCACCCGAAGCGTTAAGCGTGATGCCGTTACCCTCGAGGTTCACGTTGTCTCCCGACGCGCCTGTGACGGTACCACCTCCACTAAGGCTGTCGATAGTCAGGCTGTTGTTGATACCCAGATCTACCATTGTCGTCGCATCGCCCAACAGTACGGTCACGTCCGTCGCGCCCGCGAGGTCCAGCGTGTCGCCGGTTGTGCCCGTACCTTCGAGCGTAAATGTACTGCCCGAGCCAGCGGTAATCTGGTTTCCTGAACCGCTTATGGTGGCATTCGTCGCGCCATTTGCGATATTAATTTGAAAAGAACTAACGTCGGCCACAACTCCAACACCTTCGACGGTCAAATCGTCGACTGAACCGTTATAAGCAAGCTGTACCGCACTCGTTTGCACGCCCTGAGCATTGTTCTCAGTATATTGAAATGCATTCCCGGCCAAGGAGGTTTCAGCCAACGTATCGCCGCCTGCTCCGGGCATGATGATTTCCGAATCACCGCTGGGGTCATTCATGTTGAGCAGCATGTCCTCATCCAACTGTGGAGGTGTATTGCCGATCCAGTGGTTGAACCCTGGCAAAAACGTGCTGTTGAACCAGTTCCCGACATCGACGGCTGTACCAACCGCACCTACAGCCAAGGCGAAATCATTGGCGTTCTCCCCAATCTCGCCCATCAAATTAGCAAGACCACTATTCCCAATTGCTGTTGCCCATGCTCCTATAAAGGTGGCCGTGGTACCGGCCATGCTGGCAGCGTCCCCTGCAATTGACGAGAACGCGGCTGTTTGAGCATTAGGTTGCTGCAGCCGAACTGCATCCTGGTACGCTTGCACCTGATTCGGCAAATCGGTCACACCCGCGAGGCCGCCTAAAGCAGAAGAAAACGTTGGATTCTTTCCAAGCGTAGCTATCGCGCTCGAAAGCGCTTCTGCGCTCGAAATCAGGCCTTGCTGCGCAGCAGAATCATCAGGGTTCGCCTTGTATTGCTGTGCAGAGTTAACATACGTCACCCACGCGTTGAAGAACGTCCCGACATCTTTTCCGGTTTGAACAATCTCAATTCCAGACATAAAAACTACCCTCCACGTTTAAGGTTGGATACTTCTGGCCAGACGAAATCCATAGTTACTCTCGCGAGTGCTGACCGCCATTCCTGCCCGGCTTGCGGACCGGACGGCAAAAGGAATTCCAGCCCAGCTTGTTCCTCGCAAGGCTCTTGATTTACAGGAATCCTGGGCCGAAGATAGATTAGGCGGACCGCCATATCCGACCATCACGCAATCCTCAACCCATTGCTCTGCATTGCCCAGCATGTCGTACAGTCCCCACGGATTCGGCTTGAACGTGCCAACTGGTGCGGTATAGATATACCCGTCCGTGCAAGACGCATGGTCTGCTGCTGGATCAAGAAATCTCGCCGACTCGTCGCGTGCGTTTTCGTATTTGCATTGATCCTGGGGATTGTTGCCCCAGTACGCAGCCGTGACCGTGCCCGCCCTCGCCGCATACTCCCATTCAGCCTCGGTTGGTAGTCTGTAGGCTGTTTCCGTGGTCTTGTGCAGCTTCGAATTGAGCCATCCAATATATTTCTGCGCGTCATCCCACGACACGCAAACGACAGGATCATTATCTGTCTGCCTGAACCCGGGATTCTGCCAGCCCGCGCTAGCGTCAGTGATCCATGCTTTGCCATTGAAAATTTCGCAACCTTTGCCCTGAAATCCGGTCTCCCTGGCAAAGATGGCAAACTGCTTTCTAGTCACATTAAATTTCGCAATGGCAAACGAATTTATGGGCTCTTCGTGCCGTGGCGTCTCATCGATATACATGTAGGAATACTTATCCTGCCCTTCGAATTCCGCCTTGGTCGCACCCATCATATATTTTCCCGAAGGCAGCACTACCATCTCGGAGCACCCATCGCAGTCGCGGAAATGATCAAGCTGCCCAACCTGGGTCATAGGCCCATCGGCCATCGCAGCGATCGCCACCAATGAAAGGATAACAAGACCCAACAGCTTTCCCACGATAGTAATTTCATGACAATTTTTATTAATCTTCATTTTTCAGAACTTTCAAGCCCCCCATAATATCGTCCTCAATTCAGCATATCTGCTGCTACTCTAAAACCCGTAGTGCTGCTACGATTGGCCTGCCCAATACCTCCTCGACTGGCTACACGTACGTCAAACGGGATTGTTGACCAGCTCGCACCACGAACCATCCGTATCTCGCAACTAATTGAACGAAGCGCGGCAATCCCTGAACCCGGATCCTTATAGCTTTGAAAGCAAGAGGATGTCCATTGATACGCATCGCCAAGCATATCGAATAATCCCCACGGATTACTGGGAAAGGCACCCGCAGGAGACGTGGCCGCATATCCATCAGTGCAATTTGCTTTGAACGAGCCATGATCGCCAAAAATCTGATTGGATGAGATGTCACGTGCATTGGCGTATCGGCATTGAACGCTGGCGCCGCCTGACCAGTACACTGGTGCTCTCGTGCCCGCTCGCGCGGCATATTCCCACTCTTCTTCGGTCGGCAGACGATAGTGAAATTTCACGCGAGACTTTGAGGAAATTTTTCTCATTCAATCATGCAATATATTCTTCGGCGTCATTCCACGATACGCACACTACGGGGTCCTTCTGAGTTTGAGGAAAGCCTGGATTTTCCCAACCTGCCGAATAATCGAAGATCCACCGCCCGTGCTCAACAGTTCTGCACCCCGCGCCAGATAATCCTGTTTCCTTTGCAAAAACAGCAAACTCGCCCCGCGTCACGTCCATCTTTGACAAATAGAAAACGCCAACCTTTACTAAGTGTTGTGGCGTCTCAATATCTTTTCCGATGGGATCATTGTCTCGGCCACGGCATTCATCATCGAACCACCCATCAAATACGTTCCCATAGGAACCTTCACCGTATTGCAGCAAATGTCATCCTCTTGACTGGCGTGCAGCGATTCACCCCAAGCGTGCGAAGTTGAGAAAAACCAAAGAGCCGTCAGTATAAATAATGTCCTCATATTTTCTCTTATCGGGCGTTGGTTCATGAAGGTGAAAGTGGCCCGCAGACACAGGCTGATCAATACCTTGTACACGCGGCGCTGAACGAAGGTGCGTGAGGAACGGTGTTGTGCTCCCCCATGCGAAAACTCCGGAAAACTGTATTGCCGCTTCATTACCAGAATTCTTCACCCGCCTATCCGAGCAGCCAGCACTGGATTATGAAACCATTCTTCAGTTAAAGCTCCGTCTTTAAACGTTTAATTGACATCCAATATATACTTTTCAGCCCGTGAAATGTGTGTATTTTCTGTCAAATATTTATTCAAATAGCCTACAGTCTTTCAAAATCATTTCAACATTAAGAATTGTCTGCGTAATCACGACGTTAAATCAGAATTTTTTGACAAGCGCTAGCGCCGATAGAAATATCCCGTAAACTTCGGATCAACACGGACTGATTTACGAACACCCAAACAACTACGTCCAACTCCGCTATGCGAACGCCTTTCGCCATCGCTATTCGGACCATGCGAGATGACGACGCAACGAATGCAGCGCAGGTCTTTGCGGGTTCGCGCCAGGTGAAAGACGACTCTGGCCATGCACTCGCGCACCAATCCCACTTTCTGGACCGAGTGAGGCTGTGAACCTGGACGAGGGAACGACCGTAGGGCGGCAGACTACAGACTCGCTATGGGTGACCACAACGAAGGAGAAAGCTGGAAGCCGGCAGTTACGATTCGCGTTACCCGCCATGCCGCATCACTGATAGCGTTGCCGCACGGGCGGGTTATGTCGGGGGCGCAATATTCGTGGGACCGTTCTCGGTCGTGCAGAGGCGGCAGCAGTTTCGTGACCGCACGCAAAGTTCGTGGTTGACTGCGATACGCCGGGCAACCCGCACGGCTGCAAAGGATGAGAGTTCCGCGTTGCGACCGGCAGACGCGCGGCGACCTGCCTGTTGTTTTATTTTTATTTCAGCCAAAAAGCCGTACCGCACAAGGCTTCAAAGATCATTCAGCCGCACCTCGACCAGCCTCACTGCACCCCGAGCCACACCACCGTCAACGACCTCACCCCCTGCGCACCGCGAATCAGCACGCCTTCGATATCCGCCGTCGCCGACGGCCCGGTCACCAACGCCGCATAGCGGGCATGCTGAAAATCCGGCCGCCGATAAACGTCCTGCAAGCCATCGATCATCTGCGTCGGATCGAGCAGCACGACCAGATGCTGCACAATATAACCAAGCGCGTTCACCACATATTCCTGCTCGCTGAACCACACCGAGCCCGTCTCCGCGACGCCAAACCGAGCCCGTACCACGCCAACGTCCACATCCTGCAGCGAGACCGGAGGTGTATCTGCGCTCAAGGCACGGGTGCCAGGCACCTCTGGCGTGGCCGAACACACCGAGGCATCCGGCCCGAAGCGCTCGCGGATCAACGCAAGCACATCCGCCGCTGAAGCCGCCTCGACACACGTCCCACCCATGCCTGCCAGCGCCGCCGTAAACTGCGCCCGCAGATCGCCACCAGCCGAAGCAAACAGCGGCACCTCAGGACGCTGCCGAGCATCCGGCTGCGCCGCGCGCACCTTCGCGAGAAAAGCCTCACGCGTTGCCATCGCCGCCTCCACGATTCTTGCGGTACCACGCGTGAAACGTCAGCTTGGGCGCTTCTGGCAGTTCGCGCTGGCGGCCCCAGATATTCAACGGGTTGTACAGGACAAAGTTCGGCAGACGCCGCAGCGCACCGCCCATCGACGACACGGTCGCGCGATACAACGTCGGGCTCGCCAGCAGCCGCCCGGCCATCTTCAACACTTCCTGCTTCACGAACGGCACTTCGTGGCGTTCGGTGATCACTTCGCGCCACTTGTAGATCTGCTCGTGGATGTTGATCTTCACCGGACAGACATTCGTGCAACTGCCATTGAGCGTCGAGGCAAACGGTAATGCGCTATAGCGTTTGAGGTCGTAGGTCGGATTGATGATCGCGCCGATCGGCCCTGAGTAGGTGCCTCCATATGAGAGCCCGCCACTGCGCCGATAAACCGGACAGGTGTTCATGCACGCCCCGCAGCGAATGCATTTGAGCGAGTACCAGAAGTCCTGCATCGCCAGCCGCTCCGAACGACCATGGTCGACGAGAATAAAGTGCATCTCGGTGCCCGGTCGCGGCGCGCGAAAGTGCGACGTATATTGCGTTATCGGCGAACCCAGCGCGCTGCGCGACAGCATGCGGATAAACACGCCGAGATCGGCCACCTTCGGAATCAGCTTTTCAATGCCAATCGACGCGATATGCAGCGGCGGCACATTGGCCGACAGGTCCGCATTGCCCTCGTTGGTGCAGACCACCACCGTGCCCGTTTCCGCCACCGCGAAATTGCAGCCCGTCATGCCGGCAGTCTTCTCGCGCACGAAATACGGCCGCGTATTCATGCGCTGGCTTTCCGCGAGGTAATGAATATCGCTGTTCTCGGGATCGGTGCCGATGGTGCGGCCAAACAGTTGCGCGACATCGCCGCGCAGCTTGTGCACCGCGGGCACCACCATATGGCTCGGATCCTGATGATCGAGCTGTTGGATGCGCTCGCCGAGGTCTGTCTCCATCACCGTGATGCCGCGTGGCTCGAGATAGTCGCGCATCGCACACTCGTCGGTGAGCATCGATTTGCTCTTCACGAGCGTCGTCATGCCGCGCTCGGACATGATCTTATAGACCAGTTCGTTGTGCTCTTCCGCCGTGGCCGCCCAGTGCACGATCACGCCGTTCGCTTCGACCGCGGCCGCAAACTGTTCGAGGTACTCCGACAAATGCGAGAGCGTGTGTTCCTTGATACCCGAGGCAAGTTCGCGCATCGTCTCCCATTCGGGGATGCTGTGGGCCTGTGCATCGCGTTTTTCGCGCAGATCCCAGAGGCGCTTGTCATGAAACGCCACGTGCTCCGTCTTGGCGATGAAGGCGCCTGCCGCTTTGGCGTGGTCGATCCGGCTCATTCGCGTGCTCCGTTCAAAACCTGCGCGATATGGATGAAGCGCGCCTCCGCTTTCATCCGCTCTGCGCAGCCCTGCTGGTGCATCAGGCAAGACATATCGCCCGAGACGATGTATTGCGCCCCTGCGTTCAGGTGGTCACGGACCTTGTCCTGCCCCATGCGGACCGACACCGGCTCTTCCGTCACCGAGAAGGTGCCGCCGAAACCGCAGCACTCGTCCGGGCGTGCGGGCTTGACGAACTCGATGCCTTTGACTCCTTTCAGCAAGGTAAGCGGCTTCGAGAACGGCGTGCCGGCGACTTCGGAGATCGACGCCTCTTTCAGATGCCGCAACGCGCTGCAGCTATTGTGGAGTCCTACCCGATGCGGAAATTCGGCCCATGGAAATTCACGTGCGCCGACCACATCATGCAGGAACTCGACCAGTTCGTAGGCGCCGGCCCGCACTTTCTTGACCTCAGCGGTCTGCTCGATCGCAGTCAGATGCTCGCGCACGTGATGAATGCAGCTGGCCGAGGGCCCGACGATGTAGTCATAGCCCGCGAAGTTGCGCGCAAACACCTTCTCCGCGCCCGCCGCTTCGGTCTGCGCGCCGCTGTTGCCCATCGGCTGTCCGCAGCAAGTCTGCTCCTGAGGATAGTCAACCTCGATGCCGAAGCGTTCGAGCAACTCGAGCGTCGCTATCCCCACTTCCGGGTAGAACGCGTCGATAAAGCAGGGTATGAAAAGTGCGACTTTCATGGATTCAAGGCCAGCTTATTGAGGGCGAAGCGCTGCGACCCGGACGAGGACGCATAGGCTTACTTTACTGCTAATTCCACTCCGCTGATGCTTAAGGCTTACACTTGCGCATCAAGTCAGACTGGTATTGTTGGTCTGACCAATAATATAAGGAAGTTGGAAAGGCGTGTCAATCGGGGCGTGGAAGTGTGGTTGGTGTGGCCTGAGTCGGCCGCCGGGTAAACCGGCGAGGCGTCACCGTCTATGAGGACGACGCCTTGATGCATCAGGACGGCTTCGCCGCCTCTTCCTCATACAATTCGCGCACGAAGGTCAAATGCCGTTCGGCTGCCTTGCGCGCTTTTTGCGCGTCGCGCGCCATGACGGCGTCGAAGATGGCCTGATGTTGGCTTAGCAATTGCCGCTCTTTCGCGTCGTCGTATTCGATCAGCCGATGATATTGCCGCATGCCTTCGCGAATCAGCGTATGAATGCCGTGCATCACATGCGCGAGCGCGATGTTGTGCGTGGAGTCGGCAATCGCGAGGTGAAACGCCGCATCCCGTTCCGCCAGATTCGTGCGATCTCCGGAAAGCGAGCAGGCCTTCAGTTCTTCGAACGCGCTGCGGATCTTCTCGAGATCGGCGGCGGTGGCGCGTTCGGCGGCGTAGACCGTCGAGATCGATTCCAGCCCTTGGCGCAACTCGAGAATATCGGCGCTGGTGCGCGGATTTTGCAGCAGCAGTTCCGCCAGCGGCTTCGAGATGATCGGCGCGGTGACGTCCACCACGGTGAAGCCGCCCCGCCCCGAGGTTTCGATGTAGCCATCCGCTTCCAGCCGGATCAGCGCCTCCCGCAGCGAGGGGCGCGACACGCCCAGCTGCGTCGCCAGATCGCGCTCGGCGGGCAGGCGGTCACCCGGCATCAACGCGCCGTCCGAGATCAGGCGTTTGATCTGGTCGGACACGACATCGGACAGACGTTTGCGCGTGAAGGACTGAATCGGGTCGAATTGCATGGGCTGGGTTGGCGTAGCGGTAGAGGGTCTGACTGGCGGCGCGGATAGCCGCCACGCCGTCAATGCGCGTGACGTTTCTGCTGGACAAAGCGTTGCGCAACAACGGACTGGCGCAATTATAGCGTCCGCCTCCGGCAGCGCAGGACGGCCAAAGCGACCTCACCTATCCGCATCACCGAGACTGGCCGCGCGCAACCGGTCGAAATCCAGAATCGCGATTTCCCCGGATTTCAAGCTCACTATCTGTTGACTTTCGAGGCTCCTGAGCAATTGATTGGTGGTCTGGCGCGAGAGCGACACCATTGAAGCGAGGCTGTCCTGCGAGAGCCTTATCCGGCTCTGTGTCGCGTTGAGACCACCATAACCTCCGGCGATCATCAGTAAACGGTTCGCCACGCGCTGCGCCGCGGGCAATAGCGTGATCGCCTCGGTGTTCTCGAACAAAACCCGCAGCCTTTGCGCCATCAACAGCGCAAAATCGCGCCAATAGCGGGGCGTGGAATCGAGCAGGCTTTGCAGCGCGGCTTCGGGCACGTGCAGCAAAAGCGTCCGGCTGACAGCGCTGGCGTCGTTCGGACGTGGCAGCCCATCGAACAGCGAGATTTCTCCGATCCATGCGGTCGGGCCGAGTACCGCGA
>FSXK01000532.1_pt1 | contig 18758 bp, 10 predicted proteins | sample 1638101 | NCBI WGS metagenome assembly FSXK01 (sample SAMEA3914788, study PRJEB12502) | metagenome | biome: forest; material: soil | place: Canada | collected 2011-07-03 | depth 0.1 m | reverse complement strand
TAATCGCTCGACGCCGCCTTCGTTTTACTGCCCTGACACGACCGGCAAACTGATGAAGCTTGCATGGTCAGGCGCGTGCCACACGCGCTGCGTTGCCCTGACGTAATCCGCCGGCTTCGCATCGAAGATGTTATCCACGAACGTCTGCGGATTGCGGTCGTAAAGCGGGAACAGGCTCGACTGCACCTGCACCATGATGCGATGACCCGGCTGGAACACATGGTTCACCGTCGGCAAACCGAAGTTGTATGCCAGCGGCGTATTCGCCTCGATCGCCTGCGGATGCTCGAAGCTGGTGCGATAACGGCCGCGGAAGATATCCAACGAGATCGGCAACTCGTAACCACCCATGGTCGGGTTCGACGGCACCGAATCCGGATACACGTCGATGATCTTCACCACCCAGTCGCTATCCGTGCCGCTGGTCGAAGCAACCAGATTCACCTGCGGCGCGCCACCCAAATGCAGTGGAGCGGTTAGCGGCTCGCTGACATAGGTCAGCACATCTGGACGACCATCGACGAAACGCTGGTCGTCGAGTAGCCAGTGCGTCCATGCCTCGTGATCGGTAGCCACCACCGGGCGCGGCAGGTAAGGCACGGGCTTAGCCGGATCGGAAACGTATTCGTCGTATTTGGCGTCGCTCGCCGTCGGCGCGTCGAACGAAAGGCGACCATCCGCTTCGAGATAGAGCGGCTTGGATTTCGATGCGCAGCCGTGGTCGCACGATAGCGGCCAATGCGCGTAACGATCCCAGTGGTTTTCACCGGTGTTGTAGATCAGCACCGGTGGCGTGTTGGCCTTCGGCGCGCCATCCTTCAGGTATTGATTGAAGAACGGTAGCAGCACGTCGCGACGGAATTGCAGCGCGGTGTCGCCATCCCACTTCATCGGCCCCAACGTGCTGCCGTCGTAGTTCACCTGACTGTGTCGCCACGGGCCCATCACCAGATAGTTCATGGTGTTGGTTTTGTCCTTGGGTTCCAGCACTTCGTAACTGTGGATCGCGCCCCACATATCTTCCTGGTCCCACAAACCCTGCTCCCACATCGTGGGTACTTTCAGAGGTTGCTGCGCAAGGGTCTTGTCGAGTGCCTGGTTCGACCAGAACGGCGTGTAGGCGGCGTTTTCGTGGATCTTGCGCCAGAACGGCAACGCATCCAACCCATTCGCACGCGCGACGTCGCCGGCCGAGCCCGCGCGCAGGTAGTTCGTGTAGTCGTCGTACGACTCACGCGGGATCATGTAGCCCGTGCCTTTCGCGGTGGTCTGGAAGGTGATGTAGTCGAGATTGTTTTGGCGGAAGGCGCCGTAGTGGAACCAGTCGTCGCCCATCCAGCCGTCGACCATCGGGCTTTCCGGTGCGGCAACTTTCAACGCGGGGTGCGGGTTGATCAGCGCCATGACGACGGTAAAGCCTTCGTACGACGAGCCCAACATGCCGATCTTGCCGTTCGACTCCGGGATGTTCTTCGACAGCCAGTCGATGGTGTCGTAAGCGTCGGTGGATTCATCCACCTTGCCATCGTTGAGCGGTCCGCGCAGCGGCAGCGTCATCACGTAATTGCCTTCGGAACCGTACTTGCCTCGGATGTCCTGGAACACGCGGATATAGCCGGCTTTCACGAACACTTCGTCGCCTTGCGGCAGCAGGTCGAGCATATGCGGCGAGAGCGTGCGTTCCGTGCGTCCATCCGCGTTGTATGGCGTGCGGGTGAGCAGGATCGGCGCGTTGTGCGCGTTCTTGGGAATCACAATCACCGTGTGCAACTTGACGCCATCGCGCATGGGAATCATCACCACGCGCTTGATGTAGTCGTTGGCCGTGGTCGGTGCGGTGAAATTGGCCGGGATATCCGGCGTGAGCGGCGCGGTCTGCGCGTGAGCGCAAGACGCAGACAAGGCCACCGCGAGTGCAGTGACGGAAAGCAAGGAACGAATCGGGTGCATGGGGATCTCCGCAACGGCCGCCCATAACCATGGCGGCGTATGCATTCGATGTGTAGAAAGGCTGCTCTCCCGGCAGCACCACGACTTTACGCGATCTGGCCCGCGAGCCATGCATGACTTTCTGCACAGTTCCCTCTTGCATTTACCGCTCACATCCGGAGGATGGAAGCCAACCCCCGCGAGATCCGGCACTTGCAAGCGATCGACACCCTCACGCCCTGCCCCTGCGGCAACAATGCCGGCTACGCGCGTTGTTGCGGACCCTTGCACGAAGGGGCAGTCGCCCAAACGGCCGAGATGCTGATGCGCTCCCGCTACAGCGCGTATGTGCTCAAGCGTGAGGATTACCTGCTTGCCACCTGGCATCCCAGCACGCGCCCCGCCAACCTGAAGCTCGCGTCGCAACAGCCTTCGCCCACCTGGCTTGGCCTGGATGTGAAGCGGCATGAGCACGACGGCGAGCACGCCACGGTGGAATTCATCGCGCGCCTGCGCTACGGCGGCGGCAAGGCGCAACGCATGCACGAAATCAGCCGGTTCGTGCGCGAACAGGGGTGTTGGTATTACCTGGACGGCCGCTTCCCGGACGGCTGAGTGCTTACCGGATGGTGAGATCACTCTCTCCGCCAAAACTCCCTGCCGGACCGAAGCGGCGTTCGACGACGCGACCGCTGCCGTCGTATCCGATCGCCACGATCGTGCTGGCACGCGTGCCGTAGTGTTCGCCGCGAATAAACGCAGACGATAGCCAACGCTCGCGCTCCAAGCCCACGCCGGTATCCGGCAGCGTGTCGTCTGGCGCCTGTCGCTCATCGGCCAGCGCGTCGAACAACGGCGAGAAATCGTCTTCGTGCCCCGCATCCATCCAAGCCTGCAAGCGCCGCATCAAGGCACGCGTTTTGGGCCACGGCGTGTTGAAGTCGGCGTTGGATAGACCATGCACACCCGGCGCGATGGGCTGCGCTCGCGGCTCCGGCCGATTGCCGATGTAGAACGCGTGCGCCGAATCGAACGTGAGCAAGTTGAATGGACGGTAGTCCGCGGCCGTACCAAGCAGTTTTTGCGCATGCATGGCGGCATCGTCCGGGCCCGTCAGATAATCCGTCGCAAGCAGGCCGCGTGATGCACCGTGCTGCGGATCGCGTGGATCACGCACATTGGTGACGACGCAGCATCGTCCTTCATCGGTCACGCCGAGCCACGTGCCACCTGCTTCCAGGTCGCGGCCGCCGAGAATGGGCTGATCGCTCCAGCGTGCCAACGGCGCGCTTGGCCTTGCGTGGAATTCGTCACGATTGCCCGCCAACAACAGGCGCCAGCGTGGATGGATATTCCAAGCGAAAGCGATCAGGCACATAACCTACCCCTTACGAAGCGCAGCACGTCGCTGCGCGGCAATCGCCCAACGCCCCGCTACGCGGGGCGACGTCATGCAGACGGCTTCGTCGGTGACTGTGGTAACGGCGCGTTCCAATAGTTGGATATCCGCTTCGTGTTGGCGCGCAACATGGGGATCTTCGAAAAAAATCGCCCGCTGACAACGTCGTTCCAGCACCAGATCGGCGATCTGGGCATCACCGCCCATCGGGCCGCTTTGATAACGATCCACCCAGGTCTTGTCTTGCGGCCAGCCTCGGCTCCACGCCAGCTCATTGAGTTGCTGGCCGGTGGTACCGGTACCGACGCGTCGCGCGAAGCGCGAGAGCACATCGAAATGATCGGATGCGTAAGCCATCATCTGCGGCTTCATCGCATCATGCGCGATGAGGGCAATCGTCTGCGTTTCCAGCGCATGCAGCGGATCGGCGCCAGGATCCGGGCTCAGGCCCGCATATATGCGCTCCATTTCGATCCAGTCGCGTGCGGAAGCGACGGTGGAGATAAAAGGCTTCTGGTGGATCACGCACTGACGCTTCAACGCCACTGCCTCGGGAAATGTCGACGAAGGACTGACCGGATTCATGAGATAGATCGCACCATCCAGTACGCGACCGGGCTCCGGCATGCCCACCACTTCCGCCACCAGCTTCATCAATCCGCCTTCGTGGCCATACGGATAGCGCACCAGTCCCGGATAGTCGGCGAGCACGCCCAGCCGCACGATGGCATCGTAAGTACGGCCGACTGCATGCAGGCTGATGTCCAACTCACGGATGCCCTGCCCGCATGCTCGTAGCCAATGAAATAGCGCTGCGTCGTCGTGATTGTGATGAAGCGTGTTGGCGGCAAGCCCGATGCGCATGCAGTTTTCCTCTAGTCGCGCGTTTTATCCAAAGAACCAGTAGCACACGGCAATCGAAGCTACGACACCGGCCAGATCCGCCAAAAGCGCACAGCCCACGGTGTGGCGTACGCGACGGATACCTACCGCACCAAAATACACCGCCACCACATAAAACGTGGTTTCGGTGCTGCCCTGTATCGTGGCGGCCACGAGTGCCGGAAAGCTGTCCACGCCAGAATGATGCATGGTCTCGATCAGCATGGCTCGCGAGGCGCTCCCCGAAAACGGTTTGACGAACGCCGTCGGCAGCGCATCCACGAAACGCGTATCCAGGCCCGCGTGCAACGCCAGCCAGCGCACGCCGTCCAGCGCGAAATCGAGCGCTCCCGACGCACGCAATACGCCCACCATGCAAAGCATGGCGACCAGATATGGCAGCAGATCCTTCGAAACCTCGAACCCCTGCTTGGCGCCGTCGACAAAGCTCTCGAACAACGGCACTCGTTTGTACGCACCGGCACAAAGAAACACGATGATGATGCCGAAGAACGCCAGGTTGCCGAGCAATGACGAGAGCGAAGCCAAAGCCACCGCACTGAGCGATGCGAGAAAGGCAAGAAACGCAGCCAATATCAGCCCGCCACCGCCCAGCCACGCCAACACCACCGGATCCCACAAGCGCAGCCGCTGCATGTAGGCCACCGATAGAAGCCCTGTAACGTTCGAAGCGAAGTGCGCAAGCAGTATGGGAAGAAACACCAGCGTAGGATTGTGCGCACCGGCTTGCGCGCGATACATGAAAACCATCACCGGCAATAAGGTCAGCGATGATGCATTGAGCACTAGAAATAGAATTTGCGCGTTGCTGGCTGTGTCGTTAGAAGGGTTGAGCGTCTGCAGCTCGCGCATCGCACGCAGACCAATCGGCGTGGCCGCGTTATCCAAACCTAGCGCGTTCGCGGCGAAATTCAGGGTGATCAAACCAATAGCGGGATGACCGCGCGGCACTCCCGGCATCAGTCGCGCGAACAGCGGGCCGAGCACCCGTGCAAGCCCATCGACAAGACCGGCGCGTTCGGCAATCGCGAGAAAACCCAGCCACAACGTCAGCGTGCCGAACAACATCAGCATCAGCTTTACCGAGAGGTCGGCCATCTCGAACAGAGCGCTCACAATCGCGGCGAAAACCGTTTCATCACCGCCGATCAGCCAACGCGCCAGCGCAGCCAACGTGGCCGCGATGAAAAAGCCGAACCATAGACGGCTCAGCATGCGCGTTGATCGGGATCGATGCGAACAGACATGCCGTCATTCTGGACGACAACGGCATGACTCGCCAGACGCCGCAAAGAAAACGGCGCGTCGATGGCTCGACGCGCCGTGCTTTTCTGCGAATTACCTGGGTGAAACTTAGAACTTCACCTTCACGCCCAGATTCCAGAAGCGGCCGATAATGCCAGCCTGCGACCAAGTCGGGTTGTAGTTGGTGCCCGGACCTGCGTAGTTCGACGGATCGAACGGCGGGTTGCGGTCAAACACGTTCATCACCGAGGCCGTCACAGCGATGTGCTGGTTGATCTCGTAGCTGGCAGTCAGGTCGAAGTCGTAGAACGAACCGACATGGCAGCTGCCCGGCAGGAACGCGGTCTGCGCAGCATTGAACGCCAAGCAGGAATCCGGACCCACGCCCACGTCTTCAGCGATGTCCTGATAGCCGCTGGTGTAGTACAGCGTGCCGGTAACGGTCAGCGGACCATACATGACCGTGTTGGCCCACGAACCGCGCGTGCGCGGCGTACCCGCACCGGACGACAGGTTGTACGGACCCTGCGTACCGACGAAGGACTCCACCGTGCCGTCAGGCAGAACTTCACGCCAGCTGAAAATTTGCGTGCCGGTCAGTTCGCTGACGTACTTGATGCTGCCGAAATCCCAATGACCCTGGATGTCCAAATCCACACCCGTGGTCTTGAGCGAGTTGGCATTGGTGTACATGCCGGTCAACTCGATCGGACGAGCCTGTGCGGTCGGATGTGCCGGATCGGCCAGATCCGGAGTGATCGTCACGCCCGGCACAGTGCCGCCGTTGGCGAAGTACGCGGCCAGCGCGTCGCCGTAATCGGGAGCGGTGATGACGTTGGTCTTGCGAATGTTGTAGTAATCCAACGAAGCATTCAGCCAGCTCGTCGGCTGCACCACGATACCGAAGGTGAAGTTGTCCGCCTTTTCCGGCTTGATGTTCGGGTTGGCCAGCGTGTATTCGGAAATCGAGTACGGCTGGCTGCCGTAGGCATTGCCACCATGCTCAGCACCGAAATTCTGCGGCGGGGTAATGGTGACGAAACCCTGCGCGGAGCTCGAACCGTTTTCGGCAAAGCTCGGTGCACGGAAGCCCTTCGAGTAGGTACCGCGCACAGCCAACCAATCGGTGGCCTTCCACTTCAGGCCAACCTTCGGCGAGAAGTTATTGCCAACGTCGGAGTAATGATCGAAGCGGCCGGAAACGTCGGCTTCAAGCGACTCAAGCAGCGGCAGATCGAGCTCGGCGAATGTACCGGCGACGTCACGGCTACCCTTGGTGGTCGCGTTGCCCAAGCCTTCGAACTCGAAGTTCGGATTGAGGGTCGGATCGTTCTGCGCCTCATGACGCACCGAGGCGCCAACGGCCAAGCCGGCGGGGCCACCGGGCATATCCCACAATTCGCGGTTGGCATTCAAATCCAACGAGTCCAGATCGGACGTCGAGGTCTTGGCGTAGCCCGGAGCCAGGGAGTTGCGAACGGCAGCGGAGTTCGACGACGGGTTGGCGAAGTTGTAAGTGCCGTTGTTGATCGCACTGACCAACGCGTCGTAGTTGATGAAGCCGAACTGCTGCGTATCCAGCCACGTATGGTTGATGACCACGGCGGCGTCGTAGTTCCACTCGCCAGCAGTGCCAGCGATGTCGCCGACCAAGCGCACGTTGTGGTTGTCGTAGTTATCGCCAAGCGGGATATCGCCGAATGCGTAGTTGATCGCCGCAGGTCCGGTGAACGGATTGGACGGATTGCCCACCGGCAGCGTGATGCCGTTGGTGTTGATCGGCGTGCTGTTCTGGATCTGCGCCGGCGCACCCACGGTCCAGGTCTTGGACTCCATGTAGCTGGCCGACATGTAAGCCTTGGTCGTATCGTTGATCTTGACCGTCATACGGCCATACAGACCGCCCTGCTCCATCGCCGGCTGGAACTGGCCATACTGATTGGCCATGTCCTGGTAGCAATAGCTGCCCGGGCTGTTCGGATCGTTGGTCACCAGCGAGGTGTTGGGCGTGCAGCCGCGCAGCGGCTGGATCTGACCCGTGGTCGGATTGGTGATCGAACCCACCGTCGAACCGATGTGGTTGCTCGGCACGCCCGGGTTCGGGCCACCGATCGAGCTCAGGTTGGTGGTGTTGAACGGAAAGCTGCGCTGATTGACATCGATCGCGTTGTCTTTTTCGTACTGCGCACTGAAGTAGGCGTTGTAGTGATCGGTGTTCAGATCGCCGCCACCAGCAATGAACGTGGCCTTCTTGGTGAAGCCACCGCCATGCTGCGAGTTACCGATATCGGCCGTACCTTCCACGCCCTGGAAACCAGGCTTGAGGATGATGTTGACCACGCCGGCGATTGCGTCAGCGCCGTAGATGGACGATGCGCCGTCCTTCAACACTTCGATGCGCTCAACGGCTGCAAGCGGAATCGTGTTGAGGTCGACGAACGAACGCTGACCGTCATCGGAAACGGCATAGCTGGCGGCACGATGGCCGTCGATCAGAACCAGGGTGGAGTTGACGGTCAGGCCGCGCAGCGCCACACCCGACGCACCGGCGGCGAAGCCGTTGCTGAAGGCATTGGGGATCGAACCGGAGTTGTCCGCCGAAACCGAGCGCACAACGTCAGAAATGGTGGTGAAGCCACTGCGTGCGATGTCCTGTGCCGTAATGACCGTCACCGGCGACGGCGTTTCGGTGTCGACGCGCGGCAGAGCAGAACCCGTCACAGTGATGGTCTGCAGCTGCTTGGTATTGCTCTGGGACGGAGCGGACTGGTCCTGCGAAGCGGCAGGGGCGGTCTGTGCAAAGGCTGTTCCGGCAATCGGAGCCAGCAACAAACCCGCCAACGAAAGCGCAAGCTTATTACGAGTCATTTTTCATACCCTCCAAGGTACAACTGATTGTGATTAGCCCAACTAGGGGTTTGGGGCGGGAATGGGGATTAGTTGGGCGTGTGGGGACACCGCCCAAGTCTTCCACATCAAGGACTCGTCCGACAAGTCCTTAACATCACGTACGCTGTTTCGTCACTCACGCGTAGAGACTTTCTGATAGCGGCATCTCTAACCAGTTGTTTTGGAAAAACTTTCAAAAAAAACGCCGGTAACAAGATGTTACCGGCGCCTTATGCGATCGCAACATGTTGCGATTTATGTGATTGCCTTTTAACGGACGTCGGCGAAATCCTTCTCCGATTGGTGTAGGAGCATGCTGGCAATACCAGCACCCGCTTCGCGCCCGTCATAGACCGCGCGCACCACCAGATCGGCACCGCGCACGTTGTCGCCGCCGGCAAAAATGCGCGGATGGCTGGTCTGCTGCGGCAATCTGCCTTTAGCGCCCGTCACAACTTTGCCCGATGGCGCAAGTTCAACGCCGTGCGCAGCCAACCAGTTGGGCGGACTGGGCAAAAAGCCGAAGGATTGAATCACCACATCCGCCACGATGTCCGATTCGCTGCCTGCAACGTTTTGCGGTTTTGGACGTCCATCGCCCGAATCAACCAAACGTGTTTCGACAACACGCACACCGCGCACCTGACCGTTTCCGTTATCCAGAATCGCGATGGGTTGGCGTTGGAATAGAAAAGTTACGCCTTCTTCGCGACTGTAATTCACCTCACGCGCCGAGCCCGGCATGCTCGCTTCATCGCGACGATAGACGCAGGTGACAGACGCAGCGCCGAGACGAATCGCAGTGCGATTGCAATCCATGCCGGTGTCGCCGCCGCCAAGCACGACGACGTGCTTGTCGCGGAAATCGAACGTCGAAACGGGTTCATCGCGTAGCAGGCGTTCGGTGTTGGCGATCAGGAACGGCAGCGCATCGTGCACGCCTTGCAGTTCACGCCCTGGCAATTGGCCGTCGACATACGTGTAAGCGCCCGTGCCGACAAAGATCGCGTCGTACTCGTCGAGCAGTGCGCCGAATTCAACATCGCGCCCCACTTCCTTGCCAAGCAGGAAGCGCACGCCCATGCCTTCGAGCACCTCGCGCCGTGTACGCACCACGCCCTTGTCGAGTTTGAACGGCGGGATGCCGAATGTGAGCAAGCCACCGATTTCGCGCTGGCTATCGTAGACATCGGCGGCGATACCGGCACGACGCAATCGATCCGCGCATGCGAGACCCGCTGGGCCAGCACCGATCACCGCGACACGATGGCCGGTTTCACGAACCTTGGAAAGATCTGGGCGCCAGCCCTGACGCAACGCTTCATCCGTCACCCAGCGTTCGATGCTGCCGATGGTCACCGAACCAAACTCCGTCTGCTCCAGTGTGCAGGCGCCTTCGCAAAGACGGTCCTGCGGACAGACGCGGCCGCAGATTTCCGGCAGCGGGTTGGTTTCGTGCATCAGTGTTGCCGCTTCCAGAATGCGGCCTTGCTGCACCAACTTCAACCAGTTGGGAATGTAGTTGTGAACGGGACAGGCGTGCTCGCAATACGGATTGCCGCAATCGATACAACGTTCGGCCTGTGTGGATGCTTGCGACGACGCGAAGTCGCCGCCGATTTCACCGTAACCCAGCACGCGCACCGCCACGGGGACGGTGCGCGGCGGCTGTCGAGGCACATCCAGGAACTGGAAAAGCTTTGCGCTCATGCAGCCCTCCGCAGTTCTTCGGCCAACACGGCAAGGCTCGCGGCTTTCGGCTTCACCAGCCAGAATTTGTACTGCAGTCCACGGAAATCGCGCAGGATCTGACGACCCCATTCGCTATCGGTCAGTTCGACATGACGGGTGACCAGTCTCCGCAGATGCTGCATGTAATTTTCCATTCCCTCAGGTGAGATACGCAGGATGTCGACGAGCTCGTGGTTGTAGCAATCGACGAAATCGCGCTCCAGATCGAGCACGTAGGCAAAGCCACCGGTCATGCCGGCGCCGAAATTGAGGCCGACCTTGCCGAGCACGGCGACGACGCCACCGGTCATGTATTCGCAGCAGTGATCGCCAGCACCTTCAACGACGGCCAGCGCACCGGAATTACGCACGGCGAAACGTTCGCCCGCACGGCCGGCGGCATACAGTTCACCGTCCGTTGCGCCATAGAGACAAGTGTTACCGATAATTGCCGCGTCCTGACTTGCATACGGCGCATCGGCAGGCGGACGCACCACGATACGGCCACCAGCCATACCCTTGCCGACGCCATCATTCGCTTCACCGATCAGTTCGATGTGCACGCCGCCAGCATTCCATGCACCAAGACTCTGGCCTGCCGCACCTTCCAGCTTCAGTTCGATCGGCTGCGCATCCATGCCGTGGTCGCCATGAAGGCGCGCGACATCGCCGGACAAGCGCGCACCGATCGCACGATCGGTATTGGCGATGCGATAGGCGAAGCTGCCGCCCGTTTTGCCGGACACCGCCGCTAACGTATCGGTTGTGATGCGTGACGCAAGTTCGGCCTCATCGCGCATCGGATTGCGCGCCAGTGTGCAGGCGAAGTCGCTGCTCGCACTCAGGCCAGCACCGTCGATCAATGGCGTCAGGTCAAGCTTGTGCTGCACTGGCGTGCCGCCTTGAAGCTGTTCAAGCAAATCGGTGCGACCGACAATCTCGCCCAGCGTCCGCACGCCCAGTCGTGCCAGATGCGCACGTACATCGTCGGCAACGAAGGTGAAGTAGTTCATCACCATCTCGGGCAAGCCGATGAAGTGATCCTTGCGCAACACGGGATGCTGCGTGGCGACGCCGGTCGCGCAGTTGTTCAAGTGACAGATGCGCAGGTATTTGCAACCCAATGCGACCATCGGGCCGGTGCCGAAGCCGAAACTTTCGGCGCCTAGCAACGCAGCCTTGATCACATCGAGACCAGTCTTCAAACCACCGTCGGTCTGCAAGCGCACACGACCGCGCAGATCGTTGCGGCGCAGGGTCTGTTGCGTTTCGGCCAGGCCCAACTCCCACGGCGTACCGGCGTATTTGATCGACGTAAGCGGACTCGCACCGGTGCCACCGTCGTGACCGCTGACGGTGATCAAATCCGCGCCTGCTTTCACCACGCCGGCTGCGACGGTGCCGACGCCTGCATGCGACACAAGCTTCACCGAAACCAGCGCTTCCGGATTCACTTCCTTCAGATCGTGAATCAACTCGGCCAGATCTTCGATGGAATAGATGTCGTGATGTGGCGGCGGCGAAATCAGGCCGATGCCGGGCTTGGCGTAACGCAGCCGCGCAATGGTGGCATCGACTTTGTGTCCAGGAAGTTGACCGCCTTCGCCTGGTTTGGCGCCCTGCGCAATCTTGATCTGCAACACTTCGGCATTGACCAGATAGGCAGGCGTAACACCAAAGCGCCCGGATGCCACCTGCTTGATCTTCGACGCACGCTCGGTGCCGTAGCGCGCGGGATCTTCGCCACCTTCGCCAGAGTTGCTGCGCGCACCAAGGCGGTTCATGGCAATGGCCAAGGCCTCGTGTGCTTCGGGCGACAGCGCACCCAACGACATGCCGGCCGAATCGAAACGCTTAAGGATGGATTCGGCCGATTCAACCTGCTCCAGCGCAATGGGCGTCGCGGCCAGCTTCAGGCCCAACAAATCGCGCAATGCTGACGAGGGGCGCCGATCGACGAAGTCAGCGTAAATGCGATAGTCGGCCGGATTACCGGTGCGCACCGCCTTCTGCAGGCTACTGATCACATCGGGGTTGTACATGTGGTACTCGCCACCGTGTACATACTTATAGAGACCACCCGCGCGCAGCGGCAATGCTTCGTTCCACGCTTCGGCGGCGAGCAGGCGCTGCTCGTGTTCCAGTTCCGCGAAGCCGGCGCCGCCGATGCGCGAAGGCGTGCCAGGGAAGCACAACTCCACAACTTCCGGCGCAAGCCCGACGATTTCGAAAAGCTGCGCGCCACGATATCCGGCAACCGTGGAGATGCCCATCTTCGAAAGGATCTTCAGCAGGCCCTTGCGGATGCCACGACGGTAGCTGCGCCCGATTTCCTGGCGATCGCCTTCGATATGCCCTTCACGTCCCAGCTCGAACAAGCTCTGATAAGCAAGCCACGGATAGATCGCCGTGGCGCCAAAGCCGATCAGGCAAGCGAACTGATGCGGATCGCGCGGCGTGGCGGTTTCCACAATGATGTTGCACTGGCAGCGCAGGCCTTCGTCGATCAGATAGGCATGCACGGCACCGGTGGCAAGCAGGGAATGGATCGGCAATTGATCGCGACGTGGATAGCGATCACTGAGAAACACCAGCGCGCAACCATCACGCACGATTTTCGCTACGTCGCGACATAGGCGGCGCAAGGCAGCCTCGAGACCCTCTTCTGGCGCATACATCAGATCGAAGCGGGGTGCGTCGGCGTATTGCGGCATTGCCAACAGCTGACGCAGCTTGCGTTGCGAAAGCATCGGCGAATTGATCAGGATCTGCTTCGCATTCTCCGGCTTGAGATCGAAGACGTTGCCCTCCGGCCCGATCTGCGTCACCAGCGACATCACCAGTTTTTCGCGCAGCGGATCGATCGGCGGATTGGTCACCTGCGCGAAACCTTGGCGGAAGCGGTCGAACAAGGGGCGCACCTGACGCGACATCGCGGCTACCGGCGTGTCGTCGCCCATCGAACCAGTGGCTTCGGCCTCTAGCTCGGCGATCACCTTGAGCACGGTCTCACGTTCTTCGCGCGAAAGGCCGTACAACTTCTGATAGCAACGCAATTCGTCGGCCGGCAACGGTTCGGCGGCAAGTGAAGGATCGATCAGATCGGATTCCAGATAGCTCACGCCCGCGCGCAACCAGTCGCGATAGGGTGCGCGCTTGCGATTGATCTCGTCGATATCCGCATCGCGCAGCAAACGATGCGTGGCGAAATCCACCGCGATCATTTCACCCGGTGCGAGACGGCCCTTGGCGATCACGCGTGCGCTGGGAACATCCCACAAGCCAGCCTCGGACGCGACGATCAGGTGATTGTCGTCGGACAAGGCCCAACGCGCAGGACGCAAGCCGTTGCGATCGAGCGTGCAGGCAGCGTACCGACCGTCACACATCACTAGACCGGCTGGGCCGTCCCAGGGTTCGCTATGCAGCGCGTAATACTCGTAGAACGCGGCGAGGTCTTCGTCGATGCCTTCGCGAGCAGCGAAAGCCGGCGGCACCAGCACTCGCATGCCTGCCAACAAGTCCAGTCCACCTGCAAGCAGTAGTTCCAAAGCGTTATCGAGGCTTTCGGAATCCGAACCGGCCTGACGCACGAACGGACCGATATCACCCAACTCCACCAGTGGCGAACGCCAAATCTCTGCTCGCGTCTGCATCCAGCGGCGGTTGGCGCGGATGGTGTTGATCTCGCCGTTGTGCGCCAGCAATCGGAACGGCTGGGCGAGACGCCATTGCGGCGTGGTGTTGGTGGAGAAGCGCTGGTGGAACACCACAGCGTCGGCGACCAAGGCGGGATGCCGCAGGTCATCGAACACATCGCGCAAACGTCCCGGTGCTGCCATCGCCTTGTAGCCGATCACCTGCGCCGAAAGCGAGACCACATAGAACTGCGGATCAGTCGTCAGTACACTCTCTGCGCGACGACGCGCACGGAACAGCGCGCGCTCGAAACTCGCGTCGTCCATGTCGGTGCGAGCATCGACGAAGATTTGTCGCACTCGCGGACACGCCGCAGCGGCCAGCGGCCCGCAGGCTTCCGCATTGATGGCCACATCGCGCCAACCCGCCACGCGCAGGCCTTCCTCGACGATATGGCGTTCGAACACCTCGATCGATTCGTCATTTGATTTGTCGAGAAACACCAAACCGGCGGCAAACCGTTCGCTCAACGCAATGCCAGCCTCGACCGCCAGCGCGCGCAACCAGGATTGCGGATGATGGATAAGTACACCGCAGCCGTCGCCGCTGACGCCGTCTGCATTCACGCCGCCGCGATGGGAAAGTTTGGCCAGTGCCTCGAACGCCGTGTCGACCACCCATTTGCTTGCGCGGCCATCGATCTGGGCGACCAGACCGAAACCGCAGCTGTCGTGTTCAAAACTGGCGTCGTACAAACCCGGCACACCCGACATGACCCAAATCCTCTTTGCTTTCTTCGGCTCGCTAGGGCGCAAAAGGCCTGCCGACGCAGGGACGGCAAGCAGATGCGCATAAGGCTTACAACCCGACTTTACGCACATCTTGTGCGTCGCGTCAAAGCCGCCTAGACGTCCAAATGGGAAATCGCTGTTAGTCGTGACAGTACGCGCTAACAGACCACTTCGTCGCCAAGGGTCGTGAGGGCGCACTGCGGCGCCATCCAGGGCGTCTCGCCGGGAGAGTCCAGCTCGGACATAATCCACATATGCCGACATATTCCCGCGTCTTCCGCCCGCTCTTTTTGTCCTTGATCACCTGCGCAATCGCGCTCTCCGCCTCGTTTTTGGCCCCCGTCCAAGCGGCACAGGATGCCAAGACCGAGGCCGAGCAGGCCCAGACCCGGCAACAACTCAGCGATCTGCGCGCGAAAATGCAGGCACTCGCCAAGGAACAGGCCGACACCGCCGCTCGCCGCGACAGCGCCAACGCCAACCTGGCCAAGCAATCGGACGCTGTGGCCAGCGCCGCCAAGGCGGTGCGCGACACGGATGCGCAGATCGCCGCGAAACAGCAGCAACTGGATCAGTTACAAACGCAACGAACCGCGCTCGACCAAAGCCTGGATAGCCAACGCGCCGCCATCGCCGATCTGTTGCGCGCCACCTACGCTGTCGGCCAGGGCTCGGATATGCGCCTGCTGCTGGGCGATGAGGACGTCGCGCGCATCGCCCGCTCGCTCGCCTACTCCAAATACTTCCAGCAGGATCGTCTGCAGAAAGTGCAGCAGCTGATGACCGAGCTGACCAAGCTGCAGGAGCTGGAAACCCAGATCACCAGCGAGCAGCAAGCCCTGCAAGCGACCCGCACACAACGTCAGCAACAGGCCAGTGCGCTGGAACAGCAACGCAAGGATCAACAGAAACTGGCCAGCCAGATCGATGCTCAATATAAAAACGAGGCCCAACGGCTGGCCGGCATGAAGCAGAACGAGCAATCGCTGGACGATTTGCTGACGAAACTGCAGAAGGCGATCGACGAAGCCGCCCGCGAAGCTGCCCGCCGAGCCCGCCCCAACCCGACTCTGCCAGGTATCGAACCCGGCAAGGCACTCGCCAATATCCGCGGCAACCTGCCCTGGCCTGCGGCCGGCGCGGTCCACAATTTCGGCAACGGCGTGCTGATCGCCTCACCGCGCGGTAGCGAGGTGCATGCGGTGGCGCGCGGGCGGGTTGTCTATGCGCACTTCATGCGCGGCTACGGCCAGCTGATCATCCTCAACCACGGCAACGGCTGGCTGAGCATGTACGGCAACAACGAAACCCTGCTGCACGGGGTCGGCGACGACGTGGCCGCCGGCGAAGCCCTGGGCACCGCCATGCTCACCACCAGCGACAGCACTGGTGTCTATTTCGAGCTGCGCCAGAACGGCAAACCGGTCGATCCGCGCGGCTGGTTGAGCCAGAAACGCTGATGCCGACACGGCCGGGATGCTGCCGGCAACGCCCATGCAACCGTGATCGGCGTATTCTTTAAGACTGAATTCCGACGGTGCGAAGCGGTCTCAACCGCATCGTCACACCCTTTTATGTGGAGTTGTCCCATGCGTCTTTCCCGCCATTGCCTGCTCGCCCTGCTACTGGCGGCGCCTTTGCTGCACGCGCAGGCAACGCCTGACGCGCTGGCGGCCGACACCACCGACAGCCCGGCGAAAGCGAGCACCACCGCGCCGGCCGATCAGGTCAGCATGGACGATGTGCGCAACTTCGCGCACGTCTACCAGATCATCCGCCAGGCCTATGTAGAAAAAGTCGACAACAAGACCCTGATGAACGATGCGATCAAGGGCATGCTGGCCGGCCTCGATCCGCACAGCGCGTATCTCGACAAGGAAGGCCTGCAGGAGCTCGACGAAGACACCACCGGCCAGTACGGCGGCCTCGGCATCGAAGTGATGGAAGACAACGGCATGCTGCGCATCGTCTCGCCGATCGACGACACCCCCGCATCGCGTGCCGGTGTCAAACCGGGCGACGTGATCACCTCGATCAACGGCAAGACCATCACACCCGACAACATCGACAGCATGTTCGACGCCTTGCGTGGCGATCCCGGCACCAAGATCACGCTGGGCATCCTGCACGAGAAAGCCGATCAGCCAGTCAGCATGACGATGACCCGCGAACGCATCTCGATGACCAGCGTGAAAGTGCGTGAGCTCGAACCCGGCTATGCCTACATCCGCGTCAGCCAGTTCCAGGACGACACGGCCCCCGATCTCGAAAAGAAACTCGGCGAGCTGCTACAGAAGAACGGCCCTCAAAAAGGCGCCGTGCTCGACCTGCGCTCCAACCCGGGCGGCCTGCTGACTGCGGCCGTGGCGGTCAGCGACGATTTCCTGGATTCCGGCACGATCGTCACCACGCGTGGTCGCCTGCCCGACTCCAACCTCACCTTCACCGCACATCCCGGCGATCTCTTGAACGGCGCACCGATGGTGTTGCTGACCGACAATGGCACCGCGTCGGCTGCCGAGATCGTTTCAGGCGCACTCAAGGACAATCGTCGCGCGCTGATCGTCGGCCGCCGCACCTTCGGCAAGGGCGTAGTGCAGACCGTGCTGCCGCTCGATGCGGAGCACGCCGTGAAACTGACCACGGCCCGCTACTACACACCTAACGGCACCTCGATCCAGGCCGAAGGCATCAAACCCGATATCGCGCTCGGCGATCTGACCGTGGCCAAGGTGGATGACTCGGCCGAATCCATCAGCTCCGAAGCCGACTTGCCTCATCATCTCGCCAATGAAGCGGCCAAAGGCACCGACATCAACAATGACGGGAGTGCCGCGAACGAAAAGTTGGCGACCAGCGATTACGCTTTGTCTCAGGCTCTGAACATCCTCAAGGGCCTGGCATTGCGCCACGATGCCGGCATACCTGCAGCGACCGCGCACTAAATAAACCCATGATGCAAAAAGCCCTTCTCCGTATTGGAGAAGGGCTTTTTTATTGCGATGCTTTTCAACTCGCTGTGTCGGCGTGCAGACCGATCAGAAATCCTTCTGCAACGAAAGATACAAACCACGACGCGGACCGAACTGCGGCGCGCCCACGCCAACACCCGTGCCGCTACGCAGCTCATAGGTGCGATCCAGCGCATTGATCAACGCCAACGACGTGTGCAGCTTGCCGGTGCTTTCGAAGGTGAAATCGTGCGATACGCTGAGATTGAGCTGGAAGTAATACGGCAGCGACAGACCGTTCGGTGTCAGACCATCCTCGCGCAAACCGCTGCCGAAGATGTAATCGGCGCCCACTTTGGTGGTATCGGTGATGGCGTAATTCACGCCGCCCGACGAGGTGAGCTTCTGGTCGTGATCGAGATGGATGTAGTTGTCGGCGATGTACGCCAATTCATCCGGCCCGAAATTGTACTGGCTGGTAATCACGTCCTTGCCCATTGCGCGGTTGTACGCGAAGTTGAAGTACGACGAGAACGGGCCATGGTTGTAGGTGAGACTGAATTCCGTGCCGCGCACGCGGCCGTACTTGTAGTTGAAGGTGGAGTAGATCAGCGCGGTGCCGAACTGACCTTCATCCTGCAAGCGGCTGACGTCGCGGTAATACGAATCCAGACCCACGGTCCAATCCGAGCCGATGTCCTGCTGTACGCCCACGTCGAAATAATTGGAACGCTCCGCCAGCGGCGTGTTGTTGCCGTAGTTCTTCACGGCATTGGTGGTGTCGGCGAAGGTCGCGATATTTTCGCTGGAAATCAGCTCGGTTTGCGGCGGCGTGAAGTAGCGCGAATAGCCGGCATGCACGGTGGTGCTCTCCGTCGCCTGCCACACCGCGCCCACGCGCGGGCTCAGCTGGCTCTCTTCGCGTGCGGCTTCGTATTGGTCGCCGCGCAAGCCGTAGTTGACGGTCCAGTTGTCGGTGATGTTCCACTCGTCCTGCACATACGCCGCCCAGGTTTTCGCCGTGACATTGCTGCCCGTGAAAATGCCGAATGGCGTGGTGCTGGCCTGGCTGCCGTCCGGATTAGCCGGAAACACCAGGGAGCTGGTGTTGGTGAAAGCATGGTCATACTCGCCATACAAACCGTAGCGCAATGTGTGGCTGCCGCCCCATGGCATCGCGAAGTCCGCTTGCAGCGTCGAGGCGCGATCGGATTGGTTGATCTGACCGGCGACGCCGTTGAACATCAGGTCGCCGACGTCGTCGGGGTAGTACTGCAGGCC
>FSXK01001230.1_pt1 | contig 18937 bp, 20 predicted proteins | sample 1638101 | NCBI WGS metagenome assembly FSXK01 (sample SAMEA3914788, study PRJEB12502) | metagenome | biome: forest; material: soil | place: Canada | collected 2011-07-03 | depth 0.1 m | reverse complement strand
TTCCTGTGTTGACGCGGCATTATCGGCGCCTCGTGTTGCCACGCATAGTCTGGGAGGGGCGGGCAACGGGGCTTGGCTATGTAGAATCCGTCCTATGGGGATAAGCCGCGGTTTCAGTTTCGAAAGTTTCCAGCGCTGGCGACGGCCGTTCGAGATCGGCTTCTGGCCGGCGTTCTTTGTCGTCAACACGATCTTCAACGGCATCATTTCCGTGATGGATCACCCGAACTTCCCTCCGTGGCAGCCATGGGTATGGGAATCGAGCAGCGCGGCCCTGATGTTGATGCTGGTGCCTGCGCTGGTAGCGGTATCACGACGGTGGCCCATCCGCTTTGAGACCTGGCAGAGCAATCTGCCACGGCACTTGGTTTACAGCGTGCTGTTCAGCCTGATCCACGTCACCGGCATGGTCGTCTTACGCAAGCTTGCCTATGCCGCGGCCGGACACCACTACGATTTTGGACCGTGGTGGCCGGTATTCGGTTACGAATACCTCAAGGACGTACGGACCTATTTCTGGATGCTCGTGGGTATCGGCCTCTATCGGCTCTGGGTAATGCGCTTCCAAGGCGAAGCCAGCCTGCTTGCCGAGCCGGACGTTGGGCCGCCGGTGGAATCCGTCGAGCAGCCCGAGCGTTTCCTTGTGCGTAAGCTCGGCAAGGAGTTCTTGCTGGCGGCACGTGAAATCGAATGGCTGCAGGCATCGGGCAATTACGTGAACCTGCATGTGCGCGCTCGTGACTATCCCTTGCGCGTGACCATGGCAGGCATCGAGGCGCGGCTCGACGCGCAGCATTTTGTGCGCGTGCATCGCAGTTATGTCATCAACCTGGATTTTCTGGCGGAAATCGAGCCGCTCGATACCGGCGATGCGCGCCTGCTGATGCGCGATGGCATGAAGATTCCCTGCAGCCGGCGTTATCGCGCCGCCCTGCGCGAACGTTTCGGGCAGCCTGCCGCCGGCTAGCGGGTTGCGTCGAGCTATGGCTCGTTCCAAGCTAATGGCCTGTCCTTTACCGGTGTGCTGCCGATGACCCGCTCGCTCTTCCGTCATGCCATTGCCGCTGCTGCCGTATGCAGTCTTCTGGCTATCAGCGCCTGCTCGCAGCAGGATCAGAACACGCCATCGCCGGCAGATGCCGCCAAGGCGCAGGCCCAGGCGGAGGCCGCCGAGGCCACCAGCCAGTTGCAGACCTATCGCCAGATGCTGCAGATGAAGAACGACGAAATGGCCTCGCAGCTCGGCGAGGAGATCGTCAAGCAATTCCCGAATTCCGACGCGGCCAAGGAAGTGCAGCAGACACTCCCTCAAGTGGAGCAGCGTTGGAAGGAAACCAGCGAAACACGTCGCCTTTCTGCGTTGTGGACCTATCAGGTCGGCCCGATGGAAGGCGGCACGCAATCCACAGCTAGCCTCTACAGCACGTCGCCGTCCGGCGATCGCGCCGTGCGATTGGTATTGCGTCGTCACACCAAGTGGGGCCAAAGCGTCTTTATGTTCGGCACGGGCCACGGTTTTGTCTGCAAGGGCAATTGCGTGATCCAGGCACAGTTCGACGGCAAGCCGCATCCGTTGCGCGCCTTCCTGCCCACCACTGGCGAGCCGGCGATTTTCATTCGCGATGACAAGCCTTTCATCGATGCGATGGAAAAGACCAAGCGCATCACCATGAATGTCGAGATGCAGGATGGCGGCAAGCAGACGCTGGTGCTCGAAGTCGGCGGTTTCGATCCGTCCAAGTGGACCGAGGTAGCCAAGAAATAATCGCTGTGCGCGGGGCGTGCGAGGTCGCGTATCCCATCACGGAGTAAGTGCCATGTCGAAAAAGCGAGCCTTGATAGTGATGCTGTTGAGCACGCTGCTGGCAGCGTGCTCAAGCGTGCCTTACGCACAGCACCTGCAGCAGCGCCAGCAGGCGTACAACGCGGCGGCTGGTGCGCCGGTGCGTAGCTTCCGTCTGGTGTTGGGGGCTTCGATTTATTCGTGGGAGCCGCTCAGTGAAACGCAGCTGGTGGTCTATACGCTGCCCACGCGTGCATTTTTGATCGATGTCTGGCCTTGCAACAATCTGACCTTCACCAACGGCATCGGCCTGACCAGTTTCGCCGATCAGGTGCAAACGGGTTTCGACAAGGTGCTGACGGGACGGGGTTATGTCCCTTGTGCGATCAAACAGATTCGTCCCGTGGATCTGGCGCAGTTGAAGCTGGAGAAGGAAGCGCAGCGCCATGTCGACAACATGCCGCGTGACAACGCCAACGGAACGCCGCCACCTTCTGGTAATCCCTGAGCGATGAAAGAGCCTGAAATTTATTGCCCGCAGTGCACGTGGCGCCCATTAGGTACGAGCCGCTGGCTTTGCTCGCATAACATGGGTGGGTGCGGCACCAGTTGGAACACTTTCTGGACCGGTGGTGTTTGTCCGGGCTGCGCCTATCGGTGGGAAATTACGGCCTGTCTCGCTTGCAAGCAGTTTTCGTTGCACAAGGATTGGTATCACTGGCCTGAATCGGAAACGCAAGAAGACCATCTCACACGCGAGATAGAACAACCTTCGGCACATTGAGCGCATCTGTGCGAGTTGAGTTGTTCAGGGTCGCAAAGCAGATCGCTGCGCACTCTCGCTCCTTGAGTGCGCTGGCGTAGCCCGTATCGCGCGGTCACGCCAGCAAGCGAGATGCATCAATGCAAGAACAGCTTCTCGCTGATGCGTGCCAGTGGTTTTTCCAGTGATTGCTGCAGCCGCGGTGGCAGATTCAGCGGCTTCAGCAGCATCTTCACCGTCATTTCGGCAGGGATGTGCCGGCGCAGCAGCGCTTGCGCAGGGCCTGTCACTTTCTGGAATTGCGCTTGGTCGCCCACGTGCTGCGGATAGCACTGGTTGAACACGTGACGCAGCGCGATGTCGCTGTCTTCGTTCCGGATCTCCTTGACCCGGCGTAACAGCGCGCGGAAAACCTTGTAGCGACCCAATCCCTCTTGCTCGCGATAACGCAGGAAGGCCTGGTAGAAGTGCTTGTAGTGCCGCACTTCATCGCTCTTGATGTGGTTAGTGAGTTGCTTGAGCACGGGCTCGTCCACCATATCGTTCAATGCGCGATACAGGCTGGCCGTGCCGGTCTCCACGACGCAGCGCGCGGCCAGCTCCAGCCCGCGCGAGTGTTCCAGCTGATCGTTGGTGCACAGCGCGCCGTAATCGTTCCAGAAAGCCTGGAAGCCGGCATCCCAGTCGAATTCCGGCCATACATGCCGCACATAGGCGGCCAGGGCGCGGCCATGTTGCAGTTCCTCATGCTCCCAGTGTTCACGCAGCCAACCTTGCAGCTCCAGGTCGCCCTCGAAATGTTCGATCAGGTTATGCGTGTACAGGTCCGAGCCGCTCTCGACGAACGAGGCGCCGCAAAGCAGGAAAAAGAGGTTTTCGTTGTGCCGGACACGCGCAATGTCGATGTCGGCGAAATTCAGGCTTTCCAGGGTCCATGGAAGGACGGGGCTGTAGTCCACTTGGAGTTTCCTGTGCAGAAAAGACCCTCCGACCCATGACAGATCGGGGACAACAGCATAAATGGTGAACGCTGCGGCGGATTAATGCCAGCCCACCATCCCTTCGCCAAGGTAGGGATTTTCAGCGGATGACCGTCACCGGCAGATGGGATCCCGCCAGTACGTCATCGGAGACCGAGCCCAGCAGCCACCGGCCGAGGGTGCCTCGGGCGGTATGGCCGATCACGATATGGTCGATCGGGTGTTGCCTGACCTGGTTGAGCAGCACATCGCCCGGGCTGCCGTGGGTAATTTCCAGGTCCACCAGGGTGTCGGTATCCGAGGCGATTCCCCGCAGTTCCTGCAGTAGTTCCTGGGTTCGCTGGCTGGCCGAATCGGTCATCATCAAGCAGCAGGCGTCGGCGCCGCCCTGGGTGACCTGCAGCACCGAAACCACCCGCACTCGGCCGCCGCCTGTGCGTGCCAGCTCCATGGCGAAGCGGAAAGCACGCTGCGAAGAATCGGAACTGTCGTAGCCGACCAGCGAGTACTTGAGCATGTATCCTCCATGGGAAGGGGCCTGCTCACTGTGATTCAGTGTGCGCGGCGTAAGGTTAGTTAAGCATCAAGCCGTAGGAAACAACAGGCAGTACCGTGCACGTAACCGTCACAAGAATTTGCCGATCCTGAACGTCCTTGCCGTGCTTGCCGATCTGTTCAGTTTGTAACCTGGACACTCTCACAACGGCATTGACGACCGTAAACGCAATGTTAAGGAGACCTCCATGAGCAAGCGTACCTTTGGATTGACCGCCGCTGTTTTGTTGTGTGCTGGCGGATTGGCTGGCTTGCCGGCGACCTCGGCCCATGCGGCTACTGCCCCGGTGAAGTGTCACCTGACGTATGAACTCGCCGGCTGGTCGGCGATTTACCAGCACGCGACCGGTGCGGGACACGTGTCCTGCGACAACGGTCAACGTGCGTCGGTAACCATCAGCGTGCATGGCGGCGGTCTGACCGCCGGTAAATTCCGCGTCACTGGTCATGGCGATATCAGTAATGTGTACAGCATTGACCAGGTGTTCGGCAGTTATGCGCAAGCTGGCGCCTCGGCTGGCGTCGTGAACAGCGGCACCGCGCAGGTGCTGACCAAGGGAACGGCTTCGATTGCGCTGACCGGTACCGGTGAAGGCGTCAATCTGGGTGTGGCGGTCGACAAGTTCGATATCGAACGCTCGCACCACTAAGGTGAGCTTGGCCTGACAGGCCGCTGACAAAAGGCGTCTTCCTGGCGCCTTTTGTTTTTCTGCTCGTAGCAACAAGTGCGCACGCACTCGTGTACTCGCAGGCGCAGCGTATACTCGCCACACCGTGTGAGGGAGTGACGTCTATGCGTCGTTTTTGGATCGCGCTTGTGGCGATGTCGTTAGCCATCCTGTTAGGCATACCGGCATTTGCCGGAGTGCACGCCGGCAATCCGCAAGTGGGTCAGGTTGCACCGAATTTCCATCTGCAGGATCAGAACGGACATTGGCATACGCCGGCTGATTTCCATGGTCATTGGCTAGTGTTGTATTTCTATCCCAAGGACTTCACACCGGGATGCACCACCGAGGTGTGCACATTCCGCGATGACATCGCCAAGCTGCGTCAGGCTGGCGCCGATGTCGCCGGCGTGAGTCTGGACGATGTGAAATCGCATGCGGAATTCGCGGCGAAATATCACGTGCCGTTTCCGCTGCTGTCGGATGCCGATCGTCAGGTCGCCACCAGTTACGGTGTGTTGACCTCGGCCATCGGCATGCACTTCGCCAAGCGCACGACATTCCTGATCGACCCGAACGGCAAGATCGCCAAGATCTACCGTGATGTGGATCCCGAGAAAAATTCCGCTCAAGTGCTGAGCGATCTCACTACTTTGAAGAAGGCCTCGGCCTGATGCTGATATCCAAATCCGACCTGGGCCGTAGAACAAAGCTCGGGTTTACCTGGTGGCGCATGCTGGCATGGGTGCTGTTGCTACTGGCGGCCTACGGCTGCGTTCAATACATCCAGCATGCGCAGCAAGTGTGGGGTGTTTTGCAGTCGCAGCCCGCTGGCGATGAATCGAGCGTTTCCGCGCTGCATGGCATGTTGGCTTGGGATGTCGGCTACTTCGTGGCGGCGTTTATCGTGATCGTGGTTTGTGCTGGCTGCATCTTGCGGCAGGCCTGGGCGCGGCCGGTGTTGCGCGTGGTCGCTTTGGTTTTGTGCGTTTGGTTTGCCTATCGCGCGGTGCTGTCGTGGCAACAGTGGCATACGCTCAAGCAAGCCGCTGCGGCGTTCCTGGCGAGCGGGCCATCCACACTGCAGAGTGATCAGCTGGCTTACCTTCAACGTCTCGCCCTGGTCGGCACTGGGATAGGCATCGTCGCTGTGTTGGTGCTTTTGTGGCTGGCCTGGCAACTGGGGCAGCCCGCCGTTCGCCTGCAATTCCGCTCGCGCAGGGGCTGATTCAGCCGCAGTTCCCGCGGTGGGCTTTATCGCTGTCGGCTATGTTCCCCGCCGGCCGACAAGGGTTTATGCGTATGAAACGACTGCTCGCTGCCGCGATGCTCCTGCTTGCCGGCGGCGCACTGCACGCGCAGGACCTCGCCAAGGTCTGCCACGCTACAAGCGGTTACGACCTCACCGTGCAGTCGGATCGGCTGATATTCGATCGACCAGCGCCGTCGCCGACACGCGTCGTGTTAAGCCGCGGCACGCTGCAAACGGACGGCCAGTCAGTGTCGCTGAATGACGAGGATCAGGACCGCCTCGCCCTGTTTCAACAGAATCTGCGCGCCTTGATGCCGCGCGTGAAAGCCGTCGCGCAGCACGGCATAGGCTTGACCATGCAGGCGATCCATGACGAGTCCGGCAGCCTGAACCTGGATGCCGACACCCGCGCAGAACTGGATCGACGACTGAGCGCGCAGTCGGCGGAACTGCGCCAGCGTATTGCCAGCAGCCAGAGCACGCACGATTGGCACGGCGATGCCGCCGACCAGTATGCCAACCAGGTCATCGACGACATTGCGCCGCTGCTGGCGTCGGCGCTGGGGCAACAAGCCGTCAACGCGGCCTTGAGCGGCGATCTGCAGCAAGCCGCCGAGCTGCGCGATCGCGCCAGCAACCTCGCAACGGGCTTTCAGCCGCGGCTGCAGCAGCGCTTGCAGGCCCTGCGGCCCGAAATCCAAGCGCTTTGCCCGGACATTCAGCGCCTGTCGGAGCTGCAGGAAGGCATTCGCGGCAGCAATGGCCGGCCGTTGAACCTGGTGCAGATCGGCCAGTGAAACGCCGGCTGAGCGGCTATGGGCTGGAATAAACGGGTTTATCCGCCGCTAAGTGCTTGTCCTGCAACATGGCGCCATCGTTTGGTGAGAGGCTCGCAGGACCGTGTCGCTGGAATCCCGCTATCTGTGCAATGGGCTGATACGCCGCAGCATCGAGCTGCGGGCGTTGTATCGCCATGCCGCGGTCCAGGTGAGCGAACCGGGTCTGCGTACGGTGCTGGACGAAGAAGCCCAGTCGCTCACCCATGTGATCGGCGAACTGCAGGCGCAGATGCGCAAACACGACGTCACGCCCGTTACGCGCAGCCGCATGCTTGGTGACGCGCGCCGCCACTTCGATACATGGCTGCTGCGTGCCTCGCCGCGCAGCGATGATGCGTGGATACGTCTGCTTGCCCGTCACGAACAAGGCCTGTTGCGCGCCTTCGAACGCGTGGTGGCGCGCGTAGCGCCCGGCGAGGTGACGACAGCCTTGCATCGCCAGCTTCCGCGATTGCAGTCGATCCACTTGGATATGCACAGTCTGGCCAAGGCAGTCGGACACTGATCATGACGCCGCCATCGGCCGAAGCCCTGGCGGTGCTGGCATTCTGGTTCGATCCGGCAAACCGCGACGAGTGGTTTGTTTCCAACCCGCAGTTCGACACCGCAATCCGCGATCGCTTCGCGGACACCACCGCGTTGGTCGCAGAAGGGGCGCTTACGGATTGGTCGGCCACACCATCGGGTTGGCTCGCTTTGCTGATCGTGCTGGATCAGTTTCCGCGCAATCTCTATCGCGGCGATCCGCGTGCATGGATGCAGGACCTTCGCGCACAACAACTTGCGTTGTGGGGCATTGAGGAAGGTTTCGACCGGCAACTTCCAGCGATTCAGCGTGTGTTTGCCTACATCCCGCTGGAACATGCTGAAGATGCACGATTACAGCAGCGATGCGTCGCTTTGTTCGAAGCGCTGCGCCGTGATGTGCCATCGGAAGATCACGATCAATACACGGAATATCTCGACTATGCTCGGAAGCATCAGACGGTGATTGGGCGCTTCGGCCGCTTTCCGCATCGGAATGCCGTGTTGGGTCGCACGAGTACGCCAGAGGAATTAGCGTATCTCGCCGAGCCCGGCGCGGGCTTCTGATAAAGCACTGGATTTGGCCATCCATGGAGGATGGCATCACTACGACATGGAGGTTGTTATGCGTCGCTATCTCGTCATTGCCTTGTTTGCCTGCTCATTCTCCGCGCATGCATTGGAAAGTTTGCGGGTTGGCAACGACTTGCTGGTGGTGGGCGATAGCGCTGCGCGCGTGAAGGCATTGCTGGGCAATCCATCGGTGCATGCAAAAGGTGGCAGCTCGAAGAAAGCGTCGTCGAAGGCTTCTGGTAAACGCCAAGGCAAATCCGGCAAGTCGGATAAGGGCGAGAAGTGGCAATACCGGCGCGACGGCCACACCATCACGATTACCATCGTGGAAGGCAAGATTTCCCATATCGACGATGTGGCGCGCTGACAGTCGTTACGAGGCTTTGCGCAATGCTTCCAGCAACGCTTCTGCACGCCATTGAACGTAGGAGCGTTCTGCTTCGCGTATCAGACTGACAACATGCGCATTGGCTGGGGCGCTAAGCCCTTTCGATGTCGCCAGTTCGACGATTTCGCCGTTGATGTAATCGACTTCGGTGCGCCGCCCCATTTGCAGGTCTTCCCAGGTCGAAGAACGCGCCAAGGGATCGATCGCCAGCATGCGCGCCGCGAGGCGCTGGAACAGCGCATCCGGCAAATGCAGCACGCTCGGCAGCCAACGAGCAGGCAGCGCTGTGAGTTGCGCCGGGCGAATGCCGGCGGCCTTCAACACGCGCAGGCCTTCGCGCTGCAATAGCGCAAGACAGCGACGCCATGAGCGTTGCGCCAATTCATCTCGCAATGGCAGGCCGCTGAGTGCATTGAGCGGGTTGTTGAGATTGAGCAGCAACTTCGCCCACAGCACCGCCTGCATGTCGTCGTGCAGTTGCAGCGAGAGTCCGCTCGCGGCAAATGCGGGCAGGAAAGATTCAAGGGCGGTGGCGCGTTCCACCATCAGATCGCCGGAAGAACCTTGATGGAAATGACCAGGCCTGGGCTGTGTCACGTTGAACGGCACCATGCCCGTCAACACGTCATGGCCGGGAAGCGATGCGCGCAGTTCGGCAGCGTTGCGCACGCCGTTCTGGAAGCTGATCACCGGGGTGCCCGGAGCGAGCACGTTGGAGAGTTCGTGTGCCGCTTCCATCGTCGCGGCGGATTTCACTGTTACCAGCACCAATCCGGCGTCGCGTACCGCTTCGGGATTTGTATACACATCGAGAGCGTCTGGCGCGATGTGCTGTTGCTGTCCGTGCAGATCGCTAACCGTAAGCCCGTGTTCTTTTAACGTAGCGGCAACACGTGGCCGTGCGATGAAACGCACGCGCGCATGCGCATGCAGCCGACCACCTAGATAGTTGCCGATCATGCCGGCACCGAAGATAGCGATGCGTGGCGGCTTGCTCATGCGACAGCAGCAGCTGCCGCACGGCCGGCAACGCGTCCCGAAAACAGGCAGCCGCCGAGGAAGCTTCCTTCCAGCGCGCGGTAACCATGCAGTCCGCCACCGCCGAAACCGGCCGCTTCACCCACGGCATAGAGCCCCCGTACCGGCTGGCCATCGTGCCCGAGCACGCGCGCTTGCAGATCCGTTTCCAGTCCACCGAGTGTCTTGCGCGTAAGGATATTCAATCGCACCGCGATCAACGGGCCATTAGCGGGATCGAGTATGCGATGCGGCTTTGCAACGCGTACCAGGCGATCGCCGCGATAGCGTCGCGCGTTGTGGATGGCCATCACCTGGCTATCTTTTGCATAGGGATTGTCGAATTGGCGATCGCGCGCCTCGATTTCTTCGCGCATCCGTGCGGGATCGAGCAGCTGGTTGCCGGCCAACGCATTCATGCCTGCCACCAGATCATCCAGATTGTCGCGCACGATGAAGTCGCGGCCGTGTTGCTTGAATGCTTCCACCGGCGCTGGTGCCATCTTGCCGATGGCGCGTTTGGCAACTTGCCGCCAGCTCTTGCCGGTGAGATCGGGATTTTGCTCGGAACCGGAAAGCGCGAATTCACGGCGGATGATTTGCTGATCCAGCACGAACCAGCTGTAGTCGTAACCCGTGCGCCGCAAGTAATCGAGCGTGCCCATGGTGTCGAAGCCGGGCCACAGCGGACACGGCAGGCGTTGGCCGCGCGCATCGAACCACAGCGACGACGGACCGGGCAGGATGCGGATGGCATGCATCGGCCAGATCGGATTCCAGTTCTCGATGCCTTCGACGTAATGCCACATGCGATCGCGATTGATCAGTCGCGCGCCGGCCGCTTCGCTGATGCCGAGCATGCGACCGTCGACATGCGCGGGCACGCCGCACAGCATGTGCGCGGGCGGCGGTCCCAGGCGTTCGGGCCAGTTCTTGCGCACCAGCTCGTGATTGCCGCCGATACCGCCGGAGGCGACGATGACAGCTTGTGCGCGCAGTTCGAAATCGCCGATCGCATCGCGCGAACTCGGTTTGCCGCGTTCGATCGCATCCTGCGCAAGCTGCGCGCCATGCACGCCGACCACGCTGCCGTTTTCCACGATCAATCCATCGACGCGATGGCGGAAGGCGAACTTCAACAATCCTTTCGCCTGCGCTTCGCGTGCACGACGCAGGAAGGGTTCCAGCACACCCGGGCCGGTGCCCCAGGTCACATGAAAGCGTGGCACCGAATTGCCGTGGCCGATTGCACCGTAGCCGCCGCGTTCGGCCCAGCCCACGACCGGGAACCAGCGCATGCCCATGCCGTGCAGCCATGCGCGCTTTTCGCCTGCGGCGAAATCGACATAGGCCTCGGCCCATTGGCGCGGCCAATGATCCTCGGGGCGGTCGAAGGCGGCCGTGCCCATCCAGTCGGTCAGGGCCAATGCGTGCGAGTCGCGCACGCCCATGCGGCGCTGCTCGGGCGAATCCACGAAAAACAGGCCGCCGAAGGACCAGAACGCTTGTCCGCCAAGGCTTTGCTCTGGCTCCTGCTCGACCACCAGCACGTGCTTGCCGGCGTCGGTGAGCTCGGTTGCGGCGACTAGGCCGGCAAGACCGCCGCCGACCACGATGACATCGGTGGATTGCATAGACATGGCCCCTGGATGCGTTCCAAGCACCCAACTTATCGCCCAGCCGCCCGTTTGCCTATGTGCGCTGCGCCATCGGCCGCCAAAGCGGCGCATGACCGATGGCACGGGGATGACGTACGGCCCATGCCAGGACATGGCTGCGCATTAAACCCTATGCACGTTGGGATGCATCCAAACGCATAACGATCGGTTGGTGCCGCATCGGGAGAGGGAATCGCTCATGCATTGTCGAATCATCATGTCCGCGTTCGTCCTGGGGCTCGCCGCTGCGGGTGGTGTGCAGGCTTCGGACAGCCACGCGCATCATCATCTCCAGTGTTCCTACAACAGCGACTACGACGTGCAGATCAAGCCCGATGGCATCGTCTTCACTCGCGAACAAGGTCATCCCGGCAATGTGTTCATGCATAACGGGCAGTTGCGTGTAGACGGCCAAACGGTGATCGTTTCTCCCGAAGACTCGGCGCGGCTGCGCGAGTACGAGCATCAAGTGCGCGAACTGGTTCCGGCGATGGCGGATATTGCGCGCGATGGCGTGGACATCGGCTACTCCGCGTTAACCACTGTAGTCGCCACGCTGGCCGACAGCGGTGAAGAGCGCACCAAGATGTTGCAGAAACTGCACGACAAGCATGTCGCCGCCTTGCAACAGATCGACGGTACGCTCGGCCACGGTTTCTGGAGAGCCGGTGACGATGGCGAGGCGTTCGGCAACAACGTGCAGGAAACGGTGGCCGATATGGTCGGCAGCATTACCGGCGACGTGTTGAAGGACGCACTCAGCAACGATCCGAGCAAGCTGGCGGCGCTCGAAGCGCGAACCAGCTCGTTGGATACCACCATCAGCAAGACGGTCGACGGACCCGCCGACAAGCTGGCGGCCCGCGCCGAAGCCTTATGCCCGCAATTTAGCGAACTGCAACAGTTGCAGCAGCAATTCCAGTTCCGCCTTCCCCAGGGCGAACGCCTGCAACTGCTCATCTCTGATATGGACAGTGACAACAAGGCGAGCCAATACGCCGATCGGTAGCAACCCCCACGAACGCCATGCTTCCCCGCATGGGACAGTCGATGCCCGGTCACCCCGCCGGGCTTTTTTTTGCCCATGAACGCCACTCTTCGCATCCGCTGCTAGGCTTTACGCAGCTTCGCCAGGAATTGCGTCATGTTCGATCATCTGCTGCGTCTATCACTCGACGATTTGGCCGGATTCTTCACCCGGCATGGTCCGTCATTGCTTGGCGCGTTGCTGGTTTTGCTGCTGGGTCACTGGCTGGCGGCGCGGTTGGCCAATTTCGTGCAGCGCGCGATGAACCGCGCATCGGTCGATCCGACGCTTAGCGGATTCCTGCGCAATCTGCTCTACGGCGTGTTGATCGCGTTGCTGGTTGTGATGGCCTTGCAGACTGCTGGCGTTCCAGGTGCACCGCTACTTGCCGCGCTTGGCGCGGGCGGATTGGCGATCGGTCTGGCGCTGCAAGGTTCGTTGAGTAATCTCGCGTGGGGCGTGCTGTTGATCGTGTTTCGTCCGTTCAACGTGGGTGACTTCATTCATGCCGGTGGTGTGGATGGCACGGTGGAGGGCATCAACCTGATGCACACGCGGCTGGTGCTGGCCGACAACCGCGAGGCGACCGTGCCGAATGCGAAAATTGGTGCCGACGCCATTATCAATTTCAGCCGGCGCGGCACGCGGCGTTTCGAGTTGCGCGTGGGCATCGGATACGGCGACGACATCGGCAAAGCGATCAGCGTGGTGCAGCGTCTGTTCGACGCGGATGCGCGCATCCTGAAAGACCCCGCGGCGACAGTCTGGACCGACAGCCTAGGCGACAGCGCCGTCATTTTGTTGTTGCGTGCATACACGCGGACAGGCGATTTCTGGCCGACACAGACAGATCTGCTACGTGCGATCAAGGAAACCTTCGACGCCGAAGGCATCAGCATTCCGTTCCCGCAACGCGAGGTGCGCATGGTGAGGACACCTGCGGCGGAGTAGGGCAAATCCCCCGCATACGTATGCGCATGGCCATTTCCGGCCGATTCGGCATGTCCGTAACCGGTGCCGGTTGCTATGATGGAAGCCTTGCGGCCGCCTCCGCCCTCCCCAGCGTGGCCGCCTTCGCTATGCAGGAGAAATCATGGCCGACCTTAAAGAAGCCCGCGTTCCTGATATCGGCCACGCCGATGTGCCCGTGATCGAGGTGATGATCAAACCCGGTGACACGGTCGAAAAGGACCAAAGCCTTATCACGCTGGAGTCGGACAAGGCCACGATGGAAGTGCCCGCGCCCTTCGCTGGCGTGGTGAAAGAAGTAAAGCTGAAAGTCGGCGACGAAGTCTCCGAAGGTGCGGTGATCGCCATCATCGAGGCTGCTGGTGACGCCGCTGCGCCCAGTCCGGCCCCAGCCAAGGCCGAGGAGCCCGCTGCGAAAGCCGCCGCTCCCGCGCCGGGCCCGGCGCCCGTACCGCAGGTCAAGGAAGAACCCGCTCCGCTGGGCGGCCGCAGCGTGCTGCCCGGCAATGCGCCGGAAGGCGACGTGCCGCCGCAAGCCCGCCCGCCGTTCGACGCCAAGCTGGTCATGCCCGGCGATGCACCTTATGCCACGCCAGCGGTCCGCGCCTTTGCGCGCGAGCTGGGCGTGGATATCCACCAGGTGAAGGGCAGCGGCACAGGCGGCCGCATCGTGCGTGAGGACATCACCGCATACGTCAAGCACGCGCTAGCCTCCGGCGCGCGTCCCGTGTCCGGTGGCGCCAGCGCATCGGTGGGCGGTCTCAACCTGTTGCCGTGGCCCAAGGTCGACTTCGCCAAGTTCGGCGAGATCGAAGAGAAGCAGCTGTCGCGCATCCAGAAGATTTCCGGCGCCAACCTCGCGCGCAACTGGGCGATGATTCCGCACGTCACCCAGCACGAAGATGCCGACATCACCGAGCTGGAAGCCTTCCGCAAGAAGCTCGGCGAAGAGAACAAGGATCTGAAGATCACCCCGCTGGTGTTCCAGATCAAGGCGGTGGTCGCTGCGCTGAAGAAATTTCCCCAGTTCAACGCGTCGCTCGATGAAAGCGCCGAGAAGCTGATCCTCAAGAAGTATTTCCACATCGGCATCGCGGTGGATACGCCCGATGGCCTGGTGGTGCCGGTGATCCGCGACTGCGACAAGAAGGGTCTGCTGGATCTGGCCACCGAACTGGGTGAAATCTCCAAGAAGGCGCGCGACAAGAAGCTCGGTCCGGCCGACATGTCCGGTGGCTGCTTCTCCATCTCTTCGCTCGGCGGCATTGGCGGCACGTCGTTCACGCCGATCGTCAACGCGCCGGAAGTGGCGATTCTGGGCGTCTCCAAGGCACAGACCAAGCCCGTGTGGAACGGCAAGGAATTCGCACCGCGTCTGATCCTGCCGCTGTCGCTCAGCTACGATCATCGCGTGATCGACGGCGCGCTCGCCGCGCGCTTCGCATCCTTCCTTGCCACCCAGCTCGGCGACATCCGTCGCCTGCTGCTCTGACGGGGAGACGATCATGGCCAATACGATCGAAATAAAAGTCCCCGACATCGGCGGTCACGACAACGTGCCGGTGATCGAAGTGCTGGTGAAAGTCGGCGACAAGGTCGAGAAAGAGCAAAGCCTGATCACGCTCGAATCAGATAAGGCGACGATGGAGATTCCCTCCAGCGCTGCCGGTGTGATCAAAGAGTTCAAGCTTAAAGTCGGCGATGAAGTGTCCGAAGGCGCGGTGATCGCCGTGCTTGAAACTTCCGCTGAAGCCGACACTCCCTCTCCCTCTCGGGGAGAGGGTCGGGGTGAGGGGTCAACCTCGCCAAGCGCTTCCATTATTGCGAGTGATACCAGCCAGTCTCCCGCGAGCCCCAGCCCCTCACCTCAATCCTCTCCCCGGAGGGGAGAGGAGGCGAAGGCGCCGCAAGCGGCAGGTTTGACTGGAAGGGCTGCCGATATCGAATGCAAACTGGTGGTGCTCGGCTCCGGTCCGGGTGGCTATACGGCTGCTTTCCGCGCCGCCGATCTTGGCGTCGATACGGTGCTGGTGGAACGTTACGCCACACTTGGCGGCGTTTGCCTCAACGTTGGCTGCATTCCGTCCAAGGCGTTGCTGCATGCCGCTGCGGTGATCGATGAAGCCGATGCGATAGCTGCACACGGCATCACCTTTGGCAAACCCAAGATCGACCTCGGCAAGCTACGTAGCTTCAAGACCAAAGTGGTCGGGCAGCTCACGGGCGGCCTGTCCAGCATGGCCAAGCAGCGCAAGGTGCGCACCGTGCAGGGCGTCGGCACGTTTGTATCGCCGAACGAAATGGAAGTCGAAACGGCTGAAGGCAAGAAGCTGATCCGCTTCGAATACGCCATCATCGCCGCCGGCTCGCGATCGGTGAAGTTGCCGGCGTTCCCGTGGGATGACGAGCGCATCGTCGACTCCACCGGTGCGCTTGAATTGAAGGACGTGCCGGCCAAGTTGCTGGTTGTCGGCGGCGGCATCATCGGCCTGGAAATGGCCACCGTGTATTCGGCGCTCGGCAGCGAAGTGACCGTGGTCGAATTCATGGATCAGCTGATCCCCGGCGCCGATGCCGACCTGATCAAGCCGCTGGCGAAGCGCCTGGGCGGCAAGCTCAAGGGCATCCACCTCAAGACCAAGGTGGTCGAAGCCAAGGCGACGAAGAAAGGCATCGAAGTCAGCTACGAAGGCGAAAGCATTCCCGCGAACAACGTGTTCGATCGCGTGCTGGTCTCCGTGGGCCGCTCACCTAACGGTGACAAGATCGGCGCGGACAAGGCTGGCGTGGCAGTGACCGATCGCAGCTTCATCAATGTCGACACGCAGATGCGCACCAACGTGCCGCATATCTTCGCCATCGGCGATCTGGTCGGCCAGCCGATGCTGGCGCACAAGGCTACGCATGAAGCGAAAGTGGCGGCGGAAGTCGTCGCGGGCCAGAAGAGCCACTTCGATGCACGCGTGATTCCGTCGGTCGCGTACACGGATCCGGAAGTGGCATGGGTCGGCGTTACCGAACGCGAAGCGAAAGAGAAGGGCCTGAAGATCGGCGTCGGCAAATTCCCGTGGGTTGCCAGCGGTCGTGCTATCGGTATCGATCGCACCGAAGGCTTCACCAAGCTGCTGTTCGATGAGGAAACTCATCGCGTGGTCGGCGGCGCCATCGTCGGCCCCCATGCGGGCGATCTGATTTCGGAAGTCGCACTCGCGATCGAAATGGGTAGCGAAGCCGCCGATATCGGCTTGACCATCCATCCGCATCCTACGCTGAGCGAATCGGTGGGTATGGCTGCCGAGATTTACGAAGGCACCATTACCGATCTGTACATGCCGAAGAAGAAGTAGCGTTCTTTGAACAAAAAGACCCGGAGCGATCCGGGTCTTTTTTATGCGTGCAATACGATTTGCCCCATTTGCCCCATTTGCCCCATTTGCCCGATGGCTGAGATCTGCTTACCTCAGCGCGTAGCCGCTTGGCCGGACATGGCATCGTCGATGGTCTTGGCGAGCCCGGTCAGGTTTTGGCTGGTTTCTTCCGATACGGCCCACATCTGATTGACCGTGTGCAGCAATTCGCGCGGTTGTATCTCGCCGGTATCCATATCGATTCTGGCATTCACCATGCGAGGGCCGTCCAGCACCATGGGAATATCCGACGCCATGATGGCGCTACGTGCATTTTGCGCGGAATAGACCGTGGTGTAGCGATGCAGTTTGTCGTTGTCGATCCAGCCAGCAGACTGGTTGGCCACCGCGACATCCCATGCTTCGTGGCGCAACGCCGGCCAGCGCCAGTCGAGATAAATACCATCGGGCGCCTCCGCCTGGATATGCTGGATGATGACGGCATTCGTTGCATTCGATTTGATGTCGTTGATCAATCCGTCCCGGACCTTCGCCAGCGAGCGCATGCGCTCCTCGTCATTGGTGCGTGCGCTTTCGATCGCCACTCTGTTTTCGTGGATCTCCGTTTCAATCTGCATGCTGGCGGCTTCCGCAGCATGACGATGATGCACATGTTCGATCCATGACTCCAGACCCAGCGCGGTAAGGATGCCAAGCACGATCATCAGGTAATGCTTGGCCAGATCCTTGAAGGAATCCATCGGAAGCTTCGACAACTCCACGTGCATGGTGTGCTCCGTTGTGGCTGTTGGGCAGGTGAAGCGTAACGGATCTTACGGATTCTCAAAAAGATCGCTCTGGGCGATAAAGCTGTCCTGATCCACGAAGCCCGATAGTCCCACACCGACGAGCCGATAGCGGCTGCCAGCGGGGCGTTCTACGCGCTCGCGCAGTGCGCAGGCGATGTCAGCCAGATCCTTCGCCGAGCGCGGACGCATGGATGGCGTCAGGCTACGGGTAAGCGTGTGGAAGTCGGCTGTCTTGAGCTTCAGCACGATTGTGCGTGCGATACGGCCTCCTTCCATCTCACGCTGATGCGCAGCCCATGTTTTTTCCGCTAGGCGACGAATGTGCGGTTCGAGTTCGTCCAGAGTGATGTCGTGCTCGAAGGTGTCTTCGGCTGAAACTTGCAAGGTGAGTTGGTTCGGTTGCACGGGGTGTTCATCGATGCCCAGCGATAGCTCGTGCAGACGTCGTCCCCAACGGCCAAAGCGCATTTCCAGCTCGGCAGCAGGTAAATCGCGCAAATCGCTTACCGTTTTGATGCCAAGTGTTTCCAGTTTCGCCTCCATCACCTTACCCACACCGGGAAGGCGACCAACTGATAGTGGTGCGAGAAACGCATCGATCTGATGCGGCCGGATCACAAACAGGCCATCGGGCTTGCGGAAATCCGAGGCGATTTTCGCCAGAAATTTATTCGGCGCCACACCCGCCGATGCGGTGAGTTGCGTTTCTTCACGAATCGCCGAACGAATGGCTTCGGCCGTTGCAGTGGCCGAAGGTAAACCCGTTTTGGTCACAGTGACGTCGAGATAGGCTTCGTCCAGCGATAGTGGTTCGATGAGATCCGTATGCCGCGCGAAGATTTCGCGCACATGTCGCGATACCGCTTTGTAACGTACGAAATCCGGCGGTACGAAAATCGCCTGCGGACAAAGCCGCTCGGCGCGTACCGCCGGCATCGCAGAGCGCACGCCGAACGTGCGTGCTTCGTAACTCGCGGCGCACACCACCGAGCGTGTGCCGCGCCATGCCACGACCACTGGCTTGCCGCGCAACGCAGGATCATCACGCTGTTCCACCGACGCGTAGAACGCGTCCATGTCGACGTGAAGAATCTTGCGTGGCGGCAGGTTGGGCACTAATGCATGGGCAGGTGGCGATAAGTGCGATTCTAGGACTTGCCGCCGCGCTTCGCAGAGGCGGCCTGGTTATCGCGCTCATTCTGCAGTCGATGAAGCCGGTCAACCACGTGTTGCGCAAAACGCTCGGCAGCGTCGGAGCGTATCGTCAGATGCAGCAGCGGTTCGATAAATTCCAGCTCCATGATGCGGAATTGGCCCTCCATCATCACGCCGTCGACGCGTACATAGGCCTGTTCTGCGTGACCGAGTGCCGCCACGGCAGCCAATGCCTTGTCAGCAGCGTCCACAATGGCCGCGTCGGGGGTGATTTGCGTGGCGGTGCCGCCGTGTTCTGTCTGTACGCGGTAATCGCCCGCGGCGGGATATTTGATGACGGCGTGGCTATACGTCCCGGCGAAGTAGAGCAGGGACCACTCGCCATGACTCGCAATCTCGGGCACGAATGGCTGCACCAGGTAATCGAGGTGCGTGGGCAATCGTGCAAGCGCCTGTTGAAAATCCGCATTGCCGACCGTGCCGCGCACGGTATGCCATGCGCCGCCGCTCACGGTCGGTTTGATCACGACCTCTTGCCCTGACATCGACTGCAATGCCTCCGACACGTTGCCGCCATGCGCGATGCGCGTGGGAATAATCGGTACGCGTTGCTGTTCGAGATCGAGCAG
>FSXK01000628.1_pt1 | contig 19020 bp, 15 predicted proteins | sample 1638101 | NCBI WGS metagenome assembly FSXK01 (sample SAMEA3914788, study PRJEB12502) | metagenome | biome: forest; material: soil | place: Canada | collected 2011-07-03 | depth 0.1 m | reverse complement strand
CCGGCGACGAATCGCGCGTAGACGCTGACGATGCCTATGCCGTGGACACTTATGGATCCGGCCAGTGCTGCAAAAATGGCTAATGGAGCAGCCTTCATCACATAGTCCGTTACCTTGAACATGATGGCGGCCAACTGCTCGACGAGCTCTACGAATCGCGTCGCCTGTTCTTTGAGTGCTGCAGCCGCCATGCCCATAAAAATCGAGAACACGACAATCTGCAATATTTCGTTGTCAGCCATCGCCTCGATGATCGAGCGGGGGATCAAGTGCCGCATGAATGCGGCGGAAGACAGGTCTTCAGCATTGGCGTCACGCGCTGCTGCCGGCAGCGCTTGCATAAAACCAGGCATCGCGTGCAGGGGCGTGCCTGGCTTAAGCCAATGAGCCATCCACAGACCAATCGCTAACGAGACGCATGAGGCTCCCGCGAACCAAACTAGGGTTTTGATGCCGATGCGGCCGATTTCCGCAGCACTACCCATACGTGCGATCGCCGATACCAGCGAGGCGAACACCAACGGCGCGATAATCATCTTGATAAGCCGAAGGAATGCATCGGTGACGAGGGCAAGATTCGCTGCCAAGGTGGCCGCTTGCTCTGGCAGCAGAACGTCGTGGCATACCCAACCCAAACCGATGCCAAGCAAGGTGGCCGCCATCAGGAATAGGGCGAACCAGCGTTGCCTGGTCATCGATGGTGACAACCCAAATCGGCAATCAAGGATTGCCCTTGCTTGGGAATTGCGGCGATAGGGATCAGGAGCATACCCCACACATCACATAGGCAGCGGGGTTCACGCGGCCTTCCGTGGTGCGATGACCTGTCGTGCAAATCGCTCCATCTCCTCTAGCTGCGGGCTCATTTGCAGTAGCAACAGATCCACGCCGACTGCAGAGAATTCATCGATGCGCGCACGCACGTGCTCGGGCGTTCCAACCAGGCCTGGACGCAAACCGCGATTGGATACGGAATATTCTTTGATCTTTAGTTCGCGTTCGAGTTGTGTGCCTGAGAGCCACTGATCGAAATTGTCGAAGCCGGGTGCGTTCGGGTCCAGTGTTGTGATGCGCTCGATTTCTGCTTCCGCTTCGTCTTGCGTGTCCCGCACGATAGCGTAAGCGGCCATGCCGAACTGCATGGGCGGCAGGTTGGCTTGCGCACGGCGCGCACGCATATCTGCAATCTTCGCCGCAATGAACTCGGGTTCGTCGCCATGCATGACATACGCATCGCACTGATGGGCGATCAGTGTCTTGGCGGCTTCGGACTCCCCGCCGGCATAGATGGTCGGGCGAGGCGAGGAGACGGGCTTGGGTTCACAGATCGCATCGGTCAACTGATAGCGCTCACCCTGGAACGTGAATGGCGTTTGCGACCACAGACCATCGACAACATGCAACCACTCGTTGGTACGTGCGTAGCGATCATCATGTTGATCGAAGGTCAAACCGTATTGTTTGGCTTCATCAGCCCACCACGATGACACGACATTCAGCGCCAATCGGCCACCAGAAATGCGATCGATATTGGCGGCCTGTTTGGCGAACAGTGCTGGATGGTGAAAGTTCGGGCGCACCGCCACCATGATTTCAAGCGTGCGTGTCACGGCGGCCAGTGCGGCCGCGCTGGACCAGGCATCGAGCGCCGGTTCGCTCACGCCCTTGATGTCGTTGAGATTGAGCTCGGCGATCAACGTAAGGTCATAGCCGATTTCCTCGGCACGCCGACACAGCCGACTGAAGTAGTCCCAGCTGGCTTCCATGCCTTCGTCACGCACATTGCGCAGCCAGCCACCGAACACGGGTGCCCAGAATCCATACCTCATGCCACTTTCTCCCGTGTGTCGTTGATGGCCTGGATTAGGTAATCCACCAGCGTTTCATGCGGATCCCAGCCAAGCACATTGAGCGGGTCGGCGACGAAATTGGATAGGCCGTTGATGTCGTAGAAGCGACGTGCGCCGTCGCGGTCGTCGATCATGAATTCGATACCGCCGATGTCGAGCTTCGCGGCGCGTGCAATAGCTTCCACCGCGCGTATCGCATCCTGGTCGGGCCTGTACTCGCTCACGGTGACCTTCGGCTTATCGATCAGGCAGACATCGGCTGGGCACAGGTCGAAGGTGCCTCCGTCTGTGTTGAGCGAAATGGCGTAAAGAAATTTGCCATTGAGGGTTTCCATGCGAACCATGTGTTGATCGCGTGCAGGCACATATTCTTGGACGAGGATGATGCTATCGATGCTTTTCGGAGTGGCTCCGTCCGCGACCGCTTGTTCCAGCTCTTGCAGCGTGTCGTAACGCGATACGCCTGCGCCGGAACCTCCGATATTGACCTTGACGATCACGGGAAAACGCAGCGTCTTGGCCGCTGCCACGATATCCGCTTGACGGTGCACAACGCGCGTAGCGGGGATATCCAGTCCGAGCGACTGAATCACCGACAATTGGCGCGCCTTGGATGCATCAATCGCCAATGCGGGGGTGCCATTGATGACATGCGCGCCGTTCAATTCCCAGTGTGCGTAGAGCGATTGCGCGTAAAAAATCGGGTGCTCATCCTGGCGCAAGAAGGAACTCATCGCCAGGCGACTGAATACGAGTGGGGCAGGGGCATCTATTTGTGCGAGGTCGAAATGGTGTTCCTGAAAGCGAATGGACTGGTAATCGACGCCACGGCGATCAAGCGTGGCAAACAGTGGCTTGAACCACTCGGAATGTTCGTAAACGATCGCTAGTGGAGGTTGGTTTGACATATGAAAGAGTTTTGACCTGGGAAATGTTTGCTGCGGCTTTCTTGAAGCGCGGCGACGCGAATTTGATGTGGCGCTATGGCTGCCTCGACGGTCTTAAAAGCCAAAGGACGATCCAGAGCTTCATCCGTGGTGCCTATGTCGATCAGGCCTTTGTCGGTGGACGTGCTCATGACGCTCTCTCTGGGCGGGGAAGCTCTACAAATAACCGGATCGTGGCAAGAATGACGCGCTCTGCAGATGAGCATTTCTCATAGCGCTAGAACGTTTGGTTATAAGGCAGACTTGGTGCGGGGTTGGAGCTTTGCTTCGACCCATTGATTCTGCAAGCCGTAGAGACATCCGGGGCAGCAATCGACATCCGAAATAAGAATGTCCCGGGTGACGTCCACTTCGATCAAATCAATAAAGCGGCGTGCCTGTGTCGTATGCAGCCACGAACGCCTGCCAATCAAAGTTCACTTGCTGCGCATAGCTGAAGGCGAAGGTCGAGATCTCCGATTGCAAGCCGCTGCTGTTTGCGATAGCAGTGATCTGCGTTTGAGACAGGGGAAAGTCGGTCGGGGCACCGTACATGACAAACAATCCAACCGTTGCAGTGATCGCCGGCCGAGCGACTCCTTCAACCCACCGACGACCTCCTGGCCAAGATCAATTGATTTGATTGCGTGGCGCCGGATCGCGTATTCAGTGCTTCGTTGTAGCTAGTTGCGCTGTAGCTATAAGACTGCTGGGGATGTTTGCGGGCACAGGGCCGCTGTATGCAGGCGTCCCCTCCCACAATGGCCATAACTGCCCGAAAATGCGATAATTTGCGGCTGATGGCCGCCCTCGCAGCGCCAATTACCCTCAAGAGACACCGTGAAGACCCCCCAAGGCTTGCAGGCGCTGATCGATGACGGCGTCATCGATGAAGTGCTGCGACCGCTGAAGAGCGGCAAGGAAGCAGCCGTTTACGTTGTCCGCAGCGGTGACGAAATACGGTGCGCGAAGGTTTACAAGGACATGGCACAGCGCAGCTTCCAGCAACGTGTGCAATATCAGGAAGGTCGCAAGGTACGCGGTAGTCGCGAGGCGCGTGCGATCGGCAAGGCTAGCAAGTATGGGCGCAAGCAGCAGGAAGTAGCCTGGAAGAACGCCGAGGTTGATGCCCTCTACCAATTGCGTGCCGCTGGCATGCGTGTGCCTGAGCCGTATGGCTACTTCCACGGCGTATTGGTGATGGAGCTGGTCACCGACACCGAAGGTTTCTCCGCACCACGCTTAGGTGAGATTGAGCTCAGTACGGAGAACGCGCGTGAATACCATCGCGTGCTGGTGCGGCAGGTAGTGCTGATGCTGTGCTGCGGGCTGATTCATGGTGACCTGTCCGCGTACAACGTACTGGTCGGTCCGGATGGGCCAGTGGTGATCGATTTTCCGCAAGTTGTCAGTGCCGCGGGCAACAATGCGGCGCGCACCATGCTGCTGCGTGACGTCAACAACCTTACTGCACATCTTGGTCGTTGGGCACCCGAGCTGTTGGATACGTGGTACGGCGAGGAGATGTGGGCGTTGTTCCAGGCGGGCGAGCTGCGGCCCGATACGGAACTGACCGGCGAGTTCACGCCGGACGAAACCGAAATCGATCTCGACAGCATCCGCCAGTCCATCAATGATGCACGCGAAGAAATGCTGATCCGACAGCAGGGCCGCGAAGCGGCAGCGGAAGACTAGAGAAGCGCCGACGTGTCTCGGTGTCAGAATTTCTCGCCCACCGGCAGATAGCGCCACGCCCTCGGCGGCATCGCTCCGTTCGGACCCTTGCCCAACGCGACCTTGCCGATGCGCAATCGGCGGATCGACACGACGCCAAGCCCAACCTGCACACACATGTCGCGCAGCTGTCCGTCTTGCACGCTTTTGATTGCGAAACGCAGACGGGTCTCGTTCTGCCAACTGACCTTGCACGGTGGCAGCGCACGACCGTTGAAACTCAGGCCGTGGTTGAGCCGGCGCAGGCCGTCGGGCGCGATCTCGCCGGTGATTTCGACGATGTACTCGTGTTCGATCAGATCGGCATCCTCGGTCAAGCGACGCCATATCCGACCGTCCTGAGTCAGCACCATCAGGCCACTGGCCTCGGCGTCCAGTGGCACCAGCGATGCCAAACGATGGAAATGGCGCCGCAACAGGCGCTCACCACTGGGGTCATCGGCCCAGCGTGTCTCAGGTGTCACCAGTGTGCTGACGGATTTGTCGTCGTTGATAGCGTCAAAGCCCGCTGGCTTGTGCAACAAAATCGTGGCCGGCTCCACCGCATCCAGGCGAGCGTCGGGGTCGAGTTCAACATGCTCGACGGTTACTTTGTGTTGCGGCGCCTCGATCACGTGCCCGTCCACCGACACCCAGCCGTTCTGGATGAATTGCTCGGCTTCGGCGCGCGAGAGGCCGAACAGTTCGCAGACACGATGAGAAAGCCGAACCGGAGCGGACATGGAAATAGCCAGGGAGACGGGACGGGCAGTGTAGCCCGAGGAAAATCAAAGCAGGGGAGCGATCCAGGGTGATTGGACATCGGCTAAAAACTCTGACTCCAGCGATTATCAGTGAGTGGGCATGGCGAACTCCGCACCGTTCCCGCCACCGACTAGCCAGCGCTGCGTCACAGCCTTTTGCCGAGTATAGAAACGCACCGCCTCTGGACCATGAGCGTGATGATCGCCCATCAAGCTCTTTTTCCAGCCCCCGAAACTGTGGAATGCCATGGGTACCGGAATCGGTACATTGATGCCGATCATGCCCACTTGTACGCGATGCACAAATTCGCGCGCCACATGGCCATCGCGAGTGAAGATGGCGGTGCCATTGCCGTACTCGTGCTCGTCGACAAGCTTGAGCGCGCTAGCAAAATCTGGCGCGCGTACTACGCAAAGCACGGGTCCGAAAATTTCTTCCTTGTAGATGCGCATTGCAGCTGTGACATGGTCGAATAGCGTGCCGCCCAGGAAGAAACCTTGCTCGCAACCAGCTACGCGATGGCCACGTCCGTCGACGACCAACGTTGCGCCGGCAGCTACACCGTCGTTGACGTAGCCGGTGATCTTGTCGCGATGTTGCGCAGTGATGACCGGCCCCATATCCACCTGTGCGCTCATACCATCGCCGATGCGCAAGGCGCGCACCATCGGCGCGAGCTTTGCGATCAGCGCATCAGCCGTCGCATCGCCCACGACGACGGCGACGGAAATCGCCATGCAACGCTCGCCCGCCGCGCCGTAGCCGGCACCGATCAGTGCATCGGCGGCCTTTTCAAGATCGGCATCTGGCATCACGATCATGTGGTTCTTGGCGCCGCCCAATGCCTGCACGCGCTTGCCGCTGGCGGTGCCGCGCGCATAGATGTATTCGGCAATCGGCGTGGAGCCAACGAAACTCACGGCGCGCACCTTAGGATGATCCAGCAGCGCATCCACGGCCACCTTGTCACCTTGCACCACGTTGAACACACCATCCGGTAGACCGGCCTCCTTGAGCAGGGAGGCCAGCATCAGTGCGGTGGACGGATCGCGTTCGGAGGGTTTGAGCACGAAGGTGTTGCCGCAAGCGATGGCCATCGGAAACATCCACATAGGTACCATCGCAGGAAAGTTGAACGGCGTGATGCCAGCGCAAACGCCCAGCGGCTGGCGCATGGTCCATGCATCGATGTCGTTGGCGATCTGTTCGGTGTATTCGCCTTTGAGCAGTTCGGGAATGCCGCAGGCATATTCGACCACTTCAAGGCCACGCACCACTTCGCCCTTGGCGTCGGAAAACACCTTGCCGTGCTCTCGCGTGATCAGTGCGGCAAGTTTGTCCATATCCCGCTCGATCAGTTCCTTGAAGCGGAACATGACACGCGCGCGTTTGAGCGGCGGTGTTTGCGACCAGCTGGAAAAGGCCGTTTCGGCCGCTTTAACGGCGAGATCGACGTCCTCCGCCGAAGCCAGCGCCACAGCGCCGATCACGGCGCCGCTGGCTGGATTGTAAGAGGGTACGCTGGCGTCTTTGCCGGCGTGGCGCTGGCCGTTGATGTAGTGGTCAATCGCCTGGGGGGCGCTACGATCTGAAGGTTGTGCGGACATAAGATTTACCTTTCGTGTGTTTCGTCAACGCGGCATCAGCCAGTCGTGCGCCGGATCGTTCTTGAAATGCCATTCGCGATGCGGGCCGGCCATGACGTTGAGGTAATAACCGCGGTAACCGTGCGGCATGACCACGGGGTGATAGCCACGCGGCACCATCACCACATCGTGGTTATGGACGGCCATCGATTCATCCAGATCGCGTTCGTCGGTGTAAACGCGCTGGAAGGCAAAGCCTTGCGGTGGATCGATGCGGTGGTAGTAGGTTTCTTCCAGGGAGCTCTCCACTGGCAGGTTGTCGGTGTCGTGCTTGTGTGGCGGATAGCTAGAGGAGTGCGCAGCTGGCGTTACCACCTCCACCACCAGTAACGATTCGGCGGGTTCGGTCTCGGGCAGAATGTCGCAGACATAGCGGGTGTTGGTGCCTTTGCCGCGCACCGATCGTTTCATGCCAGCAGCGGGAATGAGGCGTACTGGATGGCGGCCGCTAGCAGGCGCGGTAGCTAGCGCGAGTTCTACCTCATCGTGTGCAGTGATGGCGAACACCATGTTGGGCGGTGCATACACGGCGTCGGGCGAGCGTTGATCGAACACGCTGGTGCGTCCGCCGAGATGGTCGAAACGTTCGGCGCCTGCCAGCACGTTGGCACTCCCGGTCAGCACAACCAAGCAGCCTTCGCGATCGGCTGGCAATACGATGCGCAGGCTCTCGCCCCGCGCGAGGCGAAACCCCTCGAAACCGACGTGTTTCCAACCTGCTGAGGCAGGTGTGACCTTGACGATCTCACGGCCTTGCGGTTGCCCTTTTACCAGTAGGCTCATGCGAACTCCTTCAACGGCGTGCCATCGACCAAGGCGCGAAGAGTTTGATAACCCTTGTTGGCGTAGGCATAGCTGGGCGCCACCGCGGGATCCTGTTCGGCTTCCACGACCAGCCAACCCTGATAAGCGTGCGCACGCAGCGTATCGATGATGGAGGCGAAATCGATCGCACCGTCACCTGGCACGGTAAAGACACCATTCAACACGGAATCGAGAAAACTCCACTGGCGGTTGCGCGCATGGCGGATGATGGCGGGGCGAACATCCTTGCAATGGACGTGGCAAACGCGGTGGATGTGTCTGGTTAGAACGTCCAGCGGGTCGCCGCCGCCGAAGTACGCGTGACCACTATCGAACAACAGGCCGACCTCATCACCGGTATATGCCATAACTCGGTCGATATCTTCCGGCGCTTCGACATACGCGCCCATGTGATGGTGGTAGGCCAGTCGCACGCCGTGCTTCAGCAGATAGCTACCAAAAGCAGTCAGCCGTTCGCCATAGCGCTTGAATGTGTCTTCATCGCGAAAGCGCGGGCGTTTGTACAGCGGCACCGTACGCTCGCCCTGGATGGAATCGGCTACTTCGCCATACACCATGACTTTGCTGTCGTTGTCGGCAAGCAGGTGAAGATGCGATTCGACCGCAGCGATTTCTTCGTTGACGGAACGTGTGGCGAGTCGGCCGGAATACCAGCCCGACACGACATCGAGCCCGTAACCCGCCATCAGTTCGCGCAGTGCGGCGGATTCGCGCGGAAATTTGTTGCCCAGTTCGAACCCTTGATAGCCGATGGCACGACCTTCGCTCAATGCCGTGGATAAAGGCGTCTCGCCACCCAGCGAGGGAAGGTCATCGTTGCTCCAGCTTATCGGGTTGATGCCGATCTTCACGTCGAAAGCTCTATTTGCCATGGGTCTTGCCTGTCGCGGCAGCGGGCCGCTGTTGCTGTTTGGCCATGTCGTACTCGCGGCGCGCTTGCTGCACGTTCTTGCTTGACGAGACCTCGGGTACGGCGACCTCCCACCAGCATCCGCCTTCTTCCGTCGTGCGGCGGTGATCGGTATCGATGGCGATGAGGTAGGTGCGCCGTGCGGCACGCGCGCGGACGAGTGCCTGCTCGAGTCCGGCGATGCTGTCCACATATTCGGCCTCGGCACCCATTGCGCGCGCATGTGCTGCGAAGTCGATGAACGGGGCTCCATCGGGGCCGTGCAGGCAATCGTCGAGCATGTTGTTGAAGGGTTCGCCGCCGCAGGCTTGTTGTAGGCGGTTGATGCAGCCGAAGCCGCGGTTGTCCAGCACGATGATGATCAGCTTCAGGCCCAGCATCACCGAGGTGGCAACTTCGGCGTTCAGCATCAAGTAGCTGCCATCGCCGAGCATCACGATCACCTCGCGATCCGGCTTGGCCATCTTCACGCCCAAGCCGCCCGCAATCTCGTACCCCATGCAGGAATAGCCGTACTCCATGTGGTAGCCGCCTGGGGTTTCCGTGCGCCACAGTTTTTCCAATTCGGCTGGCAGCGTTCCAGCTGCGCAAACGACAATATCGTCTCGCGCCGAGTCGGCCGCCGAGCGCTGTACCGCGCCGATGATCTCGCCGTCATAGGGCAGCATGCCGGCAGGCAATTCACGCCGACCGGTGATTCCGTCCACGGTCTGTCGCCATTGGCTGGCTGTTTGTTCGGCGCGCTCGCACCAGGTATCGGCGGTGTGCCACGGACCAAGTGCCGCAGAGAGTGCCTCGAGGCCAAGTCGCGCATCGGCAAGAATTTGCACGCCGCCGCCTTTCAAGGCGTCGTAGCCATTGACGTTGAGCGTAATCACTCGCGCGTGCGAATAGAGCGCATTGGAGCCGGTGGTAAAATCTTGCAGGCGCGTACCCACAGCAAGCACCAGGTCGGCCTTAGCCAGCAAGCCATTCGCCGCGGTGGAGCCGGATACGCCGGCCGGTCCCAACTGCAAGGGATGGTTCCACGCCAACGTGCCTTTGCCGGCCTGGGATTCGGCCACCGGCACGCCATGCGTTTCCGCAAATTGACGCAGGACGTCGCTGGCTTTCGCGTATAGCGTGCCACCACCGGCGATCAACACAGGCCGCTTCGCCTCGCGCAACGCATTCGCGGCAGCGGTGATGTCGTCCGGGGCGGGCGGCATGCGGCGAAAGCTGTGGATGCGTTCGGCAAAGAACGTCTCCGGCCAATCGTAGGCCGCGGTCTGAACATCTTGGGGCAGGGCGAGCGTAACCGGGCCGCATAGCGCGGAGTCCGTCAGCACGTGCATGGCGCGTGGCAGTGCTACCAGCAACTGCTCGGGTTTCACGATGCGATCGAAGTAGCGCGACACCGTGCGGAAGCAATCGTTGACGCTGACCGTGCCGTCGCCGAAATCCTCCAGTTGTTGCAACACCGGATCGGGTGCGCGCGAGACGAAGATATCTCCCGGCAACAGCAACACCGGCAGGCGATTCACATGCGCCAGAGCGGCAGAGGTGAGCAGATTGGTGGCACCCGGGCCGATCGAGGTGGTGACGGCCATCATGCGCCGGCGCATATGCGCCTTGGCGTAGGCAATGGCCGCGTTCGCCATCGCTTGTTCGTTATGCGCGCGATAGGTGGGAAGCTGGTCGCGATGCTGGTAGAGCGCTTCGCCGACCCCGGCTACGTTGCCATGGCCGAAGATGGCGAAAACGCCGCCAAAAAGCGGCAATAGCGCGCCTGTGTTGTCACCGTTGCTATCGTCGTCGCGCATTTTCTGAGCGCAGAGATAGCGCACCAGCGCCTGTGCCATCGTCAATCGCACGGTGGCGCTCATGCGGCAACTCCGGCGTTCTGGTGTGTGCCGCCGTTGCGTGCTTGTCGCCATAGGCTGGCGAGCTTGGTGAATTGCTGCGCAGCCTGTTCCACTAACGCGTCGTCGTCGATATTGCCGTTGAACCATGCGCGTGCCGGTTCCATGAAGAGGCTGCGGCCGACGGCAAAGCCGCGGCAACTCGCGCTGTGCGCAGCTGCTGCGAAACCTTCGGCGAGTTCGGCGAACGGTGCGTTCAAGCCCAGCAATACAACACCGCGGCAGTATGGATCGCGTTCGGCGATCAGCGCGTCCACCGTCTTCCACTCCTGGGCGGGTAGCGGTTTCAGTTTCCACCACTCCGGGCGAATACCGAGGTTATAGATACGTTTCATCGCACGCACTACGCGTTCGCCCGGCGTGCCACTGGCTTGTGGATTGATAGGTGGAATCACTTCCAGCAGCAATTCATGACCGCTCTGTTTTACCGCGTCGTAAAGCGTGAGTAGCTGGGTTTCCTGTTCCAGGCGTGATTCGGGCGTGCCGTCGGGGTCAAAGGGGACGAGACATTTGACGACATGTTCGATCGGCCATTGTTGCAGCTGGCTGCCTACCGATCGGCCGTATTCGAACTCCAGTGGATGGGAGCCGGGCAGCTCTACCGGTCGTCCGATCCACCAACCGCGACCGGTGGCGGCATTGAGCGCATCCTGGCCGTAACGCTGATCGATCAGCACACCGATACGCTGCTTCAAATTAAGTTCGCGCTCTGTCTTTGCAACCGCGTTGACCAGCAATCGCTTGAGCCGCGGGAGGCGCGATTCATCCGCACCGCATTCGCACGCCAGATCGTAGAACTGGCTGCGATGGTCGAAAGCGAAGATATGCAAGTCATCCCATATCGGACGCGCCACACTCACGCGATGCAGATGGGCGAGTTCTTCGTCGCGGTCGGGGCGTTGCAGCTTTTCGCCGTGGGCAAGGAAGTAATCCAGTTCTGCGCGACTCGGCATGGCGGGTGCGCAGCCGTGCCGCGACACCACCATTGCACCGCAGGCATTGGCGTAGGCGCAACTGCGCTCGATCCCCTCATCACGCAACCAGCCGTAGAGAAAGCCAGCTATGAATGCATCGCCGGCGCCCAGCACATTGAGCACTTCCACGCGTGTGCCTTGATACGTGGGTGCCTGATCGATGTCAGCCGGTACCGATCCTTCGAGCACACTGCAACCCAGCGCACCGCGCTTCACCACCAGGGTTGCCGCCGTTACGGCACGCACGGCTTGCAGGGTTTGGATCAGATTGTCGCTGCCACCAGCGACGTGGAATTCTTCCTCCGTGCCGACGATCAGATCGAAGTGGGGAAGGATGGCTTGCAGATGCGCGGTCACGCCCTCATTGGCAATGAAGCGCGTTTCCCCGTCGCCGCGTCCGGTGAGACCCCACAGCACTGGGCGGTAATCGATATCCAGTACGGTGCGCACGCCGTGCTTGCGTGCGAAAGCCAGCGCTTTACTGCTCGCTGCGTGCACGCGAGGAGTGGAGAAGTGTGTGCCGGTGATGGCGAGGGCGCGACTGGAGGCAATGAAGCTCTCATCGATGTCGGCTTCATCAATCGCCATGTCCGCGCAGTTTTCGCGGTAGAAGATCAGCGGAAATGTTTCGCGATCTTTGATGCCGAGCAGCACCAGTGCGGTCAATCGCTCATGATCGATGCGCACGTGCTCGACATCGCAACCCTCGCGAGCGAGCGTTTCGAGCAGAAAGCGGCCCATATGATCGTCGCCCACGCGGCTCAGCATGGCGGTGCGCAGCCCCAATCGTGCGGCACCGAAGGCCGCGTTTGCCGAAGAGCCGCCCAGATATTTGGCGAAACTTGAAGCGTCTTCCAACCTTGCGCCTGGCTGCTGGGCATAAAGATCCACGGCTAGGCGGCCAAGGCAGATAAGGTCGTATTTACGTTCGTTCATCGCGGAATACTTCTTATGCATGGGGAGGGCTCAGGCCGCAGAGCGACCTTCCAGTTCGGCCACCAGGCTTTGGATTTCGGCACCGCCGGCCATCATGTCGAGCAACTGTTCCTTGCCGATCTCGTTCTTGGCAAACGTGCCCATGGACTGCCCACGATTGAGCAACGTGAAGCTGTCGCCCACCGGGTAAGCGTGGTGCACGTTGTGCGTGATGAAGATCACCGAGATGCCACGCTCCCGAGCTGTGTGAATCAACTTGAGCACATTGCAGCTCTGCTTCACACCCAACGCGGCGGTCGGTTCATCGAGGATCAGCACTTTCGCGCCGAAATGGATGGCGCGTGCGATGGCTAGACACTGCCGCTCGCCGCCCGACATCGTGCCAACCGGCTGATGCGGTGAACGTACATGAATGCCCATTTCGGCTAGTTTTTGCTCAGAAACTTGCGCGGCGTGTTGAATATCCATCACCGGAATGACACCGAACAGCTTGCGCATCGGTTCGCGTCCCGCGAAAAAGTTGCGCGCTACGCTCATGAGCGGAACCAGCGCCAGATCCTGATAGACGGTGGCGATACCCATATCCAGCGCCTCGCGCGGCGACGTGAAGTGCACCTCCGTTCCCTCGACCAAATAGCGGCCGCGGTTGGGTTGATGCACGCCGGCAAGCGTTTTGATAAGCGTGGATTTGCCAGCGCCGTTGTCGCCAAGCAGGCAGTGCACTTCGCCACGACGAAGACGTAACGTGACGTCTTGCAGTGAAATCACGGTACCAAAGAACTTGCTAACGCCTTCGAGCTGGAGGATGTAGTCGGTTTTGTCGGTGCTGGTCATCGTGATTTCCTCACTTGCCGGTCGTCGCGCGCGAGCGGATGTAGTGGTTGAACAGCACGGCGAGCAGCAACATCGCCCCTAGGAACACGCGATACCAATCCGAATCGAAGCTGGTGTACGAGATGCCAATCTGCACCACACCAAAGATCAGTGCACCGAAGCAGGAGCCCAGCACGGAGCCGTAACCGCCGGTGAGGAGGGTGCCTCCGATCACCGCGGCGATGATGGCCTCGAACTCTTTCTGTAGGCCACGATCTGCAGCCGCGGAACCCACGTCGGCCACCTGCAGCACACCGAACAAACAGGCACAGAATGCGGTGAATACGAACAGGCTGATCTTTACCCGCCGCACCGGCACACCCACGTTTTGTGCAGCAGCAGCGTCGCCACCTACCGTGAAGATCCAATTGCCGAAACGTGTGCGCGAAAGCACAAAGCCCGCACCGATCGCCATCACCAGCCACCAGATCAGCACTTTCGGAATGCCGTTCACGATGGGATCGCCATTGGGCAATTTGCCGATGACACCGGCTTTCGCCAACCAACCGAACAAGCCATGCAGCGTGGCGCCCTGGAAAAGGGTGCTCACCACGGGGTCTTGGCTGACCTTGTCGCCGACGCCACTAACAATGGTGCTGTTGGAAAAGTGCGTGGAAAGAACCAGAGTCAAGCCGCGCAAGATAAACATGAAAGCCAAGGTCACGATGAAGCTGGGCAGCTTCGTGCGTACCACTAAGAAACCATTTAACCAGCCCAGTGCCATGCAGCCCACAAACGCGAATAGCACGGAGGCCCACATCGGCCAGCCCATGAACATCGACGGTACCGCCATCATCATGCCGGAGAAACCGATCATCGATCCGATAGAAAGATCGAATTCACCGGCGATCATCAGCAGGCATGCGCCGACCGCGATGATGCCGAGGTAGGCGGCGACTTGAGCCCAGTTCATCACGCCGTCGAGATTGAACATCCCCGAATCGCCGGCAAAGATGCCGAAGAACACGAACACCAGCACCGTGCCGGCAATGGAGCCAAACTCAGGGCGGTGAAGAAGGCTGCGCCATGGCGAAATGCGTCGTACGCGTTCGTCGTTTTTCACGGCCGCCTGGCCCTCTTGTGTCGTGATGGGTATGTGAGAAGTCGTCACGCTCATCGAACTTAGGCTCTCCGAAAGCTAGTGCGTCCGTAAATCAACGGTATTGGCCCGCGTATTTCGCGACCGTATCGACGTTGTCCTTGGTGATGAATGCAGGGCCGGAGCTGACGCCATCCTTGGTGTAGACCGGTTGGAGTCCATATTCCGTCAGACGAGATTGAAATTTCGGATTGGCTTTCAGTTTGGCGGTGATGGCGGCGGGATCGCGCGTGTTGTCTTCGTGTGCGATCACCAGTGCCGCAATCGCCATATAGCCTTGCAGATAGGGTTGCTGGTCGATGGCAAAATTCATCTGCCCCTTCCTGATCGCATCGATGATCACGGGCGAAAGATCGAAGGTGCCGAAATAGATCTTTCCGGCCAGACCCATTCTCTCTAGCGCCTGCAGCGACGGTTCGGCGGAGTTCGGGCCCAGCGCAAGCACCGCTTGCGTGGTCGGGTTATTGCGCAGATAGGCGCTCACTTTGCTCGCGACCACGGTGGGGTCCACACCGGAGTCGATCATCGACTTCCTGGCGTCTACGCCGATCGCATCGGCGAACCCTTTGCAGCGTTCGAACGAGGCGGCGTTGGTGGAATAGTGGTTGACGCAGACAAATGACCTGATACCTGCGGCCTTGGCCCGCTCGCCGGCGGCTTTGCCGGCTTCGTACTCGGGCTGGCCAATGTGCATGATGGCACCGAGTTTCTGGCTTTGCTGCGCCGTTCCGGAGTTGATGGAAACCATGGGGATGTTCTTGGCCGCGATACGCATCGCGGGCTTGGAAAGCACATCGATGTCGGCGATATCAAAGGCTACGCCGTCATAGTTGCGAGCGGCGGCCTGCTCCAGCAGTCGCGCCATGTCGGCCAAATCACCATCGGACGGATTGCGGTAGTCGACCTGTACACCGTAGTCATCACCGGCCTGCTTGATGGCATTCTTGATCGTGTTCCACCAGACATCCGAATCGGCGGCATGGCTGATCAATACGTAGTGCTCGTTCGTATGTGGCCCATCGGCAGCCACCGCGGATGTTGCCACCACGGCTGCCAGCATCCCTGCCAGTGGGACTGAAATCCATCGAACACGCATACCGCCTCCGAAACGTGATACCGGCGTTGAAGACCGGTCGAATAGGGCTAAGCGCGATGTGGATGAGGATCGCGCAGGTCAAGCTGGCCGAGCATAGGAACGCACGTGCCTAAATTTCAACTTGCATTGCAGCATGGAAAAATATGGAAATATTTTTCCACATGGAGATAACATGTCCGGGGATTCATTCACCGGGCGGCCTTTCATGGGCAAACAAGGTGCAGTCGACGAGCTGTTGCAGCGCGTAGCGCAGGATTTTGAGACCCTGCCGAGGCAACTGCAGAATATAGCCAGCTACCTGGAGCGGCAGCGCGCGAACATCATGGTTCAGCGCATCAACGAGATCGCCGAGGGCTGCGACGTGCACCCGTCGGCGGTGGTGCGGTTCGCCCAGCGCTTCGGCTATTCGGGGTTTACCGAGATGCAGTCGGTTTTCCGTAGTGACTACACGGAAACAGTCAAACCGGCGCGCAGCTATCAGCAGCGTATCCGCAATGTGATCGCCGAAGGCGAGGGCGCGATAGTGGGCCCGTCGCAGATGGCCCTGCGCTTTATCGATACCAGTCGTGCGGGACTGGACGAGCTGGCTGGCAGCTTCGATACGAAACAGTTCGATGCCGCGGTTGATCTATTGGTCAAGGCCGAAAACATCTATGTCGTCGCAGTTCGCCGCACCTTCAGCATTGCCAGTTACATCGTGTACGCGTTGCAGCATACGCATAAGCGCGTGCATCTGGTTAGTGGATTGGGTGGCATGTATCGCGAGCAGATCCGCAGCATCGGTAAAAACGATGTATTGATCGCCATCAGCTATCCGCCCTATGGCAAAGAGACGCTCTACTGCAGTCGCGTCGCACATCAGCACAAGGCCAAAGTGCTCGCCATCACGGATAGTGCGCTAGGCGCGTTGGGCCGCGATGCCAACGTCACGTTGATGGTGAGCGAAGGCAGCGCATTCGCGTTCCGCGCGCTTACCAGCACGATCTGTCTATGCCAGGCGTTGTTCGTCGCGCTGGCCTACAAACTTGAACTGAAGGTTGAAGAGACCATTCATCCCGGAGAATACGATGACTGAAAAGGCACGCATCGATGTGGCGTTGTTCGGCGCAGGCCGCATCGGCACCATCCACGCAGGCAATCTGGCGAGGCACCCAGCGGCCCGACTTCGTTATGTCGTCGACGTGCATCAGCCCGCCGCTGAAGCGCTTGCTAGTAAACATGGTGCACAGGTCGCGAGTGTGGAGGAGGCGCTGGCTGACCCCGTCATTGGCGCGGTAGTCATCGGTTCAAGTACGGACACCCATGCGGACCTGATTCTGCGCGCTGCCGCTGCAGGTAAGGCTATTTTTTGCGAGAAGCCGGTTGATCTGGATGTCGAGCGTGCGCGCGCATGCGCGGCAGCGGTGAAGAAGGCCGGTGTCACCTGCATGATCGGCTTCCAGCGCCGTTTCGATCCCACTTTCGCCGCACTCAAACAGCGTTTAGATGCTGGCGAAATCGGCAAGCCCGAAATGCTGGTCGTGACGAGCAGGGATCCGGGGCCGCCGCCTGCCTCCTACATCGCCTCATCGGGCGGCGTGTTTAAAGACATGTTGATTCATGACTTCGACATCTTCCGTTGGGTTCTCGGCGGCGAGGCGGTCAGCGTGCACGCCACAGGTGGATGTCCGGGTTTGCCAGAGGTCGCTGCAACGGGTGATATCTCGCACGCAGCGGTTACGTTACGCACGCGTGACGGGACGCTATGCCAGATCAACACATCGCGCCGCGCCGCGTACGGTTATGACCAGCGCTTCGAAGTGCTGGGCAGCAAAGGCTTGCTGCAAGCGGGCAATGTGCGTCCGACCGAAGTCGTGGCGTGGGGTGAGCAGGCGATCAGCAGCGATAAACCGGAAGCTTTCTTCCTGGAGCGGTACCGCGCCGCTTATGCACTGGAGATCGAGCACTTCTTCGACGCACTCGTGAACGGCACGCCGGTACGCACCACGATCGAGGATGGCATCAAGGCGCTGGAACTCGCCGAACTTGCCACGCGCTCCTGGCGCGATGGGAAGGTCTTGGAGTGCGCGATCTGATCGCGCGTCGTCATCCGAGATGGCGATAAAGTGTAACGTAGAGAGAGTGCCTTCGCGACCACGAATCGCATAAAGTCGCGCGAAGATTAAGGGATATCCATGTCCAAAAGTAAAACGTATTCGGGTGATGCCATGAAACGCTTTTGTGTGCGTAGTGCGTGGCTGTGCATTTTGGTCGCAAGCACGGCATCAGCCTTCGGAGCAAATCCGTCGACGACGCCCGTCGACTGGGTCAATACCTTCGTCGGAACCGGCAGCAGCATGGGTCCCGAATACGGCGGCACGATGCCCTTTGTGAGCACGCCTTTCGGCATGACCAACTGGACTGCGCAAACCAGACAAAACCGTATTAGCGTGAGTTCCTACGAGTACCACGATCAATACATCGAAGGTTTCATCGGCACACATCAGCCGGCGATCTGGATGGGCGATTACGGCTACATCACGGTGATGCCGGAAACAGGGGGAATGAATTTCGCGCCAGAAAATCGACGCCTTCCCTTTACGCACAAGGACGAAATCAGCACGCCGTATTACTACACCGTCACGATGGGTTCCAACGCGAACGATCGCATCAAGGCCGAGATGACCGCCACGGATCATGCTGGCTATCTGCGCTTTACCTACCCCAAAGGCGCCAAAGCTAACGTGCTGATCGAGATCACCCGGCCGGGCATTATCGGTTACGTCAAGTTCGACTCCACACGCCATGAAATCGTGGGATACAACCCGGATCGCATGGATGCAAATCTCGGCCCCATGAAATTACCAAACTTCAAAGGCTATTTCGTGGTGCGCTTCAAGCAGCCGCTTCTGTCGCACAACGTTTATTCGGGCACGTTCTCACGGCCGGGACAGAACGAACTCACTGACGCCAATGTGGGTGCCTATGTGAGTTTCGATACCCATCAGGACAATCAGGTTGATGTACAGGTAGGTACATCTTTCATCAGCATCGATCAGGCCCGCGCCAATCTCGATGCGGAAATGCCAAACTGGAATTTCGATGGTTTGCGCGAAGCGCTGAAAAACACCTGGAACCAGAAACTAGGCATTGCCACCATCGACGGCGCCACAGACGATCAGCGGCACATTTTCTACAGCGGCCTTTATCACGCTTTGCTTTATCCCAAACTGTTCTCCGAGCACGGTCGCTACTACAGCGCTTTCGACGACAAGATCCACAACGGCGAGTCGTATACCGCGTATTCGATCTGGGATATTTTTCGTGCCGAAAATAGCCTGCTGACGATCTTAGCGCCGGAACGCATCGGCGGCATGGTGCAAGCATTGCTGCAAGATTTTCAGGAAGGCGGCTGGATGCCCAAGTGGCCCAATCCTTCCTATACCAACATCATGATCGGCACGCACGCGGATTCGCTGGTTGCCGAAGCAATCAACAAAGGCTTCAAGGGCTTCGACTATCAGCTG
>FSXK01000870.1_pt1 | contig 19073 bp, 10 predicted proteins | sample 1638101 | NCBI WGS metagenome assembly FSXK01 (sample SAMEA3914788, study PRJEB12502) | metagenome | biome: forest; material: soil | place: Canada | collected 2011-07-03 | depth 0.1 m | reverse complement strand
TTTGGAAGCGCCTGGCAGCCAAGTCATAGTTCTTCGCGAATGCGGTCTTGAATGTCTCTAGTTCAGCCTCGAAGTTCGTTATATCGATGTTCTGCGCCTTAACGAGTGCCAGCTCCGACTTGTACTTGAGAGAGTTCATCGCCGCATTCCGCAGAAGCGTGATTATGGGAAGAAAGAACTGCGGCCGTACGACGTACATTTTGGGGTAGCGGTGAAACACATCTACAATCCCCGTGTTGTAAAGCTCACTGTCAGGCTCGAGAAGAGTGATTAGCACCGCATACTCACACCCCTTCTCAATGCGGTCCTTGTCGAGCTCCTTCAGGAAGTCCTCATTTTTGTTCTTCGTTGCCGTGCGATCGTTCTCGTTCTTCATTTCGAACATGATCGAAACGATCTCAGTCCCAGCCTCGTCTGAGTCTCGAAAGATGTAGTCGCCTTTACTTCCGGTCCGGGCGTCGTTGTCCTTCTCGAAATAGGCCCTTGGAAAGGCCATTGAGCGGATGCGATTGAACTCGGTCTCGCAATGTTGCTCGAGGGTTTCGCCAACCATCTTGGTTGACAGGCGAGCCTTCATGTCCCGGAGGCGCTCGATCGCGTCATCGCGATCCTTAATCTGCGTTTCGTACTTGTCCTTGAGCGACTTCTCCGCGAGTTGCTTCTCAAGCTCGGCTCGTTCAAGCCCGCCCTTTAGTTCGTCACGCTCTCTCTCGACCGCGCTCACGGCCTCGGTGATCGACAGCTTCGTCGCAACTTCAATCGCTGCCAGCTTGGCCTTCAGATCTTGAACCTCAGCGTCCTTTCTAGCCGCAGCACTCTGCAGCTCGTTCAGGAGCCTTGCCTCAGCGAGCTCAGAAGCAGCCCGCTTGTCTTGTCTAGCCTGCTCAAGCTCGTTGGCGAGCGCATCACGCTCCTTTTCAACGGCACTCATGGCCTCTTTTACCGCCAGCTTCCGTTCGACCTCGCCGGCATCAAGCTTGGCCTTCAGGCCCTGAATCTCAGAGTCTTTGGTTGCCGCAGCCTTCTGCAACTCGCTAGCGACCGCCGCCTTGGCGAGCTCAACTGCATTCCGCTTGTCTTGCTCTGCCAGCTCAAGCCGCTCGTGCAACTGCAGCTCAAATTCGCTGTCGTGGACCTGCTTCAAGATGTCCGCATATCCGGCCTCATCAATCTTGAAAGCTTTCCGGCAGTGCGGGCAGATGATTTCATGCATGGCTACTTACCTTTCTCTTGAACAAATGGCAGAGGCTGAGCCTCTGCGGTAGGGTGCTTCCAAAGCTCCTGCTTAACGTTGGCACCAGCTCCAGAACGTCATTTGCTGACAATTTTGAGCCCTGGACGGGCGACCGAAGGGCCTGGCGATGACATCCCGCCACACCCCCGAACCATGAATTAGGAATCGTCGAATAGCGTCAAGCCCCTACTTTTCCTTGAGCGATGAATTGACCGTCCCGACGCGATCTATTGGCTTGTACGGGACCACCACATTTGCCAGCAGAGTTCGTGCCAAGAATGTGCTGGGCTATCGACGCTTAGAGCCCCCAATTGAGCGGGGAAGCGACAACCCCCTCGCGCAACCAGCAGGGGGTGGACTGCCCAAAGCAACCACAGCAAAATGATGATGGCGATGGACAAGACATCAGGGCCTTTTGCGTCGCCCTGCTAGTAAGGCTCTCCGACCATCAGGCTAGTTGTCGTCGAGCAGACGCGCCGCAGGATTTTCCGCTGCGCTGCCCGTTTGGAAATACCCCATCACGCTGGATACCGCGCGGTGCTCCGTCATCGCCATGATGGCTGGCAGCGGCACGCCTTGGCGACTGGCCTCAGTGACGAAGCCGGACCGCAGACTGTGCCCACCAAAATCCCCCTCTAACCCAGCCAACCGGGCGCGTCGCTGCACGATCTCGCCCACCGCGGCCGGCGACAGGGCAGGGCCGACGCGCTGCTTCCATAGCCGTCGGAAAATCGCCCCCTCAGTGATGCCGGCGGCGGCCAGCCAGGCCTCCAATGCCTGGGCCGCCCGATCCAGCACAGGCTTGTCCGGCGTCGAGGTGGCGGTCACCCCGGCCTGCTGCGTCTTGCTGTGCTCTAGGCGATAGATGAAGCCCTGCGGACCAATCCGCCGTAGGTCACGCAGGTCGGCGGCGGCGACCTCGCTGCGGCGCCGCCCACCACTGGCAAAGCCGAAGCAGAGCAGGGCGCGGTCGCGCAGGCCTTCCAGGCTGTCATCGCAGGTCGCCAGCATGGCCTCGAGTTCGGCTAGGGTGATCGCGGTCTTCTTGCGCGGGCGTTCGCCGCGCTTGACCGCGGCCCGCGCGGCCCGGCTCAGCACCGTACGGATGGCCGGCTGCTCGCACGGATTGGTCACCTGCTTGAGCCGGTGCGCCGTCGACAGCACCGCGACCCGATGGCGCACGGTCGCCAGCGTCCAGGGGCCCGGCTTGGCCTTGAGGCCGGCCGCCACCAGGGTCTGGTCGACCGCCGACGGCAACTCCCAGGCCAGTTCACCGTCGGCGGATCGGCGCACCACGTGGTCGACTACAAACTGCAGCACGGTGGCTTCCGGCACGGGCAACACCATGTCGATCCCGTAGCGCGCCGCATGCCAGCCGGCCCAGTAACGCAGGGCGCTGACGTAACTGCGCGTCGTATTGGCCGCGGCCGCTTCGGCCAGCAGTTCGCGCACCGCCTCGGCGGCTTGCTGGGCCAGCTGGATCGGCAACGCCAGGCTGGATGCCGGCTGCGCGAGGGTCGGAATCGGTGAAATGTCTTTCATAATATGTAATGTATACTACGAAATAGGGCACCTACCCACGATAATCATCACTTATCGCGAGTACGTCAAGACCAGGGCAGGGCATCGATCGAGGAGACGCTGAAATGCCCAAAGGCATTACCCAAGAACAGGTCAGCCATGCGGCGGATGCGCTCGTCGCCGGCGGCGAAAACCCGACCGTCGAGAAGATTCGTCAAGCATTGGGCACCGGTTCGCCAAATACGGTGACACGCATGCTGGATGCTTGGCGGAGCACCTTGGCGCAACGGTTGCAGGAAGTCATCAAGCTTCCCGATGTACCGCCGGAAGCGGGGCAGGCGTTTGCCGAGGTATGGCGCGTGGCTGTAGCGCACGCGGAGGCCCTCGCTCGCACCGCCCTGACGGAAGAACAAAACGCCCTCTTTGCCAAACAAACCTCTCTGGCTCAGGAACGCAAGCTGTGGGAGATCGCGCTGGCCGAAGCCCAGGCGAATGTGGCGGAGCACACGGCCGGGCGTGCGCAAGCCGAAACGCAACTGCGCGAGCGCCAGATGCTCTTGGACCAACTCGAAACCCAACGCATTGACCTGTTGCAGCAACGCGATCGGCTAGAGGCGCAACTTGAGACACAGCAGACCGAATTGGACACGTTGCGCACCGAACACAGTGCGGCGCTCGTTCATGTGCGCACCGTGGAAGATCGCGCCCATCAACAAGTCGATCACGCCCGCCAGGAAGTCAAAGCTTTGCAGCAACAACTGGGACGGGAACAGCGGGAGCACGCCCAGCGAATTGTCGAGCTCACGACCCAGCAGGACGCGTTACGGGCAGCAGCGCGCTCTGCCGAACAGGCGGCCGCCCATCAAGCTGGACGTATTTCGGCGTTGGAATCGACCTTAAAATCATGGCGCGCGGCCGGCCCACGGACCAAGCGACCCCCAGAAAGGACGCCGCCAGCGGCCAAACCCAAACCCAAATCACGAAAACGCCCTCCGTCCAAATAACGGTGCGTTACAGGATCTTCCCGCGAGGTGAGTCCGGCCGTCAGGCATAATCCTCCCAAGAGGTCAACGTAGCGATGCCACCCCGGTCGCTCCGTTGAATCCCAGGCGTTCACGCGTTTAATCCCGTGCCCGAGCAGCCGTTGGACAACTCGAATGTCGACACCTTCTTCAAGGAGAAGAGTGGCCGCGGTGTGCCTGAGCATGTGTGGAGTGATGCGCTTCGATACGCTGGAGGCATCCGACGCCTTTCTAAGGTGCGAACGGAATGTGGATGTGGTCAGTGGTAAACCCCACTGATTGACAAAAAGCCGCCCTTGTGGAGGCGACGCCGTCAAACGATTCACCACGTGACGCCGAAGCTTTTTTAATAGAATGGCATTAGTGACATAAACGGTGCGTTCACGGCTTCCTTTTCCTTGGACACGAATGCACCCGTCCGTCGTTTCGATATCCTGAATTCTCAATGCGACCAGTTCCGCTACGCGGACTCCCGTGGTCGCCATGACCAGAATCGCCATGTCGGTCGCCGTGCCGCTAGCAGAAGCCGCAGTTTGAGACGCGTGTCTGACCAAGCAACGAAGATCGTTACGGGTAATCGCCCGGGGAAGTCGACGTGGCTGCTTGATGGTTAACTTCAAGCGGAGGAGAGGACTTTCGACAATGGTTCCGGTGGCTTCCAACCATTGAAAGAACACCTTTAAGCAACCAAGTCGACGCTTTGCGGTTGCCGCACTCAGCGAGCGCCGTCGAATGCCCTGTATGTAAGTCTCCACGTCCGTTTTGCTCACGGTCTTTGGATGCCGTCGTTCGCCGGCAAACCCCATGAATTCGGTCAGGTCTTGTGTGTAAGCGCGAATCGTGTGGGGCGAAAGCGATTTAGCGTAGCGGCAGTGATTGATGAATTTGTCAGTGGCAACGGACAACGAGGACATCTCGACGATCTCTCGGGCGAATAGGGAAGAGGCCCTTTAGACCAGAGTGTTGAAGAATGCAAGCGCCCCAGGACGAGAGTGATCTAGCTGGAGCACAGAACAAGGCGAAACGGAATGCTTGGGCGATGGCCGGGCGCACCCCGCTGCTTTACAGCGCTTAACGTGGCATCTACAAACCCAGGCCGAGTAGGTAGTTAGTGACAGCGCGTGGGTTGGATTCTGGACCGCCTGGCATCAGTGGCCTAGAATTCGCGCAGGAGGCTGCTAGTCGGGCTCGCGACTAGAGTTGCGCCACGGGCAACCCATACGCATGAAGATCTGCCCCAAAGTAATAAAACTGCACCAAGGTCTGCGCCAGCTTTCTCAAGAACGCGCCAAGAGCTCAGTTCAAGCGCTTTGAAAACACTGGTGCAAATTGAGGTGCAGTTGGTGACGGTGGCACAAATCTAGATGCCGGACTGGTACAGTCCATCTGCCGCTTGTGGTCAAACCTAGGTGCCGAAGTCACATGTCGCAGACTATGTGTCGCTAGTGCTCAAACTTAAGTGTCGAAGTCATGCGGAAGTCAGCTGGCAACACCTGGCAAGACCATTTAAATCGATAGACAGCGATAACCGCTGCCTCATGGGTGCATCCCGTGTTCAAGACAGCACATAGTTGTTAGCGCCCAGGACGGCTTCCACGCATGGATGTCTACGGTGGATTGGCGGAGAGCACAGTTGTCCGCGGTGAAACTGCATCAACTCCGCGTTTGCGCTGCATAGTTCAGTGCGGCAGGCAGTCGCTAGTCCAATTTATTGGCCGACCGCCAGACCAGCCTTTTTCGCCGCCTTCCACAATTTTACATAATATACATTATGCGCAATTAAGGGTGGGCCCAATGCAGCGCCGCGATTGTCGTCCTCCGCTTAATAGTGTCAACTGCGCGGGTCAGCCCACCGATTCATTTCGTTCCAGAAAGTACCAACGATCAGGAAGTTCGTATGCGGAATCTGGAAGACACCAAGCTCGCCATCATCGGACTCGGTTATGTAGGCCTGCCGCTGGCCGCGGAGTTTGGCAAGCATTACGACACCGTCGGTTTCGATATCAATAAAACGCGTATCGAAGAACTGCGTGTCGGTCGCGACAGCACGCTGGAGGTCGACGCCAATGAGTTGGCCGCCGCCGCGCGGTTGCGCTTCAGTGCCGAACTGACCGATCTGGCCGATCGCAATACGTATATCGTCACCGTGCCGACACCGATCGACAATGCCAAGCGCCCTGACCTCACGCCATTGATCAAGGCTAGCGAAACGCTTGGCAAGGTACTGGCGGTCGGCGATGTGGTGGTCTACGAATCGACGGTGTACCCGGGCTGCACTGAGGAAGTCTGTATTCCGATCCTCGAAAAGGTGTCTGGCCTTGTTTTCAACCGTGACTTTTTTGCCGGCTATAGCCCCGAACGCATCAATCCCGGGGACAAACAGCATCGCGTCACCAGCATTCTCAAAGTCACGTCGGGTTCGACGCCGGAAACGGCGGATTTCGTCGATTGCCTGTATGGCTCGGTGATCACCGCCGGCACGCATAAGGCGAGTTCGCTGAAGGTGGCTGAGGCGGCCAAGGTGATCGAGAACACTCAGCGCGATCTCAACATTGCGTTGGTCAACGATCTGGCGATCCTGTTCAACAAGCTGGGTATCGACACGCTTGAAGTGTTGCAGGCGGCCGGCACAAAGTGGAACTTCCTGCCCTTCCGGCCAGGTCTCGTCGGTGGCCATTGCATCAGCGTCGATCCGTACTACCTCACGCACAAGGCGCAGGAAGTCGGGCATCACCCGGATGTCATTCTTGCTGGGCGACGCACCAACGACAGCATGGGACCTTATGTTGCCAACGAAGTGATCCGTTTGATGGTACGCAAAGGCATCAACCCGGTTAACGCGCGTATTTTGATGTTGGGTCTCGCGTTCAAGGAAAACTGCCCTGACCTTCGCAACACCCGCGTAGTTGATATCTTGAAAGCGCTTTGTGGTTACAACGCGCAGGTCGATATCCATGATCCATGGGTCAACGCAGCCGAGGCCGAACACGAATACGCGATCACACCGTTAGCCCAGCCACGCGCTGGCGATTATGACGCGGTCATCATCGCGGTCGGGCATCGGGAATTTGTCGCGTTGGGTGTGGAAGGCATACGCGCCTTTGGCAAGCCGTCGTCGGTGATCTATGACGTGAAATATGTGCTTCCGCGTGAAGCGGTCGATGGACGCCTTTGAATAGGATGTCGTGCCATGAAAGTGCTTGTTACCGGCACCGCCGGTTTTATCGGTTCGCATGTTGCGCTCAAGCTGCTTGAACGCGGCGACCACGTCATCGGCTTCGACAGTCTCAACGATTACTATGATGTTCGTCTTAAAAAAGCGCGCCTAGCGCGATTTATCGAACATCCTGGCTACACGCACATTCATGCTGATCTCGCTGATCGCGCCGCTGTGGAAAGCGCTTTCGCCACGCATAAGCCACAACGCGTGATCAACCTCGCTGCGCAAGCTGGCGTGCGTTACGCCGCGGAAAACCCCTACATCTACGTTGCCAGCAATGTGACGGGCTTTTTGCATATTCTCGAAGGATGCCGGCAGCATTCCGTCGAACATCTGGTGTTTGCCTCGACAAGTTCGGTCTACGGCGCGAATACTGCAATGCCCTTCTCAGAGCATCAATCGACCGAGCATCCGCTCACGCTCTACGCCGCCACCAAAAAGGCCAACGAGCAGATGGCGCACAGCTATGCGCACTTGTATGGCATTCCCAGCACGGGCCTGCGCTTCTTTACAGTTTACGGACCATGGGGCCGTCCGGACATGGCGCTATTTCTGTTCACCAAAGCCATGCTTGCCGGGGAACCGATCAAGGTTTTCAACCACGGCAAACACAAGCGCAGTTTTACTTACATCGACGATATCGTCGAGGGCGTCGTACGCACCTTGGATAAGGTGCCGGGCAAAAACGCTAACTGGAATGGCGCAGCGCCCGATCCATCCAGCAGCGGCGTAGCGCCTTATCGGCTGTACAACATTGGCAACGAACAACCGGTGGAGTTGCTTCATTACATCGAGGTGCTGGAACAATGTTTGGGCTGCAAAGCGCGGATGGAAATGCTCCCGCTGCAAGCCGGCGATGTGCCCGATACCGAAGCGGATGTAACAGAACTGATACAGTCGGTTGGCTATGCGCCGAAAATTTCCGTAGCCACAGGTATCGCCAACTTCGTAAGCTGGTATCGGGACTACTACCGCGAGTAGTTTAAGCAGCTCGCAGTAGCATGCGCACGCTAACGTGAGCGTCTGGGGGCGAAGTGATCATCGACTATCTGGGTAGCTCGGCCAAGGCCGACATCGACGCAGACTTGTGCGTCATCGGCGCCGGTGCTGCCGGTATTGCTATCGCACGGCATTTCATCGGCACATCGGTAAATGTATGTCTGGTCGAAGGTGGTGGCGCCACCGGCGAAGAGCAAAGCCAAGCCTTATATGAAGGCACGTCCATCGGTCCCCTGCCCCTTGATGCAGGCACCTCGCGCATGCGCGTATTTGGCGGTAGTTGCAATCTGTGGGGCGGCGGCTGCATTCCACTAGGTAAACACGATTTGGCCGAACGCCAGTGGGTGCCGCATAGCGGCTGGCCCATCGCCTACGACGAGCTGAAACCTTATTACGACCGCGCACGCGAGTATTGCCAGATTGAGGCGCATGACTTTACCGACGGGTCTTTTTTGACGGAGGTCGCGCACACTCCGATTTCCTTTGACGCTGACAAGTTGATTAATCCGGTGTTCGCGCGTAGCCCGATTCTATTCGGCGACGCCTATCGATCCGAGTTGGAAAAAGCCCCAAATATCGCCGTTTTATTGCACGCCAATTTGCTTGAACTGCACGCCTCGGCCAACGGCGCCGCGGTGCGCTATGCACGCATCGGTGCTATAGACGGACGCAAAGGTGTCGTCCGCGCGCGACACTACGTGCTTGCTTGTGGCGGCATCGAAAATGCACGCATGCTGTTGCTATCCAATTCTGTTTTGCCGCGCGGTCTAGGTAACGAATACGATCTCGTTGGCCGCTATTTCATGGATCATCCCTGCGGCAGTATGGGCGCCATCATCACCGATACGCCGGAACGGCTTACTCGCCCTTACGATCGAAATCTGGGCAAAGGCCTCGCGCCTGCATTTCCTGAAATCGGTTTGTCGCCTGCATTCCAACACGCGCACCGCATCTTGAATGGACGCGTGCATCCTTTTGCAGTTGAAGGATCCGTACCGCAAGGCATTCGATCTTTGCGCGATTTCCGTGCCGCGTTGCGGCCAACTGTGCAGGATGAAAATGCGTTGTTGGAAGCGCGTTTGTGTGCTGCACTGAAAAACGCGCCGTCCAATGATGACGATACACGTGCTCGTAGCGACAACAAGGCGCTGCTGGCGTTACGCGTTGGGCTTGGCTCTGTAGATATCGCCAAAGCCATGCTGCAGAAGCTTGGCAACAAGCCAACCGTGCGCAGTAATCGGGTCGAGCTGATCGGCTATTTCGAGCAAGCCCCCAATCCAGATAGCCGCATTGCGCTAGGCGAAGAACGCGACATGCTGGGTTTGCCGAAGGTCTACGTCGATTGGCGGCTCACCGCGCTCGATCGCTATACCTATCGCACTGCGGCGGCGCTGTTCGGCGCTGAGCTTGCCGGCGCATGCGGCGGAATCTACCAGCCTGCCGCCTGGTTGAGTGAGGATGACAGCGCAGCCGCCCAGGTTCATACCACTGCTCATCATCTGGGCACTACGCGTATGTCCGACGATCCGCAGCAAGGTGTCGTCGATCAACAGTGTCGCGTGCATGGCATGGACAACCTGCATATCGCCGGAAGCTCGGTATTTCCAACGGGCGGTTGGGCGTTCCCGACCTTTACCATCGTCGCCCTGAGCTTGCGACTCGCCGATCATCTGCGTAGACAATTGCGCACGGTCGCCCTTTCCGAGGCGATATAAAAGAACGGACCGGAGGAGATCGATCCGGACGACAAGTAGGTTGATGACCGCGCCCGATGGACATCATTCGATGCGACACAACCGATGTGTATCAAGTGTGTAACACCTTGTATACACGTCTCTTCGGCCAAAGAAGGTCGACCTAAATCGGCATCGACACCGTCAGAAAAAAAGCGTAGCTTCGAACCTCAGGCTTCGCTTATATGGACATGGCGTAGAGGGGAATCCACATGCTTCGCTTTCTGCGACGTCAAACTGTGCGGTGGTTGCTGCTATTCGGTGTAACCGAATTGCTTTTGCTTGCAGCATCACTGCACTTGGCTATGTATCTTCGTTATTTCCGTAATGTCGACGAATTGATCGAGTTTTCGCATCATTTGTTGCTGCGGTCTTTTATCTTTGCATCGGTCATTCTGCTTGGCATGGCCGCGCTTGGCGAATATCGCACGCATCTGCGTACGACCTGGCTGGGTGCTGTGGCACGGCAAGCCGTTGCCTTCGTCATCGGCGGCTTATTGCTGATCATCGGTTACTACATCGTGCCGCAAGCGTATGTCGGCCGCGGTGTGCTGGGTATTGCACTAGTGATCGGCTTTCTGGCGGTCATAGCGTTTCGCCTGCTTTTTATGCGCCTGGTGGGGATCGAGGCGCTCAAACCGCGTGTATTGATTCTTGGTACTGGCCAGCGTGCCGCACAGATTCACAATCGCATGCGCAGGCGCTCGGATCGCCGCGGTTTTACCATCGTCGGCTATGTACCCAGCCACGGTGAGGAAATCGCCATTCCTGCGGAGCATGTGCTTGCCTTGGACGTTCCATTGGTCACCCTGGTGAAGCGCCAACAAATCAACGAAATTGTGGTGGGCGTGGACGATCGCCGCGGCAGACTGCCGATGGACGGCTTGCTGCTATGCCGGCAGGCGGGCGTGATGATTACCGACCTCACTACATTTTTTGAGCGCGAATCCGGACGCGTGCAATTGTCGTGGCTGGAACCGTCATGGCTGGTTTTCTCCAACGGTTTCAACGCCACGCCGCTACACCGACTGAGCAAACGCTGTTTCGACGTGATAGCGGCGATGTCGCTGCTATTGTTGTGCTGGCCGCTAATGTTGGCTGTGGCACTAGCAATTCGGCTGGAATCAGGGCCCGGTCAGCCCATTTTGTATCGACAGGAACGTGTTGGCGAAGACGGTAAAACGTTTTGGCTGTTGAAATTCCGCAGCATGCGCACCGATGCCGAACGCGACGGCGTGGCGCGCTGGGCCAGCAAGCACGATGATCGGGTGACTCGTGTCGGTCGTATTTGCCGCAAGCTGCGCTTCGACGAATTGCCGCAGTTGTGGAACGTGCTCAAGAGCGAAATGAGCATCGTCGGTCCACGCCCGGAGCGACCGCAGTTTGTTGCCGATCTGGCCACAAAGATTCCTTTCTACAGCCTGCGCCACTGTCTGAAACCGGGCCTCGCCGGCTGGGCGCAATTGAGCTACCCGTACGGCGCGTCAGAAGAAGACGCTGCCGAAAAGCTCAAATACGACCTTTTTTACGTAAAAAATCACAATTTGCTGCTGGACATGCTGATCCTGATCGAGACCGTGGAAGTGGTTCTCTTCAATCGTGGCGCGCGCTGATCAATTGCGCGCGGCAGATGGCCGTGTGCGAGTCGTTTTCAGGGCATGCAACGGCGAGCTATACCAATCGACCAGTGAACCGTGGTCGAAGCGCACCCACGATGGTCCGTACTCCCACAGATCATCACGAATCGCGACGGGATCGCCTTGGATGGCACGCACGTTTTCCGGCGACATGCCCACTGCCAACATGGGCGCGGCCGGTGTTTCGGTTGGGCTGGCATCGTTGTCGCTGGCTGCGTTATCGGTGGTCCCGTCCGGCTGCGGAACCACGGCGGATACGCTCCAGAACAAAATCCCGATCGCGACTAGTGCAATCGGGATCAGCCATTTCATATTTGGGCGTGGCCGTGCGCTGGAAAGTGGTGCAGGCGACGGGCGCGGAAGCGGATTTGCCCTTTGTGGCGTGACGGTTCGTGTCGGCGGCTGCGCTCCGGGAAGGCGGCCATGGAGTCGCTGGAACTCCATCGCCGCTTCATATTGCGCATTGAGCTGTTGCAGGCGCTGCACGCGCGTGCGGGCATAGCCATGAGGCTCGCGGTCGGGATGCAGCGTAGATACCCGGCGGCGGTAAGCCTGCTTGAATTCCTGCAGGCCGCAGTCGGGGCTCACGCGGAGCTGCCGGTACAGGTCGAGAAAATCGATCTCGTTAACCACGCCGTTTCCCCTGTTGCACGGTGCTGTCCCTGCACACGCCCGACGACTCGGGCGACCGCGGCGGGACGCTGCTAGCGTGGCCCAGTACCGGCAGGACCGCAAGCACATTTTGAGCTTGACTTAGTGTGACCTAGTTCTCAGAATCAAACTCCTGTGGTAGGGGGTGTCCCATGCAGGGCCGTCGCGAATACGTTGCCGCTTGTTGCCGCGGGACTGCGGTTGCCGTGCTTTTGGTCGCGGGTCCTGGAGCGGCCCTGGCTCAATTGGCACCTCGCGTCGCCAACGTCCCCTCCCCCTCTTCTTCGCTCGGCGCCCATACCTTGCAGACCCAGTCCGAAGGACTCGGAGTCAGCCCGGTCATCACCGATCCAATCACAACACAGCCCCGTGACAGCTCGTTGATCGTTTTCAATGGCGGATACCTGAGTAATGCGTCCGCCCCGGAAGACAGCTACGGAAATCACTGGAAACAGCTGGGCAACGACGTGCCATTTGGCAACGGCTACGGCGACCGCTTCAACGTCAAAGCCTATGTGGCGCTCGATGCCAAGGGCGGTCCGGATCACACCGTCCGCTTCGCCAAGAACGGCAACGCCGAGGGTGAAATCTCCGTGCCGTTTGTCGAAATCAGGCACGCAGGCGCCTTGCAGGATATAAGCCAGAACTACGCACCCACTGGCCTTCGGATGACCAGCGGCAACGTGACCACGACCGGTCCGGCCACGCTGATTGCCGTGTGGTGGGGCGATGGTGGAGTCAAGCGCATGACGGCCGTGCCCAATAACGGGTTCGCTGTCATCGACAGTTATCTGATGCTTCCCGATAACAGCGGCGTGCAATGTGCAGTGGCGTTCAAGCAAGTCGCCGCCGCAGGTACCTATAACGTCAGCTGGGCAGGAGCGCCTGCACAAGGCGCCATTTTGTGGTTGTTAGCGTTTCAGTCCAAATGAATTGGTGTGCTGGCTCTGCATCTTTCAATTTTTGGTGCGCCGGCAAGTTGATCAACATGGAAAACGCAAACGGATAATCCGTTGGGGACTGACGTCGCAACGTCAGCATTGGCATCGAAGGACCGCTGCGACCATTAAAACAAGGTCACAGCGACGACATACGCGATGTGTCGGCGCAAAGAATAGTTACCTATTGCGCCAACTTTTTCGTATGACGGGGAGGTTTGACATCATGAACAACAGCGCACCGGCACTTATCGATTTCGATTGGGACACCTTCGATCCATGGCGCATCCAAGCTGTGCGTCACCGGCTGTCCGATCATCCTCTGTTGCAGCCCGATCAATTGGTGGCATTAGGCAAGCGCTTCCAGGGCAGCACGCGACTGTTTACGTTCAACAACGAAGCCGGTGCCGATGCCAACTTCGATGACGTCGGTCGCTTATATCCCAATCGGAAATCTGCCGCCGACACACTGCAGGGCATCAACGACGCCAAGGCGTGGATGCTGTTGCGTCACGTGCAGGATGATCCGACCTACCGCGGCTTGGTCAACTTGGCGATGGATCCGATCCAGCCACTGATCGAGCGCAAAGACCCAGGCATGCATTACCGCGCCGGATGGATTTTCGTGGCATCGCCGCGCACCATCACGCCGTTTCATATCGACCGCAATCACGGCATTTTGTTACAGGTTCGCGGTACCAAGAGAGTTTATGTCTGGGACGCCAGTGATACCGACGTATGCAGCGAACGCGCACGCGACGTGTTCCACGCGCGGCACGATCTCGCATTGGTGAAGTGGGACGAGTCGTTTCGCGAACGCGCACACGTCTTCACGCTCGGTCCCGGCATGGGTGTGTACATGCCAATCACCTGCCCGCACATGGTTGAGACCACCGACGAACCGTCGATCACCATCAGCTTGACCTACAGCACCGCAGCGACGCGAAGGAACGCCATGCGGCATGTGATGAACGATTTGCTCTATCGCAAAGGCATCAAACCGATCCCAGTCGGCAAACGCCCCTTGGTCGACACGTTGACCTATGCCACTGCGTCCGCTCTGGTCGCCGCGCACGGGGTCGGCAGCCGCCCGCCTGCCTGTCCATCACTGGCGCATCCAAGCGCCTATGCGGTGGCTGATTGATCAACTTCACGTAGCGCAACTTAGCGGCGGCTATCACCGACATGGAGATCGCGAAAGCCTCATGAACACATGCGTAGCCAAAAACCAGGATGGTGTGGCTGAAGGCAGTTCGTTATTCGACGTATTGCCGTCCCAGCCCGGCCTTTGCCCAGCCGGCTGGATTCGCCGTGAATACGTGCTTGACGCCGCCCTTGCCGCGGCATTGTACGAAACAGCACAACGACACGCTGTGAACGAAGCGACGATCTTGTGTGCGGCATTGGCGCTGGTCGAATCGCGGTTCACTGGTGCACAGACTGTTCTCGCCAGCCGCGTGGATGCCAATGGGTCGCTACAACTTCCAATCGAAGTGCCGCGTGCGCGTGCGCGAAACGCGTGGCTTCAGATGTTCTGTTCGTTGCTAGACACTGCATCGCCGATTGATAGCCACACCGCATGGATGGTTAGCGATGACCTTCATTCGGTCGATGCCGAGCCTTCATGCGATGACGTGGTCGGCACCATCAACAGTCGCTGGAATGTGTATACATCCCCTGCCCGGCTCGAAGTAGCGTTCCGTGCGCCTCTCAATGCTACAGCGATTGACCTGCTTGCCGCGGGAGTCGTGCGCGCGCTCACCGGATTGTGCGCTTCCGCCGATGGCAATTTATCGTTGTTCGATGTCGTCGATCCCGACGAACGCCGCCGCATGTTGTTCGAATGGAATGCCACGGATATCTCGCGTCGCGCTACCGATACCGTCCACGATCTGTTCGCAGAGCAAGCTAGTCGGTATCCCAACTTACCGGCAATCGAGTCGCTTCATCTCACACTTTCGTATGCCGAACTCGATGCCCGCGCCAATCGAGTCGCAGCCGCTTTGATCGCAGCCGGCGTTGAAATCGGAGCGCCGGTCGCGTTGTTGCTCGATCGTTCCGTCGAAGCGTTGATCGCCATCCTGGGCATTCTCAAAGCCGGTGCGGCCTATCTCCCACTCGATCGGAGCTACCCGGCAGAACGGCTCGCCTTCGTTATCAACGACGCACATGCGGCTTTGATCATTGCAGGTGCGGACGTACCCGAGTTACCAGGCGTACAGCTACCCGTCGTGCAACTGGAACAGCTGCAACGCGAGACTTCGGCGTATGAACCACGTTCTGTCGATAGCAGCGCGCTCGCCTATGTGATGTATACGTCTGGCTCGACCGGTACGCCCAAAGGTGCCGAAATTACGCATCAATCGATTATTCGATTGGTTCGCGATGTGACCTATGTCGATCTCGGCGATCATCCGCGCGTATTGCATGCCGCGCCACTCGGTTTCGATGCGTCGACGCTGGAGATATGGGGAGCACTGCTCAATGGTGGCACCTGCATTGTGCACGACGAACGCATTCCCACCGGTTGCGGCCTGGAAGACACCATAGAACGCCACGGCGCGCGTATTGCGTGGCTGACAGCGGCACTGTTCAACACCATCGTCGATGAGAATGCAGGCAAGTTGCGCGGCCTCAGGCAACTGCTGATCGGCGGCGAAGCGTTGTCGGTCGCGCATGTGCGCAAGGCTTATGCCGCATTGCCCGACGTCACCATCATCAACGGCTACGGCCCGACGGAATGCACCACGTTCGCCACAACGTATCGCATACCTCGCGATATCGACGCCGATTGGCGCTCTATCCCGATCGGCGGCCCTATCGCCAATACCACGCTCTATGTATTGAACAGCAGCGGCGAACCGGTGCCGATGGGCGCTATCGGCGAGTTGTATATCGGCGGCGCGGGCCTGGCGCGTGGTTATCTTGCGCGGGCTGAATTGACCGCCGAGAAGTTCGTCACCCGTTCATTGGGTGCGGGCGATGAGCGTCTGTATCGCACCGGCGATCTTGTGCGCTGGTTGCCGCAGGGCGTGATCGAGTTCGTTGGCCGGGCCGATGGACAGATCAAGATTCGCGGCTACCGGATCGAAATGGGCGAAATCGAGGCGGCTCTCCAGCGTCAGCCCGGCATACGCGCGTGCGCTGTGCTGGCGCGCGAAGATCGACCCGGGCATAAGCGTTTGGTGGTGTATTACGTTGCTGATGACGCATCGGTGACCGCGCGCGCATTGCGCGACCAACTGGCGCGTTCATTGCCGGATTTCATGGTGCCGGCCATTTATATCGCGATGGATGCGCTGCCGGTCACCCCTAACGGCAAGCTTGATCGCCGCGCCCTGCCCGCTCCGGACAATCGTCGGCCCGAACTCGCCAATGTCTATGTACCGGCGATTGGGAAAACCGAACAGCGGCTTTGCGAACTATTCGCCGATTTGCTCGGGCTAGACCAAGTCGGCCGCAACGATCATTTCTTCGACCTCGGCGGCAACTCGCTACTGGCTGTGCGCACCGTGGCGCGCATTCATAGTGAGCTGGCGTCGACCGTTCCCACTATAGCGGCCTTCTTCGGCTCGCCAACGCCCGCCGCTCTCGCCGCCATGATCGATCACGGCGGCGCACGTGCTGCGCTCGCCTCACGCCTTTCGCATCATCGCTCTTCAAGTGCGGCCGAACCGGTCGCCATCATTGCGATGGCCGGCCGCTTCCCGGGTGCGAAGGATGTCGAGGCCTTCTGGGACAACCTCTGCGCCGGTCGCGAGTCGATCACGTTCTTCGGCACCGATCAGCTCGACCCCAGTATCCCGGCCGAACAGCGCAACGATCCGGCTTACGTCGCTGCACGCGGTGTTGTCGACGGCGCGGAAGATTTCGACGCCGCATTTTTCGGCATGTCGCCACGCGAAGCGGAACTGATGGATCCGCAGCAGCGAATCTTCCTCGAACTATGCTGGGAATGCCTGGAGCGCGGCGGTTATGTTCCGGACGAGCAGGACGTGCCGGTGGGCGTCTTCGGAGGTATGCATAACGCGACGTATTTCCAGCGCCATATCAGTACGCGGCCGGACCTGGTCGAAAAACTCGGCGCATTCCAGGTGATGCTAAGCAATGAAAAGGATTATCTCGCTACACGCATAGCGCACAAACTCAACCTCACCGGGCCGGCGATCAGCATGAACACCGCATGCTCGACGTCGCTGGTCGCTATCTGCCAGGCCTTTGATGCCTTGCGCGCGGGTCATTGCGACATGGCGCTTGCCGGCGGTTCGTCGATTACCTGTCCGCCACGTAGCGGTTATGTCTCGCAGGAAGGCTCGATGCTGTCGCCGGACGGGCACACACGCAGTTTCGATATCGACGCGCAAGGCACCGTATTCAGCGATGGCGCAGCCGTCGTTTTATTGAAGCGACTCTCCGATGCCGTGCGCGACGGCGACCCGATCTACGCAGTCATACGTGGTGGTGCGATCAATAATGATGGCGGAGTCAAAGCGAGCTTCACCGCGCCAAGCAGTGCCGGACAAGCTGCCGTGATCACGATGGCGCTGGAGAATGCGGGGGTGGAAGCGAGCACCATTTCCTATGTGGAAACCCACGGCACGGCCACACCGCTGGGCGATCCCATCGAGATTGAAGGTTTGACTCAGGCGTTTCAACAAACCACGAGCGAGTGTGGCGTCTGCGCGATTGGCTCGGTCAAGAGCAACGTGGGACATTTAGTCATGGCGGCCGGTGCGGCTGGCCTGATCAAGACAGCGCTCGCCTTGACCGAACGGCGCCTACCGCCATCGCTGCACTTCCGTGCCAACAACCCGAAACTCGACCTCGCCAACTCGCCGTTCTTCGTCAACGATACCTTGCGCGCGTGGACGTTCGAAGGCGGTCCTCTGCGCGCAGGCGTGAGTTCGTTCGGCGTCGGTGGCACCAATGCGCATGTGATACTCGAAGAGCCGCCACTACGCGATCCCTCTGATGCCGTGAGCGGTCCGCAGCTGTTACTGCTTTCTGCACGCAGCGATGCGGCGCTCAGCAAGTCCGTTGCGCTACTGGGCGAGCATCTCGCAGCACAGCCGGACACACCGCTGGCCGATGTCGCCTGGACGCTGTGCAAGGGACGAAAAGTTTTCGCGCAACGCATTCACCTGGTTGCCGATGGTGCAGAAGATGCAGCGAAACGACTACGTGATCTGGCACAGTCGGCAACTTCGAAGATCGCACTCAATCCGGCACCCGGCATCGTCTTCATGTTTCCCGGTCAAGGCTCGCAATACGCCGGCATGGGCCGCGAGCTCTATCAAACGGAACCGGCGTTCGGCGCAGCGCTCGACGAATGCGCGCTGATCCTGCGCGATGAACTCGGCTTCGATTTACGCGAGCGACTCTTTGCAGACGACGCGGATGCACTGCGCGCAACTGGACTGACCCAGCCGGCCATCTTTGCGATGGAATATGCGCTTGCACGTCTATGGATGAGCTACGGCATCACGCCTGTCGCCATGATTGGCCACAGCGTGGGCGAATTCGTTGCGGCAGTGATCGCTGGCGTGATGAGCCTTGCCGATGGCGCACGCCTGGTTGCCCGGCGTGGCCGCCTGATGCAGGCCCTTCCAGGCGGCTCGATGCTATCGGTGCGTCTGGATGCCGCGCAATTGACGGCGCGCCTACCGGCCACGTTATCTCTCGCTGCAGAAAACGCGCCGAATGCATGTGTCGTGTCGGGCGAGACGCCGCTTATCCAGGCATTTCAGGCGGAGCTTGAGCAAGCCGATATCGCTTGCCGGTTACTTCACACATCGCACGCCTTCCATTCTTCCATGATGGATCCTGCGTTGGGGGCATTCCGGGAGGAAGTCAGCCATATAGCATTGTCAGCGCCACGGATACCGATTGCGTCGACCTTGACCGGCGACATGCTGAGCGACAAGGAAGCAACCTCGGTCGAGTATTGGACCAGTCACCTGCGCGGCACCGTACGTTTTTCCACTGCACTGCAAAGCCTGCTCACAAATTCACAACACGCATTCCTCGAAGTAGGCCCCCGTACAACACTCAGCCTGTTGACGCGACAGCATTCGCAAAGCCGCGGCAGGCTTGTGTTGGCCTCGCTGGCGGATATGCC
>FSXK01000419.1_pt1 | contig 19226 bp, 18 predicted proteins | sample 1638101 | NCBI WGS metagenome assembly FSXK01 (sample SAMEA3914788, study PRJEB12502) | metagenome | biome: forest; material: soil | place: Canada | collected 2011-07-03 | depth 0.1 m | reverse complement strand
GACGGCATTGCTCTCGACCTCCTTGCCCCATCCATACAGCTTGTCTTCGATCTGGCTGCGCGAAAAGATCGTGCCGGGATGCTCCAGCAACGCATGCATCAGCGCGAATTCACGAGCAGAGAGCACGCCAACCTTGTCGCCGAATGTGAGCGTCCGCTGGTCGAGATTCAGGTTGATCGTGTCGTCACCGAGCCGCGACACGGCATAGCCCGCCTTGCGTCGCAAGACGGCGCGAATTCGCGCCAGCAGTTCGCCCACTTCGAAAGGCTTCAGCAGATAATCATCCGCCCCAATATCCAGACCTTCAATGCGCGAGTCGAGGTCGTCGCGCGCCGTCAGGATCAGGACTGGCACGGCGTTGCCACCGGCTCGAGCCGAGCGCAGCAGCTCGATTCCCGACATCCCCGGCAAGCCAAGATCGAGCAGTACGACGGTATATTCGGCCGCTTCCATTGCGGCGCGGCCAGCGAGGCCGTCGCGCACCCAGTCGACGCTGTAGCTTGCGTCCTTTAGTGCGCGCATCAGGCTTTGCCCGATCTGAAGATCGTCTTCAACCAGAAGGACTCTCATGCGTCTCTCCTATGCGGATAGGGGTCCGCGCCCGCGGATTTCGCCATAGTACCCGTGTGCCTATTTATGTCGATCCAAGAGATCCCGCGGGCGTCCCTGCCAGCGGAAAACTGACTGCCGCGACCACACCCGAGCGGCCATCGCTGCGGTTGCGAATGACTGCGTCGCCACCGTATTTCTGGGTGATGGACTTCACGATGGACAGCCCGAGACCGGTGCCCTCGACATCCAGATTCGCCCGAAAGAAGCGGTCGAACACGCGCGGCAACAGTTCCTGAGGAATGCCCGGACCCGTATCCGTCACTTCGACCCACATCATATTGCCTTCCGTGCGCATGCCAAGATCAATCGTGCCGCCATTCGGCGTGTAGCGGACTGCGTTGCTGACCAGATTCTTGACCGCGACCGAAACATCCGCGCCGGGCGCCGCGACTTTGGCCACCACCATTTCTTCCGCGCCAATATCGATGCCGCGCGCCGCGGCGATCGGCAGCACATCCGATACCGACTCGACGACGATTCGCGAGACATCCGTGGGTTCGATCGTGCCGCCCAATAAAGGCGCATCCGCCCGCGCGAGCCGCAATAGTTGTGCGATCAACGCACTGCTTCGCCCGATGCCGCTTCGCAATTCGTTAAATCGCTCCTGGTTACCTGGGACGATGTGCGGCTGAAGATTATCCGCCTGCAACTGCAACGCGGTAAGCGGGGTCCGTAATTCATGCGCGGCATCCGCAATGAACTTCCGTTCCGCTTCGATTGACTGCGCGAGACGCTCGATCATCCGGTTGATCGAATCGATGAAGGGCAGCAACTCGGTCGGCACCCCCGCCGACGGCAGCGGCTTCAGGTGGGACGCGTCGATCCCCTGGACCTCTTCGCCGAGCTGCTTCATTTTGCGCAACGACATACGCACAATCAGCAGCACCGCGCCAAGCACCAGCGGCAGCAACACGAGGGTCGGCCACAAGGTGTTGAGTGCGGTTTCGCGTTCCAGTTCGTCGCGCACCGACGAGCGTTGTGCAATCTGGATCAGCATGCCCACATCGCGCAGCGTGTAGATTCGCCACCTCTCGCCAGCGACCATATGTGAACTGAAACCGGCAGCGGCGTCCTCTGGCAGTTGCAGCGATGGATCAGTAGAACGCAGCGGCACTTCGCTGCCTGGCTTATGGATCGTGATCACAATGTCGCGGCTGGGCTGTGAGCCGCGCGAGGGTGTCGCAGGAATCGTCTCGGCCAGTCCATTGCGCATGCGCACGGCGACCTGCTCGAGCCGCAGATCGAGCAGCGCACTCATCCCCGCGCGGCACAACTGGTACGAGCTGATGCCTTGCGCAATCGCCACGGCGCTGACCAGCAAGCCCAGCGCAATCACCAGGTTATTTCTCAGAGAAGGTTTCATTTGACTTCGCAAAGGACAAGCCAGTCCGTTCATTCCCATCGACGGACCACGTAAATGTATGCCGGGGATGTCCGGCGCTGCGCGGCACACGGTCGGGTTGCACGCTCATTTTCCCCTCATTCTCCTCGGCGAAGATAGGTCATCCGAATCAATGATTCGCCTGACCCGACCGAAAGGATGTTCATCATGTTCATGCTCTTCAACCGCCGCGCCAACGTCACTTATAGCAAACCGGCCGTTATGTCCGCTGTGCCCATGCAGCCGGCAAAAGCGGGCCCTGCGCTCGGAAGCGGCGCTGTGGCCGCTGAACAACCGGCCACCTATGAAGAGTTATTGCCGTACCTGGTGCTGGCAATGGCCATATCCGTCTGAAATGTCTGCTTCGTTGATCAAGGACCGTTGCGATTCCGGTCCACTAACACTCGGGGAGCACATCATGCTCGTAACGCTCGAATGGCTGTTCGACATCTCACTGGCCGTCACCAGCGCTGCAGCGACGGGCTCGATTTTCCTGCTGCTGCTCGAACTCGGCAAGGTGGCACGCAAGCACTTTGTCCAGCAACACGTCGGAGCCAGGTTGGCCAAATTGGCACACCTCGCAAGTCGCCGCGAGCTGCTCTACTAAACACCTCGCGCGGTCGTAAGCGCTGCGAGGTGGATGTAGCTGCGCTCCTCTCGGATCAATGCAGATGCAACGAGTTCAGCAGATCGGACAGACCAAGCCACAGGATCTGTACACCAATACAAAAGATCGCGAAGGCGAAGAGACGCATCGCCACCTGCGTGCCTGACGGCCCCAGCAGCCGCTCCATGTACCCGGCGAAGCGCACGCACAGGTAAATGCTGACGCAAAGCAATCCCAAAGCAACGCCCACACCGATGAAATGGACTGGCTGCAAGCCCTTTTCTGGCGAGCCGGTACCTAGCGCAATGGCGACGGAAATCGATCCCGGCCCTACGGTCACGGGCAGGGTGAACGGATAGAAGGCCTTGATCCGCAGTGTCGGGTCGCCGCCCGTCCCCGCTTCCGGTTGTGCCTCACTACTATCGTCCCCCGACGACTGCAGCAGATTCCAGCCGGCCATCGCGATGATAAATCCCCCGGCGACGCGCAGGACCGCGATGGAAATGCCGAGAAACGACAGCAGATACGCCCCCACCGACAATGAAGCCAACAGGATCACAAAACTATTAATCGCGATGCGTCGCGCCAACTCCGCACGCTCGGCGAGCGTCGCGTGCGGAACCATACTCAGAATGATGAAAGCGGCCGCCGGTGGATTGATGATCGGGAAAAGCGACGCGAAGATCAGCAAAACGGTTTTCGTCAGTTCGTGAAGCATGGTTGGCGTCCGGTAGACAGGTCACGTGCTCGCGGTGTGGTCGGATTTTACCCAACAGCCACGGATGAACACTGCTGCCTGCGCCAGAGCTGCACGCGCTTCGGGAATGAACGGCGCGAAACAATGCCACGCGTGCGGCATCGCATGCCATTCTGCGAATTCCACGCGAGTGCCTGCCCGTTGCAGTTTGGCGGCAAGCGCATGCGCGTCTTCGTTCAAGCCTTCGGAGTCGCTGGTCTGAATGTGAATGGGCGGCAATCCATGCAATTTTGCCCGCGCGGGCGACGCCAGTGTCTCGAACGGCCTTACGTTGCGTAGATACATTTGCGCGGCCACCTCCATAGCGGTGCGATTCATCGACAACACATTGTGCTTCGCACGCCAGACGGTTGTCAGATCCGCCCACGGCGATAGCAGCACGGCGCCGGCAGGCAGCGGCTCGCCGGCGTCGCGCAACGCCACTAGCGCCGCCAACGCAAGCCCTCCGCCGGCGGAATCTCCGGCAAACACAATCGAGCTTGGCGCAATCCGCCGTGCAAGCAATGTCCGATAAGCATGCAGGGTGTCCTGCAGTGCAGCAGGGAACGGATGCTCGGGCGCAAGACTGTAGTCCAGTGCGAACACCGCCGAACCAGACGCACGCGCCAACTCGACGGTTACCGCTCGATGCGTCGCGGGCGAGCCCAAATAGTACGCGCCACCGTGCAGAAACAGCACGACACGCTCCGTGTGTGCTGAGGCGGCGGCCTCCGGTCTGATCCACTCACCCTTCAATTTAACGTCGACGTTCCGGCGCACCTGCGAATGAAGCAGGCGCATCGCGCACCGGGCCGGCCATGTATATCGATGCGTGCGCGACCGGATGGTATAGATATCAGGCGCTGAACGGCGGCTAGAACCGAACTGCAGCGCCATCACCAGCGGGATCGTGCGGCGCAGCCACGCTGCTTGCCAGCTCTCGGAACGGCGAGGCATCGCCGCGCTTTCGGTGCGTAGCGGGGAAGTAGTCGGTTGGTAATCCGGAATATTCATGGTCAGTCAATCGAAAAAAAAGAGCCGGCGCGAGAAACGCGAGCGTGCGCCGTTGTTTAGATGACGCCGCGCTCGCTCAGGTAAAGCACGCGCTCAACCTGTTGCAACCTCGGCGGCCTCGTACCTCAACGACGCCAGTAACCATATCCGCCGTGCCAGCCTCCGTAGTAACCCCCATACCAGGCCGGATGTCCGTAATAGCCAACGACCACGGGCGCCGTGTAGACCGGCGGCGGTGGCGGTGCGTAATACACAGGCGGCGGCGCATAAACCGGTGCCACAGGGACTAGCGGCACAACCGGATACGCCGGGCCGGGGACACCTACGCCGATGCCGACAAACACATGCGCCTGCGCACAACTCACGAGGCCGACTCCGAGGGCCGCAGCAACGGCCAGTTGTCGAATGAGTTTCATCTTTGCTCTCCTTGTCTCTGATGACAGTCTGTTGACCGCATCGAATGACTGCATTGTGGTGAGACAAAGTGAGCCACGAATTAGGAACACGCCCGCGGCGGCCCCACGCCAATACGGCCTTTTTGAACCTGTGGCTGCTCATTTTCGGCTCATTCTTCGCGCCTACGATCTGGTCCATCGACGAACGGTGCTGTCATTCCTGACCCATCCAGACCGTACGCCGCAACCCTGGCGACGAAGTGGAGCGATCTCCGAAGCGTCGCACTCACGACTGGAGCACATCATGTTTGCCAACTTTGCGAAGCGTCTAGGCGCGCTGTTCGTCAACACCGAGGAACAGCAACGCGACACCTATCTGGCCTCGTCCACCGATTTCGTTGATCTCGAACATCGCATGTACGTCGTTGAAACGGCCCATTACCCGTTCACTTTGTATTCGGCCAGCGCACCGCACGAATGGAAGGTCTGATCGGGCTCCCCGCCGCGCCCCCCCTATTTCGGGGGCGCCCACGTGCCCAATAGCCACCCATCTTCCATACATTTTTTCAATGGAAAGATGTCTTGACCGAAGCATGTCGTGGAATCAGAATCTTACCACTGGAAAGATTTAACGGCTAGCCCTTCGAAATTCATAGCGTCTCAGGGTTGCCACGGAAATCGTCCAGACCCGCTCCCAACGTTTGCCGCTGAAATGCGCAGCCCCGGATCGCGTCGATGCAATCGAGACGCGCCCTCCTGCCGCCATTGCTCTCCACTTAACTGCTTAACCATTGATTCATTTTTATGTCCTCAGAAACCCATGCCATAGGCTCAACCCAATCTTTGCGCCGCCGTAGTTCATTTCGCTTCGCCTCACTGGTCGCCGCCGTCCTCGCCGCCGTCACGCTTGCTGGGTGCGGCGGGAGCGGAGGCGGCGGCGGTTCACCGAACCCACCGCCGCCTGTGAACCCGACCTCCAGCATCAGCATTTTTGCCGGCAACCCCAATGCGACAGGCGCGGTCGACGGCCCCGCCGCTTCCGCGCAATTCAACACGCCCACGGGTGTTGCAGTCGACTCTGCCGGCAACGTCTATGTGGCCGACAACAACAACTTCACGATCCGCAAAATCAGCGGCGGCACGGTCTCGACTTTCGCGGGCTCTGCCGGCACGGAGGGTTCGGCGGACGGCACCGGCAGTACGGCGTCGTTTGAAGGGCCCGCGCATATCGCGATCTCGCCTGCCGGCAACCTGTACGTGACCGATGTGGGCCAGGCGGTGACCGTGCGTGAGATCACGCCGGCCGGGCAGGTCACGACCCTCGTCGATCCCCGCACCGGCCAGGCCTTGCAGACCGACGATAGCGCCGAAATCGCCGCCGACCATGCCGGCAACATCTACGTCTTTACCGTCGCGCAGGCCACAGGTGCTCACGTGCTCACGCAGATCACTCCCGCAGGCGCGGTCAACGTGATTTCGCTGACCACGGCGGCGGGCACGCCGCTCGGACTCGTGCTGCCGTCCGGACTGGCCGTGGACTCGGCCAACAACGTCTATATTGCCGATGAGGATCCCGAGGGCAATGCGGGCGTGCTGTACAAGGTGACGCTGAACGGCACCACCGGGACGGCCACGACACTGGCGGGCTCACTGTCGATTTCGGGCGCATCGGACGGGCCCGGCAATTCCGCGACGTTCAACGGCTTGTCGTCCCTGGTAGTGGACCCGTCGGGCAACATTTACGCCAATGACTTCAATAACTGGGAGATTCGCGAGATATCCCCAGCGGGCGTGGTCAGCACCTTCGCTGGCTCGCTCACGCAAACCGGCCTGAGTCTTGGACCGCTGCCAGGCAGCCTGCCGTCCATCGATCAACTCGCGTGGTACGGGCAGTCGCTCTACACGGCCGATTTCGACGACAACGTCATCCTGCAACTCAGCCCGGCGCCGTAACGCAGCGCGAAACCTGCCAGGGAAATCCACCCATGTGGCCCGACGTGGCGATCACTGCCCGACATGTGCCGGGCGTGCTCGCCACGTTTTCAAATCCTCTGTCAGTCCCACCTTTTGCGGAGCACCGACATGCTATCCACTGTTTCGACCCAAAGACTGTTACGAGAAATGTTCAGCGAAATGGTCGTCAAGGAAGACGCCTCGCTAATTTCTCACTACTACCACCCAGGCTTCCTGCTCGAAACCAATGGGCAACGTCAGGATTACCAAACGTTTTCCCAGGGACACGAAAAGGTATACGCCACCCCGATTACCTATGAGATTCGCTACGACGAAGCATCGTGGGTGGAAAGCGCGGAGAGTGTTGCCGTGCGGGTGTGGATCAAGACGCAGCGACCGAATGAGGACGCGACGGAATTCGAGGTCGTGCTGATCGCTGCGTATGTCGATGGCAGGATCCATCGCGTATGGGAATTGACCTCGCCGGACTGGACGACGGTCAAGGCGTTCAAGGATTATTCCTGATGAGACGGGGCGCACTCATCTTCACGACGGAAAGATTTTGACTTTTCCCGTCCGGTCGGTCACCATATCTTTTCACTGTAAAAATCCGGACCCGATCTACCGTATGAATGACGCGCCTTCACGCCGCAAAGCTCTCACGCCGTCGAAACACCCTGCCGAAGTCGCCAAATCCCCTCGCGACAAGCCCTATCACCATGGTTCGCTGCCCCACGCGCTTCTCGATGCGGCGGAGCTTGTCCTGCGCAGAGATGGCATCCGCGGTCTGACTTTACGCGCCATTGCACGGGAAGCGGGTGTGTCGCACACGGCGCCCCAGCATCACTTCGGCGACACCGCGGGCGTACTGAGCGAGCTAGCCGCAAGCGGTCACCGGCGGCTGGCCTCTGTTATGGCGGACAACGCCGCCGGCACCGAGCCCGGCCAGCCGCGACGCAAAGCGATTGCCCGCGGTTACGTGAGCTTCGCGAGGGCCAATCCCGCTCTGCTGCACCTGATGTCACGCGGCGAAATGCTCGACGCGACCCGGCCGTCGCTGGTCGAAGCGCGGCGCGCATCGGCACGTGCGCTGGCCGGTGTGTTCGATGAAGAAGCGGCCGCAAATGCAGAGGACGGTTCCGGCGCATTCAGCAGGATCGACGCGGCGCAGGCCATCGCCATGACTGCCGCGTGGGCCTACGTTCACGGGCTCGCGTTGCTGCTGATCGATGGGCGTCTGAACGCGCTGGCCAATTCAGCCGAGGGCATAGAGAACGCGGAAGCGCTGGTGGACGCGGCCATCGAACACGTTCAGGTCATTTCCGCCGCCCCGGGCAAGAGCAAAGCGCGAAGCGGTTGATCCTGGCGCTCGTCCACGCAGCAGGAGGTCGGCATCAAGCAAGAGCCAGCGTTCGCAAGTTCATCTAACTACCGCACGACAGGCAATAGTTACCTTCGCAACGAGCGGCCATCCCTTGCCCCGCAAATTCGACCTATGCAGTGGAGGCGCTTTCCCCACTCATAGGGTCTACCTTTAGTACCGCCTCAAGCAGTTTCGAAGTCCCGTTGTGATTGCAGTCAGCCACATGCTAAAGTCCAATGCGCACATCGGCGGCCTGACGTAGCGCGGGTAAAACACTATGGCCGGCGCTTTGCGCCATCTGCTGACCACTGACTGGGGACACTGTATGCAAACGCTTGGCGGAACGCGTCTCGCCCGACTCTTCAACGAACGACAAAGCGAGTTACTCGGCGAATGGGTGGCCCAGCAGTACGCGATTACATCGCGGCGCGGCGGCGTACCCGAAGCGCAGTTGCGTAATCAGTTCGTGCAGTTCGTCGACCTCGTCTGTGCTGCCCTCGGCTCATCCGAGCAGGTCGACTTCAATACGCCCACGTGGGACGAAGTGCGCAACTTCCTTGCAGAAGTCTCGGAGCAACGAGCGCGGCAAGGTTTTACGCCCGTAGAAACCGCCATGTTCGTGTTCTCGCTCAAGGAACCGCTCTTCGCGCGCTTGCGCGGCGCACTGGCCGCCGATCCCGCCACCCTCGCCGAACTGACCTGGACCATCAGCACGCTATTCGATGCGATGGGCCTTTACACCACGGAAGTCTTCCAGACGAGCCGCGAGCAGGTCATCGTCCGTCAGCAACAGGAACTGCTCGAATTGTCCACGCCGGTGGTTCAGCTGTGGGAAGGTATTCTGGCGTTGCCACTGATTGGCACGCTGGATTCCGCGCGCACCCAGGTGGTGATGGAGAGCCTGCTGCAAAAGATCGTCGAGACCGGCGCCGCCATCGCGATCATCGACATCACAGGCGTGCCCACGGTTGATACCCTCGTTGCCCAGCATCTGCTCAAGACAGTCGCGGCCGCACGACTCATGGGCGCGGATTGCGTCATCAGCGGGATTCGCCCGCAGATTGCGCAGACCATCGTGCATCTCGGCGTGAATCTGCAGAATGTCGTCACCAAAGCCACGCTCGCCGACGCATTCATTGTCGCGTTGAAGCGCACCGGTAAATCGGTGTCGGGCGGAGCCCCGGTAGCCGAAGCACCGGGCGCGCCGGGTCCGTTGCGCGGCAACCAGTTCGTCGGCTACTGACGCCGGCTCACGCGGACTCCACCGGACCACGACCATGGAACGCATTCCAATTCTGCGGATGGGCAAGCTACTGCTTGTCACCATCCAGGTTGACATGCACGACCGCCTGGCCATGACGCTGCAGGACGATTTGACGAGCCGCATTGTCAAGGACGGCGCCAAAGGCGTGCTGATCGACATTTCGTCGCTCGACGTGGTGGACTCGTTCATTGGCCGGATGATCGGCGACACCGCCGCGATGGCACGCGTACTCGACGCGGAAACGGTGGTGGTCGGCATGCAGCCGTCCGTCGCCATTACGCTGGTCGAACTCGGACTTGCGCTGCCAGGCGTGCGCACCGCGTTGAACGTGGAAAAGGGTATGGCGTTGCTGACCGGCACGGCATCGCTTTGAGCACCATTCCTGGCAAGACAAACGGGGCCGCCGCCTTGTCCTCCTCGACGAACAGCGATAAGACGCCAGGTCCAACGGGGCCTGAAGGTCAGCCGCCTGACGAGATCATGCCCATTCGCTCGGACGAGCAGATCGTGCGGCTGCGGCGCTTCGTGCGCGAAAAGGCAGTGGCCCAGGGCCTTTCACTGATCGATCAGACGAAATTCGTGACCGCGGCCAGCGAACTCGCCCGCAATACCCTCATCTATGGCGGAGGGGGTGACGTACACTTATATACGCTGCGGCGTAACGGCCGTGTCGGTCTGAGGCTCGAGTTCATCGACAACGGACCTGGCATCGCGGATATTCCCAGGGCGCTGGCGGACGGCTATACCAGCGGCAACGGCCTCGGCTTGGGTCTCGGCGGTGCCAAGCGGCTGTGCGACGAGTTTGAAATCCGTTCGGTGGTGGGCGAAGGTACTCATGTTTCGGTGACCAAATGGAAGCCATTCTGAACGGGCTGAGCGTAACGCAGCGTCGCTTCGAAGTCGGCGATCCTAGCGCAGTATCGTTCGCGCGGCGCGGCATCAGTGACGCGGCCCATGGACTCGGTTTCAGCGACGCGCTGCTCGGCAAGCTGGCGATCATCGTGACCGAATGTGCGACCAATCAACTCAAACACGCACAGCGCGGCGAGTTGCTGGTGCGGCCTATTGTGAGTGCCGTCACGGCGGCATCGGGGCTGCCGGTCAGCAGCGGCGTTGAGTTGCTCGCAATAGACAGTGGCCCGGGCATCCGCGATCTGCATGCCTGCTTCGTGGACGGCTACACGACAGCCGGCAGTCCCGGCAACGGCATGGGGGCGATTCAACGGCTCAGCGATGAGCTAGACATATGGAGCGCGCCAGGTCTTGGCACGATGCTGCGCATCGTGGTCTGGGCCGATGCGGGCGCAGCAGCGCCGGACAGTCAGGCGCCCATCTCCTACGGAGCGATCAATCTGCCGCTTCAGGGCGAGACGCTGTGTGGCGACGCGTGGACTTGCGGGTACGCGGACGGCGAATTCGTGGTGCTAGTCGCCGATGGTCTCGGGCACGGCCCGCTTGCCAATACCGCAGCGCTTGCCGCTACGGAAGCGTTCGCGCAGCTCGGCACGTCGAATGTAGTGGAAATCGTCGAGGCGTCGCATGTGGCGTTGCGGGCCACGCGCGGCGCGGCGCTCGGCGTCGCGAGTATCCCGGCGCTCGACGCTGCGGATGGCGCTCCCGGCATTGCGCGCTTTTGCGGCGTCGGCAATATTGCGGCGAGCGTCTGGACACCCTCCGGTCATCGCCATCTGGTGTCCCACGCAGGCATCGTCGGGCATCAGATGCGCAAGGCTCAGGAGTCTCAGGTTGACTGGCCGCGCGACGGCCTGTTGATTCTCCACTCCGACGGCCTCGCCACCCGCTGGGATCTGAGCAAATATCCGGGCCTGGCGCACCGGCATCCCACCCTGGTTGCCGCCGCGCTCTATCGCGACTTCGTGCGGGGTCGCGACGACGTCACCGTGTTTGTCGCGCGTGTAGCGCGCATGGGGGACCTATGACGGCCGAACCCCTGCAAGTTCTGCCGCTTGACGGTGAACTCTCGGTGGTCGCCGCGCGCAGGCGTGCCCGCGAACTGAGCGAAGCATTCGCTTTCTCACAGCACGATCAGATTCGCATCGCCACATCGGTGCTCGAAGTCGCACGCGTGGTGTTTCTTGCAACGTCCGGGGGCCGCGTCGAGTTTCTGCTGGATAAAGCGACGCAACCGCAAAGCCTGCTGATCCGATTCGTAGCTCCAGCAATTCCAATCGCCCGCCTGAAAGAACAGCCAACCCGCGCCGCAGACACTTACGCTGGCGAGACGCCAGGTCCACTTGGCGTACTCGCGGCCCAACGTCTTATGGATGCCTGTTCAATTGAAGACGTTGCAGCCGACGCCGTCATTACGCTGGCGAAATACCTTCCGGCGCACGCGCCGCTCGCTACGGACAAAGTGGTTGCAGCGCTGGCTCGTGGTGCCTCCATATCGAATGCGGGGAATTCGTTCGATGAGATGCAACGGCAAAGCCATGAACTGGCTGTCGCGCTCGAGGAGTTGCAGGAACGCCAGGAGGAACTCGTCCGGCTCACGCGCGAACTCGAAGACACTAATCGTGGTGTCGTCGCGCTCTACGCGGAACTGGACGAACGCGCCGAACATCTGCGCCGCGCCGACAATGCCAAGTCGCGCTTCCTGTCGAACATGAGCCATGAATTTCGTTCGCCGCTGTACTCGATCCGCGCACTGTCGAACCTGCTGATGGATCGTACGGACGGCGAACTGACCGACGAGCAGGCCAAACAGGTCCGCTTCATTCGCAAGGCGGCTGATGAGCTATCAGAGACGGTCGACGACCTGCTGGATCTTGCCAAGATCGAAGCGGGCAAGGTCGAGCTACGGCCCAGCGAGTTCGTAATCACCGATCTTTTCTCGGGGCTGCGCGGCATGCTACGGCCACTGCTGCCGGCCGCTGACGTCGAACTGGTGTTCGATCCGTGCGACGACATTCCGCCGGTCTATACCGACGAAGGCAAGGTCTCGCAGATTCTCCGCAACCTGGTGTCCAATGCGTTAAAGTTCACCGAGAAAGGCGAAGTGCGGGTGCGCGCGCTATACGACGCCGGCCAGCAGATGCTGACGTTCTCGGTTTCGGATACGGGAATCGGCATTGCGCCCGAGCACCAGCAAAGCGTCTTCGAAGAATTCGAACAGGTGCAAAACCGGTTGCAGACCGCTGTCAAAGGAACCGGGTTGGGATTGCCGCTATGCAGCAAGCTTTGCAAGCTATTAGGTGGAGCGGTTAGCCTCGAGAGCGAGCTGGGCAAAGGCTCGACGTTCACGGCAACCATTCAGGCGTATCTGCCGGAGACAGCGGATGCCCCAACGCCGCAGCCTCGAGCCCTCGATGCCGAGCGTGACATGGTGCTACTTGTGTCGACGAGCCTCGATGACCGGGTGCGTTACGAGGCGTCGCTGCACAACACGCGTTACCGGTCGGCCGCTGCTGCAACCGTGCGCGAAGCAAAGTCAGTGCTGGCAATATCAGCCGCGTCCGCCGTTGTACTTGATATGCAATCAGGGCGCGAAGAATGCTGGGCCTGGCTGGCTGAGCTTCGTCATGGTGAAGACGCCTGGCATGTCGGCGAAAGCGGCCCACTAGACGGTGCCGATTCGCACCAGCGACGCGTACCTGTGATTGTTTTGAGCGATATCGACCAAGGCGATCGAGCCCAGTCTCTGGGCGCCGATGCCTTTTTTATCAAACCGCTGTCGGGTACCGAATTGCTCACTTCGCTGGATGCGATGCTGAGCGCCCCCTGAACGGCCCACGGACACGAATCTTCCATGAGCGACGCGACCGCCAATCTCATACTCAACGTTGACGACAACGACGGCGCGCGGTACGCGAAGAGTCGTATTTTGTCGCGCGCTGGCTTTGTCGTGATCGAAGCCGCCAACGGTACCGAAGCGCTTGAACGCGCGCGCGACTCGTTGCCCGACTTGATTCTGCTCGACGTCAAGCTGCCCGACATCAACGGATTCGAAGTGTGCCGGCAGATCAAGGCGACGCCGGAGACGGCAGGCATTCTGGTGCTGCAAACCTCCGCGGCTGCGGTGCAGAGCATCGACAGGATCAGAGGGCTCGACGGCGGCGCGGATAGTTACCTGATTGAACCGATCGAACCCGCCGAGCTGATTGCCCATGTCCGCGCGCTGCTGCGCGTGCGCCGCGCAGAAGGCGCACTGCGCGAAAGCGAAGAGCGCTTTCGGCAGATGGCGGAAAACATCGACGATGTGTTCTGGATGCTCGACCCATCGACAGACCAATTGCTGTACGTGAGCCCGGCCTACCGTCGTTTGTGGGGCGATGCGGCGCCTGCGCCGGTCCCAGGTTCAGGCCACTGGGCGGGTCACATTCACGCCGAAGACGAGGCCGCAGTCGAGACGGCGTATCGGGCGCTCGCCGGCGGCACGCCATACGAGATCGAGTACCGGATCGTTCGTCCCGACGGCGACACTCGCTGGGTCGCCGAGCGGGCCTTTACGGTCCGCGATACGCGTGATCGGATCTACCGGCTGGCAGGGATCGTCAATGACATCTCCGAGCGCAAGGCCAACGAGATGATGCTGCGCGATGCGGATCGCCGCAAGGACGAGTTTCTCGCCATGCTTGCGCATGAACTGCGCAATCCGCTGGCACCGATCCGCAATGCGATTGAGTTGCTCGATCCAAGCCGTGCGCCTGCACCTCAGGACTTCGAAACAATGCGCGCGGTGATCGGACGCCAGGTGAGGCATCTGAGTCGCCTCGTCGACGATCTGCTCGACGTGGCGCGTATTACGCAAGGGAAAATCACGCTGCGGCAAGAGAACGTGAGCCTCGCCGCAGCCATCGAAGCAGCAATCGAAACGGTCGCACCGGCGCTAGACAAAAAAGCCCATACGCTCAAGACCGAGATGCCGGACGACTCGCTCTACGTCATCGGCGATGGCGTACGGATTGCGCAAGTGCTCGGCAATATCCTTTCGAATGCAGTGAAATATACGCCGCAGGGCGGCGAAATTTTGATCGACGTGCGCGAGTCAGATGAGGTCGTCCAGATTGCCGTTCGCGACAACGGTGTTGGCATGAGTGCCGAGACGATTCCGGTTATCTTCGAGCTGTTCGTCCAATCACAGAATTCGCTTGAACGCTCCGAAGGCGGCCTTGGTATTGGCCTGCCGCTCGCGCGGACGCTGGTTGAACTGCATGGCGGGCAACTCGAGGCATTCTCGGGCGGCCCGGGGCACGGCAGCGAGTTCATTGTGAGCTTGCCGCTCGCGCGCGCGGTACAGATTGCCGAGCCGGCTCCGGCCGCGGCTGCTGCCGCTGCGGTTGTGGCCCCGCGCGACCCAGGACCGGCGTTGCGCCTTCTGCTGGTGGACGATAGCGTCGACGCGGCGACGTTACTGGCGATGGTTCTCGAAGCGGACGGCTATGATGTGCGCGTCGCGCACGAAGGCAAGCAGGCGCTTGAAGTCGCGGCGCAATTCGAGCCTGAAATTGTCCTGCTCGATCTCGGCCTGCCCGGCATGGACGGCTTTCAACTGGCCCGCGAGATGCGCAAGCTGGCCCATACAGCCAACGCGCTGTTAGTCGCCGTCACGGGCTACGGCCAGGCTGCTGACCGTCTACGATCTCAGGAAGCAGGTTTTGACCATCACCTGGTCAAGCCGGTATCGGCGGACGAGATACAGCGTGTGATCGCGAGCCGCTTCCCGAATACGCCGTCGTGAAGTGGGACACGGCGATCATGTGACCCGCCCACCGCCGTCACGGCTTAAAGATCTTCCAGGTGAGTCACAAACGGCCGGATCTTCGCGTCGTCCGGATTCACGTACACGACGTCTGTCGGCACACGGCGCGGCGCGTCGACGGTAAAGAAGACTGCGGGTGATTCCAGTACTTCCGTTATCGCGTGCACCGTGTTCCGCTCAAAGGTAACGAGCTGCCCCGCCGTCAGGACGCGAGGCGCCTCGTTCTCGATCGCAAAGCTCACCTTTCCGGTCAGAAGGTAGAGATGCTCTTCGCACGTTTCGTGGTAGTGACGAGGAATCGGGTAATAGACACGAAACAGTCTTGAGCTGGCGGAGGGTTCGTCGGTCAGGTACGTGTCGACGATCGTGCTGTCCGCCGTGTCAGGAAATCGATTGATGATTTCGTTAATATCAAAGAAATTGAACAATTCGTTCTCCACATCATTTAACGACAGCTCATGGAATTCGCTGGGCTGTGCGATCCTTCAGCGCCGCCATCGGGTTGCCATTTGGACGATCGTGTCATGGACTCGTCGTTTTCAACGGGAATAAAACGATCGTGCCACTAGACGATTGACGGCAGAACGCTCCCGTTCCGCAAAACACATTTGCACAATGAGAGCTGGCCGATCTAGCGCTAAATCGCTGCAATGGCCACATGCAGCGCACCCTGTGACCAGGCGATGCATCAATTGCGTCCGAATGACGCACTTTCTATCGGCTTTCGCCGCTCCACGCCCGCCATCCACGGACGGTTCGCGCTCGCAGCCCAGCGAATCCCTTCCAAACTAAATAAAGCTTAATTCGAGCGAATTGTCCTGTCGACGCGTGTCCCCGATCATGGGGCCATGTTCACACGCCTCGTCGGTCCACGCAGGGCCACAGGTGCCGAAGCAATGCCTCACCCGACATAGACACTTTTACATGAACGCCATTGTTCTGGTTGCCCTGCGGCGCCCTCTCACCTTTGTGGTGATGAGCATCCTCATCATCCTGTTCGGCACCATGGCCGTCTTGAAGACGCCGACGGACATCTTTCCCGGCATCCGTATTCCGGTGGTCGCGGTCGTGTGGAACTACAACGGACTGTCCCCGCAGGATATGTCCGGCCGTGTGGTCTATTACTACGAGCGCGCCCTGACCGCGACAGTGGCCAACGTCGAGCACATCGAGAGCGAGTCTCTGTACGGTGCTGGCGTGGTGAAGGTCTTCTTTCAGCCTGGCACTGACATCGCCGCTGCCCAGGCTCAGGTCACCGCAGTCTCGCAGACCGTGCTGAAGCAAATGCCGGCCGGCATCACGCCGCCGCAAATTCTGGTCTACAACGCGTCCTCGGTCCCAGTGCTGGACCTGCAGGTCTCCGCGTCGAACATGACGTCCGCGCAGGTGTACGACATGGCATCCAACCTGATCCGCCCGCAACTGGTGTCGGTTCCGGGCGTCTCGATTCCGAATCCATACGGCGGCACGTCCCTCAACGTCGAAATCGATCTGGACCAGGCGAAGCTACTTGCGCACGGTCTCTCGGCCTCCGACGTGGCGGCGGCGCTCAGCGCGCAAAACGTGGTGCTGCCGGCTGGCGACCAGAAGATCGGCGGCCTTGACTACATGGTCCAGACAAATTCGACGCCTCTCCAGGTGGACACGTTCAACAACATGCCGATCAAGACGGTGAACGGTGCGACGGTCTATCTGCACGACGTCGCCTACGTGCACCGCGGCGCGCCGCCGCAGACCAACGCGGTTCTGGTGAAAGGCAGACAGTCGGTGCTGATCCAGATTTACAAGAGCGGTAACGCATCGACACTCTCCGTGGTGGCAGGCATCAAGAAGGCATTGCCCGGCGTGATCCGGACCTTGCCGGCGGGCGTGAAGATCACACCGCTTAACGATGCCTCGGGTTTTGTGCGCGACTCGGTGCTCGAGGTGGTTCAGGAAATGATCACCGCAGCGCTGTTGACCGGGGCGATCGTGCTGCTCTTTCTCGGCAGCTGGCGTTCGACGCTGATCGTGGCGACGTCTATTCCGCTTGCCATCCTGACCTCGATCCTGGTACTGCACTACACCGGCCAGACGATCAATGTCATGACACTGGGCGGCCTGGCGCTCGCGGTCGGTATTCTGGTCGACGACGCGACCGTGATGATCGAGAACATCGACTCTCACCTCGAGACAGGTGTCGAGCTGGAGGAGGGCATTATTACGGCGGCAAACCAGATCGTTGTGCCAACGCTGGTCGCAACGCTGTGCATCTGTATCGTCTGGCTGCCGTTGTTCCAGCTGGACGGTATCTCAGGGTATCTGTTCCGGCCGCTCGCCGAAGCCATCATCTACGCGATGCTTGCTTCGTTTGTCCTCTCGCGCACGCTGGTGCCGACCATGGCCGCCTGGCTGCTGCGCGGCCAGGTGAAATCGCATGGGCATGGGCACGGTCATGGGCATGAACTTGACGCCAATGCGGGCTTCTTCACCCGTTTTCAGCGAGGCTTCGAGCGCAAATTCACGCAGTTTCGCGAGGGATACCGTGGGGTGCTAACCGCCGCCGTGCTCAATCGCAAGCGCTTTATCATGGGCTTTCTCGGCTTCGCGATCGCGTCGATGGGGCTGCTGGCTTTCCTCGGTCGCGACTTCTTCCCGAGCATCAAGTCCGGCGAAATCGATATGCACATACGGGCGCCGATCGGCATGCGACTCGAAGATGCATCGAAGATCTCCGTGCTCGTGAATGGCGAAATCAGGAAGCTTCTGCCGGGCCAGGTCAACAATGTGGTCGACAACTGCGGCTTGCCCTCGAGCAGCATTAACCTGGCGTATACCTCGGACGGCACGATCGGCCCGCAGGATTGCGACATCAGCATCACCCTGAAGAATGAGCAATCGCCGGTGGACGATTACCGGCTCAAGCTGCGCCGCGAACTGCCGAAGCTCTTTCCCGGCACCGTGTTCAGCTTCCTGCCCGGTGACATTACCGCCAAGATCCTGAACTTCGGCCTGCCCGCACCGATCGACGTACAGGTCTCGGGGCGCGCACAAGCGGCGAACATGGCTTACGCGCAGCAGCTCGCGGCACGTATCCGCCAGATTCCCGGTGCTGCCGACGTCAACATTGAACAGGCGTTCAACGAACCGACGATCAAGGTTGCCGCGGATCGTTCGCTGGCTTCCGGTATGAATCTGTCCGAAGCCAACATCGCGAATAACGCGCTTGCGACGCTATCCGGCAGCGGCCAGACGGCGCCGACGTACTGGCTCGACACGACCACGGGCGTCTCGCACCTCGTCAACATGCAGACGCCGCAAGACCAGCTCACGTCGATGAACGACCTCGAGACGATTCCGATCGACACGGGCAACGGCGATCCAGGCGGCCAGCACTCGCAGTTGCTTGGCGCACTCGGCACCGTGACGCAAACGGGCACGCCGCTCCTCGTCTCCCACTACAACATCATGCCGTCGATCGATATCTTCGTCAGCAACCAGGGGCGCGACCTCGGTGCCGTCTACGATCAGGTTCAGGAGGTTATCAAGGAGATGAATGCGCAGGTCCCGCATGGCGCCAGCGTGCACGTGCGCGGCCAGGCAACGACGATGAGCAGCGCCTACACGCAACTTCTGGAGGGACTGGCGCTTTCCATCCTGCTGGTCTATCTCGTGATCGTCGTGAATTTCCAGTCCTGGCTGGACCCGTTCATCATCATCACGGCGCTGCCTGGCGCGATTGCCGGCATTGTCTGGAGCCTCTTTCTCACGCATACGAACGGCTCAGTGCCGGCGCTCACCGGCGCGATCATGTGCATGGGCACGGCAACGGCCAACTCGATCCTTGTGGTGTCCTATGCACGTGAGCGCCTCGCGGAACACGGTGATGCCATCACCGCCGCCATCGAAGCCGGCTACGCCCGGATCCGCCCGGTTCTGATGACCGCGACCGCCATGATCATCGGGATGCTGCCCATGTCCATGAGCAATACGCAAAACGCACCGCTTGGACGAGCCGTCATTGGTGGACTTCTGGTCGCGACCTTTGCCACCCTGCTCTTCGTTCCCTGCGTATTCGCCCTGATGCATCGCAACGACAAAAACGCCACGGAGTCTCATCTATGAACGTAGTAAATCGCGAAGTCGCTGACACGCGCCGAATTCGACCTAAATTGTTCGCTCTGATCGCCGCTGTTGTCCTTG
>FSXK01000482.1_pt1 | contig 19415 bp, 19 predicted proteins | sample 1638101 | NCBI WGS metagenome assembly FSXK01 (sample SAMEA3914788, study PRJEB12502) | metagenome | biome: forest; material: soil | place: Canada | collected 2011-07-03 | depth 0.1 m | reverse complement strand
TACTGATAGCCGTTGAGTCGTGTGTTGAGTCGGGATGTCACGCTTGCCTCCGGCCGTGGATGAAACGGTCAAGCGGCTTCGCCAGATGCTGGGACAAGAATGACTGGCTTCAATCCTATCCTCGCGATCCCGGTTATGCTATGTCAAATTTCAAAATCGAGCGTTTCAAAAATGGAACACGTGGATTGGGATGACCTGAGGATTCTGGTGGCGATCGCGCGCGGCGGCACCATGCGCTCCGCCGCGGCGGCTTGCGACCTGAGCGCGCCGACCCTGTCGCGCCGCCTGACGGAGCTGGAGCGGCGGTTGGGCGAGCCGCTGATCGACCGGGTGCCGTCAGGTTGCACCGTGACGGCGTTCGGCGCCAAGGTGCTGGCCTACGCCGAGCAGATGGAGGACCTCGCCAATCGGATCGAGCGCACCGCGGACGTGAACGGCGGCGGCGGGCCGCACGGCACGGTGCGGATCAACGCCGTCGAATGGCCGTCGTACATTCTGCTGAAACTGCTTGGCTCGTTCCAGGAGCGGCTGCCAGGCCTCGCCATCGAGGTGCTGACGTCGCGTCGGCCTTATAGCCTCGCAAGACGCGAAGCGGATATCGCGCTGTGGTCGGAATGCCCCGACGAGGGCGATCTGTATGTCCGGCGCATCGGCAGGATCCGCTTTGGGTTGTTTGGCTCGCGCGACTACTATCTGCGCCACAAGGCAGCGATCACCCGGAAGGAGTGGGACAAACTGTCGTTCGTCGGTTATGACGACCGGCAGCCGGATCACCCGGCCACGCAATGGCTGAAGACGCTACCGGGCGCGCCCGCGCCCTCGCTGCGCAGCAGCTATGGCATGGGCGTATTCGATGGAGTGCTGGGCGGCTCCGGCCTCGGCGTACTCGCGCAACTCGCGGGTGACACAACGAGCGATCTCGTCTGTGTTGAGCGGCACATCAAGGCGCTCGATCAGGACGTGTGGATGGTGCTGCATCCCGCCCTGCGCGATAGCGAGCGCATACGGACGGTGGCGAATCTGATTGCCGAGATTTTCCGCTAGGTTGCGCTATTGCTGACGTTGAACCGTCCGGCCGTCGGCAAGATCAATCGTCTCGCCAATCTTGAGCGCCTGAATCTGCTGGACCTGTTGCGCTAAAAACTTGTGTTCGGGATCAAGAAACACGTGCATCGGATAGACGAACGTTCCCTGCTTCCAATACCGGCGGTCAAACGTCACGGCAAACTTTTTCTCTACCGGCTTTGCTGGACTGAGCGGGCTGAGTGACTCCAGCTTGGCGCGAAACCTGACGACCTCACCGCGAACCAGATCACGCTGCGATGTCACCAGCATCGCGACCTCGCTTTCGGGGTCGCTCACTGCCGGGCAATTTTCAGCAGCGGCGATAGCGGCCTCGGCTGCCTCAGCCAGTCCCTGGAGCCACTGCTTCATATCGGACAGTCCGTTATTTTCCATCATGTTTCACACACTTCCTTTCTGGCACTGAGCGAATTTGCCAGCCACGCCTGGACGTGTCAATGATCGGTTTCTCGACCTCAACTGTCCCCAGTTGGCCCGGCCGGGAAGTCGGGCGCGGAAACGTGAGCGGTTAAGCGGCGCAAAGCGTTGAGCAGAAACCCAACAATGCATCAAACGCAGGACATCCGAAAGAATTTCTTTTGCCTCTAGCAAGATATCCTCGATAGTCGATAAGGCACAGAGGGGACATACTCCGTTCTCATCTCGTTCCCGGTCGGACCAACCAGCAAACTTCCGCGCTGCCCGATAGAAATCATTTTATGCAGCGTACCGGATAGCGCAGCTTGGTCAGACCGCGGCGAGCACACCAATCAACGATTAACGGTAGACATTGAAGGACCCGGCAAGATGAACTTACGAACCATAAGCCTGCTGACGGCAACCGCCTTTTCATGCGCGTTTACACCCGCCAGCCAAGCGGCGGAAGATCAGCAAGACGCGATCAGAAATGCAGTGAACCGTGCCATCCAGCCCTTGATGGCCAAGGACGACATTGCGGGCATGGCGGTCGGCGTCATCGTCGGAGACAAGCACTACGTACTCAACTATGGCGTGGCGTCGAAGGAAACCAGCAAGCCCGTCACACGCGATACCTTGTTCGAACTCGGCTCCGTCAGCAAGACGTTGACGGCGACGCTGGCGTCCTATGCGCAGGTTAGCGGCTATCTGTCTTTGTCCGACCCGACGAGCAAGTTCCTCCCGTCGCTGCAGCAGAGTCCGTTCGGCAAAGTAAGCCTGCTCAATCTGGGTACGCACACCCCCGGCGGACTGCCCTTACAGGTGCCGGACAATATCCACAACAACGATCAGTTGCTGCAGTATTTCCAGGCGTGGCAGCCCACCTATGCGCCGGGCACGTATCGGACTTATGCCAATCCTGGCATCGGAGCGCTCGGTCTGATCACGGCAAAGAGCATGGGGCAGAATTTCAACGCGCTGATGGAACATCAACTGTTTCCTGTGCTCGGGATGAAGAGCAGTTACATCGATATTCCCGCTGCAAAATTGCCTGACTACGCCCAGGGCTACACGAAAGCCGGCGCTCCGATCAGGATGGCGCCCGGCGTGCTGTCGTCAGAAGCCTATGGCATCAAGGCGACCGCTGATGACATGGTCCGCTTCCTGGAAGCCAACATGAATCTGATCCAGGTGGCTCCCAAGCTTCAGCGCGCGGTCACGGATACGCACACGGGTTACTTCAAGGCGGGGCCCATGACTCAGGATCTGATATGGGAACAATATCCCTATCCGGTCACATTGCAGACGCTTCTGGACGGGAACTCATCGGCGATGGCCTTCAACGCAACGCCCGTCACGCCAATCAAGCCGCCGCAGGCTCCCAGAGAAGATGTCTGGATCAACAAGACCGGATCGACCAACGGCTTCGGCGCTTACATCGCATTCGTTCCGCAGAAGCGGTTGGGCATCGTCATCCTCGCCAACAAGAACTTCCCCATTGATGAACGGGTCACCGTTGCATACCGGATCCTCACGTCACTGGATAACGGCAAGCAATGACGATTGAAGAAAGGGACTCCCGGATGAGAAACTTTCGCTCGCTTGCGCGATCCGTTGATCCATTAGGCCACCCGCGACGTCAGATATTTTCGATTGTCACCGGTTCAATTTTGTCTGCCGGTTCGAAGCCAAAAATCTTGCCGTAAAAGTACAACTCAGCTTCGAGCGAATGGGTGATGGTCTCAGCGCGTTTGAAGCCGTGTCCTTCGCCCTCATACAGCACGTGAGCAACCGGCAGCCCCTTCGCGCGTACCACCTGATAGATCGATTCGGCCTGATTTGGCGGCACGACCTTGTCCTCTGCGCCCTGAAACAGGATCATGGCGCTCGACATCTGCTCCACGAAATGGATGGGCGAACGTGCCTGATAAACGGCCTGCGCTTCGGGATACGGACCCACCAGTCGAAGCAGGTAGCGCGATTCGAACTTGTGCGTATCCTTCATCAACGCTTCGAGATCGCCGACTCCGTAATAGCTGGCGCCCGCTTTGAAGAAATCGTGGAAGGCCAAGCCGCACAGCACCAGGTAACCGCCTGCGCTGCCGCCACGCACCGCCAGCGCGTCCTTGTTCACGCGCCCTTGCTCGATCAGGTAACGCGCTGCGTTGATCGCGTCTTTGACGTCGGTGATGCCCCATTGGCCATCGAGCCGTTGCCGGTACGCCCGGCCGTGCCCGCTGCTGCCGCCGTAGTCCACGTCGACGACGGCAAAGCCGCGACTGGTCCAGTACTGGATCGGCCAGCGGAATCCGGAATGGGTCGACGAAGTCGGGCCGCCGTGGGCAATCACGATCAGCGGCGGCAACGTGCCCTGGGGACCCTGGAAGTCGGGATTGGCGGGGGGATAGAAGAATGCATGTGCGTGCAGGCCGCCTTCGGTCGGGAAGCGGATCGGCTCGGCAATCGATACGTAGCGCGCGTCCACCACGGCGCGGTCCGATTGGCGCAACACGCGGCAAGTGCGAGCGCGGAGATCGAGTTCGACGATCGCCTCGCCCGCCGTCGGCGAACTACCGACGAATACCGCCCGTTCACCATTGACCTGCAGATCGCGCATCGTGCTGTACGGTGTCGGAATGTCGGCGAACGCGCCGCTTGACCGATTGCACGCGGCCAGATGCGTGGCGCCATCCTGCTCGTACAGACACACGATGCGGCCATCCGCCGTGAAGCCATAGGTTGTCATCCCGAAGACCCATTGAGGCTTGCCGAATTCGGCCTCCATCGGGTGAAGGGCCTCGAGCGCGGAATCGGCGTCTGCAGCAGCCGATGAGCCGCCTCGCACGCGATACAGATTCCACCAGCCGCTGCGGTCCGATACGACATACAGATCGCCAGCCGGCGACCATGCGGGCTGAAACAGCGACTCGGCAGGGCCGCCAGCAACCCGGCGCGGCGTGCCGATCGTGCCGTCAGCCGCAATCTCCGCCACCCACAATTCCGTACCATCCCATGGCATGTTCGGATGGTCCCAGGTCAGCCACGCGAGACGCGTTCCATCAGGGCTCATACAAGGCGACGCGAAGAAGTCGTGACCGCTCGCGATCACTTCAGTCGCGCCGGTCGCCAGATCGATGCTCGCCAGTGTATTCACCGGTTCATGACCGCCTTCACGATGGTCTTCGCAAACACCGATCAAACGCCCCTGGGCCGCATCGGCGATCAGGTCCGCATAGCGAAGGCCCTCGGTTTGCGTCACCGCTTTCGGCTGGCCGGAAGGGTCGACGGTATAGACCTGCTGATCCTTGAAGTTGACGAAGAACACGCCAATCGCCGTCACCGCCAGTGCGCCCCCGCCGTACTCGTGCGCACGCGATGCCGCGTCGAACGGTGCGGAGGTCAGTTCCTCGACTTCGCCGTCGGTGCGAAACCGGACTACCGCATGCCGGCCCTTTTCCTGCGGACGTCCCTCGGTCCAATAAATACCTTCGCTGCCGATGCGAGGCTGTCCGAGCCGAAGCGATTCACCCACCACCAGTTGGGCGGTAATCGGCGATTTCCAGCTGCCAAATGCAGCGTAAGTGGACGAGCCTGCTATCGATGAGGAACCTGAATGGGTGGAATTCATGGAGGAGCGAGAAATGGGAGGTGGGCAATTAGCGTATCACGGAGCGCGGATTCGCCCACCGGGCCCCGGCAACCGCATTCGTTCTTTGTAAGAAGCAATCTCTTTCCCCGACCGCCCGCTTGCATTCACACGGAAAAACGTCTAAATTACTAACTACGATACATTGAGTCGGAGTTAAGACGATGTCGCACATCAGCACCGCCGTCGAGTATGGCTTGCATTGCCTGCTCTATCTCAGCGAGCCTGCCGCGGGCGTCCACGAGGCGAGCTCGAAGGATCTCGCCGAGCTCCAGGGCGTGCCGGTCGAGTATCTGGCCAAGCTGTTCACGAAGCTTTCGAAAGCAGGCATCGTGGTCGCGACCGAGGGCGTACGTGGCGGTTTCAAGCTAGCGCGGCCGGCCGCACAAATTAGCGTGCTGGACGTCGTCCGTGCGATTGATGGCAACAAGGCGCTGTTCGATTGCCGCGAGATTCGTGGCAATTGCGCCGTGTTTGGCGACAAACCGCCGGTGTGGGCAACCCGCGGCGTTTGTTCGATTCACGCAGTCATGCTGGATGCGGAAAGGCGCATGACTGAAGCACTCGCGATGCACTCTCTCGCTGATCTCGCCACGCGCACCATCGAAAAGGCTCCGTCAGAGTACGGGCCGCAAGTCGTGAAGTGGCTGGCACACCGTTCGTCGAAACGCCGCGGTGAAAGCGGCAATCCTGGTTAAAACACCCTATCAAGGAGAACAATTGTGAAAGTGATGCATGTTGACGCGAGCGCCAAACGCGAGCGATCCAACTCCCGTGCGTTGAGCCGCTACTTTCTGGAACGCCTGCGCGGCGAAGGCGTCGATCTGGAGATCGATTATCTGGACGTGACAGTCGATACGCCACCGCACGTGAGCGAAGCGTTTGCGATCGCCACCTACACGCCGGCGAACGAGCGTACCCCGGCGATGAAGGCGACGTTGGCGTCATCGGATGCGCTGTGCAAACGTTTGCTCGAAGCCGACGCACTGATCTTCGCCATGCCCATGTATAACTGGTCGATGCCCTCTGCGTTCAAGGCATTCATCGATAACATCACGCGAACGGAGCTAACGTACGTAAACACGGACGATGGCCGTATCGAAGGGCAACTTGGAAGCCAAAAAGTGCTCTTCATCACAAGTCGCGGCGCGGACCTCCGTCCCGGCACGCCCTTCTCATCAATGGACGCACTGACGCCGTCGCTCAAAGCCGCTTTTGGATTTCTCGGCGTGGCAGATCCGACATTCGTCGATGCACAGCCGCTGCAGTTCTCGAATCAGGAAGCGCGTGCAGAAGCGCTCGAACGCGCACGCGACGAACTTTCGTTGGTCGCGGCGCGCTGGGCTCAGGCAGAGTTGTCCTCGCAAACCCACGAAGCGATTGAGGCGCTTTGATATCAACTGAAAATCAGTGTCATATTCACGCATCAATCGATTCGTACTACATATCAACGATATGAAATTTACTTTGGGAAAAATCATGACCATCCGTTCACTCATCACCGCGGCAGCGGTCGCTGTCCTGTCAATCTCCGCGGTTTCGCAAACGGCCTTGGCCGCAGATGCCGAGGCGGCTCGAGAATCCATCACGCCGGCATTCGCGGAAGCAATCGCGAACGTTCCGGGCAAGACGATGACTGCATTGGTCGTCGACTACGCCCCCGGCGGCAAGTCGTCGCCACATCGGCATGGACAGGCGTTCGTGGTGGGCTATGTGCTGTCGGGCGCGATCCGCAGCCAGGTCAACGGCGGCGAGGTACACGTCTATCATGCGGGCGAACACTGGATCGAACGGCCCGGCGCACATCACACCATGAGCGAAAACGCGAGTGATACCGAACCTGCGAAGCTGCTCGCCATCTTCGTGGCAGACACCAACGACAAAAACCTTGTGACGTTCGACAAGAAGTGACAATTTGAAGTCAACACAGCCGTCAAGGTGTGTAGCGTCATGGGACGCCTACCACCGCTCGCCGGGACGCTTTGCTGTCCCGCTATTTGACCCCGCGAGCAAGACGCAGCGGGGGTTCTCCGGCAGAGCGTGACCGCGCTATCAAGACATGCGATGCTATCGTGAGAGATCACGGACAACATCATGGATGACAGCCCGCAACGCTCCCCTCATCAATCCGGAAGATCCTTCCGGAGCATGCTGCGGCCAGTAGCGGTTGTCGACCGCTGGCTAGCGCGCGTCGATCCCGGTACGCACCGTCGAATCAAGGGCTTGCGACTTGTGACGGCGTACGGCATCGCGGCCGCACTCGGGACGTTGCAGGACATTGCCCACAGTGTGCCCAGCAGCATCTCGCTGGGTTTCCTGGCTGGCAGCTTCGCCCTGTGGGCGAGCGTGTCCGAGGGCAGGACAAAACGAGCCGAGTCAAGCCGTGATCTCACGCTGCTGTGCTTTGCCGCTGCGTTAGGCGCAGTTCTGTTCGTGGTTTTATCCGGACCGCTGCAACACGCAGGCCGGGCGGGACCAGAACTGGTTCTCGTGACTGGCGCGTTCCTGGTCGGATATCTCAAACGATTCGGCATCCTTGGCGCCGGAACGGGATCGCAGATCTATATTGGTGAGTTGCTCGCATACGGCGCCCATCTAACGACGGCCGACCTGAGGGCGATCGGGATTGCCGCGCTGATCGCCACGCTGGCGTCGGTCGTGCCACGCATGCTAAGCGGCCCCGCGGAACGACCCGTCATCGCTGCCGCGCTCTCTGCTGGACCTGAGCCGACTCCCGGAAAATGCTCGCCGGAGTTCTTCATGGGATTGCAGGCGGCCATCGGCTCGCTGGTCATCGTCTTGCTGAACGGCCTCATCGGCCTCGAAGAGTCTGCTTGGGCCATCACCGCGTGCACCTACGTTGTCGCAGGTTCGGCGACCGGTACGATGCAGCGGGTGCGTCGCCGGATTATCGGTACGCTGATCGGCGTTCCAATCGGGCTTGCCTGCCTGCCGCTTGCAGAGCACACGCCGCTGTTGATATGGGCAGCAGCCGCACTTGCGATGATCATCTATGCCATGGCCCTGCCAGAACGCTACGACATCGCCTGCGGAGCCTTCGCTTTTACGTTGATCGTGACGCTTGCGGCAAGTGGCATGCACTCAATCCCCGTGCTCGCCGCTCGCGCCTGGGAGACGCTTTTGGGCGGAACACTCGGCCTGGCCGCCGCCATGCTTATTTTTCCGCTCCGATCTTCGGACCGCAGCAAATAGGGCGGCGTGCGGAACTTTGCGCTGGCTTGCCTGACCGGCCGCGCGATCTCTTGCCTGCAACGATTCCGAGGCTCCGCAGCGTGCTGGGATTGCACTCATAACGACGAATCGGTTCCGATAAATTTTTACAATGGAAAGATTGATTGACCAAACAGCCCATTATCCACTAATATCTTTCCACCGGAAACATTATTGGGCGACGACACTTCCCGCTTGCCCAACCCCTTTATTGCGGCAGCGCTAACTCACGCTACTGCATGAATGACTGGACACCCTGGAGCTCAAAATGAATCTTCTTCTGGCGTTTGCCCCTTTTATCGCGTTCGTGGTGATCGAGCGCATGGTCGGCGTACCGGCGGGACTCGCCGCTGGCGCGATCGTCGCTGCTGTTTTGTTGGTGCGCGATCTGGTGACACCGGGCCGCCGCGTCAAGGTGCTGGAAATCGGCACGGCCCTGCTGTTCGGCGCCCTTACCGTCTATGCGCTCGCGAACGATGTGCAATGGTCGATCGCCGCGGTGCGGCTGCGTGTCGATGCCGGTTTGATGCTGATCGTGCTGGCGTCGCTCGCTTTGCGGCAGCCGTTCACGCTGCAATACGCTCGCGAGGTCGTCGGTCGCGAGCACTGGCACAGCCCGGACTTCGTGCATACCAACTACGTGATCAGCGCAGCCTGGGCCGTCGCATTCGGTGTGCTCGTGCTGGCCGATGTCGTGATGGCTTACGTGCCGGCGCTGCCACATTCGACGGGAATCATCGCAACGGTAGTGGCACTGATAGCAACGGTGAAGTTTACGTCGTGGTATCCCGAGCAGCGGGTGGCAAAGCGAGCATGAACTGACGAACTAACGGGCTGAGCTCTGTCAGCATATCAATTCATCGAAAAATTTGATTCTCAGACCGGAAATATATCGTTATTCATTCACGATCGTCATGTCTAACATGCTCTCCAGACGCTTGATGAAGCGCACATTCCTTCAACTTCTGGAAGTCCCTGTCGCCATGACTACCCCACTCCTCCCGTTCCATATCGCATTCCCGGTCCACAGCATTGAGGCAGCGCGCGCGTTCTACGGCGACCTGCTGGGCTGTCCCGAAGGCCGTAGCGCGCCCGACTGGGTCGACTTCAACCTCTACGGCCACCAGATCGTCGCGCATCTCGCGCCGGGTGAAACAGGTGTGAGCTCGACCAATGCCGTCGACGGACACGGCGTCCCCGTGCGCCACTTCGGCGCGCTCCTGACGATGCCGCAATGGACCGCGCTCGCAGAAAAGCTGAAGGCCGCCGGCATGCAATTTGTGATCGAGCCGTACATCCGCTTCAAGGGCGAACCGGGCGAACAGGCCACCATGTTCTTTCTGGACCCGAGCGGCAATGCGCTCGAATTCAAGTCGTTCGCGAGCCTCGATATGCTGTTCGCGAAGTAAGGCCACGCGAGCATCGTCGTGCAACTACGGAATGTGTCGCGAGCGATTACCGGCTCCCGGCTCGGCGCGGCGCGGCGCGGCGCGGTGAAGCTATCAGCCGCTGAGACAACCCATCAGCCATCAAGGTCGCTCAGGAACTTCCGGGCTGGAGCGAAGAACGTCACGCCGGCGACGGCCTTGGAGAAGTCCAGGATCCGGTCGTGAAGTGGCTCAGGGTTACCGATGAACATGCGTTCCAGCATTTTCTCGATCACCCAGAGGTGGCGCGAATAGCCGATGAAGTAGGTGCCGTACTCGCCGCGGCCGGGGACAGCGAACGGCATGTTGTCGCGCAGGATGTCGTGCTCACCCTCGGCGTCCTCGATGGTGCAGAGTGTCTTGTGCGATTTTTGACCCTCGGTCGCGTCCGGCAGCTCGACGTTGTCGAACTTGGTGCGGCCGATGATCGCCTCCTGGGCCTCCACCTTCTGGGCGCGCCACGCTGCGAGGTCGTGCAGGTACTTCTGGATCACCACGTAACTGCCGCCGACGTAGGCTGGATCCTCCTCACCGACGATCGTCGCGACGGGCAGGTCGAGGCCATCGGGATTCGCGGTGCCGTCGACAAATTCGAGCAGGTCACGCCCGTTGAAGTAGCGGAATCCCGCCACGTCGTCGATTGCAGTGACGGAGTCGCCAAAGGCTTCGAGGAGAAGCTTCTCGAACTCGATGATCACGCCAGTCGACTCCGCGCGGATGTGATACAGCAGATCGCCCGCTGTGGCCACCGCAGTGTGCTTGGCGCCCCGCACCTCCCGGAATGGCGCGAGCTCCTTGGGCGCAGGTTTCTCTGTGAGTGGCCCCCAGGCACGATGCGAGATCCCGACGTTGCAGGTGAATACGCCGCCATCGGCTCGGATCCTGACGTCCTTGACGAGGTCGTCGGTACTGGCGACCACCGAACGGGCGGTGGAGATCGACGCTTCGTCGTCCTTGACGATGAGGACCAGGAATGCGGCAGCCGCCGACATTGGAGCGTCAATGGATTGCGGCTCCGTGTCGAGCGCGCGTTGGGCGGCGGATATCGGCGAAGATGTCGGGCCCACGGGTCCCTCCTGTCGCGATGTGAGGATTGTCGAAGAACAACCCTGCCAAATTCAAGCATTCATCCAAGGCATGGGTCAAGTGCAATGTGCCCGGGTACGCCCCTTGCGGGACAGCGCGAAACCGCGCCCGACCAGAATGACTATCCGGAGAATATTCAGAACGCCGAAAAGAAAGCAAACGGGCAGTAAATGGGTCGTTGCAACGCCCTCCTTGCGCGCCGCGGGCGCAGATGCGCCCGCCCACTGCCCGCCCCTCAGTGAAAGTCAGCAGTTTCCAGTTCTACCGAACGGGCTCCGCTGCGTTCGAGCACACGTGTAGCCGCATCCTCAATCGCGACCCGGTGCGCCTCAAAAGTACGTAGCAGATCCGCAGGAAATCGGCCTTGATTGCCAAAATGGTCATCCAATGCATCAGCGGAGACGCTGCACCAGATGTCCTTGCCATCAACAAGCGCCTCGAAAACAACGCGTGCTGCGGCCACCACTTCACGCCGCCCGGAAAACACCACAGTCATGAATCCCTCCTTTCTCTCGTAAGTGAAAAAGGTGCTGCATCAAGCGTCGTCATTCATTGCGTGTTTCGGGATTGAAGGGTCGACGCGTGCGCAGAGACCTGTGTATTGAGCAGCAAGATGCATTCCGCGGACGCGTGCTGCCCTCATTGCGAGGGCGTGGCTGTCGCTGACTGACTGTCGCTGACCGACGCCTATAGGCCGATCAGCGCAGAGACCGATAGGCCGTACGTGGCCTATCGGTCTCTTTGGCCCTGTTCGCATCACTGCGATAGAGCAGTCCCGACTCACTTGCGCTTGAGTTGCGAGAGATCCCGCACGGCGCCACGGTCGGCCGAGGTCGCGAGCGCGGCGTAGGCCTGCAATGCTTGCGACACCACGCGCTCACGATTGACCGGCAGCCACGCCTTGTCGCCGCGTGCCTCCATGGCTTCGCGACGACGCGCCAGTTCCTCGTTCGACACCGCCAGATGCATCTTGCGGTTGGGAATGTCGATCTCGATCACATCGCCCTCTCCCACGAGACCGATCGTGCCGCCTTCTGCCGCTTCCGGCGACGCGTGTCCGATCACCAGTCCCGACGAACCGCCGGAGAAACGGCCATCGGTAAACAGCGCGCAACTCTTGCCCAAGCCCTTGGATTTCAGATACGACGTGGGGTAAAGCATTTCCTGCATGCCGGGGCCACCCTTGGGGCCTTCGTAGCGAATCACGACCACGTCGCCCGCCACCACCTTGTCGCCAAGAATGGCTTCCACGGCATCGTCCTGACTCTCGAAGACGCGCGCGCGGCCGGAGAACACCCATTGTGATTCGTCGACACCCGCGGTCTTGACGATGCAGCCCTTCTCCGCAAGATTGCCGTAGAGCACGGCGAGGCCGCCGTCTTTCGAATACGCGTTCTGCTTGCTGCGGATACAGCCGGTCTTGCGATCGGTATCCAGCGAGGCGAAGGTGGCTTCCTGGCTGAATGCGACGGTGGTCGGAATGCCGCCCGGAGCCGCACGGAAGAGTTTCTGCGCGTCTTCGCCCGCGCCACCCGCGACGTCCCACTTGGCGATGGCATCACCCAGCGTGCCGCTATGCACGTTGCCACACGACAGGTCGAGCAGATCCGCGCGGGCCAGTTCGCCGAGAATGCCGGGAATGCCGCCGGCACGATGCACGTCTTCGATATGGAATTTATCGGTTGCGGGCGCTACTTTGCACAGGCACGGCACCTTACGCGAGATGCGATCGATGTCGGACATCGTGAAATCAACACCGCCTTCCTGCGCGGCTGCCAACAGGTGCAGCACGGTATTGGTCGAACCGCCCATGGCGACGTCGAGCGCCATGGCATTCTCGAACGCCTGCTTGCTGGCGATACTGCGCGGCAGAACCGATGCGTCTTCTTCCTGATAGTAGCGGCGGCACAGGTCCACCACCAGACGGCCAGCCTGCTCGAACAGGCCCTTGCGCCATGCATGCGTGGCGACGATCGTGCCGTTGCCGGGCAACGCCAGGCCGATTGCCTCGGTCAGGCAGTTCATCGAGTTCGCGGTGAACATGCCCGAACAGGAACCGCACGTCGGGCAGGCGCTGCGCTCGATTTCCGCTACTTCCGCGTCGCTCACCCTGGAGTCGCCCGCCTTGATCATCGCGTCGATCAGGTCGATCTTGGCGATCACCTGGCCGTCGGTCGGCGACTTGACCTTGCCCGCTTCCATCGGACCGCCCGAGACGAAGACCACGGGAATGTTCAGGCGCATGGCGGCCATGAGCATGCCCGGGGTGATCTTGTCGCAATTGGAGATGCAGACCATGGCGTCGGCGCAGTGCGCGTTGACCATGTATTCCACCGAGTCGGCGATCAGTTCGCGCGAGGGCAGCGAATACAGCATGCCGCCGTGGCCCATGGCGATGCCGTCGTCCACCGCGATCGTGTTGAATTCCTTGGCCACACCGCCGGCCGCTTCGATTTCCTTCGCGACCAACGCGCCCAGATCGCGCAAATGCACGTGGCCCGGCACGAACTGGGTGAACGAGTTCACCACCGCGATAATCGGCTTGCCAAAATCGCCGTCCTTCATTCCGGTGGCGCGCCACAACGCGCGGGCGCCGGCCATATTGCGGCCATGAGTCGAAGTTCGTGAGCGATAGTCAGGCATCTGGATCCTCTGGTATTGGGGTCGTCGAAATTAGAATTGTGCCCAGGTCAACCGAGGCACCCTTGCGGACGGCGACGGCACGCCGGGAGCCCGCAGGCGGGGACTCTGCGATGGTATGCACGGTGGACTGGGAATGTACGAATGGTGCGAGATCGCCGGTGAGACGTCCAATATATTTTTTCGGCGTAATTAGGTCGCAAAAAGTATTAATGGGAGGTGAGCGGGCGATCAAGAGGACAGAACTGCTGCCCGTGAGCTACGCAGAATCAGACAACGCCTGCGCGACACGCTCACGTAGTGTCGGCAACACATCGGCTTCGAACCACGGATTGCGCTTGAACCACGCAATGTTGCGTGGCGATGGATGAGGTAATGGAATCACTTGCGGGCTGAAGTCTCGCCACCGCTGGACGGTGTCGGTCAACGTGGCACCGATTGCTGCGCCGAGTCCAAACCGCTGCGCATATTGTCCGATCAGCAACGTGAGCCGGACCGAGCGCATCTGTGCTAGCAGATCATGGTGCCAGTGTGCGGCGCATTCGGGCCGTGGTGGCAAGTCACCGCTTGCGCCACGACCTGGGAAACAGAATCCCATCGGCACAAGAGCAAATTTCTGATCGTCGTAAAAGGTCGCATCGTCGACGTCGAGCCATGTACGTAGGCGAGCACCGCTCGCATCGCTCCATGGAACGCCTGATGCATGAACTCGCGCGCCGGGCGCCTGGCCGATGATCAGAATCCGCGAGCTTTCGGACGCTGCGAGTACCGGGCGTGGGCCGTGCGGCAGAAAAGGCGCGCAGATCGTGCAAGCGCGGATGTCCCGCAACAGGTCATTCAGAGGAATCTGCTTCACAACTGTCATGTGGATGATTCCGTGACGGGATGGTGCGACGTCATCGCGCAGGCTCCCTCTCGCCGATACGGGATACAAGTAACGAACCGACAAATCTCCAGCAAAGGCCATTCGCGACCCCAACCGCGGTCTCCACCAAGCGTAGCAGCGGTTGCTCCATAGCATGGCGCGGGTCGATTGCCGCGACGACCAACACAACGATAGTCGTTACGCTTGCAGTAACGATGCCGTCGCGGCGACCCAGCAGCGTCATCACCAAGGTGCCCATTGCCAGGAGGGCCACCATGCCCACGGCGTTAAACGGCAGGACCGAAAGATAAGCCAGGCAGAGCACAAAACTTACGCCCGTCGCAATCAGACGCGAAACTCCCGCCGCGAAACTCTCGGAACCGGATTTCCTGAATACGAAGGCCGTGGCGACGGTGGCCCACATGCCCCCGAGAAGATCATCGGCGTGATCTAGATAACGAACGAAGCCATGGGTGATTATCCAATAGGTGACAAGACATGCGATTGCCTGCGTCGCGGTCAAGATGAAATCTTCAGGCGAGACGCCTATACGTGGGTTCGTTTCTTTCATGGAGTCAATCCACCGCCTAAGTCTCTTCGTTTAAGCGGAATCTGTTGCCCGAACCGCAGATCATTTTATTAAGCTTTGCCAATCAAATTATTTACTGATTGTCGTGATCTGTCTGGCTAACCGCCGCCGTTGATAAGCGCGCGGCGAAGCATGCTCTTAAGGAATCCGACCTCCTCCGGGGTGAAGCCGGATAGCAGCTGTTCGCGAACGCCTGCAAAGATGGCCGGCATCTGCTCGGCTATGGCACTGCCTTCTGGCGTCACTGCAAGCCGGACGATACGTCTGTCCTTGCTACAGCGCAAACGGGTAAGCAGACCACGCTTTTCCAGACGATCGACCAGCCGAGTAGCAGCACTAGCGTCAATGCCATACTCACGTGCAAGTTCCGCGGCCGTCGTGCACTTCCCGCTTGCCACCATGAACAGGACACTACCTTGTGCACTCGTAATACCCAGTTCAGGCATCGTGCGCTGGGTGCCCATATTCCACAGCTTTGCACTCACGCGAGAAATCAGATATCCAACGCTGTCCCCGAACTGGTAGTCACTGAATTCGGAAACGGGTTTGGACGACGGGACAGTCATGATCTGGATGCCATAGAAAAACGCGTGCGGTCATTCTAGTGGATACCAAAAAAGGGTGCATGTAACTTACTTTTTCAGATCCGAACCTTGACGTGTCTGCGCCGTCGCAACACCACATTCCGTTTGTCAGAGCAGGTAATCCTCACGCAGCGGGGCCATCAGCTTCGGATTGTCGGCGTAATCGACCGGGATGGCGACGACGGCCGGCCCCTCAACCTCCATCGCTTTACGCAACGTCGAGCGCAGTTCGTCTGCAGAGTTGACCGCAAATCCTGCTGCACCGAACGCCTCCGCATAGGCCTTGAAATCAATCGGTCCAAACTCGACACCCGAGCGGCGCTTGTACTTCTGCACTTCCTGAATTTCCACCATGTTGTACATGTTGTCGACCCAGATGACGTGAACGATATTCGACTTGAGTCGCACCGCGGTTTCCAGTTCCATGCTGGACTGCATGAAACTGCCATCGCCAGAGACCGAGATGATCTTCTCACCTGGGCGCACGAGCGATGCCGCAATCGCCCAGGGAAGCGCCACGCCCATGGTCTGCTGCCCGTTCGTGATCAGCAACTGCCGCGCGCGGAAGCTGTGAAGATAACGCGCAATCCAGATATGGAAGCTGCCCATGTCCACGCACATCGTCGTGTTAGCGTCCACGATGTCCTGTAGCTCCTTGACGATACGCAACGGGTGGACCGGGGCGTCGCCGCGACCCGCGTATTTTTTCGTCAGCGCGGTACGTGCCAGGGCGACCGTCGAGAGAATTGCGTTCGCCTCAGGCGATGTGTTCAAGGTGCCGAGCTCGGCAGCAAGCAGTTCCAACGTCTTCGCGATGTCGCCGACCAGTTCGACTGCGGGGCGATAGTGCCGGTCGGTATCGGCGGGCAGTACATCGATATGAACGACCGACCGCCGAACATTCTTGTTCCATAGCGACGGGTAATACTCCACGGGGTTATATCCCACCGTCACGACGAGGTCCGACTGAGCGAGCAGTTGATCACCGGGCTGATTGTCCCAAAGTCCAACGCGGCCTGCGAAGCGCGCGAACTGTGCGGAACCGAGCGCGCCGGCCGCCTGAAACGTACCCGTCACCGCCGCACCCGTTTGCGCAACGAACTTGCGAATCGCGTCGGCATTCTCCGGCTGGCTCGCCAGCATTCCGAGCAGCAGCACCGGACTCTTTGCGAGCTTGAGCAACTCCGCCGTCGCACGAATCTCGTCCACGGGTGCGGGCCCCATTGCCGGCGCACCCACGTCGCCGAATACAGCACCCTTTGCAGGCGCGTTGACGATGTCCATTGGCAGGCTGACAAACGCGGCGCCCGGCCGGGGACGTTCGGCGACGCGAAATGCGTCGCTCATCACCTCGGAGATCGACGATGACGTGACCACTTCCGCGCTGTACTTCGTAATCGGCTTGAAGAGGCTTACCGTGTCCATCGTTTGGTGGACCTGCTTCAGGCGCTCATCAAGCTTCACCGCGCCGCCAATCGCCACCATCGCGTCCCCTTCGGAATTGGCGGTGGCAAGACCGGTGACGAGATTCGAGGCGCCAGGGCCGGACGTAACGAGCGCGACCCCTGCCTTACCTGTCAAGCGGCCCACGGCTCCAGCCATGAACGCGGCGTTCGCCTCATGCCGGACGACGACTGTCTCGATCGTCGAATCAACCAGCGAGTCGAAGACGCGATCGATCTTTGCACCGGGGATACCAAAGACATGCTTTACGCCTTGAGCCTCAAGGTTTTTGACCACCAGATCGGCGCCACACTCCCACAGGGTCTCGACGTCATTAGTACTCTTTAACATGATTCACTCCAAAAATTCGAAAAAAGCTGAAATCACAATGCCGGAACGCTTTGAGGTCTGCCGCTTTATCAACCCTCCGCGGCCTCGATCGCCGCACTCATCTCGTCCGAATGCAATGTTGCTTGCTGGAAGCTCTCGGTATGCGGAAGGTCGATCCGGAGCTTCGAGATCTTCGCCAGCTCGAGCTTGCCTTCGAGCAGGCTATAGTCGAGCACATGGCCGCCGCCCTTTCGATCATCCGTTATGTAATGGACGTGAAAACCGGCCACATTGATGCCCTGCACGTACGGCGGACAACGAAAACCAATCAACGTCCCTGACGTGTTCTCAAACGTGAAGGTCGGCTGCTTTTCGATTGCCTGCAGCATCGGGCGATACGGCTTCTGCTGGCGTGGAACAGTGCGCGTCTCGACGCGCTCAAAGCGACCGTCGATGCGAAACGCGCAAAAGAGATTGGGCGAACCCACCATGTTGTCGATGAGCTCTTGTACGGCGACCTTCTCGAGCCTGGTCGACAACTGCCCGGTAATGCTCGGGCGGAAGAACGTCATCACGGCAAACGGTGTCTTCTGGTCCATGCCGGCGACACGAGCGCTACCGTCCTCACGCAGTTGGTGAACTTCGCTGTCGAAGGCGACCAGTTCACCGTCAAGGTCGTTGAATGTACCGAGACCAAAGTCGCCGTGCTCAAGCAACTCCGTGACTGTCATGCTTCCGTCGTACACGCCATCGATGAGTGCGCTCATCAACGACGTCTGAAAAATCTCGCTTTCCTGTCTATTGGCCAGCTGTGAAAATGTTTTTGCAATCTCTTGTACGCAAGAGCACACGCCTGTCGTTTCCATGATCTTTTTTCCCGCAACGATGAAGTACAACGACAGTATGTTTCCCGACAGCGCTTACGTCTAATATAGAGAGCAGTGCTCTTCTAGACGAGATTGATATGGAACTTCGCCACCTCAAATACTTTGTGGTCGTCGCCGAGGAAGGGCACTTCACGCGAGCCGCGGAGCGTCTCGGCATGGCTCAGCCACCCCTCAGTCAGCAGGTACAAAAGCTCGAACGTGAAATCGGCGCGCAGCTTTTTCACCGTCTGACGCGCGGAGTGGAGCTCACCGATGCCGGGCGCGTACTCTATGAAGACGCGCGGCGCATCGTGAGTGAGGTCGAGCTTGCGAAAAGCCGGGCGCAGAGTGCTGCCCGCGGGCAAACCGGCAGCATTCGCGTCGGCTTTGCGAGCTCAGTGGTGTTTCATCCCATCATTGCAGACATCGTGCGCACGTATCGCGAGTCTCACCCGGCGGTGACACTATCACCTTCGGAGAGCAATGTGGAAGCGTTGATCGACGATCTGACGGCGGGGCGAATCGACCTCGCCATCATTCGGCAGACGTCGCAAGAGTCGGAGCGCGTGAAGACAGAGGCACTCCTTGATGAAGATATGCTGATTGTGCTACCGCCTCAGCATGCATTGGCAGCGTCGCCGAGTATCGATCTGCGTTCGATCGCGCACGAGACGCTGATCATGTTTCCGCGTGCGATCGCACCGGTTCTTTACGACGAGGTGATGTCGGCCTATCAGCGCGCCGGCCTAACTCCGCAACTCGGGCAGGAATCCGCGCAGGTTGCGTCGGCCGTCAGCATGGTTGCCGCAGGGTTCGGCATCTCTATCGTCCCCAACTCTATCCGCCAGATTCACGCGGGCGTGAGCTATCACGCAATAGAGGGCGCTCAGCCGAAGGCTCAAATCGTTCTTGCCTATCGGTTCGGCGAGTTCTCACGGGTAGTGCGCGATTTCGTCGATGTGGCCAAACGTTCGGTCCGCGATCGCAAGGTGGACGATTTAGGGTGAGACGCGAACGCGTTGTGCGTTGCACTCATACTGTGTCAGTGTTTGACAGTAACGACCTTGCCGCGGAACAGGTGGTACTGGTACAGGTTGTAGCCGACCATGATCGGGAAGACGATGCCGATTCCGAACAGCATGAAGGTGAGCGTCGAACTATCCGACGCTGCCGCCGCCACCGTCAACTGACCGGGAACAATATACGGGAAGAGACTGATCGCCAGACCC
>FSXK01000215.1_pt1 | contig 19472 bp, 16 predicted proteins | sample 1638101 | NCBI WGS metagenome assembly FSXK01 (sample SAMEA3914788, study PRJEB12502) | metagenome | biome: forest; material: soil | place: Canada | collected 2011-07-03 | depth 0.1 m | reverse complement strand
GCATCGCGCATTGGCGCAAGCGAAACGGTGAACACCCCATCAAGTGGTGTGTTCAGTTCGAGAATCAGGAATATTGCTCCGGAAGTGGATAAGGCCCCCAGAAGCAGCGCGGCAACGACAGTGCCGTTGACCGGTGCAAAGAGACCGAAAGTGCCAAATATGATTGACAACCACACGACCAGCGCCACCAGCAGTGGCATAGGAATGGAGCCTTGAGCTTGCAGCAGCGTCAGCCAGCGCACCGCCAGCACCTCATCGGCAATCTGGACGGCGCGTGCCTGCAGTTGATGCTGCAATGGACTCTGAGGCGAGAGCGCCGCGAGCTCGCGTTGCAGCCCCTCCACACGGTTGATCGCCTCCCGGCTTCCCAGTCGCTTCATCTGCTCGGCGTCACCGGAGCCCAGTATCTGGATCGATGTGGCATAGCTCTGCTTGATCTGGCTACGGACAGCCTGAGTGTCGGGTCCGTATCGGGCCAGTATGCGATCGAGCAGGATGATGCTCGCAGCATTGTGCACCAACTCGCTGTTGACAGCGTCGAATGAGCTTTTCGCCGATGAAATCAGTAAGCCAAGCACCAATGCCGCCATCGTTGCGATCAAGCCTGTCGTCAACTTGACCACACTGATCGAATCATCGCCCAGATGATGACGCGGCACGATGGCACGTAGATACAAACCCAGCAACGCGCTGCCGAATACACATGCGAACACGATTCCGGCGATGGCGAGGTGGTTCAACGTTCATTCCTCCGTCTCAGGCTGCAAACGTGCGCCAATGACTGCCCCAAGCGTTCAGCGCTTGCAAACCGGACGTGCTTCAAGGCGCGGCTACGACACGATAAAAAACACCGTTTGCACCGTAAGCGGGCTGAAACCACGTATTGCCACAAAGGTAGTAAGTGCCGCCGTGCACCGACGGCGAGATACATCCGGCGGGCAACACCGCGTAGATCGCACCAGGCGCAAAAGCAGTATTGACGGGAGCAGGCACAGGCGCCGTCGCGCCCGCTACGTAGCCTGCGTTGTATGCGTTCGAAGCAACGGCTGTGTTATGGGCCGAAGCCACCGCCGCGCCGGCCACCATGCCGACCGCGACACCCGCAGCTGCCGCCCCCGCCGTGGACCAGCCGCCGCAGTTGTAGCAGCTCGATCCATACGTATTTACCGTGACGGGAGGATGGTACGCGGGATAGGCGGCGCCATAGTACGCGCTGTGGTACGCAGTCGTACCGGAGGCGCTGGTGTAGGTCGAATAACCGGAACCGGTCGCGTGACTCGCCGTACCGCCATAGGCGTTGGTGGCTGTCGTGCCCTGTCCATAGGTATGCGTCGCGGTCCCTCCGTAGGCGTTCGAGGCGGTCGTTCCCTGTCCATAGGTATGCGTCGCAGTCCCGCCGTAGTGATTGGTCGCGGTCGTTTGACCTGAGCCTTGCGCATGCGTTGCCGTGTCGCCATAGCGGCCGGTCGCGGTCGTGCCTTGCCCATAGGTGTGGGTCTCGCTGCCACCCCACGCATCAGAGCGGGTGGTCGACCCTGAACCGTAAGCATGTGAAGTACTCCCCCCGTACGCATTGGCGTGCGACCACGCCCCGGCCGGCCCCGTAACAAGCGCGGGTATCAGCAACGCCGCAAGGCGCATGACGGCTTTCTTCATGTTCCGTCTCCTCATTGAGTCCCAATCGGCCTGATCCCTGACGGCGGCTTCATCGCCGGCGCGCCGCTCGCGTCCGGACGCGCAAACGCGATATGTGCTGCACCGGCCGCGTCGGCGGGAACGAAGGCATCCGCCGGGATGGCGTTATCCAGTTGCCAGTTGGAGAGCTCCAGCACATGACGCAGCCGGGCGTGATCGTTGAGATAGATGGCGTAGATACGGCGCGGCAGCTTATCGTCGGCGCCGATCCAGATCTGCACGAATACGTCGCCGGTAACATACGCCACCATATCGGTGGTGGTGCCGCCCACGACCTTCGATTGCCCCACGTAGAAGGCAATCTTCAGTCCGTCGGCGAGGTCCTTATACGGATCCGCGACGATCACGTCAGTAAACGGGAAATAGATCGCGCCGGTATCGAAGGCGACACGTAACGCTTCGTCGATGGTCGGCGGCGCGTCGGCGACGGCAACCAGCTTCTCCTGTGGCGCAAACGCGGTCATAGTCTTGCCGTCGTAATAGAAGTCCGACGCTGGCCCGTCACCGAGGGTGAGGACCTTGAGCTTGTCGGGCCGCTCTACTGTGACCTCGGACTGGGTGGAGTAAACCAGCGGCGGACCAAGGCGGCTCGGACTCTCGTAGGAGACCACCGCTGTGAAGGACATGGTTTTGGCCGCGGCAAGTCGCGCGCACGCCGCTTTGAGAACCTCAATCGCATGAGGCTCGAGGCCGCGCTGAAACGCCGGCGTGGCAGACTTGGTTGTATGCCTGGTCGGCGCTTTAGACGGATGCTGGGTTGTCTGGGTATGGCCGTTGATGGCCAGACATGAACCCAGCACGACAGCGGCCATTTGCCACTTCCATTTTTCGCAGTTCATCGCAACCTCGATGAGTATTCCTGATTAACAACGTCTGGGTTGTCGATCACGGAATCATGCCGCATTCAAACATCTTGTCGGCAATCGGAGCCGCCACTCTGGCAATAAAAGCCGCGCGCATCTGTGGGTCGCCCTGCAGGAGTTGCACCGCCTGCTGCTCCCGCGGGGATTTCGGGTGCCCATGTTTTGCGGCCCGCTCCTGCCATAGCTGCTCACAGGACGATTGCTGGTACCGTTGAACAAGCTTGTCGGCGACCATGTCCATCATCGGGTATTGAGCGACTGCGACGCCCGCAAGCAGCAACGTCGGCACCGCCACAAACACAAGAAGAGGCTTGTTCATAGGTTCGCCCTCGTATCGTCGTCAAAAGCTCATCGCTCTGGATCGCCGCGTGGATGAGTGCTTCCGCAGGGACGGGATGGCCGTTTAAGCCGCGCGCGGCCAGTCTTCAGGCTCAACCTCAAGCGCATCCGCCCAACTGGCAGACTAGGTGACCAGACGACACACCGGTATTGGACCTTAGTCCAATACGCGTCGCCCGCACATTCGCCGATCGGCCGTAGGACTAAGGTCCCATTGCAGAAGTGTCGAGGACCCTCTACTTTTCTGGCACAGGGGTACTCCGGCAAGCAGCAGTTACTTCGGCCCGAACGGCCCGTATCGGACGAAAATCTGCTGCCATACGCCACAGGCAAGATGCTTCATCGCGCGATACCGTTCACCTTCGACAACCGCCAGATGCAACTCATCCCGGAGCAAAGAATGCGAGTCAGACTGTTGACACGCGCGCTGGCGCTTGCGCTGTCGCTTTCCATAGTGTTTCCTGGCGCACATGCGGCGCAGGACCCGGGCTGGCCGCGCGAGATCACCAGAGACGACGCAACACTCGTCTACTATCAACCCCAGATCGACGAATGGAAGGACTTCAAGGAAATCAGCGGCCGTATGGCGGTCAGCGTAACGCCCCGCGGCGGCAAACCTCATGTAGGCATCGTCGCGCTGCAGATGCACACGGATGTCGACGTCGACAGTCGAAACGCGCTCTTGAGCAAACCACAAATTACCGGCCTGACTTTTCCTGACACTGACCCGGCAACGGCCGAAAAGCTGGATGCGCTCGTGCGCAAGTTTCTCAACCCGCAGGCAACGCTCACGATCTCGGTCGACCGGCTGGTTGCGAGCGTGGAAAAGAAAAACGCACCGGTGGTTGCGGCGGTGAAAAACGATCCGCCTGCGATCTTCTTTAGCTTCGGCCCGGCGATCCTCTTATATGTCGACGGCGATCCAGTCCCCGCGCCCATTAAGGATTCGGACCTCTCGTTCATCGTCAATGCCAGTTGGCCGCTCTTTGTCGACAACGCAACCCACCAGTACTACGTCTTCACCGGACAGTCATGGATGGCGTCCACCGACCTCAAAAGCGGATGGGTGGAAACGAAGACGCTTCCGGCAAAGATGTCGAAAGTGCCGGCCGATCCCACCTGGGCAGACCTGAAACCGTTCATTCCGCCGCCCAAATCGACCCAATCGAAAGCGCCCGCGGTCTATTTCAGCAATACACCCGCAGAGCTGATCGTGTTTGACGGACAGCCTGTCTACGCCAGGATTCCCGGCACCCAACTGGTGTTCGCAAAGAATACCGACAGCGATGTATTCGTTTACTCACCTACCAATACGTACTACTACCTGAGCGCCGGCCGGTGGTTTTCCGCGCCGGCACCCAGCGGGCCGTGGACGTTCGCGACCAATCAGTTGCCGCCCGATTTTGCCAGTATTCCGCGCGATAGTGCGGCCGCCCGCGTTCTCAGCTCCGTGCCCGGAACCCCTGAAGCGGCCGATGCCGTGCTGCTTGCACAAATTCCGACGACGGTCGAGATCGACCCCAGCGCGGCAGCGGCCGCGGTCAAGGTTTCATACAGCGGTGAACCCGACTTCAAGCCGATTGAAGGCACGCCGCTCTCATACGCGGCGAATACGCCCGACAAAGTCATCAAGGTACAGAACCAGTACTACTTGTGCTCTCAGGGCGTGTGGTTTGATTCTGCGTCGCCGAGCGGGCCATGGAAAACCAGTACGTCCGTGCCGCAGGTGATCTATACGATTCCGCCGAGCTCGCCCGTCTACAACGTGACATACGTGACCCAATACGCCACGCCGACTGGCGCGGTGCAAGCGAGCTATACAGCGGGATACCTCGGCATCTTCATCGCGGGCGCAGCGATCGGCGCGATCATCGCGCAAGGTAACGGTTATTACTATCCGCCCTACGTGGTGGTAGGCCGTGGGCCTTACCCGGTCTACTATCCGCGTCCTGCGCCCTACGGCTATCGCACCTACAATCCTTATACGGGTGCCAGCGGCGTGAGAGGCGTCGCTTATGGGCCGAATGGCAGCGCACACTGGGGCACCTCGTACAATCCGTACACGGGCACCTATGCACGCGGCGCGAGCGTTTCGGGGCGATACGGCAGTGCAAGCGTCGGGCAAGCCTACAATCCCTATACCGGCGCGTACGGGGCCACGCGTCAAGGCTCGAATGCGTATGGACAGTGGGGCGGTTCCGTCGTCACGAAGGGCAATCAGTGGGCGGCGACACAGCATTCGACGACGGCCGCCGGTTCGGTGGGTACCTATCGGAACTCATCGGGTGGTAAGGCGGTAGCTGGCGCGAGCGCAAATGGCCGTGCTGTGGCCGGCAAAACCGCGGGCGGCGACATGTACGCCGGCCGCGACGGAAACGTCTATAAGAACACCAATGGGAGCTGGCAGAAATACGACAATGGCTCCTGGTCTTCCGTGAACAAGCCAGCGGGACAGGCGGGACAACCGGGAGCGCAAAACGCTCAACAGAAGCGCGTCGCGGGCACCCAGACAGCGAATACACCCGCGGCCGGAGCAAGATCGCAGGGCGCGCAACAAGGCCGCTCCAACGCAGCCCAGGCTACGAATCCAGGGGCAGCCCCGCCCAAAGCGCAGACCACACAATCGCAGCGTCCTACCGCGGCCCAGCCCGCCCGTTCCCCGGCCACCCCGCCTGTCACGCAAGGCTATCAACCGCAGCGCGCGACGCCTGTCGCGGCAAACAGACCCGCCGGCAACGCGCCCCAAAGTCCGGGGGGTGGCTTGAGCCGACCCGGCGGACAGCTCTCCTCCGGGGAGTTGAACCAGCAAATGCAAAGTCGCCAGCGAGGCACGGCCGAGAGCCAGCGCAACACGCAAGGTGCACGCGGCGGCGCTGGCGGCTTTCGTCGATAGCACGCCACGAGCGACGCTCGTCTCATCGACCGGCCGTCTCAGCCTCAGAGCGCTCAACGGACGCGCGATGGTGCCGTGTGATATCGAGCGTCTCCTGGTGAAACTGCGCAAGCGACTCGCGCTGCGCGATGCTAACGATCGCCGCCTTCGGTAGTCGTTCGCTGAGGATGCCATATAGATGCGCTTCGTTTTCGCTGTCGAGCGCACTCGTGGCTTCGTCGAGGAACACGTAGTCAGGCTCGTGCAGCAGCACGCGCACGGCTACCAGCCGCTGCTGCTCGCCCGGCGAAAGCACGCGCGCCCAGTCGCCGGATTCCTGCAACCGGTCAACATAGTCCTCCAGCCTGCACGCATGCAGTGCCTCGCGGCAGTCCTCGTCGCTGAAGACTTCGGCCGCCGCCGGGTAGGTCAACGCAGCCTTCAAGGTGCCCACTGGAAAATAGCTCTGCTGCGGGATGAACATCATGCGTGCATCCACAGGTGCGTCGATCGAGCCTTCGCCGAATGGCCACAGCCCCGCGAGCGCTCGCAACAATGTGCTCTTGCCCGCGCCGGACGCGCCTCGCACGAGCCAGCGCGAACCGGGCTTGATGGCGATGTTGCGCACGTTCGTGAGCGTTTCGCCGTTAGGCAGCGCAAGCGCGAGGTTGTGCGTCACGAGCTGGCTCGCGTCGATGTAGTGCAGGTTGATGCCACCATGCTCGGTGGCCGGCGACATCGACTCTTTCAGACGAGGTTGCTGCATGACGCGCTTAAATTCGCGCAGACGGTTGACCGTCGCACGCCATTCGACGACCGTGTCGTAGTTATTGATAAACCACGAAAGCGATCCGCTAACTGAGCCGAATGCGTCAGTGATCTGCATCAGCGTGCCGAAACTCAACGCGCCAGCGAAATAACGCGGCGATGCAACGACGATCGGGAAGATGTCGGCGAGCTGACCATAGAAGCTGACAACGAAGCTGTAACGCTTCGTATACCTCATCAATTGCCACCAGTTTTCACGAATCCGGCCGAAGCGGTCCCCGGCGTTCGCGCCCTCAGTCTGCATGCCATCGTAGAACGCAATCTGCTCCGCGTTTTCGCGCAGACGGATCAGGCCGAACCGGAAATCCGCCTCGACGCGCTGCAACTGATAGTTGATCGGCACAAGCGGGTGACCGACCTTGTTTGTCAGCAGCGAGCCGACAAGCGCATAGGCAACTGCCGCCCAAAGCATGTAGCCCGGGATCTGGACCGCTGAGCCTCCGGCCATGACGACCAGTGCGCCCGCCGTGCTCCATAGCACGATGGAAAACCAGACGAGCGTCTCAACCGTCGAAAGCAGGTCGAGCGTGAGAGAGAGCGTGGTGGTGGCGAACAGATCCAGGTCGACAGCGATGCGCTGATCGGGGTTGTCGATGAGGCGGTCGCGTTCTATGCGGTAGAAGGTGCTATCGTCCAGCCATTCCTGCAGGTAGCGCGTGGTCAGCCACTGGCGCCAACGGAATCCAAGCATTTGCCGCAGATAACGGTTGTAGACAGAGATCGCGCAGAACGCGAGTGCAAGCATGGCAAACATGAGCATCAGCCGCGGAAATTCGTGGACGTTCCTGCTTCCCAGTGCGTCGTAGAAATCGCGGTTCCATGTGTTGAGCCAGGCGCTTATACCTACCAGAAGCAAGTCCATTGCGACGGTCGCGATTAGCAGCCCCCACGCAATTTTGCGTTCCTCCGAAACCCAATACGGCCTGATAAGACTCCAAGCTGAGACGCGGTCGGGTTGCCCGGTGGCAGGGCCGTACGATTGATTGGTCATGAAGCTTCCCGTAACTCACCCAATAGCGTGCCGCGGCATGCGCGGGCGGGATCATTGATTGAACCACCGGTACTGCAGCGCCAGCGAAAAGGTCTGGAAATTGCCGCCGATACGGGTGATCAGCCCCTGCGACCACGCCAGCTTCGCGGACCATCGTGTAGCGAGCGGAATCGATAGCGTGACTCCGTAGCGCACGCTACGCTGCAGATCCTGATCCTCGATACCATTGACGCTCGTCCGGCCGCCCGTGAAGTACGTCGCGTCCGCCGCGATCCATAACCCCGGCCGCCAGGTGTAGCCTCCATGCCATTGGAATTCAGGCATCGGAGCCTGACTGCGCCGATGACCATCAAAGAAATCGTCATTGTCGGCATAAAGCCAGACCCCCGCTGTTCCCTCCAGAAACCACTTGCCGAATGGTTGGGACACGCCTATCTCGGGCTTGAACGACCAGCGATTTGCTCCCACGTTGATGAGACGTGACGGCACGTACTGGCCTGTCGGCGCTACGACCGTCAAACTGGTGCCAACGATAGTCGATGGGATGCGTCGCGCGAATTCTTCCGGCGTGAGCGCAGGATCGCCGAGCAGATTCATCGCAATCCTGAACCGCGCGTCACTGAGCCCTGACCGGTAGGCCTGCTCAGGCACGCCCATGACGTCGCCAGTCACGTTCCCGTTGGCGTACGGCACGGACATCGCGACACTCGCCGTGTGTCCCGCGATGCCGAAGCTGTGCGAAAAGCCCAGCGACCACGTATTGATGGTCGCGTGCACGTTGGTGATCGGCAGTGAGGGATCGACAGAGAAACCGCCGCTCGAGCGCGCATAATCGAGCGCCACGAAGTTGGTGCCGACCGGAACAGCCGAATAGCTGCGTGGCTCCATTTCCTGCCCATAGGCCAACGCGGACCCGAGCAGCGCCACACACGCCATCGTATGCCGAAAGAGACTCTCAGCGCGCGAGGTCGGATTGAATCTCCGGGGACCGTCAATCCAGTCGAGGCAACTCCAGAGGAGTGGCGTTCCCGGCGTTTCCATGACCGTCGTCCGTTATCGATCGTGGGTACGGTGACGGTGGGCGTCCGTTGCAAGTGCCAGCATGAACGCTACGGCAACCTGCAGAGAAGCCTAGAGATCACGCCTCGCCGTCAGGATCGCCCGGCTAGCAATTAACGAATGCCTGCGCTACGAACGTGCGTCTTGTCGGTTCACGTCAATAGTGGCGTGAGCGGGGCTTCAACGCTATTGGACTTTGGTCCTATGGTTACGACTCCGAAGACGGGTCCGGTCCACACGCCTACCTTCGCGGATAAGGGTCCATGGCGGATGCGTCATTCGTGCCGCGCGACGATTCCGCTGCGTTTGTCAACAAAGCCTATGTCGCCAGCATGCTCGAAGGGGGCACATCTGGCGTGTTGTGGCTACACTCGAAGTCCCCGGCTCTTGAGCCGATAGACCAGTTGGGGACGCGTAATCCCCAGCGTACGCGCGGCCGCCGAGAGATTGCCTTGCGCACGTTGCACAGCGCTTTTCAGCAGCGCAGTTTCTATGTCGTCGAGCGATGTAGGTTCGATATCGCCGCTGATCCCCATTAGCAGGCTGTTCACTTTTCTGGCGACGCGCTCAATTTCTCCATCGGAAGTGGCCGCTTTTCGGTCTAGCAATGATCCTGTGGGCGTCAATGCTCCATCGGTTCCAAGGCCGAACATCTCCGCATCAATCGTCTCTCCACTCGTAAAAAGATGGCTGATGTCAATTGCCCCGCCATCCGGCGCGAGAATGACGCCACGCTCCACAAGGTTTTCCATTTCGCGAATATTCCCTGGCCAACCATAATTCAACATCGCGTCAATCGCTCTGCCGGTAAAACCAGTTATGTCGCGCTGGTGGCGTTCGCGATATTTGTGCAGCAAATGATTGAGCAGCACCGGCAAGTCTTCGCGCCGCTCGCGCAATGAAGGCACCCGGATTGGGAATACGTTCAGCCGAAAGTACAGGTCTTCACGGAAGCGCCCCGCACGAATCTCATCCTTGAGGTCCAGGTTCGTTGCCGCGACGACACGCACGTTCACTCGGCGTGTCTGCGTATCGCCGATCCTTTCGATTTCGCCTTCCTGCAACGCACGCAAGAGTTTGCCCTGTGCCGTCAGGCTGAGAATGCCAATTTCATCCAGGAACAGTGTGCCGCCATTTGCGCGTTCGAACCGACCTGGGCGGCTTTGCGTGGCATCCGTGAAACCGCCTCGTTCGACACCGAACAGTTCCGATTCGACCAGCGCTTCCGGGATCGCTGCACAGTTCACCGCGACAAATGGGCCATCGCTACATGCGCTGATCCGGTGCAGCGTGCGTGCGCATACCTCTTTGCCAACACCGCTCTCGCCAAGAAAAAGGACCGTAGCACGTGTACCTGCTACGCGTCGGATCATGTGGCAGACCGCGTTGAAACCGGGTGACGCGCCAACCATGTTGTCATCGCCGAATGCCGTGGGCGTCTGTGTCCGTAAGTCGCCGATGGCAACCGCGCTCTGCTCGTGTTTCACCGCGCCTGCAGACAATCCCTGCGTGAACGATTGTGCCTGCATGAACCGAAGATCATCGGCCGCCTCTTCGCCCCACTCCTCGACCGGCTTGCCTATGATCCTGCATTGCGTCTGCCCCAAGGCACGACACTCGACTTCGCGATAAAGAATGGGGCGGCCCATAAAGACACTGGTATAGCCGGACGCATAACCGATCTGAGTCCAGCAGACAGGTTCGGCGCCGATTCCATATATGCGGATGTGTTCCTCGTCTTCAGCGCAATTCTTCCAGATGAACTCGCCGTAATACTTGCCCTTCTCGACGTCTATTTCGAGGCGCACCGGTTCGACGACGGTCATACCTTCCAGCATGTGTAACTGCGGGCCAACCGCGAACATTTCGGTGATTGTGCTATCGGGCCGGACTTTGCGCGCCAGTTCCGCGTCGCGCGCACCGGAGTTGTAGCCCATTCGCGTGAGGAGTCCGCGCGCCGCGCCGATACCGAGGCTCTCGATCAGTTCGCGGCGCATCACGCCCACCGAGCCGGTATGAACCAGCAGCATACGTTGATCGTCCAGCCAGATCCGTCCGTCGCCCGGCGAGAAGTGCAGCCTCGACATGAGGTCTGCGATGTCCGGATAGCGAAGGCTGTCTACGCAGCCTCCCTTCGGCGACACCAGCGACATACGCCCGCTTGCTGCGGCCTGTGTTTTGTCTCGAGTGACCATCGGAATTCGTCTCCACCACTTTTCTTGAGGTTCCACCGAACGGCTTGGCCCATCAGTATGCAATGCTCCGCGTCCCGGCGCATGGCGAATCGCGCATCCGTAGACATCGGGTCTTCCCGGATACGGATTTGGTTGGACCGCTATGAGCTCATCGCGTCCGAATTCAATCATTTGATCAAGCGCGGCGCTCTTGTCAGCACGCGGCCAGTTCGCCGCCCGATTTTCCAGGCCGACTTTTCCCTTGATGCACAAGGGATTGCGCGCTTTGCGCGCCACATCCGTGGACGATTGAGCAGCCACTGGCATACGGGTTGCATTAGTAGGCGCGTAGCCCCGCATTCCGATGAAAGCGTGCAGTGCATTACCGCATGAATCACGCGACCAGATTCTGATTCGGAAACCAGAAATGAAGGAGACAGCGATGCCATTGCATCCACCTCAAGTCGAGCCGGCCGCGCGCATTTTCAACGTGAACTGTTGCTATGTCCGCGTCAGGGAACATCGCGCCGATGGCTTCGTCGAGTTCGACTTTTCCATCGGCGACCCAGGACTGAGCGTCGAGCTCGTGATGGCGTCGTCAGACTACGAGTCTTTTTGCGCGGCAAACCGCGCAGTCCACCTGACCGACGACGAAGCTCAGGCGCTTGACCTCGAACAGTTGAAATGGCGTTACGGACAGCCCGGCCTGTCTGAGTGAACCGTACAGAAAACGAAGGAGACATCCCATGCAAATCGATATCAAGACGTCTGCGGTTCAGCAAATCCGCCAGACCTTCTCTCATGTAGCGCGACGCCTGGGCGCAGACAAGCCGGCTTCGCGATATCAGGAAGCGACGCTGGAACTACAGCCCGAAGACAACTTCCACTACCGCCCGCTTTGGGAGTCCGAGTTCGCGCTGTACGACAAGGGTCGTACGGCCATCAGGATGAACGACTGGTATGCGTTCAAGGACCCCCGCCAGTATTACTACGGCACGTACACGATCACGCGTGCGAGGCAGCAGGACACGATGGAGAAGAACCTTGAATTCGTCACCAAACGACGCCTGCTAAGCGATCTTCCGGATGACGTCAAAGCCCACATCGCCGCGCTGATGGTGCCGCTCAGACATGTCGAATGGGCGGCCAATACGAACAACTGCTTCGTGACGGGTTATGGATGGGGCACGGCAATCACCCAGGCCACCATGTTCCATAGCATGGACCGGTTGGGCATTGCGCAGTATCTGTCACGCCTCGGCCTCATGCTCGACGGCAATCAGGGCACCTCGCTGCTGGATGGCAAGGAGCGCTGGCTTAACGACCCAATGTGGCAAGGTTTGCGCCGCATGGTCGAGGACACGATGGTTGTGAAGGACTGGTTCGAGACCTATGTCGCCCAGAACGTCGTGCTGGACGGGCTGCTGTATCCGCTCGTCTACCGTCATATCGACCAGCGCCTGTCGCAACGGTACGGGCCCGGCATTGGCATGCTGAACGAGTTCGCCGGCTCGTGGTTCGACGAGTCGAGTCGATGGGTCGACGCGACGCTAAAGACAGCAGCGGCAGAGTCGACAGAAAACGCTGCACTGCTCGCCCAGTGGATCGCGAAGTGGCGTCCCCAGGCAATCAACGCGTTGCAACCCCTTGCGATCGAAGCGCTTGGCACCGGAGAAGCCGAATCCGCAATGCGCGAGATCGCCGAAGCATTCGACGTCCGGATGTCGAAGCAGGGCGTGTCGATCGCATCCGCCCCGGAGACAAATCATGCCTGATTCCGTGTTCATTGCGTTTCAGACCAACGACGATTCCAGGCCGATCATCGAAGCGATCGAAGCGGACAACCCACACGCAGTCGTCAACGCATTCCCTGCCATGGTGAAGATCGATGCCGCCGGACGTCTGGTGATCAGGCGTGAATCGATCGAAGCGCGCATTGGCCGTGACTTCGATCTACGCGAACTGCAACTCAACCTGATCTCGCTGGGCGGCAACATCGACGAGACGGATGACGAATTCATTCTTGAATGGAAAGCCTGAGCGGCAAATCGGAGACATCACATGAGCACCACCAACGCGACACCGAAGAAGTTGAGCATTAAGGAAAACTACGCGATGCTGACGCGCGGTCTCGGATGGGAAACCACCTACCAGCCGATGGATAAGGTCTTTCCGTACGACAAATTCGAAGGCATCAAGGTCCACGACTGGGACAAATGGGAAGACCCTTTTCGCCTGACAATGGACGCTTATTGGAAATATCAGGGCGAAAAAGAACGCAAGCTCTACGCGATCATTGATGCCTTCCAGCAGAACAACGGCCAGTTCAATGTCACCGACCCGCGGTATATCAATGCGCTGAAGCTGTTCCTGACGGGGGTGAGCCCGCTCGAATACGCCGCGCACCGCGGCTTCGCGCTGGCGGGGCGCAACTTTCGTGGAGCCGGTGCGCGGATCGCCTGCCAGATGCAAGCAATCGACGAACTGCGTCACGCGCAGACCCAGGTCCACACAATCAGCCATTACAACAAGTTCTTCAATGGCTTTCATGACTTCAAGCATATGCATGACCGGGTCTGGTACCTCTCCGTGCCGAAGTCGTATTTCGAAGACGCGATGAGCGCCGGGCCGTTCGAATTCGTGACGGCGATCTCGTTCTCGTTCGAATATGTGCTGACCAATCTGCTGTTCATGCCGTTCATGTCGGGTGCCGCATTTAACGGCGACATGGCTACAGTGACATTCGGTTTCTCCGCACAGTCCGACGAGTCGCGCCACATGACGCTCGGGCTGGAGGTCGTGAAGTTTCTGCTTGAACAGGACCCCGGCAATGTGCCGATCATCCAGAAATGGGTCGACAAGTGGTTCTGGCGCGGCTACCGCCTGCTGACGTTGGTCGCGATGATGATGGACTACATGCTGCCCAAGCGGATCATGTCGTGGCAGGAAGCATGGGAAACCTACTTCGAGAAGAACGGCGGGGCGCTATTCCATGACCTCGAGCGCTATGGCATTCGCATGCCGAAGTACCACGACGTCGCATCAAAAGAGAAAGATCGCATCTCGCACGAAGCGTGGGGCATCTTTTACAACTACACCCACGCGGCGGCCATGCACACATGGGTTCCGTCCGATGACGAAATGACCTGGCTGGCGGACAAGTATCCCGCGACCTTCGACAGGCTCTACCGGCCCCGCCTCAAATACTGGCGGGAGCAGCAACAGCAGGGCAAGCGCTTTTACAACAACACGTTGCCGATGCTCTGCCAGCTCTGCCAGATCCCGATGGCCTTCACGGAGCCCGACGACCCGACAAAGATCTGCTATCGCGAAAGCGATTACCTGGGCAACAAGTATCACTTCTGCTCCGACGGCTGCAAGGACGTGTTCGACAACGAACCAGAGAAGTATGTGCAGGCGTGGCTACCTGTCCACCAGATCTACCAGGGGAATTGCTTCGAGAAAGATGCCGACCCCACCGCAGCCGACTTTAATCCGCTAGCCGAAGTGCTGCGCTACTACCACATCAACGTGGGCGAAGACGGTCACGAATTCGAGGATTCGCCAGACAGGAAGAACTGGCTGCGCTGGACGGGCAAACCGAGTCATGGTGGCGAAGAGACGCGGGAAACCGCACCCACCGAACACGCTGAAAAAGCCGCCTGAAGGCGCACATCGAGTCAATCCTGAAGGAGACATGTCATGTCAGTTATCGCACTCAATGAGGGCTATAAAGGCGAAGTGAAAGATCGTGAAGAAAACTTTCACGGCAGCCGGTTGCTCTTTATCGGCTGGGAAGACCACTTGATGTTCTGCGCGCCACATTGCATTCCAGTCTCGCCGGCGACGACCTTCGCCACGCTTGCGAACGAAATCATTCCGGGTATCTATTCATCGCATCCAGACTGGCACAAGGTCGTGATCGGCGATATTGAATGGTTCCGGTCAAGCGAACGCTTTACGCCCGAGTTCGACCGGACGCTCGGTGAAAACGGACTGCAGCACAAGGCGCTGATTCGCTTTCGTACGCCCGGCCTGAACGGCATCCACGGTTCATACAGTTAGGCCAGCGGCTGACGCAATCACGAACAGAGGAGAGGCTGAAATGAGCTATCAGCTAACGATCGAGCCGATCGGTCACACCATCGAAATCGGCGACGACCAGACCATTCTCGACGCATGCCTTCGCGCGGGTGTCTGGCTGCCGCATGCGTGCTGCCACGGCCTGTGCGCGACATGCAAGGTACAGGTCGTCGAAGGCGAGGTCGAACATCGCGACGCTTCACCGTTCGCATTGATGGATTTCGAGCGCGACGAACGCAAGTGCCTCGCCTGCTGCGCGACGGCGCAATCCGACCTGACGATCGAGGCGGACATTGATGAAGATATCGACGCACGCCACTTCCCGGTTAAGGACCATACCGGCCGCGTGAAGGAGATAGTCGACCTGACGCCGACGATCAAGGGCATCTTCATTGAACTGAACGAGGGCATCGAGTTTCAGGCAGGTCAGTACGTCAACGTCCATATTCCCGGTGAAGACATGCCCCGTGCGTTCTCGCTTGCAAACAAGCCCGGCTCGTCGAGGCTCATCGAACTGAACGTGAGACGTGTGCCGGGAGGAAAAGGCACCGCTTACCTGCACGAGGGTTTGAAGCCAGGCGATGAGATTCGCTTTAGCGGCCCGTTCGGCCGATTTTTCGTGCGTGCCTCGGACCCGCAGCCCGTCATCCTGATTGCCGGTGGATCGGGTCTTTCAAGTCCACGATCGATGTTGCTGGATTTGCTCGAGCAGGGGGATGACCGACCGATCACCTTGATGTATGGCGCTCGCGATCGGGCGGAACTCTATTATCACGACCTTTTCGTTGAGCTGGGAGCGCTCCATCCGAACTTCACGTATGTCCCGGCGCTTTCCAACGAGCCTGCGGAATCCGCCTGGGATGGCTTTCGGGGCTTTGTTCATGAAGCCGCGAAAACGCACTTTGCCAACGATTTTCGTGGCCACAAGGCCTATCTCTGCGGGCCGCCGGTCATGATCGAAGCGTCCATCAGATCGCTGATGCAAGGACAGCTTTTCGAGCGCGATATTTACACAGAGAAATTCCTGACCAGTGCGGATGGTGCTGAAGCTCTCGCAAAGAGCCCTCTGTTCAGGTCGATCTGAGGCCTGGACTCGATTCGACAAACGGCTGGTCCGAAGCGGTGAGCTCCCCCGCCGCTTCGACTGTCGGCAAGTTACCCGACTGAGCCCTGCTGTTTAGCCAGTGCCGTGGCGACTGGAAACCTCATTTCTCCCTAACCGATGCGAGTAAGCATCCGCTTAAATCTGTCTGCATCTTACCCGCACTCCTCCTAAATCGGGGAAAATCAGAATACAAAAGTGTAGACAATCCGCTAATCTGGAGGCGTCATGGCGAGGCTCTTTGACCCTCTGGCGGTACATGCGCAGCTGCGATAGCAAAACGCTGGCGGTCGTGAAAATTGCTCAAACCCTTGCCCAGCAGGCGTTTGGCGATTCTGCACATTGCTCGCAGCGATTTCCGCCGCCGACGTTTTTATTGACACAAATTTTTTTGCGCTAAATTGTCGACACTTGTGTAGTCTAATAACCACCGTTGAGAGGGACGTCATCATGAAGTTTGCGAAGGAGCTGTGCATCAGCGCTGTTGCGAGCGCGTTGCTTTCTATTGCGACCGCTTCGGTCGCGCAGACGGTGTCGCTGGGCGCTGTGCTGCCGCTTACGGGAGCGAGCGCGTCCGTCGGCGACGACCAACGGCGGGGTATCGAACTGGCAGTCGAGCAAGTCAACGCGCATAACGGGGTGCTGGGACAAAAGCTTCAGGTCATCGTCGAGGATTCCGGCGGAACTGCGGCGACGGCGTTGAGCTCAGCACGCAAACTCGTGTCAGTGAACAAAGTCCCTGTCGTGCTCGGCGAGTTCTCCTCAGGTATCACCATTCCAATCGGCGAATACGTCGTTCAACAGGGTGACGTGCATATCAACATCGGTTCCTCGAGCCCGGCTATCCGCAAAATCGGCGACGGGTCGTTCAGCGTCATTGGGCTCGACGACCTGTCAGCCCAGTTCGCGGCCGGAGATATCTTCGCTCAGAACCTGAAAGACGTCGCCTTCATTGCGCCGAACAACTCCTATGGCCAAAATGTCGCTGTTGAGTTCAAGAAGCGATTTGAATCGCTTGGCGGCAAGGTGTCTTCGGTCGTGCTGTACAGCGAAGGACAGTCGACCTACCGGCGCGAGCTGCAGCAAATGTCTCGCTCGTCCCCTCAGGCCTACGTCTACAGCGCCTACGGACAAGAGGCTGCGACCATCAATCGCGAAGCATATGAACTTGGTCTGGCCAAACAGAAGTGGTACGGCATCTACCTCACCATGTGCACGAGCGATACGGTCCCGCAAGCCGCTCAAGGACAGGAAGGACTTGAGGTTGCGTCCATTGGCGAAGGTGGCAAAGCCTACGAACAGGCGTATCGCGCGAAGTACGAGGAGGCTCCGAAGTCCTCGTTCGGCAGCTATGCGTTTGACGGCGTGATGGTTGCGGCCGCTGCAATCAACAAGGCTGGGTCAGCCGACCCCGCGAAGATTCGCGCCGCAATGAAGGCGGTCGTGCCGTACAACGGCGCGACCGGAACAATTGCCTTTGACGACGCGGGCCAACGAAAAGAGCAGCCATACGACAAGGTGAAGTTCGATACCAAGGTCGTTAGCCGATAAGCTGCGCCGCGCCGCTCTGCGGCGTGGCAGCCGAGGAGAGTCCCGTGCTTCAATTCGTCGTCGATGCCCTGATACGCACTTCGGACATCATGCTCGTAGCGGTGGGCCTGAGCGTCGTGTATTCGTTGGTCAAATTTCCCAATATCGCGCACGTACAGTACGCGATGCTGGGCGCATTCGGTACTTTGGCGCTGAATCGCATAGGCCTGCCATTTTCACTTGCGCTCATCGGGGCGTGTGTTGCGACGGGCCTGGTCGCGGTGCTGCTCAATATGCTCGTCTTCAGGCGGCTCCTGCGCTCCGGCAGCTCGATCGCGATGATTGGCTCGCTCGCCATCTCAATGGTACTCATCGCAGTCGTACTCGGTGTCGCCGGGTCGCGCCCGTTCCGGTATTCGTCGGAACTGTCGAGCCCGCTTAACCTCGGCTCAACCACGATTTCAGTCGACCAGATTACTTCGATTGCGTGCGGATTCGGTTGCGTTGCACTGCTCGCGGTTCTGCTCTTCAAAACTGGGGTCGGCCGCTCGATGCGGGCCATGTCGTCAAATCCCGCACTGGCCGCAGCGACAGGCGTCGATGGTGCGCGCGTGGTGAGCGGCATCACCTTCCTGAGCGGCGCCTTGGCGGCCTTGGGGGGAACAATGTTGGGGCTGACCGAGACCGTGCACGTTGGCCTGGGAACCAATCTGCTGCTGCCAGTGTTCGCCGCAGCCATTCTCGGAGGTCTCGGCAATCCTCTCGGTGCAGCGGCCGGCGCGTTGTTGATTTCAGTTGCCGAGACGCTGGTCACCAATCTTGACTTCGGCTGGATGTTCGGCACATCCGATGTCTATGTTCCGGTGACCTATATAAGCGCCGCGTCGTTCGTGATTTTGCTCGTCGCGCTTCTTTTCAAGCCGTACGGCATCTTCGACCGGGAGGTCCGTCGTGTATAGCTTTCTTTTGCACGTTGCGACGCTGAGCTGCATTTACGCGCTGCTCGCACTGGCGCTAAATCTACAGGCAGGCTTCGCGGGACTTCTGAACTTCGGCTTCGTCGCGTTCGCGGGCGTTGGCGCCTACGCCTCAGCAATTACCTCCGCACTCGGATACCCCGCACCTATCGGCATACTGTTTGGCGTCATGGCTGCAATGGTCGTGGGCTTTTTCATGGCTCGGCTGGGGCGCAATCTTGCATCCGACTATTGGGCGATTGCCACACTGGCGGTGGCGGAACTCATCCGAACCGTCGCGCTCAACGAGAATTGGCTCACGGGCGGCGCCCAGGGAATTAGTGGGGTGCCAGCATTGTTCAGGAGCGCGTCCGGCGTCCAGAATGACTTCGCGTTTTTCCTGCTGGCGCTCGCCATGGTCGCGATTGCATTGTTTGCCTGCGTGCGACTCTCTCGCGGACGTTTCGGGCGAGCCATCCGATTGATGCGCGAGGAGCCTGCCCTGGCAACCAGCCTCGGCTATCAGCTCGTTCCGCTGAAGGTCAAGGCGACGGTCACGAGCGCCGCGATAGCGTCGGTTGGAGGTTCTCTGCTCGCCCACTACATGAGCTTCGTCGGGCCAGACTACATGCTGGCGTCCGAGACCTTCGTCATCTGGACGATGGTCATGATTGGAGGCCTTGGCAACAACCTCGGGGTCGTGCTCGGCGCCTTGCTTGTCGAAGCCATCTATAGCGCTGTGCCATTTGCCAAGGACTACCTCAACATCAGCAGCGATATCGCTGGCGCTGTCCGGCTTGGCACAATCGGCGTTGTCTTGCTTGCCTGTCTTCTGGTTCGCCCTGGCGGTCTACTTCCCGAAAAAGTCCGGAGCGCAACATGAACACGATGCTTCGATTACAGGATGTCCACAAGTCCTTTGGCGGAAACAGCGTCCTGACTGGACTCAACTTTCACGTCCGGACAGGTGAAATCGTCGG
>FSXK01001018.1_pt1 | contig 19787 bp, 17 predicted proteins | sample 1638101 | NCBI WGS metagenome assembly FSXK01 (sample SAMEA3914788, study PRJEB12502) | metagenome | biome: forest; material: soil | place: Canada | collected 2011-07-03 | depth 0.1 m | reverse complement strand
CTCGTGCCGCTGATGTATATGGAATCGAGGAGCACGCGTAATGCAGCCTAAGATGACGATCAGCCGTGCCGTCATTTATGCGGCGCTGATTCTGTTTGCGTTGTACTTCCTGTTCCCGTTGTACGTGATGTTGTCCACGTCCTTCAAGGACATCGACCAGTTGCGTACCGGCAATCTGCTGACGCCGCCGTCGCACCCGACCTTCGCGCCGTGGATCAAGGCGTGGAGCCAGGCGTGTACGGGTGTGCGTTGCGACGGTATGGAGCCGTTCTTCATGAACTCGGTGCGCATGGTGATTCCGGCCGTGCTCATCTCGTCGATCATCGGCGCGTTCAATGGCTACGTGCTCACGCACTGGCGCTTCCGTGGCGCAGACATTCTCTTCACGATGTTGCTGGTGGGCTGCTTCATCCCCTTCCAGGCCATCCTGTTGCCGATGGCGCGTTTCGAAGGCGTGATGGGCCTGTCGAACACGGTGGCCGGGCTGGTGCTGGTGCACGTGGTGTACGGTATCGCGTTCACGACGATGTTCTTCCGCAACTTCTACGTCAGCATTCCGGCTGAACTGGTGAAGGCGGCGCGTATTGACGGTGCAGGCTTCTTCCTGATCTTCTCGAAGATTCTGCTGCCGGTGTCGTTGCCGATTTTCATGGTCTGCCTGATCTGGCAATTCACGCAGATCTGGAATGACTTCCTGTTCGGTATCGTGTTCTCGGGCGTCGATTCGATGCCGATTACCGTGGCACTGAACAACCTGGTGAATACGTCGACGGGTGTGAAGGAATACAACGTCGATATGGCAGGGGCCATCATCGCCGCACTGCCTACCTTGCTCGTCTACATCATCGCCGGCCGTTACTTTGTGCGCGGCCTGACGGCGGGCGCAGTGAAGGGCTAACCCAAAACGAGTGCTGCAGCGCGCCACGTGGCCGCTGCGGCGCGAACCGGCATCTGGCCTGCGCCGCCTCGTGCGACGCACCTGAAGCTGTATCAGAGACAAGAGGATTCACAGCATGGCAAGCCTTTCCATCCGTGACGTGTACAAGACCTACCCGAACGGGGTGCCGGTCCTGAAGGGTGTCAACATCGACATCGAAGACGGCCAGTTCCTGATTCTGGTGGGCGGCTCGGGCTGCGGTAAGTCGACGCTGCTCAACATGATTGCCGGTCTTGAGACCGTGACGAAGGGTGAGATCCAGATCGACGGCAAGAAGGTGAACGACCTGTCGCCGAAAGATCGCGATATCGCAATGGTGTTCCAGTCGTACGCGCTGTATCCGTCCATGACGGTGCGCGACAATATCTCGTTCGGCCTCGGTATCCGCAAGGTGCCGAAGCCCGAGCAGGCGCAGATCGTCGACCGCGTGTCGAACATGCTGCAAATCCAGCATTTGCTGGATCGCAAGCCGGGCCAGCTATCGGGCGGCCAGCGTCAACGTGTGGCCATGGGCCGTGCTCTCGCACGCGATCCGGTGATGTTCCTGTTCGACGAGCCGTTGTCGAACCTGGACGCGAAGCTGCGGATCGAAATGCGTTCGGAAATCAAGCTGCTGCATCAGCGCCTTGGCACGACGATCGTCTACGTGACGCACGATCAGATCGAGGCCATGACGCTCGGCGACCGGATCGCTGTGATGAAGGACGGTGTCGTCCAGCAGTTCGGTGCGCCGCAGGACATCTACGATTCGCCGTCGAACCTGTTTGTGGCGGGTTTCATCGGCGCGCCGCCGATGAATTTCATCCAGGGCAAGCTGGTCGAGCAGGGCTCGGGCGTGGGTGTCGAGATCGACACCGGCATCAAGCGCAGCGTGCTGAACCTGCCGTTCACGTCGGCCAAGGTGAAGGGTCAGGTGGGCAAGGAAGTGATTCTGGGTCTGCGTCCGGAGCGCATTACGGATGCCCGTAGCGCGCACAACGTGGAAGATGCGCAATTGCAGCCGGTCGAAGTGAAGGTTGATGTGATCGAGCCGACCGGGCCGGATACGCTGGTGTTCGCGCAGGTCAATGGCAAGCGCGTGGTGAGCCGCGTGCACCCGGCTTCGAATCCGCAGCCGTTGTCGAACATGACACTGTTGTTTGATGTGTCGAAGGCAGTGTTGTTCGATCCGTCGAACGAAGACCGGATTGCGTAACGTCCGTTTGCGGTCGTTGAGCGAAGACAAAAAAAGCCCCGTGCATCGTCAGATGCATGGGGCTTTTGTTTTCGTGGTCGCGAGGTCGCGAGGGAGTTGAAGCGCTGGTGCGCGCAGTGAGCTTCAGGGGGCGTTAGCGTGATTTGCTGCGGGTGTTTTTCTTTGCGGCGGCGTTGCCAGCACGGGGCGAATCCTTCTCCGTCAAAGCGCCGCCGCCGGTAAGCTGTTCCATCCACGATAGCGTGTCCACGTAGGACAGGAACTGCTGGAGATAACCCGGCGACAACTCACGCATCAGCGAAAGCGAACGATGCACGAGGCTGCTCGAATTCAACGGGCCGGCATTGCCTGGCACCTGTTCCAGCGACTGCCGCAACTGCTTGTGCGTTCGGACTTTCGACCAGACTTGCCGGAAATATTCGAGTGCCTCGAGTTCAGGATAGGCCGCGTTGTTTCCAACCTCCGCCATGTGGCTCGCACGATAATCGCCCAACGCGGTCAGCGCGCTCCGTTCAGGCCCGCATGGCGAGACAGGTGTCGCGGCATCACGCGACCTGGATGCGGCGTTCTCGACATCAGCAGCGTAGGCTTCGACGAGCGTGTTCAGTCGATGGTCCAGCAGACGCCGCACTTCGCCGCTATGACCAGCGGCGCGACGCTCCAGCGCCTCGATGAAATGAAAGCGCACAGGATCGCGCCGATCGCTGCCTTGCTCGCGCCATGCATCGAGCGTCGCCCGGACGCTTGTTTCGCCGGGCTTCACTGGCCGTCACCTGCAGTGTCGTCCTGGGTTTTGGCCGTTGCGTTCGAAGGCCTCGGCATTGCCGCGATCTCCACGCGCCGGTTCTTCGCCCGTCCGGCGTCGTCGGCATTCGAACCGACGGGTTGCCCGGAGCCGAACGCTGCCGCAAACACCGAACGGGTTGGCACACCGTCGTCGATCAACGCACGCGTCACCGTCAACGCGCGTTGCGCTGACAGCTCCCAGTTGTCGGCGAAGCGGTGGTTGCCGTCGCGCACCTGGCGGTCGTCGGTAAAGCCGCTCACCATCAGGATCTGGTCGCGTGCCTTCAGATACTCCGATAACGGTCCGGCCAGGCTCTTCAGCACCTCGCGGCCCTCAGGCTGCAACTGATCGGAGTTCAGCGCAAACAACACGCTGCCGCTAATGCCGATGCGCCCATTGACCAGCGTCACGCGGCCCGCGGCGAGCGGTCCTGCCAGGGCCTGCTCCAGGGTCTTGCGCCGCTGCGCTTCGATCTGCCGCTGCTTGACCTCGTGATCGAGGCGGCTCGACAGTTCAAGTTGCACGCCAATGACACACACCAGAATCAGGACGAAAGCGCCAAGCAGCACGGACATCAGATCGGCAAAGACGGGCCAGATGGGCGCCGTCGTTTCTACGCCGCCGTCGATTTCCTCACTCATGCCGCCTCGACTCCAGCTGACGTGCGCTGTGCTGCGATCTGTTGCAGATCCTCGACGATCTGCTTCTGCGACATCATGCTCAGGTCAATGACTTCCCGTGCCTGGGCCACGTAGTAGGCAAGTTGCTCGTCGCTGCGAGTAAGGGACTTGTCCAGCGCGGCCTCGATGCGTGTCAGGTGCGCTACGAGCTTGTCATTGGACGCGCCGAACAGATGCACGGCCGCGCCGAAGGCTTCGCCGAGGCTCGCCACCTCGACCGCGCTGCCCGTCACCTGGGCCGCGATGCCACCCAGCTTGTCCGCCTCATGCTCGACCTTGTTGGTGAAGCGGGTGCTGACGCGCTCCAGCAAATCCGCTGACGTGGCGACCAGCGCGTCGACGGCGGTGCGCTGTTCAGTTGATGCGTGGTTCACCGCATCAAGCAAGGTCTCCAGTGTGGCCAGCAGGCGGCTTCGCTCTTCCAGCATCGCGGTGTCGCGGACCATGCTGTCGGAGAGCTTTTGGCGCAACTCTGCAACGACCTCGGCGGCGGCCTTCGGGGCCTCGGAGGCGGCCTGCACGAGGCGTGCGATTTCCTTGATCGTGTCGGCGGCATGCGCCTGAGTCTGCACCGAGATATTGCGTGCGGTTTGTTCGAGCGTGTCGCAGATCGCCTGTTGCTGGCTCGCGGTGCGCGTGCCCGACTGTTCCCACTGCTGGTTCAAGTTGGCGGCCATGGCGCCGAGCGACGCGGTCCATGCCGCGAGGCGTTGCTCGTCACGTGCTGCGAGTTCAGTCTGGAGATCCGCGTGCGACTCGCTGACCGCACGCAGCAACGATGCCGAGTGTTGACCGAAGGTCGCCGAAGCTTCCGACAGGGCCTGGTGGTTGCGCGCTGCGAGCTTTTCGCCGACGTCTTCCTGCCGCGCCAGCGCTTCTTTCCACGCATCCGACACGCCGCCCGCAGTGGCTTCGAGTCGCGCGCCGACGCTATCCAGCAGCCCGGCTGAGCGCTGCTCGAAGGTGGTGGTGAACTGGTCAAGCGAAGTGCGCAGATGCTGCACGAGCTTCTCGCTGGCTTGTTCGTGGTTCGCCAAAGCCTTGTTCCACAGGCTCGCCACGGTTGTGGTGGTCGACTCGAACCCGCCCGACAGGCCATCCAGTTGACGCTGCACAGCATGCGTGACCGTCTCGTGCATCGCGGCCGTCTCACGGGCAAGACCCGCGAGCGTTGTTTCCATGACGGGCTGCAGCGCCGCGCCGGCCGTGCGGGCGCTTTCCGCGACGCTCGCTTTCAAGGACTGCTCGACGGAGGCCGCGAGCCGTGTATAGGTGGCTTCGGTCTTGCTGTGAAACGCATCCTGACTGGCAATCTGCCGCTCGCCCAGTTTCAGGTTTTGCTGTTCGATGGTGGTCATCATCGTCTGCAATCTGTCGACGAGGGTCGGCATCAACTCGGCCTGACGTTGCAGAATCCTGAAGCTCTCTTCCCGCTGATGAGCCTGGGAGTAACGACGCAAGGTCGTCGCGCTCTGCATGTCGAGGTTCTGCGCAGCCAGCAACCGCTCGCGGCGGCACAACGCCGAAAGCAGACCCAGCATGGCGGAGGTCGCCACACCGGCAATCGAAGTACCGAACGCAAATCCGAGGCCCTTGACCGGCGCGGCCAGCGAGTCGCGAATCGCCTGCAGGTCGGTCGCGCTATCGAGCGCGAGTCCGGTGCCCCGCAGGGTCGCGACCATGCCGAGCAGCGTGCCCAGCATGCCAAGCAATACGAGCAGGCCGACCAGATACGGCGTCAGTGCGGGTCCCGGCAGGGCGACGCGTTCGCCTTCGATGCGCAGGCGCACCGCATTGCGCAGACTCGGATGCAGCGGGTCGAGCCAGACACCCAGATTGGGCGGTGTCCCCTTCAGGTCCGCGACGGCGCGCGTCAGCGTCGAGGTGGCGACGCTATAGCGCTGCAATTCCAGCGCGCCTGCTACATAGCAAGCGCCGATCAGCAGCGTGACGCACAACGCCAGCGGATTCGATCCGACGTAACCGGCGCCGATCCAGCAGACAGCGGCGAGGCCAGCCAAAAACACAACGGTATTAACAATTTTGCTGGACATGGTGTCCTACTTAGCTAGCGCGAAGGGCGGCGAGCAACCCTTCGGCCGGTTGAAAACGAACATCCAGTTCGGCGAGCAGCACGCTCTGCATATCCTTGCGAAACACGTTCAGCCATGCGCCGGGTGTGACTGCGGGGGCATCCCCCATGGCTTCAGCCTGGGCCTGCGCCTCTTGCTCCGCCTTGCGCAAACGGTCGAAGTGCGCTGCCAGCAAGTCAGGCACGGCAGCGAGCAGGCTGCGCTCGCGCGGACTCAACGAGCGCTCCATCACGGCATCCACCACGGCGAGCCGCGCCATGGCGGGCGTCGTTGCAACCAGCATCGCGCGCAGACGGCTGCGCAGATTGCCGATGTCGGTCTCCATGGCCTGTTGCAGGGAGAGATAACGCTGACGGAAAACCGCGTAGTCGACGGGCGTGTTTGTGTCGGCGTCTTCACGCGACGCGTGCACGGGTTTGCGCTGCCGTGCCGGAACCAGCGTGCTGTCCCGGACAATCGCGCTTGCCAATGAACTGCGCACACGTACGCATTCTTTCGCTTGTGCGTTGCTGACGGTCGTCGCGCCGGCGCCCAGACCCGCAGTCGTGGCAGGCGAATTGCCGTTCAGCGCCGTGGATAAGCCAATGGCGTCGGTCCAGCCGAGCCAGTGGCTCAGCCGGTCGGAGAGCGACTGGCTGGATTCGGGGACGTCGAGCGCCGTCAGGCGAGCAAGTAAGCGAATTAGCGCCGGACCACTAAGCGCGGTGCGCTGGGGGACTTGCACCATACCACCAGAGTCAAAAAAGTCAGCAGTTTACACGCTGCGGGGAGGAACACCGCCGCTAGCCTTCAGCGGCATCTTCACTCAATGCGGCAAGCGGACGTCGAACTTGAACGTCACGAGCCGCGCGAGCAGGATGAACCCGGTCGCAATCAACACGCTGTAGATCGTGTCGACGTTCAGGTAATCCAGCAGCAGATACAGCCAGCATCCAACAAACGCGCAGGTGGCGTAGGGGCGTGAATCGCGCAGAATCAAAGGCACTTCGTTGCAAAGCACATCCCGGATCACGCCGCCGAATACGCCCGCCAGCACGCCAATCATCACCGCCGTGAACCAGGGCATCTGCGCGTCCAGCGCCATGGACGTGCCGGAGATGCTGAACAACCCGAGCCCCACTGCATCGGCCACCAGCAACACGCGTTCAGACAGCAATCGGGATGTCATCTTCAGCAGCGTGGGTGCGAACAGAGCCATGACGAAGATGGCAATGACGTAGATCTGATGCTGGACCCAGTAGAAAGGACGACGCTCGAGCAAGACGTCACGCACGGTCCCACCGCCAAAAGCGGTGGCCATCGCAACGAGGAAGGTGCCCACGGCATCGAGCCGGCGTGTGCGTGCTTCGATAAACCCGGAAATGGCGTAGGCAAAAATAGCCAGCCCTTCCATGATGGTCAGCGCAAGCGTCAGTCTCGGATGAATCAACGTGACCCCGTCAGGTTTTTGGGTGAGCGGGCTGAACGCCCGGCTGCAACAGGACCAGTACGGCACCCGCGCCGCCGTCGTGCGCACGGGCCTGGCAGAACGCGATCACCTCTTCCTTCTGCACGAGCCACGCGCGAACCTTGCCTTTGAGCACCGGCTCCTTGCCGATCGACCCCAGCCCCTTGCCGTGAATCACGCGCAAACACCGCAGGCCGCGCTTGCTGGATTCGCGGATGAATTCGGCCAGTGATTCACGCGCTTCTTCGCGGCGCATTCCATGCAGGTCCAACTGCGCCTGCACGATCCACGCGCCGCGCCGGAGTTTGCGGACCACTTCCTGGCTGATGCCGGGCCGGCAATAGGACAGCGTTTCGTCCGTTTCGAGCAGCACTTCCGGATCGAATTCGTCCGAGATTGCCTCGTGCAGCACGGCTTCTTCGTCGCGTCTGGTCTGCGTAGGGACAGGCGAGGGCGGCGTGCGTGCCGGGGGCACTCGCGGCGGCGTGACGAGCGGTGCGATCGCGCCAATCTCGCGCCGGAACAGATCGGCATCTGCGGATGCTTCACGCTGAGCCTGCGCCGCTGCCACACGTTCGCGCTCGCGGCGCTCGGTGTCGGTTTTCAACGCGGCGCGCAACGCGCCCAGACCGGCCAGTCCGGCTGCCGGATCGATCTGCGGCGGGCTGGGCGCGATGGGTGCGGGCGTCGGTTTCACAGCGGCCGCACGCGGGCGTTTAGGTTCGCTAGGATGAGGCAGGTTCTTCGCCATAACGGTGACACACGTTCAGGATTGGATCATTCGCGCGAGCGTCGTGATAACCGCGCGGGGCGTCCGGCCGGCAAAGCGCACCACGGACAACTGTCAACTGACAGCTTGCACTGGCAAAAGTAAAAGGGCCGCCAGCGTGGGAGCTGCGGCCCTTTCTACCCTGCGTGCGCTTCACACTCAGGTTCGGACCCGAGCGTCATTTTACCGTTGCCGCTTCGCGAGTCCGGCCCGTCTGTCTGTGGGCCTCGCCGATTAACGCTCGGCTTCCGCGCTCATGACGTGTTCGCCGACCATTTCGTCAATGGTTTCGAGGTAACGCTGTGCGTCCAGCGCGGCCATACAACCCGTGCCGGCGCTGGTGATAGCCTGACGGTACACGTGATCCTGCACGTCGCCGGCCGCAAACACGCCAGGCACGTTAGTGCCCGTGGCGTTGCCCGACAGGCCGCCGTTGGTGATGATGTAGCCGTTCTTCATCTCCAGCTGGCCTTCGAAAATGTCCGTGTTCGGCTTATGGCCGATTGCAACGAAAAGGCCCTGCAGCGCGACATCCGAGCTTTCGCCGGACTTCGTGTTCTTGATGCGCAGACCGGTCACGCCGGACTGATCGCCGGTCACTTCTTCAAGCACGTGGTTCCACTTGATCTCGACCACGCCTTCCTTTTCCTTCGCCAGCAAACGGTCGATCAGGATCGGCTCGGCGCGGAACTTGTCGCGGCGATGGATCACCGTGACTTTCTTCGCGATGCCGGCGAGGTAGAGGGCTTCCTCGACTGCGGTATTGCCGCCGCCGATCACGGCCACGTCCTGCTGCTTGTAGAAGAAGCCGTCGCAGGTCGCGCAGGCGGACACGCCCCGGCCCATGAACGCTTCTTCGGATTGCAGGCCAAGATATTGCGCCGACGCGCCGGTCGCGATGATCAGCGAGTCGCAGGTATATTCACCGGAATCGCCGATCAGACGGATCGGGTTTTCGTTGAGCTTCGCCGTATGGATGTGATCGAAAATGATCTCAGTGTTAAAGCGCTCGGCGTGCTCGAGGAAGCGCGCCATCAGTTCCGGGCCCTGTACGCCGTTCGCATCAGCCGGCCAGTTTTCGACGTCGGTCGTGGTCGTCAGCTGGCCGCCCTGGGCGAGACCGGTGATGAGCACCGGGTTCAGGTTGGCGCGCGCGGCATAGACGGCCGCCGTGTAACCAGCGGGGCCAGAACCGAGAATCAGGACTTTGGCGTGTTTGGTGGTGGTTGCGGGCATGATCGAGATCCGTAAAAAGCGCCGGGCTCGCCCTTGCGAGGCCGCGCGTCAACAGCTAAACGTTAGCTGGAAGTGTAGATGGGTATTAGACCAGCATTATAAAGGCCGGGGCGCCGGGCTGCTTCATGAAGCTTCCTGATCGGCGCGATAGCCTGACGCCGTTGTTTTGCGGAAAAAAACCAGCGCTGCCGACTCCGGTTACCGTCATTTACAGCCTTGGGCGTGGCACTGCGTTTACAATAGCCCGGATCATGGACCCGGCGGCCGCGACCGGGCGCCCAGCGCCGCGTCAGGCCGCGAGTTTGAGTTGCTGATCCAGCCGCTCATTGGGTTGCTGATATGGCCGCCTTATGTGGTCGCATAGGTGGTCACATAGGTGGCCGCTCGTTTGGCCGAACACGCAACAGGATCAATGGCAAAAGCTCCTTATTCCGCGAGCGCGCAGGCATTGCCGCACCGCATGTCGCGCCTTTTCACCGAAATCCGCTGGATCCTGCAGGTCGCGCTCGGCGTCTTCCTGCTGATGGCGCTCGTCAGCTACAGCCGGCACGATCCGAGCTGGACCCACGCCGCGCAGGTGGATCGCATTGCCAACTGGGCCGGACGCGTGGGCGCCTGGACCTCCGACATCATGCTGCTGCTGTTCGGCCTGTCCGCCTACTGGTGGGTGGTGCTGCTCGGCCGGCGCATCTCCGCCAATTACCGGCGCATTACCCGTCACGAGTCCATTGCAGAAGACACACCGCGCGATGCCAGCTGGCTCGCCGAAGTCTTCGCCTTCGTGCTGGTTTTGCTCGCGAGCGACGGCATCGAGGCGCTGCGCATGTGGTCCCTGAAGGTGCAACTGCCGCGCGCGCCTGGCGGCGTGATCGGCGAAGGTGTGGCGCGCGGCGTTTCGCATGCGCTTGGCTTCACGGGCGGCACCTTGGCGCTGCTGGTGGCCCTCGCTATCGGGCTGTCGCTGTATTTCCGTTTTTCGTGGCTTTCCGTGTCCGAAAAGGTCGGCGAATCAATCATTTCCGCCGTCACGTTTGCGCGCCTGCGCCGTGAGGCCGGCCGTGACCGCAAGCTGGGCGAAGCGGCTGCGGTCAAGCGCGAAGGCAAGGTCGAGCAGGGGCGGGTGCGTATTGAAGAACACGAGCCGGTGATGATCGTGCCGCCGGTGGTGACGCCGGCCAAGTCGGAACGGGTCGAAAAAGAGCGGCAGGGGCCGCTCTTCACTGATCTGCCCGGCGATTCGACGCTGCCTCCGATCTCGCTGCTCGATCCAGCGCCCGCCGCGCAAGAGACCATTTCTCCCGATACGCTCGAATTCACCTCGCGGCTGATCGAGAAAAAGCTGAAGGATTTCGGTGTCGACGTGAGCGTGGTCGCGGCTTACCCGGGCCCGGTCGTCACGCGCTACGAAATCGAGCCGGCCACGGGCGTGAAAGGCAGTCAGATCGTCAATCTTGCGAAAGATCTGGCGCGCTCGCTGTCGCTGGTGTCGATTCGCGTGGTGGAGACGATCCCGGGCAAGAATTTCATGGCGCTGGAGTTGCCTAACCAGCGTCGTCAGACCGTGACTCTTTCGGAGATTCTTGGTTCGGCGGTATATGCCGACGCGGCCTCGCCGCTGACCATGGGGCTCGGCAAGGACATCGGCGGCAAGCCGGTGTGCGCCGATCTCGCCAAGATGCCTCACCTGCTGGTGGCCGGTACCACCGGCTCGGGCAAGTCGGTCGGCATCAATGCAATGATCCTGTCGCTGCTGTACAAGGCAAGCGCGGAGCAGGTGCGCATGATCCTGATCGATCCGAAGATGCTCGAAATGAGCGTCTACGAAGGCATCCCGCATCTGCTGTGTCCGGTTGTGACGGACATGCGCCAGGCCGGCCACGCGCTGAACTGGGCGGTCGCCGAGATGGAGCGCCGCTACAAGCTGATGAGCAAGCTTGGCGTGCGTAACCTGGCGGGCTACAACAACAAGATCGACGAAGCGGCCAAACGCGAAGAAAAGCTGCCGAATCCGTTCAGCCTGACACCGGACGATCCGGATCCGCTCACGCGTCTGCCAAACATCGTGGTCGTGATCGACGAACTGGCTGACCTGATGATGGTGGTCGGCAAGAAGGTCGAAGAGCTGATTGCGCGAATTGCGCAGAAGGCGCGTGCGGCGGGTATCCATCTGATCCTGGCCACGCAGCGGCCATCTGTAGATGTGATCACGGGTTTGATCAAGGCCAACGTGCCCACGCGGATGGCCTTCCAGGTGTCGTCGAAAATCGACTCGCGCACGATCCTCGATCAGCAAGGTGCGGAATCCTTGCTTGGGATGGGTGACATGCTTTATCTGCCGCCAGGTAGCGGCCTGCCGGTGCGGGTGCACGGCGCGTTCGTGTCCGACGAGGAAGTGCATCGCGTCGTCGAAAAACTCAGGGAACAGGGTGAGCCGAACTACATCGAGGGCATCCTCGAAGGCGGCGTCACCGGGGACGGCGATGAAGGTTCGGCCGGCGTTGAGGGAACTGGCGCTGGCGGCGGCGAGTCGGATCCTCTGTATGACCAGGCAGTCGAAGTCGTGATCAAGAATCGCCGCGCTTCGATTTCGCTGGTGCAGCGGCATTTGCGGATCGGCTATAACCGCGCGGCCCGCTTGCTGGAGCAAATGGAGCAGTCAGGGCTGGTGTCGACGATGTCGTCCAATGGCAACCGCGAGATTCTCGCGCCCGTACGCGAAGCGGAGTGACTGGTGCTGCGTTTTGATCCGCGTGGTGGTCTGCGCGATGTTGCGCGACGCGATCCACGTTGTGATGCCGTTCGATATCGCGCTCGTGCCAGACGTGTGTGCGAAGGCTTGTGCCAGGATCGCCACCTTGTCGCCAGGCGTTTCGCTCGCGCTATGACTCATCCGGTCGCTCGCTGAGACTCGCATCCAGTTCCGAAGGCGGTGACACACGTTGTGCGTCCCGCCACACCCGCCACCCCAATTCCTGGTCCGATTCAATCCACGGAGAATGATATGCAGCAATATGCTGGGCACAGTACCCATCCTGGCCACGTTGGCCATCTGGTTCGCACGCTTGTGCGCGGGCTTGGCAGCGTCGCGCTTGGGGCGTCCTTGCTGATCGCGCAACAGGCGTTCGCAAGCGGCACCGAGCAATTGAAGGCGTTTGTCGCGCAGGTGCATTCGGCGCGTGGCGATTTCGTGCAGCAGGAAGTGCGAGCGCCTGGCAAGGCGCAAAGCGCGAGCGACGCCGCGCAGATCATGCCGAAGAACGCGACATCGAGTGGCACGTTTGTGTTCGCGCGGCCGGGCAAGTTCATCTGGTCGTACGAAAAGCCGTATCAGCAGGTGCTGCAAGCCGATGGCGACAAGCTCTACGTCTACGACAAAGACCTGAACCAGGTCACAGTGCGGACGCTGGGCGGGGCGTTGGGCGCGAGTCCTGCCGCTATCCTGTTCGGCAGCAACGATCTGGACAAGAACTTCACGCTGCGTGACGCTGGCGTGAAGGGCGGGATTGATTGGCTCGAACTGATTCCGAAGGCAAAGGACACGCAGTTTCAGAGCGTCGGTATCGGTTTTAAGGACGGCAACCTGCAGGCCATGGAGTTGCACGACGTGTTTGGCAACGTGACGCTGCTGACGTTCTCGAACATGCAGAAGAACCCGCCGCTGCCAGCGGACGCGTTCAAGTTCACGGTGCCGAAGGGTGCTGATGTGATCAACGGCTAAGCGCGTTGCGCGCCAGGTTGTAGGACTGGTTCTAAGCCATGTTCTAAGCCTGGTTCAAGGCCTGGTTCTAAGCCTGGTTGTAGCGGAGAGGCCGCGCATTGTCTGCGCGGCTTTTTTTATGACGTGGACAGTTTCTCTACGTCAAGGTTTATGCGTGATCTTCGTCGGCGGCTAGGGGATGCGCCACTTTCATGTCGTCGATAAACGCATCGACAATATCGGTCCGGTGCGCACGCGCGCGCGTGACCATATGAAACGCAACCCGGTACTTCATCTGTGCCGGGTTGAGCGCCGCCAGCAGACCCTCCTTCACGTATGGCGCCGCAAAGTGCCCCGGCAGATAGCCCAGGTGATGACCGGAAAGCACCAGCATCGCGACGGCTTCCATGTTGTCTGCGACCGCCGTCACGTTCTGCGGTGTGGTCGAGCTTTCAGCCTCCGGTAGCGGATAGCTGCGCCATGCCCATTCGTATTGCGCGGCTTCGGCGGGCGCAACTTCGCCCGCCTGTTCAAACAACGGATGCCCCTTGGCGCAATAGGCGAACTGATCCTCGGCAAACACTTCCGTGTATTCGAGCGATGGCACCCGATGCCAGAAATAGCCAATGCCGACCTGAATCCGTCCGTTCAGGAGCAGTTCTTCCAGCTCGCCTGGCGAGCGCACCAGAATCGAAAACCGCACTGATTGATCGCGCGTACGGAATCGCCCGATCGCATTGCTGATGCGCGCGCTGGCCGACACGGGGGTGTGGCCGATCATGCCGATGTCGAGCGTTCCCACCAGCTTGCGGCCGACATTGCGCGCCTGCATGCCGAACGTATCCACCGCCGCCAGCAGCGCCCGCGCCGCGTCGATGAACTGCTCGCCGCGCGCAGTCAGGCTGAAGCCGCTGCGGCCGCGCTCGCATAGCCGATAGCCGAGGCGCGTCTCGAGGGTCGCGAGTTGGGTGCTGATGGTCGACTGTCCGACGTTTAGCGTCGCCTGGGCGGGTGAGACACCGCCTGCGTCGACGATTGCCAGAAACACGCGGATCAGGCGCAGGTCAAGATCGCTGAGTTGAGAGAACATGGGCGAGATACATCGTCGTGGATCGATGTGAAGTTTATTCCTTAGTCATTTTATATCGCCGCGTCGTGCTCAAGAATGAAGATATGTCTGGCGGTTGGCCTATTTTTACGCTAGCTGCATCCCTTCCTATTTTCATTGCTGAGCTACGATGAATACGTCTTCCCTGGTTTTCCCCGATGCTGGCGAACGTCCACAGCCGTTGTCGGGCAATGTCATGCCCCGTTGCGGCGGTATCGCCACGATGATGCGTTTGCCCTACGTCGCCTCGGCTGAAGGGCTCGATGCGTGTTTCGTCGGCGTTCCATTCGATCTGGGCACGTCAAACCGCACCGGCGCGCGTTTCGGACCGCGTCAGATTCGTAGCGAGTCGGTGCTGCTGCGTCCGTACAACATGGCCACGCGTGCGGCACCCTTTGATTCGCTGCGGGTGGCGGACGTCGGTGACGTCGCCATCAATCCGTATAACCTGCTCGACTCGATCAGCCGCATCGAGTCCGCTTACGACGAGATCCTGCAGCACGGGGCGAAGCCCATCACGTTAGGTGGCGATCACACCATTGCACTGCCGATCCTGCGCGCCATCCACCGTAAATACGGCAAGGTGGGCCTGATTCACGTGGACGCCCACGCGGATGTCAACGACACCATGATGGGCGAGAAGATCGCGCACGGCACGCCGTTTCGCCGGGCGGTGGAGGAGGGCTTGCTGGACTGCGAACGTGTCGTGCAGATTGGACTGCGCGGCACCGGCTATGAAGCCGAAGACTTTGACTGGTGCCGCGATCAGGGCTTTCACGTGGTGCAGGCCGAGGCGTGCTGGAACCAGTCGCTCGTGTCGCTGATGGCGCGAGTGCGTGAGCAGATGGGTACTGGGCCGGTGTACATCACATTCGATATCGACGGCATTGATCCGGCGTTTGCTCCGGGAACCGGTACGCCGGAAATTGCTGGTTTGACCGTGCCGCAGGCGCTGGAAATTATCCGTGGTGCGCGCGGGCTGAATATCGTGGGTTGCGATCTGGTCGAGGTGGCGCCGCCATACGATCCGTTTGGTACAACGGCTTTGCTCGGCGCTAACCTTGCCTTCGAGTTGCTGTGTGTGCTGCCCGGAGTGGAATACAGGCCAGCAAAACGCTAACGCTCGCATCACGACTGCGGGCGGCTGGCGGCCCAGCCTGCCACGGGAAAAGCGAATCCGTTTAATGAGGATGCCAGATTAATGGCCACGCATTTCGGAGCGCAGACCGGTTCGCGGCGTGGCAGCTTGCGCATCTTTTGCCGTGACACGCCCGCGTCGTCATGCATTGTGCGGGCAGTCAACGCTAAATTTATCTAGGCGTACGCCGCTTTGCGCGTCGACATCAGGGCGAGATAGCAGAGCGCCCCAATGGCAAGCGCGGGCAGGGTCGCGCCAAGATTCGGTAACCATTGGTTGATGGCCTGATAGGCCGCGATCCCGATCGCCCAGGAGATGAAAGCGCTCAGATGCCAGCCGCCTGAGAAACCGTAGCGGCCTTGCACGTCAGCTAACGCTGCGGTTTCGATGCGGCGTTTGCGCACGATGAAGTGATCGACGAGCACCACGCCGAACAACGGCGCGAACACCGAGCCGATCAGCAGCAGGAAGTTCTGATACCTGGCCATTGGCACCAGCAGCGCAATGGCGGTGCACAGCGCGCCGAACGCCGCCGAGAGCAGCGGCACGGTGGCCCGCGTCCAGAATGTGCCGGTCGAGACAGCGGCCGAATGGATATCGGCAAAGGCGTTGTCCACCTCATCGATCAGGATTAGCAGCAGCGCAAAGCCGCCGCCGGCCTGGGCAAGCGCGCCGGTCAAGAGCGCATCGCCGCCCCCGGCAGCCAGTCCATAAATCGCGCCGAGCGCGTAAAACCAGATGTTGGCAATGCCGTAGCCGAGCAGCGTGCCACGGAATGATTCGCCGGCGCGGCGGCCAAAACGCGTGTAATCGGCGATCAACGGCAACCACGAAAGCGGCATCGCAACAACGAGGTCGATCGCGCCGCCGAACGACATATCACCCGTGCCAGGACGGCGCATCAATTCGGCCAGATTGTGCCTGGCCAGCAGATTCCATGACAGCCATACCGCGCCCGCCAGCAGTAGCCAGATACCCCACGTCCGCAGGAAGCGCCGCACGAACGACAACGGGCCGCTGATCGCCAGCAGGGTGGCAAGCAGGCCGAAAACGATAGTCCAGATGAGCGGCATGGACAGACCGAAGGCCTGCTTGGCGAGCGCATCGGCTGAGTCGCGCATGACGATCACTTCGAACGAACCCCAGCCGACCAGTTGCACCGCATTGAGCACCGCCGGCACGGACGCGCCGCGCACGCCAAGCGTAGGGCGCAGCGACGACATGGCCGCGAGCCCGGTGTCAGTGCCGATCACGCCAGCGAGCGCGAGCAGCACGACGCCGATCACACTGCCAATGGCAATCGCCGCAAGCGCATGCGGAAGCGATAGCCCCGGCACCAGCAACGCGCCCGCCTGGGCCACGAGCAGGCCAATGCCGAGCGAGAACCATAAAGCGAAGGCGTCGCCAGTGCGGAACGCGCGGCGCGCGTCGGGCACCGGCGTAAGCGGTGCGTAGGTCGAACCGGCGTCGCCGGCGAGTGGATCTTGTGCCATCTGGTGTTGTCCCTGTCTTGTCGCTGATCGTTGGTTTGAACGTCTGGTTTCCGTTCGTCGAGCCACGAATGGCTTCGAAGTGCCGCCTGAATGATGCAGTACAGCCCGGCCACGCGCCGTGCTGGCTCGGATTCGTGCGCTGGCTGTCATAATGCAGGACCGTGCCGCAGACTGCGCGCCGGTTTGGTCGCTGGTCCGCAAGCGTGTCGTGCGGGCGCGCGTCACCTGGCCGAGCTACGTACGGAAAGCCGAGATTATCCACAAAACGCCATGTTTGAAGAAACCCGTGCCAACGTCCCGCTCGCCGAACGCCTGCGTCCGCGCAATATTGACGAGGTGATCGGCCAGAAGCATCTGCTCGGCTCCAACAAGCCGTTGCGGGTTGCGTTCGAGTCGGGCGAAGCCCACTCAATGATCCTGTGGGGGCCGCCGGGCGTGGGCAAAACCACGTTAGCGCGGCTGATGGCCGACGCGTTCCACGCGGAATTTATTGCCTTGTCGGCGGTGCTCTCTGGCGTCAAGGATATCCGCGAAGCCGTGGAGACCGCGCAGGTGCATCGCGCGCACGGCCATCAGACGCTGGTGTTTGTCGATGAAGTGCATCGCTTTAACAAAAGCCAGCAGGACGCATTCCTGCCGCACGTCGAATCGGGCCTGTTCGTGTTCGTGGGCGCTACCACCGAGAATCCGTCGTTCGAGGTGAATAGCGCACTGCTGTCGCGCGCGGCGGTCTACGTCCTGAAGAGTCTCGATGACGACGAGCAGCGCGAGTTGCTCGACCGCGCGCAGCAGGAACTCGGCGGCCTGACGTTCACCGACGAAGCGCGGGACGCGCTGATCGGCTCCGCGGACGGCGACGGTCGCAAGTTGCTCAATAACCTCGAAATCGTCGCGCGAGCCGCGGCGCAGCAGAAAACCACGGAAATCGATGGCGCGTTACTGGGCAGCGCGCTCGCCGAGAATCTTCGCCGCTTCGACAAAGGTGGCGACGCGTTTTACGACCAGATCAGCGCGCTGCATAAATCAGTGCGCGGCAGCAATCCAGACGGCGCGCTGTACTGGTTTTGCCGCATGCTCGACGGCGGTGCGGACGCGCGGTATCTGGCCCGGCGCATCGTGCGGATGGCATGGGAAGACATTGGTCTGGCCGACCCACGCGCGGCCCGCATTGCGCTCGACGCGGCTGAAACCTATGAACGGCTCGGCACTCCGGAAGGCGAACTCGCGCTGGCTCAGGCGATCATCTACCTGGCGGTGGCGCCGAAGTCTAACGCTGGGTATATGGCGTATAACGAAGCTCGACGCTTCGTCAGCAAGGATCAGTCGCGCGGGGTGCCGGTGCATCTGCGAAACGCGCCCACCAAGCTGATGAAGGAGCTTGGCTACGGCCACGAGTACCGTTACGCGCACGACGAACCGGACGCGTACGCTGCGGGCGAGACCTATCTGCCCGACGGCATGCGCGAGCCGCATTGGTACGAACCGACGCCGCGCGGACTCGAAGGCAAGATCGGCGAAAAAATGGCGCGGCTGGCCGATCTCGACGCGCAATGGCGCAGCGAGAACAAGCCAAAGAAGACCTGAAGGCTCGCTGTTCACGCGATGCGCCCCGGCAGCCCGCGCCGGTGCGCTAAAATCCCGCATTCACACAACGATTACCCGCCCCATCCCATGCTCGACATCCAGCTGCTGCGCAAAGACCTCGACGGCGTCGCGAAGCGACTCGCCGACCGCGGCTATACCCTCGACGTGGCGGTCTTCACCGCCCTCGAAGCGGAACGCCGTGCCGTTCAGACCCGTACCGAAGAGCTCCAGGCCCGCCGTAACAGCCTGTCGAAGCAGATCGGCGCGATGAAGGGCCGGGGCGAGGACACTTCGGCCGTGATGGCCGAAGTGGGTGGCATTGGCGACGAGATGAAGGCGTCCGCCGTGCAACTCGAAGACATCCAGAAGCGCTTGTCCGACCTGATGCTCGTCATGCCGAACCTGCCGCACGAGAGCGTGCCGGCAGGCAAGGATGAAAGCGGCAACGTGGAAACGCGTCGCTGGGGCACGCCGCGCCAGTTCGATTTCGAAGTGAAGGACCACGTGGATGTGGGCACGCCGCTTGGCCTCGATTTTGAGACCGGCGCGAAGCTGTCCGGTGCGCGTTTTACGATGCTGCGCGGTCAGATTGCGCGGCTGCATCGCGCGCTCGCGCAGTTCATGATCGACACGCATACCCAGCAGAACGGGTACACCGAAATCTACACGCCCTACATCGTCAATCCGGAGATCCTGTACGGCACCGGCCAGTTGCCGAAGTTCGCCGACGATATGTTCCGTGTTGAGAAGGGCGGCGCCGAGAATACCGTTACGCAATATCTGATTTCGACGTCGGAAATTTCGCTGACGAACACGGTGCGCGACAGCATCCTCGATGCAAGTGCGCTACCGGTCAAGCTGACGGCGCATTCCCCGTGCTTTCGTTCGGAAGCGGGGTCTTACGGGCGCGACACGCGCGGCATGATTCGCCAGCATCAGTTCGACAAGGTTGAGATGGTGCAGATCGTGGCGCCGGATACTTCGTACGACGCGCTCGAGCAGATGGTGGGTCACGCAGAGACTATTTTGCAGAAGCTCGAATTGCCGTATCGCGTGATGACGCTGTGTACCGGCGACATGGGCTTTTCCGCGACCAAGACGTATGACCTCGAAGTGTGGCTGCCGGCGCAGAACACGTATCGGGAAATTTCCAGTTGCTCGAATACGGAATCGTTTCAGGCGCGTCGCATGCAGGCGCGCTATCGCAACGCACAGGGCAAGCCGGAGCTTGTGCACACGCTGAACGGCTCGGGCCTGGCGGTGGGCCGCACGCTCGTCGCGGTGCTGGAGAATTTCCAGAACGCAGATGGATCGGTGACGGTGCCGGTGGCGCTGCGTCCGTATATCGGCGGCGTGGAACGGCTGGAACTGCCGGCCGCGTAACAACTCGCGTGTGAGCATCCAGGCCTCGATTCAGATTTTGTGAAAAGGGGCTTGGAAACCTGTTTTACCTGTTCTATAATCTTCGCTTCGCCAAGCAGCGACCCGCTTGGTGTAGGTGATGAAACGTCGTTAAGCTCATCATCGACAATGCCGGAAAGGTGGCAGAGTGGTCGAATGCGCCGGACTCGAAATCCGGTGTACAGTTATGCTGTACCGTGGGTTCGAATCCCACCCTTTCCG
>FSXK01000277.1_pt1 | contig 20122 bp, 18 predicted proteins | sample 1638101 | NCBI WGS metagenome assembly FSXK01 (sample SAMEA3914788, study PRJEB12502) | metagenome | biome: forest; material: soil | place: Canada | collected 2011-07-03 | depth 0.1 m | reverse complement strand
GGCCCGTGGGGCGAAGTGCAGAAGATCCACATCGCCTGCGTGTCCTGCCGCATTGCCGCCATCGCGGGCGGTGGCGCCGTGGTGTTGTGGATCTTGCTATAAGGATGGCATGAGGGTTACCGACAACCATCCTTACTGTCGTCATCCATCGCGGATCGCGAGGCGCTGATGCCCAACGGCGCCTTCGCGTGGCTGGTGCGCGGCATGATGTGGATAGCCAGTCTCGGCGTGCTGGTGCTGCTATTGGTCAGCGGCATCACCACACCTGCCGACAATGCGATCTATGATCTGCACGCACGCGTCTGGCACTACACGCCCGACAACGATGTGATCATCATCGCGATCGATCCCAAGAGCCTCGATACCGTCGGTCGCTTTCCATGGCCGCGCTCGGTTTACGCGCAAGTGATCGACCGCCTCACCGCCGATGGCGTGCGTGGCATCGGCATGGACGTAACCATGTCCACGCCCGAATCCGACAATCCGCACAACGATCAACTGCTGGCCGATGCCATGCATCGCAACGGCAAAGTGGTGATGCCGGTGTTCGCCGAAGCGGTCACGCTGGGCGGCGCACTGCAGGAAGCACTGCCGGTGCCGCCGATTGCGCAAAACGTCGCCGCGCTCGGTCAGGTCGATGTCGCCAAGGATTCGGACGAGATAGTGCGTGGCGCTTATCTGAAGGCCGGTCTTGGCAGCGCTTATTGGTCTTCGCTGGCGCTGGCGTTGCAGCAACTCGATCACACGGCACCGACCAACCTGCCCGGCCTACGCGACCCCTTGAACAACGACGCATCACCGTATCTTTGGATGCGCAATGACTATGTGCTGCTGCGCTACGCGGGGCCAGCCGGTACGTTTGGAAGTCTATCCTTCACCGACGTCCTCGACGGCAGCGTTCCTGCTTCGTTGCTCAAAGGACGCTGGGTGCTGATCGGTGCCACGGCGGAAGGTCTGGGCGATATTTTGCAGACGCCGAACTCGCCTATGCCTGGCGTGGAATACCAAGCCAACGTACTGGAGTCGCTACATCGCGGCCTGCTGGTCACCCCGCTCAACTTCCTGGCGCAGGGAGTCGTTGCGAGCGGCGTGCTGCTGGTGCCGCTGTTGCTGTACGGCTTGCCTGGGCTACGACGCAACTGGCAGCTGCTGTTGCTCGCCGTAGTGGTGGCACTCGCGCTGTGCGTGGTTTTGCTTCGCGTTTTCTATCTGTGGTGGCCGCCTACCGCATGCCTGTCCATCATCGGCATGGCCTTTCTGGGGTGGGGTCTGTTCACCAGATCGCCACGGCATTGATCCAACACCTCTTGCAAACCAGTGGCGATGGCCCAATAATTGAGCAAGCACTCATTCATTGGAATAGATCCACATGGCCCGCCCCCGCAGCGAGGACAAACGCAACGCCATCCTCGAAGCCGCCACGGAAGTGGTGGCCGAGCAGGGCGTGAGTGCACCGACGGCGCGGATCGCCAAGCGGGCAGGGGTGGCCGAAGGCACGCTGTTCACGTATTTCGAGAACAAGGATGCGTTGCTTAATCAGCTTTACCTGGACCTCAAGGCCGACCTGCGCGGCACCATGATGAATACCTACCCAGCCGCCGAGCGGATCGCCGTAAAAGCCCGCCATATATGGGAAAAATACGTCGATTGGGGTGTGGCCTATCCTCTCAAACGCAAAGCGATGAGCCAGTTGGGCGTCTCGGACCGGATCAGCGCGCAGAGCAGGGAAGCGGGCATGTTGGGCTTTGCCCAGATTAATACGCTGATGCATGAAAGCCTCGCTGGCGGGGCTTTGAAGGACCAACCGCCAGCCTTCGTCGGAGCCATCATGGGTTCGCTGGCCGAAACGACCATGGACTTCATCACCCGCGAACCTGCGATGGCGGAGCGCTACAAGAACGCAGGCTTCGAGGCGTTCTGGGCCGCCATTACAAAGCATTGACCCTTTATTTTGTCTTTTTGATGAGCATGTACTCGCTCAATTAACCCTCACAAACCTGGAGTAACTCTCATGTCTAAGATCTGGTTGATTACCGGCAGTGCCCGCGGCCTGGGCCGTCACCTTGCCGAAGCCGTGCTGGCCGCTGGCGATTCGCTGGTCGCCACCGCGCGCGATACGTCCAAGTTGTCGGATCTAGTGTCTCGCTATGGCGACCGCATCCGTCCCGTTTCGCTCGATGTCACCGACGCCGCAGCGGCGAGGGCGGCAGTCGATGTCGCGGTGTCGGCGTTTGGACGTCTCGATGTGTTGGTCAACAACGCCGGCTACGGTCATGCCGCGCCCTTCGAGCAAACCACGGACGAGGATTTCCGTGCACAGATCGACACCAACTTCTACGGCGTGGTGAACGTCACCCGCGCGGCATTGCCGGTGATGCGCAAGCAACGCTCCGGGCACATCATCCAGGTGTCGTCCGTCGGCGGCCGCATGGGCACGCCGGGCCTGAGCGCCTATCAATCCGCGAAATGGGCTGTAGGCGGCTTCACCGAAGTGCTGGCCAAGGAAGTCGCGCCGCTGGGTATCAAAGTCACCGCGGTCGAACCGGGCGGCATGCGCACGGACTGGGGCGTGATCGCACGCGGTGCGGTGCCGGAATTGCTACCTGACTACGAACCCTCCGTTGGCGCACTCGCCAAAATGTTTGCCCAATACATCGGTCACGAAGTTGGCGATCCCGACAAGGTCGCGAAGGTGATTCTGCAACTGGCCCGTCACGACGCGCCGCCGGAACATCTGCTGCTAGGTAGCGACGCCGTGCATTTCTTCAACATGGTGGATACAGCACGCCGTGCTGATGCGGAACGCTGGCAAGCCGTCAGCCTGTCCACCGATGCCGACGACGCCGGTGCCTTGCCAAACATTTCTCTAGTGAGGGAGCAGTCATGAGCACACCTTGGACCATCCGCGATATCCCGACGTAACAGGGTCGTATTGCGGCGATCAGCGGCACGACTTGCTATACCGACCTCTAGCCGCATCAAAACGTTATCCCCGAACCCGTCGTCCCGGCGCAGGCCGGGACCCAGCGTCTTCGCCCTTCATTTAAGGCACTGGGTCCCGGCCTGCGCCGGGACGACGGGCGACGTCTCACACCCTGAGACGGCCCCACCAGAGGATGCCCAAAGCCAGCGCCGCGGAACGCCGGTAGCCAGGGCAGGCCTTTACCGCGCCGCAACCAGGCCCTATGTATGATCGACGAACCGCTCCCGCAGCCACGCGGGCCATCGACGATGCCTCTGCACGATTTCCATCCCGCTGTCTCCGCGTGGTTCGACGCCACGTTTCCCGCGCCCACAGCCGCGCAGTCAGCCGCGTGGCCGGCGATCCGTGCGGGACAACACACGCTGGTGGCCGCACCTACCGGGTCGGGCAAAACGCTCACCGCATTCCTTGCCGCCATCGATGCGCTAGTGCAAGAAGCCGTGGCACGCGGCGGCACGCTGCCGGACGAAACGCGCGTGGTGTACGTCTCGCCGCTCAAAGCGCTGTCGAACGACATCCACATCAATCTCGAAGCGCCGCTGGAAGGCATTCGCGCCGAACTGCAAAAACTCGGCCTGCCCGACGCACCGATCTGCACTGCGGTGCGCACCGGCGACACGCCGCAAGCCGAACGCAATCTGATGCGTAAAGCACCGCCGCACATTCTGGTGACCACGCCCGAATCGCTTTACGTGCTGATGGGCTCGTTGTCGGGACGCGAGATGCTCAAGAGCGTGCGTAGCGTGATCGTCGATGAAATCCACGCCGTCGCCGCCAGCAAGCGCGGTGCGCATCTGTCGCTCACGCTCGAACGCCTCGAAGCGCTATGCCAGCGACCGCTGCTGCGCATTGGCCTGTCGGCCACGCAGAAACCGATCGAAGACGTCGCGCGATTCCTGGTGGGGCAGGGCACCGGCTTATCTCCCTCTCCCCTTCGGGGAGAGGGCCGGGGTGAGGGGTCAATCTCGCGAGAAACCTCCTCCAAGGCGGAGCCCACAACAGCGGACCTCTTCGCAAGCCTCAGCCCCTCACCCAACCCTCTCCCCGAGGGGGAGAGGGCTAAAACCAGAAAGCAGGGCTGCACCATCATCGACGTCGGCCACACGCGCCACCGCGATCTCGCCATCGAAGTGCCACCGGTGCCGCTGGAAGCGGTGATGTCCAACGACACCTGGGAGCTGGTCTACAACCGGCTCGCGCAACTGGTGGAAGAACATCGCACCACGTTGGTGTTCGTCAACACGCGACGCATGGCCGAGCGTGTGGCGCGGCATATGTCCGAACGACTCGGCCATGAGGCCGTCGCCGCGCATCACGGCAGCCTGGCGAAGGAGCAACGGCTGGATGCCGAGCAGCGCCTGAAACGTGGTGATCTGAAAGTGCTGATCGCCACGGCATCGTTGGAGCTTGGCATCGACATCGGCGATGTGGATCTGGTCTGCCAGCTTGCATCGCCGCGTTCCATCGCCGCGTTCCTGCAACGTGCCGGCCGCTCTGGCCATGCCGTGAGCGGCACACCGAAAGCGCGGTTATTTCCGACCAGCCGTGACGACCTGATCGAATGCGCCGCACTGCTCGATTGCGTACGCCGCGGCGAACTCGACACCTTGGTGCAACCGCCGCAACCGCTCGACGTCCTTGCTCAGCAAATCGTTGCCGAAGTCGCGTGCGCAGAATGGGACGAAGACACGTTATTCGCGCTCATCCGCCGCGCGTATCCATACCGCACGCTGCCGCGCGAACAGTTCGATGCCATCGTGCGCATGCTGGCCGACGGCTTCACCACGCGCCGCGGCGCACGCGCTGCCTACGTACATCGCGATGCCGTGCACCACGAGCTGCGCGCACGTCGCGGCGCGCGGCTCACGGCCGTCACCTCAGGTGGCACCATTCCCGACACCGCCGACTACCTGGTGGTGCTGGAACCGCAAGCCACCATCGTCGGCACGGTGAACGAAGACTTCGCCGTCGAAAGCCTTGCTGGCGATATCTTCCAGCTCGGCAACACCAGCTATCGCATCCAACGCGTGGAACGCGACCGTCTGCGCGTGGAAGACGCACACGGAGCACCACCTAGCATTCCGTTCTGGCTAGGCGAAGCGCCGGGGCGCAGCAACGAACTGTCACTGGGCGTTTCGCGTTTGCGCGAGGACATCGCCACACTTATCGACGATGGCGGCGTACAGGCCGCATTTGACTGGCTGCGCGATAGCTTGAACTTGAGCGAATCCGCTGCACAGCAGGTCGTGGAATACCTGGCCAAAGCGAAGACCGCACTCGGCGTGATGCCCACGCAATCCACGCTCGTGTTCGAGCGTTTCTTTGACGAATCCGGCGGCACGCAGTTGGTGATACACACGCCGTGGGGAAGCCGCATCAACCGCGCCTGGGGCTTGGCGCTGCGCAAGCGCTTCTGCCGGCAGTTCAACTTCGAGCTACAAGCGGCCGCCACCGAAAATGCCATCGTGCTGTCGCTTTCCACCAGTCACAGCTTCCCATTGGAGGAAGTGTCGCGCTATCTGCACAGCAGCAGTGCAGAGCACGTGCTGGTGCAGGCACTCCTCGACGCGCCACTGTTTCCCGTGCGCTGGCGCTGGAATGCCGTGACCGCGCTCGCGTTGCCGCGCTACGCGGGCGGCAAGAAAGTACCGGCACAGCTGCAGCGTATGAAGAGCGAGGACTTGCTCGCCGCCGTATTCCCCGATCAGGTCGCGTGTCTGGAAAACATCGTCGGTGAACGGCAGATTCCCGATCATCCACTCGTCAACCAGACCATGCACGACTGTCTGCGCGAAGCGATGGACGTGGATGGCCTGCTGCATATTCTGAAAGGTCTCGAATCCGGCGCCATCACCGTGGTGGCGCGCGATCTCACTGCACCCAGTCCGCTGGCGAGCGAAATACTCAACGCCGCACCGTATGCCTTCCTCGATGACGCACCGTTGGAAGAACGCCGCACTCGCGCTGTACAAACGCGTCATTGGAATGGCATCGAAGACACCGACGACCTAGCGAAACTCGACCCTGAAGCGATCGCGGCTGTGCGTGCCGAAGCGTGGCCCGATGTGCGCAGTGCGGACGAGATGCACGAGGCGCTCAACGTCCTCGGCTTTGTCACAAGCGATGAAGCGAGCACCAACGCTGGCTGGCCAGATTGGCTCCACAAGCTAACAAACGCACACCGCGCCACCCGCTTTACTCCCTCCCCCTGCGCGCAGGGGGAGGAGCCAAAATCGCGCAGCGTATGGATCTGCGCCGAAAAGCTTCCGCTATGGCTAGCGGTGCATGAGGGCGCATCACTACAACCGCCCATCGATGCACCCGCCGAATTCACTGCGCAAGCCTGGACACGCGAAGACGCCTTGCTCGAATTGGTCCGCGGACGACTAACCGGTCTCGGCCCCATCACCGTCGCCGCGTTAGCCACATCATTGAGTGTCGAAGCCACCGACATCGAACTCGCACTCATACGCCTGCAGTCGGAAGGCTACGTGATGCAAGGCCGCTTCACCCCCAACGCCGCGGAAACCGAATGGTGCGAGCGTCACCTGCTGGCACGCATCCATCGCTATACGATCGGTCGCCTGCGCCGAGAAATCGAGCCGGTTAGTCGACGCGACCTGATGCGTTTCCTGCTCGACTGGCAGCACACCACGCCAGGCACGCGACTCAGCGGCCCGGATGCACTCGGCGCCGTACTCAATCAGCTAGAAGGTTTTGAAGCCGCAGCAGGCGCCTGGGAAAACGAACTACTCGCCGCACGCATCGATGACTACTCCAGCCGCTGGCTCGACGAACTATGCCGCGCCGGCCGCATTGGCTGGAATCGTCTGCGCAGCGGCGGTGGCAGCAGCGGCCCCGTGCGCGCCACGCCGATCGTGCTGCTACCGCGACGTCAACTGAATCTCTGGACATCCATCGCCGACCGCAACCAGGACCAACAACCGCTGCTGTCATCACGCGCACAAGCCGTGGTCGATGCACTCACCGCACAAGGCGCCTTGTTCTTCGACGAACTCATCGACACCACGCGATTGCTACGCACCGAACTCGAAGACGCCCTCGGCGAACTCGTCTCCGCCGGACGCGTCACCGCCGACAGCTTCGCCGGTCTGCGCGCGCTGCTCACACCCGCTGCCAAGCGGGAGTCATCCAAGCATCGTCGCGTACGCCGTCATACGTTGAGTGAGATCGAAGACGCAGGACGCTGGTCACTCGTGCGCACATCGTCATCTTCAACGCAGAGCGCGAATGAAGGGCAGGCCGAAACCATCGAACACATCGCCCGCACGCTGCTGCGCCGCTACGGTGTCGTCTTCTGGAAACTGTTGGAACGCGAAGCACCATGGCTGCCCACCTGGCGCGAACTGCTGCGCGTCTACCATCGACTGGAAGCACGCGGCGAAATACGCGGCGGCCGCTTCGTGGAAGGCCTCGTCGGCGAACAGTTCGCGCTGCCCGAAGCCATCGGCCAACTACGCAGCGTGCGGCAACGCGCACCGGAACAACAACGCGTGTGCCTGAGCGGCAGCGATCCCCTGAACCTCGTCGGCACCGTACTCGCCGGCGATCGCCTACCCGCCCTCGCCGGCACCCGCGTGCTGTACGAAGATGGCGTTCCCGTAGCCGCACTCGTCGCCAACAAACCGCAATGGCTGATCGAAAGCGACCTCGCCCAGCAACGCCGCTGGTACAACGCCCTCCTGCGTCGACCAGAGCCCGACGGCACCAGCGACATCAGTTACGTCAGACGCTAAAGACGTGTTGTTACATAGGCAAAATTCACCGCATAACTCACACATCTCTAAAATGCTTGGTAACAAAGGCGTCCTTCATCCGTTTCACCTGCGATGTAGGTGCGCAATTCATTGATTTAAACAAGCTACAAGGTCTTGCCGTGAGCTGAAAGCTAGCCACATACTCTGTGAGTAACTGATTTTGCGTCAATTTAAAGTTAGACGTCGCACATCCAGTACGCCCCAACTTTGTCGCACTTCGGAGGCTCAAATGAAGAGAGTCACAGGTATCGGAGGAATCTTTTTCAACGCGAAGGATCCCGTCGCACTGCGCGCTTGGTACAAGCAGCACCTGGGAATCGACGTGCAATCGTGGGGAGGCGCGGCATTCACGTGGGCGGATGAAGCGGGCAATCCAATAAACGGAACGACCGCGTGGTCCATCGGTGCCGCCGATGGTGGGCACTTTGCACCAAGCAAGTCGACCTTCATGGTCAACTATCGCGTCGACGACTTGGCCGCTTTACTCCAGGCGCTTAGGGACGAAGGATGCAACGTCCTGGAGAAGACGGACGATTCAGAATACGGGAAGTTCGGTTGGGTTATGGATCCCGAGGGCAACAAGGTGGAACTTTGGGAGCCGCCTCCGGGACAGTGAGTTCTGTACCAGAAATTTCAACGCCAACGCCTAAGCCTCCCTTGCACCGGTGAAGCCTACGGTAGGCATATTGGAAGAGATGATGGTCGCCGTTCTTAATCTAGGCGGCTACGTCATGCTTCTTCACTAGGAACTTCGCGTGAATGGTCTTGAGATCGTCGTTTTATCCATCACCGTCTTGTGGCTGCTCATCGCAGCCGTTGTGATTGGGTATCCGCTTATTGCCGGCCAGATCAGGGTCGGCCTGAGTCCTGTGAGTCGCGAGGATGATCCTCAGGCTTTCTGGAAAGCCTACGTCTTCTCAACCACTTTGTTCCTTGCAGTGTCCGTTGCCACTTGGTTCTTTTTGCATTTTATTTTGCACTTGAGGCGTTAATTCCCCGCGCAGCGATTGTGCACAAGGAGCGCCTAACCATTTGCTCGGGAGCGCCTGGCGAATCACTGGGGTAAACTCCAAGCTCTCCGCATTAGCTGTCGTTTGGCTCAAGGGTCAGCTCATACACGATAGGAGTGCCACGCAATGAAACATCTCGTCACATTGCTTTTCTTCGTTGGTGCCATTGCTGCATATATCGCAGGCAGCATGCCGGGCGCGGCTTTGCTCCTCGTCGTTGGCGTGGTTCTGGAGTTGGCGGGTTGGCGTAGGGTTTTTCGAGGTATGCGCTAAAGCTCGAAGAAGGGACTTTGACATGATGCATATCAGCCCTCACCTGACCTTTGACGGCCAATGCAGGGCCGCGTTTCAGTTGTACCACCGGACTCTCGGTGGAACGATCGCGACGATGCTCACGTACGGCGAATCTCCCATGGCTTCGCAGATCGACTCGCGATGGCACGAGCGTATCGTGCATGCGACTTTGCGGCTCGGCGATATGGAGCTCACCGGCACTGATCTGCTTTCGCATGACTATCGCAGGCCCGAAGGATTCTTCGTCACGCTGACGCTGGAAAGCGCCACTCAAGCAGAAGACATATTCAATGCCCTCGCCGAAGACGGTGAGGTTCGCTTGCCATTTCGCCCAACGTTCTGGTCGCCCGGCTTTGGCGTTTTGGTGGATCGATTCGGGGTGCCATGGGAACTCAACAGCGCGCAAGGCGAGAGTTGATTCGTTTTCTGCCAGCCGTTTTGACAATGGGGAGGTCGTAGCGCATGGCAACGCTTGATCACATCATCCTTCGGGTTAATGATTTGGACGCGAGCATTGCGTTCTATACGCAGATACTTGGTTTTGCGCTGGAAGGGGCCGATGGCCCCTTTACGGTTGTGCGTGTCAGTGGCGACTTTCAGATTCAGATGGCCCCGCATGGCACACCCGGATTCGAGCACTACGCGTTTGCGGTGTCACGCGAAGAATTCGACGACATCTTCGGTCGCATCAAGTCGGCGGGCATCGCATATGGGCCGACGTTCGATACGGTCGGATCAAATGCCGGGCCTGGGGAAGAGTCGGGTGCGCGAGGCTTGGCGCCGACGCTTTATTTCTTCGATCCCAACAAGCATCTGCTCGAAATTCGCTGGTATGCGTAGTAAGCCGATACACAGACAAACGCAGCCGCTATGCGCAATCAATCGCTGTGGTCGGCGATATAGATCAGCAAGCCGTCGCGCTCACGGAATTCACTACGACCATTCATGGCAATGTGTTGCCCAGCGCGCACACCGTTTGGCAAATCGATCGCAAAGATACCTTCGAATAGAACCTGCACATGCGCGGTGCCGGCCGCTTCGCTGAAGCCGGTGACGGTCTGCCGGCGTGACGAGAACAAATGGCGCGAACTTTCGGCCAGATGGCGCAATTCGTCGATGCCTACGGTACGGACAGTCAGTGTGCCTGCTGCGAAGTTTTCGAAGATGACTTCGCGGTGCATCGTGGCTAGCATCGCGTTAACGTCGATGCGGTTGTAAGCGTCGATGTAACGATCGATGAGGGCGCGCATAAGGTTCTCACAGCATAGACGGGGACGCTAAAGCTTACCCACTTTCGGCGAAATCGTGAGCCTATTGATGGCGAGGTTCGCTTGATTGTCTGTTGGGGTAATCCGTCTTGCGTAAGCACGCCGCCTTCCAACCTCCCCCGGAAAGCCAGGGGAGGAGTTAACGGAGCCTGCTTAGCGCTTCACGTTATCGGTCTGGTCAATAAACCGCGCCACGTTGTCGTGCAGCAGTTTCAGCGACTCCTCGTGGGCGTACACCATGTGACCGGACGGATACCAGGCGTAGCTGATGTTGTTCATCAGCGCCGGCTGGATGGGCATGTGGTGCATTTCGTAGTCGGCGGCGTAGAACGGCGTGGCGAGGTCGTAATAGCCACCGTTGAGCAGGATCTTGAGGTCCGGATTGGTTTTCATCGCCATCGCCAGGTCGGGCATCACGTTGACGGCACCGTCGTGGTTGTTGTGCTTGGAATCCCATTCTTTGATATCGGCGTACTCCAGGTAATTCTGGTCCTGGCCGTACTTGAGATCGTTGCGCACGTAGTTGTTGAATGCGGCGATGTAGGCCGAACTGATCGCGGAGGACTGCGGGTCGTATTGGGATTCCTTACTCAGCGGATCGAGCGACGGGCCGGCGAAGCGCGTGTCTAGACGTCCAGTGGTGTCGTCGGTGTCGCCTAACAATTGTTGCTCGAACATGCCGCCCGTGACGCGTAGATTGGCCTTGAGCAAATAAGCCACGGGAAGACCGGTGTATTGGTGCAGTTTTTCCGCAATGGCTTGCTTGCGCGCATCGTCAAGGCGCGAACCGGCCATCAGCGCCTGCGCGTAATCACCGAGTGCGAACTGCTCCACCTCCTGCAGCAACGATTCGAGATCTGCAGGCTGCTGTGGCAGCTTATGGTGGTAGTAAGCCGTGGCGGCGTAGGTTGGCAATGCCAGTTCGTAGGGTAGGTCGACGCCAGGGTTCTGATCGGGGCCATCGATGCTGGTATCGAAGTTGAGGATCTGCGAGAGCAAGATCACGCCGTTCAAGTCGACACTGTTTTCGTTTTCCAGATCGTTGGCGACCACCGCAGAGCGCGTGGTGCCGTAGCTCTCGCCAAACAAGTATTTCGGCGAATTCCAGCGGCTGTAGCGCGACAGGAACTGCGTGATGAATTGCGCGAAGGCATGGCCGTCGCCATCGACGCCGTAAATTTCCTTGCGTCGATCCTTCATCTGCTCGTCGCGCTTGGAGGCATCGGCGTCATTGGCGATCAGCCGGCTGAAGCCTGCGCCGGGCGCATCGATGAAGACCAGGTCGGAAGCATCGAGCAGGCTGTAGTCGTTGTTGACCAATTGATACGGCGCGGCAGGCGTATGGCTGTCGTCTTTGGTGACGACGCGGCGCGGACCGAAGGCGCCCATATGCAGCCAAACGGTGGCCGAGCCGGGACCTCCGTTGTAGATAAACGTGACCGGCCGTTTGGCCGCATCCGCGCCTTTCTTGAAATAGGCGACGTAGAACATGCTGACCGTGGGCTCGTTCTCTTTGTCGCCCTTGCCGTGTAGCACGATGGTGCCGGCGACAGCCTTGTATGCGATGCGCTTGCCTTCGACCGACACCGATCCTTCGCTGGCAGACGCCTGCGGATGCAGGAGTGCGGCGTCAGGCTTGGTGTCATCCGACGGTGTTTTGTCTTTCTTGTCGGCAGCGACGGCATTGCCAAGCAGAAGGGCCGCAAGGGCGATAGCGAGCGGAAGTTTGCGCATGGATGGACGTTCCCCGGAAAACAGGCGCGATGCGCCGACCGCCCAGCTTAGGCAGCCCGGGCGCGGGGTTCACGCCCCAGAAGTCACGTCGTGATGTTGCGGAGCTCAAGTCCGCTTCCCCGGCGAAGGCCGGGGCCTAACGTCTGCCGCCGGACGACCCGAGCGATGTCTTGCTAGCGCCCGATAACGCCCTTCAACAACGCCGCTTCGCGCGCCAATTGCTCGATCTCTGCCCAGGCACCGTTCTTCAGTTTGTCGCTCGGCGTCAGCCACGAACCGCCAACGCACAGAACGTTGGGCAGGCAGAGGAAGTCCGGCGCGGTGGTGAGTGCAATGCCACCGGTGGGACAGAAGCGAATTTGCGGCAAAGGGCTGGCCCACGCGCCGAGCAGTTTCGCGCCGCCGGCAGGCACGGCGGGGAAGAATTTCAGGTGGCGGTAGCCACGTTCGAGCAAGCTCATCGCTTCGCTCGCGGTCGCGACGCCGGGCAACAGCGGCAGCGCGCTGTCATCGGCCGCCGCGAGCAAGTTCGGCGAGATACCGGGCGATACCGCAAAGCGCGCGCCAGCTTGCTCAGCCGCATGCAGGTCTTTGGCGCTGAGCACGGTACCGACGCCGACCACCGCACCCTCCACTTCAGCCGCGATGGCGCGAATCGCATCGAGCGCTGCCGGCGTGCGCAAGGTGACTTCGATCGCCGGAATGCCACCGGCCACCAGCGCGCGCGCCATCGGCACGGCATGCTTGGCGTCTTCGATGATCACCACCGGAATCACCGGCGCCAGGCGCATGGTGGTTTCGAGCTGCTGTTGCTTTGTTTCGATGTTCATATCTATTCCTGAAGGCGGCACTCCTCCCCCTGCTGGCAGGGGGAGGCTAGGAGGGGATTAGCTTTTTCGTGAGATTGCTTGACCCCTCCCCAACCCTCCCCTGCGCGCAGGGGAGGGAGTGAAAAGTCATAACACGCCGGCGCCGAGATCGGCAGGCATAGCGTTGCGACGAAACATGCCAAACAACTCGCGGCCCATGCCGTGCTGGTGACGCGAAAGATCTTCGATGGCTGGCGTGCGCGAGGCGAATTCGCCGGCATCGACGAGAACGTCAAGCTCACCCTTCACTACGTCGAGGCGGATGATGTCGCCGTCGCGGATCTTTGCGATCGGACCGCCGTCATCGGCTTCCGGCGTCACGTGAATCGCCGCCGGCACGCGCCCGCTGGCGCCGGACATGCGGCCATCGGTAACCAAGGCAATGCGATGGCCGCGATCCTGCAGCACCGACAGCGTCGGCGTGAGCTTGTGCAGCTCTGGCATGCCGATCGCGCGCGGGCCCTGGAAGCGCACCACCGCGATGAAGTCGCGATTGAGTTCGCCACGGTCGAAGGCGCCCTTGATCTCGTCCTGATCATGAAACACCACAGCTGGCGCTTCGATCACCAGGCGATCATCCGGCACGGAAGACACTTTGATCACCGCACGGCCAACATTCCCGTGCACCATCCGCAGGCCACCATCGGCGCGGAACGGCTCGCTTACACCGCGCAGCACACCGCGATTGCCGCTTTCCTTGAGGACGGGCGTCCACATCAGCTGACCGGATTCATCCAGCGTCGGCACCTTGGTGTAGCCGGAAAGAGTGGTGCCGGCGATGGTGAGCGCATCGCCATGCAGCAGGCCTGCGCTCAGCAGCTGATCGATCAGGAACGCCATGCCGCCCGCTTCGTGGAACTGGTTCACGTCCGCGTAGCCGTTCGGATAAACACGTGCCAGCAACGGAATCACCGACGACAGCGCGTCGAAATCTTCCCAGCGCAGCGCGATGCCAGCTGCCTGCGCAATCGCCACGAGATGCAATAGATGATTCGTGGAACCACCCGTGGCGTGCAAACCAATCACGCCGTTGACGATGGCGCGCTCGTCGATGATGTGGCCGATAGGCGTGTTTTCGCCATGCTTGCCGATGGCAGCACACCGCCGCACCGCTTCGGCGGTGAGCGCGTCGCGCAGCGGCGTGTCAGGTGCGACGAAGCTGGCACCAGGCAAGTGCAGGCCCATGATCTCCATCAGCATCTGATTGGAGTTGGCCGTGCCATAGAAGGTGCAGGTGCCGGGCGAGTGGTACGAGCTCGCTTCCGCTTCCAGCAGCTCCGCGCGGCTGGCCTTGCCTTCCGCATAAGCCTGACGCACTTTCGATTTCTGCTCGTTGCTGATGCCGCTGGGCATCGGGCCGCTAGGGATGAACACGCCCGGCAGATGACCGAAGCTGAGCGCGCCGATCAACAAGCCCGGCACGATCTTGTCGCAAATACCTAAGTACAGCGCGCCGTCGAACATGTCGTGCGACAGCGCTACGGCGGTGGCCATGGCGATCAGGTCGCGCGAAAACAGCGACAACTCCATGCCCGAACGACCTTGCGTCACGCCATCGCACATGGCCGGCACGCCACCGGCAACCTGCGCGGTGAAACCTGCATCACGCGCCACTTCGCGAATGAAAGCGGGATAGCGCTCGTACGGTTGATGCGCCGAAAGCATGTCGTTGTACGACGTGACAACACCGATGTTCGGCGTGTGGCCTTCGCGCAATGCAGCTTTGTCTTGCGTGCCGCACGCGGCGAAGCCGTGCGCAAGATTGCCGCAGGAAAGGCGCGCGCGATGTGTGCCGTCGACGGCAGCACCATGGATACGATCGAGATACGCGGCGCGTGTATCGCGGCTGCGTTCGCGCAGGCGCTCGGTGACTTCGGCAACAACGGGATGCAAACTCATCTTCAACTCCAGCCGGCATGGCGCGGCGTGAACTCCTCCCCCTGTTTGCAGGGAGAGGTTGGGAGGGGGTTACACACACTTGCCGCGACATGAGGGACTTCACCCCACCCCAGCTCTCCCCTACGACACGTAGGGGAGGGAGCGGATCGCGGCAAAAAGTGCTTCATTACGGACACCAATAGACGTCCAAATGCTGCGCATTGCGCAGCACACTGGCGATGGGAAATGGACTATCGGGCTGCTCGGCCTGTTCCAGCAGCACACGCTTGTCGGACCCTTCGATGTGCAGATACAGCGTGCGTGCTTTGAGCAGCACCGGCAGCGTGAAGGTGATGCGCGGCTCGCCTGCGCCGGGAGCGCGCATCGGCAAGACCTGTGCTGTGTTGGCCGTATCCAGCGCTTCCTCGAGGCGATCGCCGCCCGGGAAAAACGACGCGGTGTGACCATCCGGCCCCATGCCAAGCACCACTACATCGAACGGCAGCTTCATCGTCGCTACGCGCGCGCGCACTTCGCCGATGCCGGCTTCCGGCGTGGCCGTTTCGACATAGAGCGGCACGAATTCCGCATCGGCCGCGTTATGTCGCAGCAGCAACGCTTCGACCATGCGCGCGTTGGAGCGCTCATCGGTATCCGGCACCCAGCGTTCGTCGACCAAAGTGACGGTGACGCGCGACCAATCCAATGTTTCATGCGAAAGCCGATCGAACAGGCGCTTGGGCGTGCTGCCACCCGACACGGCGATCAACGCCTCGCCGCGCGCTTCGATGGCCGCGCGCAGATCGTTGGCGATGCGCTCGGCCAGCGACGTAGCGAGTGTTTGGCCGTCTTCGAAGGCGTGGATGGTGGGTTGCGCGGCCACTAGTCGTTGTCCTCGTCCCAGGTGCGCCCGTCGCGTTCGATCAAGGCCACTGCGGCACTCGGGCCCCATGTTCCGGCTGTGTACGGACGCGGCGCTTCGCCGCTGGCGGCCCAGGCGGCCAGGATCGGATCGGCCCAACGCCATGCCGCCTCGACTTCATCGCGGCGCATGAACAGGGTGGGATTGCCGCGGATCACGTCCAGAAGAAGGCGCTCGTAGGCATCGGATTGTTGTGCGCCGAAGGCCTCGGCAAAGCTCATATCCAGCGGCACGTGGCGCAGGCGCAAACCGCCCGGGCCCGGATGCTTGATGGTGAGCCACAGCTTGACGCCCTCATCCGGCTGCAACCTCAACACCAGGCGATTCTGCGCCAACGGACCGGCTGAGCTGCTGAAAATCGAATACGGCACGGGTTTGAATGCCACCACGATTTCCGACACGCGCTCGGCCAATCGCTTACCGGTGCGCAGATAGAACGGCACGCCAGCCCAGCGCCAGTTGCCGATCTCGGCTTTCAGCGCAACGAAGGTTTCGGTGTTCGATTTCTGGACGTTGGTCTTGCCATCGCAGTTCAAGTCTTCGATGTAGCCCGGCACGCTCTGACCTTCCGCCACACCTGCGCGATATTGCCCACGCACGGTGAGTTGCGCCGCGTTGCTGCCGTCGATGGTCTTGAGCGCGTGCAGCACTTTCAGCTTTTCATCGCGCACCGCGTTGGGCGACAGCGAAGAGGGCGGCTCCATGGCCACCATGCAAAGCAGCTGCAACAAATGGTTCTGCACCATGTCGCGCAGTGCGCCGGCATTGTCGTAATACGGACCGCGGCGGCCCACGCCCAGCGTTTCGGCCACGGTGATCTGCACGTGATCGATATGCCCGGCATTCCACAGCGGCTCGAACAACGCATTGCCGAAGCGCAGCGCCAGCAGGTTCTGCACCGTTTCCTTGCCGAGGTAATGGTCGATGCGGAAGGTCTGCGACTCCGCAAACACTTCGCCGACGTCGTCGTTGATGCGATTGGCGCTGGCCAGGTCGTGGCCGAGCGGTTTTTCCAGCACCACCCGCGACTCACCCTTATTGAGGCCGTAGTGGCCCAGGCGGCGGCAGATGTCGACGAACAAATCCGGCGACGTGGAGAGATAGAACACGCGCACGTTGCCGGGTCTTTCTTCGATCAACTTGGCGAAGTCGTCCCAACCTTCGTCCTTGCGAGCATTCAGTGGCCGGTAGGAGACCAGCTTGAGGAAGGCGTCGAGCTTGGCTGGCTGGGATTCGGCGGCGCCGTTGAGGGCGGAACGAATCTGCGCGCAGTAGCTCCCTTCGTCCAGCGCCTCGCGGGCCACACTGATGATGCGGCTGCCGGCCTGGATCTGGCCGTCAACGAAGCGATGGAATAGGGCAGGGAGCAGTTTGCGCACGGCCAGGTCGCCAGTGCCGCCGAAAATCACCAGATCGAAGGTCTCGACCGGTTGAGCAGGTGTAGTCACAACTCACCTCTTGCTGATGCTGGCTAGCCACGGGGGTGTGGCCGCCGGGGGAACCCGGATGGTACCAATGACATACCAGGCAATACCAGTATTTTTTGCGGTGCAATCGTATGCAAAATTGTCCTAAGGGCACAGGACTTGGCGCAACCCGCTGTTGTACAAGTGGTTCGGCATTGGTATGGTGCGCTACCTATGCAAAACGCCTTGGCCGACGAATACCGGCGCCTCAGCCGCGATACGACCACCCACCAGCCGCTGGCCTACCTGCGGCTGCGCCGGGCTATTCGCAATGTGATCCAGCATCGTGACATTGAGCCAGGCCAAACCTTGCCGAGCGAAAGGGATTTATCGCAGGCTTTGGGTTTGTCGCGTGTGACGGTGCGCAAGGCCATTTCCGGCTTGGTCGAGGAAGGCTTGCTGACCCAGCGTCACGGCGCCGGCACCTTTGTCGCCGAACGCATCATCAAGCCGATGTCGCGGTTGACCAGCTTTACCGAAGACCTGCGCGCCCGCGGCCTGCATCCGCGCTCGGAATTCTTTGAGCGCAGTGTGGGCGAGGTGACGCCCGAAGAATCCATGGCGCTGAATCTGTCGCCTGGCGTGCTGGTCGCCCGCCTGCATCGCGTGCGTTACGCCGAAGACGAGCCGCTGGCGATCGAACGCAGCGTGGTGCCGGCCAGCGTGCTGCCCGACCCGCATGAAGTGCACGACTCGCTTTACGAAGCCCTGGAAAACCATGGCTGCCGCCCGGTCCGCGCCTTGCAACGACTGCGCGCGGTACTGCTAGGTGCGCGGCAAGCTCGCTTGTTGCATGTCACGACTGGCAGCGCCGGCTTGCACATCGAGCGCCGTGGCTTTCTCGATGACGGCCGCGTGGTGGAGTTCACCACCTCGTGGTATCGCGGCGATATTTACGATTTCGTCGCTGAGCTACAGACCGATTGATCGAGACCGACGGCCGCGCGCAAGAGCTCTCTTTTCCGTAACTCGCTTGAACGGATTCAGATTATCGAGCGAATGAAATTCACGACGGGACTGAAGAACGTTTCATGCAGCCGTTCTGCAATTAAAAGAAGTACGCCTAGCGCGATCAAGATGAACGTGACGACCTTGCCCATCGCGCTCAACACCTTCATGGTGACAGCTTTCATGTCTGCAGCTTTCATGGCTAGAAACCGCTTGATGGACAGTTAAAAGGCGCAGCGAAAGTAGCGTTATTGTCCTATAGAACCTGACACCCTGTGCGTCAGTTACCCACATCTTCGAGCCAATGCATTATGGAACGTCACACGAAACGACGTGCCAAGCGCCCTGGCGTTGTTTAGGCTCGTTTGCGCAGAAAAATGTGCGCTGCACGTTCGCCCGCCACGTAGTTCGAGCATTCGTAACCCAGGGCAGGCATGTCGATGCCGTTCAAGAGATGCTCCCCGGAACCAAGCAGTACAGGGCTTACAGCGAGGTGCAGCTCATCAATCAGTGCGGCGCGCAGGTATTGCCGAATCGTTGCAACGCCGCCGCCAAGACGCACATCGCGCCCCTTCGCCGCGTCCATCGCCTGTTCCAATGCGGCATGAATGCCACCGGTGACGAAATGAAATTCCGTGCCACCAGCCATCTTCAGCGGCGCGCGCGGGTGATGCGTTAGTACGAAGACCGGCGTGTGATACGGCGGCTCGTCGCCCCACCAGCCTTTCCAACTGTCGTCCGGCCACGGGCCCCGCACGGGGCCGAACATATTGCGCCCAAGAATCCAGGCACCAATGCCGGCAAAGCCTCGCTCGGCGATGTCATTGTCGATGCCCGTTTCACTCGCCTCGCCCGTATCGAGGCCGTGCATCGTTCGCCATACGCGCGTATGGAAGAACCACTCCATCAACGCAACGCCTCCGACGCCGAGCGGATTTTCTAGATCTTGGCTCGGTCCAGCGCCATAGCCATCGATGGACATTGCAAAGCTCTTGACCAGAAGTTTCGACATGGGTTTGCCTCGCCAACGGGTGAGCGGAACGATACACCAGGGGCCTCCGGTTGCGACCTCAGCCACGCCAGCGTGCTGCCATAACGTTGCCCTTGACGCCCTCACCGGCTACAGTTCGCGCGTTTCAGGTGTCCCTTAGGCCTATCTAACCGAAGGGGATGAAACGGGAAGCCGGTGCGCTGTTTACGCAGCAAGGCCGGCACTGCCCCCGCAACGGTAAGCGAGTTTTTCGAACGGTTCTACGCCACTGTGCTGTACGCATGGGAAGGCATCGTTCGAGGGCGCGGTTCAAGCGCGCCACCTCGCGAGTCCGGAGACCGGCCTGATTCATTGGTTCTGGCAACTCGCGGTGGGCGAGACTCGGATCGCGTGCCGACCTTGTTGCGCCTGCCCGCATTCCGTTCCCTCCCACATCGCATGGCTGCCGGCTTATCTATCTACGCCGCGCGGGGACGTGTGGCAGGGGAACCGAACATGTTGAAGAAAACTCCGCTGGCTGCCGCCATGCTCGCACTCAGTTTGAGCAGCTCGTTTGCTTACGCGCAAACCGCATCGAGCGATCCGTCGAACGATCAGAACACCACGCTGAAAACCGTGGTGGTAACTGCTACGCGCACCGCCACCACGGAAAACGACACGCTGTCGTCGGTCACCGTGATCACGCGCGAAGACATCGAGCGCTTGCAGCCCACCTCGCTAGTGGACTTGCTGACAGGCCTGCCCGGCGTGTCGATGGCGCAGACCGGCGGCATCGGCGGTCAGGCCAGCATTTTTCTGCGCGGCACGAACGCCGATCACACACTGCTGCTGATCGATGGCGTGCGCATCGGTTCGGTCAGCGCGGGTGTGCCGGCGCTGGAGCAGATTCCGGTCGAAGCGATCGATCGCATTGAAGTCGTGCGCGGTCCGCGCGCCAGCCTGTACGGTTCGGATGCGATCGGCGGCGTGATCCAGATCTTT
>FSXK01000335.1_pt1 | contig 20224 bp, 16 predicted proteins | sample 1638101 | NCBI WGS metagenome assembly FSXK01 (sample SAMEA3914788, study PRJEB12502) | metagenome | biome: forest; material: soil | place: Canada | collected 2011-07-03 | depth 0.1 m | reverse complement strand
TTGATCGCATCGCCATGCTCGGCAAGACGTTCGCGCGCAAAACTCACCACCAGGATCGAGTTCGCCGTGGCCACGCCCATGCACATGATCGCGCCGGTCAGGGCTGGCACCGACAACGTTGTATGGGTGGCGAACAATATCCACACGATGCCAGCCAACGCAGCCGGTAGCGCCGTGATGATCACGAACGGATCCACCCAGGATTGAAAATTCACCACGATCAGCATGTAGATCAACACCACGGCGGCGAGCAATCCAAACAGCAAACCGGAGAACGCCGTATTCATCGCGGTGACCTGACCGAACACACCCACCGTCGAACCCTTGGGGCGATCCTTCGCGACATCGTTGAGTACGTGCTGTATATCGGACGACACCGCGCCCAGATCGCGCCCTTGAACCGCCGCGTAGATATCGAACGACGGCGCAATGTTGTAATGGGTGACGATCGCAGGCGTGTCGGTGCGCGTGATCTTGGCCAGCGCGCCCAACGTCTGCTGCGCGCCGGTGCTTTCGGAAGTGACGGGCAGGCTTTGCAGTTCCGCCATCGTGTCCATGTTGTACTGCGGCGTCTGCGCCACCACCGCATATGACACACCCGTGCGCGGATTGAGCCAGAACGTCGGCGCCACCTGCGAGCTTCCCGCCAGCGATGCGACCATGCTATTGGTGACATCGTGTTCGGTGATGCCTAGTTGATCCGCACGTACGCGATCGACATTCACGTTGAGCTGCGGCTGGCCGATCGACTGCTGTAAACGCACGTCGGCAATGCCCGGAATGCTTTGCATACGGCGCATGATGTCGAGCGCATAGGCCTGGTTCGCTTCGGCATTGCGGCCGGCGATCTTCACATCCAACGGTGCCGGTGCGCCAAAATTGAGGATCTGGCTGGCCATGTCGGCCGGCAGGAAGGCGAAACTCGTGCCCGGAAATTCGCGCGGCAGCACGCCGCGCAGTTTCTTGACGAAATCATCGGTAGGGTCGTGGCCCTCTTTCAACAGGATTTGGATGTCGCCATCCTGTGGACCGATGGTGCCGCTATTGCTGTACACCATGTTGATGCCACTCAACGGCAAACCGATGTTGTCGATGATGTTGTCCAGCTGCGAGGGCGGAATCTCACGCCGTATGGCATTTTCGATGCGATCGAATTCGGCAGCCGTATCCTCGATGCGCGTACCCACCGGTGCACGCACGTGGAGGGCAATGGCACCCGAATCCGTACTCGGGAAGAAGTCGCGCCCCAGGAACGGTACCAGCACGAACGAAGCAACCACGAAGGCGAGGAAGCCCAGTACAAACTTCTTTCGCGATGACAGTGCGAGACTCAGGGTGCCGTAATAAGCGTCGCGAATCTTGGCGAAGCGTTGCTCGAATCGCTGCTGAAACATCACCAGAGCCCGGCGTACGACACCGCGACGCATCAGCGGATGCTGATCGCCCTCGTGATGATTGATAAAGGGATCCTCCGGATGATCGCCCTCGCCCGTTTCCATGATGTGCGGCTTGAGCAGATACATCGCCAACGTCGGCACCAAGGTGCGCGACAACACGAAGGAAGAGATCATCGCGTAGATCACGGCCAATGCCATCGGACGAAACAAGAAGCCTGCAATACCTTCAAGCATGAACATCGGCACGAACACGATGCAGATGCACAGCAGCGATACGAAGGCGGGCGTCACGATCTGTTTGGCGCCATCCATGATCGCCGTGTGTACATCCTTACCTTGCTCCAGATGCCAGTTGATATTCTCGATCGTCACCGTGGCATCGTCGACGAGAATGCCGACCGCCAGTGCAAGACCACCCAGCGTCATCACGTTAAGCGTTTGCCCTGTTGCGGCGAGCAAGGCGATAGCGGAAAGCACGGCGAGCGGAATCGACACTGCAATGATCACCGTCGAGCGCCAGCTTCCCAGGAACACCAGGATCATTACCGAGGTCAGACACGCGGCGATGATGCCTTCGCGCGCCACCGAGGTTACAGCGGCTTTCACGAATACCGACTGGTCGCCGAGTGGCTTGATCTTCAACGAAGACGGCAAGGTTTCTTCAAGCAGCGGCAGCATTTTCTTGAGACCCGCCACCACGGCAAGCGTCGAGGCATTGCCGTTCTTCAGCGCCGACATCAGTACCGCACGATGGCCGTCCACGCGCACGATGTTCTGCTGCGGCGGCGAACCATCGCGCACATGCGCCACTTGCCCGATGGTGATGGTCGCGCCATTGACGGTCTTGATCGGCAAATTGTTCAACTCCTCGATGGCCGTTGGGCTGTCGTTGAGCTGGACGGTGTAATCGTCATGGCCGATCTTGAGATCGCCCACCGGCACGATCTGGTTCTGCGCGGCCAACGCATTGCCCACGTCCTGCGCCGACAAGCCCTTGGCAGCCAGTGCTTGCGGATCAAGATCGAGCATTACTTCGCGATTCTTGCCGCCGTAGGGCGTGGGGATGGCGACGCCTGCCACGGTGGTCAGCGCCGGGCGCAGAAAGTTTTGCGCGGTATCGAGGATGTTTTGCTCGGAGAGCTTGTTGCTCGAGAGTGCCAGTTGCAGGATCGGCACCGTCGAAGCGTTGTAGTTGATGATCTGCGGCGGCGTGATGCCCGGTGGCATCTGCTTGAGCACGGTCTGCGAGATCGAGGTGACCTGCGCGGTGGCGGTGCGTATATCCACGCCCGGCTGAAAGAAGATCTTTACCACGCCGATGCCCGGCAGCGATTGCGACTCGATGTGCTCGATATCGTTGACCGAGGAACTGAGCGAGCGCTCGTAGTAAAAAATCACGCGCCCCGACATATCGTTAGGCGAGAGACCGTTGTAGGTCCACACCACGCTGATGACCGGGATGCCGATGTTCGGGAAGATATCCGTCGGCGTTCGCAGTGCGGCCAGCGGCCCCACGATCAGAATGAAAAGCGCCAGGACAATGAACGTGTAAGGACGCGCGAGCGCGATACGGACGAGAGCCAACATTTGGCAAATTCCAGCGGCAAGCGTAAACGCTGGAGCCTATTATCGGGATCGGCCTGCCGCGCTCCCTTTCGCGTGCATGAAGATTGTTTCATGAAAGACTGCTAAACGACGCGACTACGCCACACGCGGGGGGCTAAGCAGGTGACTGCAGGCGGCAATCCATCCCCATGCGAGTGCCCGTTTCGTCGCCGTCGATGCGTAGTTCGAAATCGTGCAATTTGGCGATGGCAGCCACGATGCTTAAGCCGAGGCCATGGCCTACCGCCTCGCGATTTCCATCCCCGCGATAAAAGCGCTGCCAAACGGCCTGGCGCTGTTCTTCGGGGATGCCCGGCCCGCTGTCGGCCACTTCAATATGCGCGACATCGGGCCCCGTGCGTGTCGCACGCAACACCACGTGGCCGCCCGGTGGCGTGAATTTGATGGCGTTGCCGACCAGGTTACCCAAAGCCTCGAACAATAAGTCTGGATCGGCCTGCACGATCAGCCCCTGCTCTGCTTCCAGCACAAACTGTTGTTGCTGGTCTTCGGCGAGCGGAGCGTAGAGTTCGTAGACCTGCTGCAGCGTCCGCCCGAGATCAACCGCAACGAAACCCTCGCGCCGGCGCCGATCTTCCAGTTCGGAGATACGCAGCAAGGCGCGGAATCGCGCAAGCACTTCGTCGATATCCGTGGTGCAACGTTCGATCAGGGCAGCGTTCGGGTCCTCTTCGCGCATCTGCTGTTGCACGCGATACAACTGCGAGCGCAGACGCGTTAGTGGCGTGCGTAGGTCATGTGCAATGCTGTCGCAGACACCTTTCACTTCGCCCATCAATTGCTCGATTTGATCGAGCATGTCATTGACGATGGCAGCGAGGCGATCCAGTTCATCACCGCGTTTGCCTACGGGCAAACGCTGGCGCAGATCGCCGCGCATGATCGGCTGCGTGGCCGATTCGATCTGCCTGATGCGGCGGCGTGGCCCTCGGTTGAGGATCAAACCACCGATCAGACCGGGCACCAAGGTGAATGACAAGCCCCACCACAGCGCATGCAGGATGATGCTGCCCACGTGCGCCGCGATGCGTGTGGTATGCGCCAACACCAGCACCTCGCCATCCGGCAAATGCGCGGCAATCACTGAGAGTGTTGGCGTCGGTGGCGCAAACGGTCCGCCGACTACTTTTTCCGTTGGCAAGCGCATCGACGTGGAATCGACCATCAGGCCAGTCGGGAACTGGAGGATGTCGCCGTATTCCCACTTTCCGTGCGCGTCGAACAAGCCCCATGCGTTGTAGTTGGTTCGCTCCAGGATCACGTAGTCGTTTAGCGCGATGAGCATGTGTTCGCGATCGAGGCTGCGCAGGTACGTGACTTGCTGTTGCAGTTGCATGTCCGTGCGCGACTCCAAGTAATGCAGGGTTTCCCAATAGATGGATCCCAGCAACACCATGCCCCATATGACGAAAAACACGCCATACGCAAGCAGTAGGCGCGACGTCGTCGCGCGCCAATGGATAGAAAGGTTTTTAGCGGGATTAGCCAAGGCGGTATCCCGATCCACGCATGGTGCGGATCAACGATGGCTCGCCGTCGATATCGACCTTGCGGCGCAAGCGCGCGATATGCACATCGATGAGATTGGTACCCGGATCGAAGCGCAGGCCCCATACGCTTTCGAAAATCATCGCGCGCGTCAGCACCTGCCCGGGATAACGCATCAGGAATTCCAGCAGGCGATATTCGGTGGGCAGCAACGTCAGTTCGCGCCCGCCGCGACGTGCGATGCGCGTGATCATGTCGAGTTCGAGATCGGCCACGCGCAGTTTGGTCTGCGCGGGCTGTTCCTGGCGATGACGGCGTAGCAGCACTTCGATGCGCGCGGCCATTTCATCGGGTGCGAAGGGTTTGGTGAGGTAATCGTCGCCTCCAGCACGCAGGCCGCGAACGCGTTCGTCCACATCGCCCAGCGCGCTGATCATCAGCACCGGAGTAGTGATGCCGCTGTCGCGCAATTGCTTGACCAGACTGAGACCGTCCATGCCGGGCAGCATCAGATCGAGCGTGATCGCGTCGTAGTGCGGCTCGCGTGCGCGCTGCAAACCTTGCAGGCCATCGTGCACGCGGTCGGCGCTAATGCCGTGCGCGGCCAGCTCCAGCACGATTTCGCGTGCGGTGATCTCGTCGTCTTCGATGACCAGGATGTGAGGCATGCGCCGACCGGGCGTGGAATCCAGGCGCACGACTTAAACACAAAACGGCCTCCGCGAGGGAGGCCGTCGTGTAAATCGTATCGATGCGATATCAGGCGGCGAAGAGCCCGCGCATCTTCTTCATGGCGTTCGCTTCAACCTGACGGATGCGCTCGGCGGAGACGCCGTACTCATCGGCCAGATCCTGCAGCGTGGCCTTATCTTCGTTGAGCCAGCGACGCTGGATGATGTCGCGCGAACGTTCGTCCAGCTTCTGCAGCGCGGCCGACAGCGTTTCCAGCTCGTTGTCGGACTGGTCGGCATCGGCCACGTTCTCGTACGGGTCGGCACCTTCGTCGATCAGGAACGCTTCCGGTGCCGGCTTGGCATCTTCGTCCGCATCGGCTGGGGCTTCGAAACCGATATCGCGGCCGGACAGGCGCGATTCCATCTCGCGCACGGTGGCTTCGGGCACGCCCAGGTCCTTGGCGACCACGCGTACTTCCTCGGCATTCATCCAACCCAGGCGCTTCTTGCTCTTGCGCAGGTTGAAGAACAGCTTGCGCTGCGCCTTGGTGGTGGCGACCTTCACGATGCGCCAGTTGCGCAGGATGAACTCGTGCATTTCCGCACGAATCCAATGCACGGCGAAGCTGACCAGACGCACGCCCTGGTCGGGATCGAAACGCTTGACCGCCTTCATCAGGCCGATGTTGCCTTCCTGAATCAGGTCGGACAGCTGCAGGCCGTAGCCGTTGTAGCCGCGGGCCACGTGAACAACAAAGCGCAGGTGCGACATCACCAGCTTGCGGGCGGAGGCAAGATCCTCCTCCGACTGGTAGCGACGCGACAGGTCCTGCTCTTCCTCCTGGCTGAGCACCGGGATGCGGTGAACCGCCGAGATGTAGGCATCCAGACTGCCGACGACGCTGGGAACCGGCAGAGAGGCCGTCGCCAAGGCTTGAGACATGTTGGAACCTCCAAAAATATGGGGATCAGATTAGCACTCTGATACTTGGAGTGCTAAAGGCGTCGACAAGTTCCGGCGCCTTTCATGTACTCAATAGTACACCAATGGACCCGACCTTGTCCATTCGGATGGACGCTCTGGGGCGGGGTTTCAAGCATGACTTTCGGGAGGTTAACCGCAGGTTGCCATTCCGCTTATACGTCGGCGAGCCGGGCCCTGGGCGGCAGCGACCAGTCGATGGGCGCCTGCCCCTGGGCCTCCAGATAGCGGTTGGCGGCCGAGAAATGGCCGCAGCCGATAAACCCCCGATGGGCCGACAGGGGCGAGGGATGCACGGCCTTCAGCACGGCGTGGCGCCGGGTGTCGATCAACTGGCCTTTGCGCTGGGCATAGGAGCCCCAAAGCATGAACACGATGCCTTCCCGCTCGCGGTTGAGCGCATCGATGGCGGCGTCGGTAAAGCCTTCCCAGCCCTTGCCTTGGTGCGAGGCGGCCAGCCCGCGCTCCACCGTCAGCACGGCATTGAGCAACAGCACCCCGCGATCAGCCCAGGGGGTCAGGCAGCCGTGATCGGGCGGCGGGAACCCGAGGTCGCGCTGGATTTCCTTGAAGATGTTGATCAACGAAGGCGGCGCCGGCACGCCTGGCCGAACCGAAAAGCACAACCCGTGCGCCTGGCCAGGGCCGTGGTACGGGTCCTGCCCCAGGATCACCACGCGCACCGAATCAAATGGAGTATGTGCAAAGGCGTTGAAGATTTCCGGCCCGGGCGGGTAGATCACTTTGCCCGCATGTTTCTCCGCACGCAGAAATTCCGATAGCGCGCGCATCTCCGGACGTTGCAGGTAATCGCCGATGCGGCCCTTCCATGAAGCCTCGAGCTTGATCCGTTCTTCGTCTGTCATGTGGCGTTTTCGCGTGCGCGCAGATGCTTCGCTACGCGCAACTGAAACAGTAATTTGGTGACCAGCAATCGTTCTTCGACGGGTTTCTCGACCAGGTCGTTCGCACCGGCGCGAATCAATGCAGCCTGGTTGACCGGATTTTCATCACCCGTCATCACCAGCACCGGCAACTTGCCTTTGCCGTAGCCGAAATCGGTGCGTATGAAGTTCAAGAGATCGCCGCCGGTGAGTTCGCCCTTCAAGCTGACGTCGGTCAGCACGACATCGGCGCCGACAACGCCCTGTGCGCGTTCGGTCTCGAGTAACGCCAGTGCATCTTCCACGCTCAGCACGTGGCGCACAGTGAGGCCGATCTTCTCAAGTATGCGGCGCGTGGCCAGTGCAACCACTCGACTGTCTTCGACATACAACACCACGCCTTCAGCGGCACTCTCCGGGCGCACGTAGCCACGAATGAATTCCGCCAGCGCCTGGAAACCAAGCGACTTGTCGAAGTAATCGGTGACGTGTTCACCAAGCGCACGGCGATGCAGGCGATCATCCACGTCGCCGGATACAACCACGATCGGCACGTATATCTGCGGCGCGGATTCGCGCACATAGCGCGCTAGTTCCAAGCCGTCCATGTCGGGCAAACGCAGGGCGATCGTTATGAAGTCGAACACACCGTTGCCGAGCAGCACATGCGCTTCGGCCCCCGTGCCGCATCCCACGACTTCGGCCTGCGGCAATTCGGCCTGCAGCACGCGCGTGATCAGCTGGCGGACAACCTTGGAACCATCCACCACCAGCACGCGTGGTGCGGTGCTGAGGTCGCGGCTGCTGATGCTTGCACTCATCAAAAAATCCCACCATCCCGGTCAAGCGTGGCTTCCATGCGCATGCGTCGGCGGGCGCCCCCTGCGCCCGTTGGCTTACCATCTTGCACCAGAGTATCGGGGAATGGTTGCGAACGACTTCACCACCTGCACGGATACTCGGATTGATTTTACGCGGCGCGACGCAATTGCCACGCGCTGACCAGGCGCGCGCCGAGCCATCCCAGGATGGCAGCGGCAATCGGCACAGCCAGCAGCAACAACGGCGGCAAGCCGCCTACGTGAAGCTTCCCTTCGTAAACCTGACTAAGGCGTGCCACCGGCTCGGCCAGCGCGAATTCGATCGTCACGGCCAACGCCACCGCCAGGATGCCGCTGAACAGGCCGTACCAGATGCCGGCGTAAAGATAAGGCCGGCGCACGAACGCGCGGCTGGCGCCGACCAGTTTCAAGACGCCGATTTCCTCGGCGCGACTGGTGATGTCCACGCGCACCGTATTGCCGACCACCAGCAATACCGCCAGCGCGAACAAGCCGGCCAGAATCAGCACCGCACGATTGCCGACGCCGAGCAAGGCATCCAGTCGCTGCCGCCAGGTGCCGCTGTCCTGCACCATATCCACGCCCTGCATGCCGCGCAGATCGTCGACGAGATGACTCGCCGCGTCGGCGGAAAGACCATCCTGCGGCTGCACTTGGAGCACGTAGGGCAACGGGTTATCGTCCAGCGCATGCAGCGAATCGGAGAAGCCCTGCATCTTGCTCAGCTCGTCCATGCCCTGCTGCGGCGTTTTCACCGTGACCTTAGCGACGCCGTCGTGTTGCTCCACCTGCTTGGCCAGCAGCTGCGCATTGCTCACGACCTGGTCGGATTTCAGGAAAACGTTGATCACCTCGTTGCGACCCAGTGCATCGCCCAGCGACTGCATGTTGGACAGCAACATGTAGAACGCCAGCGGCAACGCCAGCGCCAAACCCATCACCGCGATGGTCAGCAAGCTGCCCACCGGTTTGGAGGCGAGGCGTCGCAAGCTGGCGGCCGCGCTCCAGCCGTGATGCTCTCGCCAGCTCGATACGGGACGACGATGACTGCGTTCGGTGCGCGGCGGCGCCTGCGCTTCGATCGGCGCGTTCATAGCACCTCCTCCGCGGAGACGTCGGCTACGAGGCGACCATGATCGAGCACGACGACGCGTTTCTTCATGCGCTTGATCAGCGGCAAATCGTGACTGGCGACCAGCACAGTGGTGCCGAACTGCTGGAATTCGGCGAATAGGCTCATGATTTCGACCGCGAGTTGCGGATCGAGATTGCCGGTGGGTTCGTCGGCGATCAGCACGCTCGGCTTGGCGACGATCGCGCGCGCAATGCCGACGCGCTGCTGCTCGCCTGTGGACAGCGATGCGGGAAGCTGACGTTCGTAATCGAGCAAGCCGACCTTTTCCAGCGCAGCGCGCACGCGTCGGCCACGCTCCAAGGGTGTAATGCCGCCAATCACTAACGGCAGTTCGACGTTGGCGAAAACGGTGCGGTCCATCAGCAGACGATGATCCTGGAACACCATGCCGAGACTTCGCCGCAGCTTTGGTATGCCGCTGTGCCCGATTTTGGCCAGGCTTTGCCCGTCGAGGCTGATATGCCCATGCGAGGGACGCTCGATCAGCGCCAGCAATTTGAGCAGCGTGCTCTTGCCCGCGCCGGAATGACCGGTGACGAACGCCATCTCGCCCTTGGCGACTTCGAACGTAAGTTGCGAAAGGGCCTCATGGCCGCCTTCGTAGCGCTTGCTGACCTGGTCGAAGCGGATCACCGCGTTCCCGTCCTTAACCCTTGTCGATGGCGGCAAGGATAAGGGAAGCATCAGCGATATGCGCGCATTTGCTTAGTACGCCGCCACAAAATACCGGTGGCGACGTACTATCGGTTCAGCGGCCGGTGAACAGGCGCGTCAGGCGACGGAAGAAGCCCTGCTTTTTGGGTGCTGCGTGCTCGCTGTTGGACGGCGACTGCGCGACGACCTGCCGCGACGGACGATTACCGCCATTGGGTGCGTTCACGGCGTGGTTGGTAGCCACCTCGGCACCCGGCGCACCACCCGCACGACGACCACGACCACCGCGCCGGCGACGGCGTTTGCCTTCGCCGGCAACGTCACCCTGCGGTGCTGAAGTCGGGGCCGGTACCGGTGCGGAAGGCGTGTTGCTCTTGGCGACAGCAGCTTCCGGATCACGCGGCTTGCGCGGACGATCCTCGCGACGACGGTCCGACGGCGGCCCCGAACGCTCGCCAGTACGCGGACCGCGACTGCGCGGACCGCGCGAGGACGGTTTCTTGGCATCGTCGCGCGATATGACTTTGTCGCCGAACGCGGCGCTATCGGCGGCGGCATCCGCGGCGAACTGCTCGTCCATTTGCTTGGGCTGCGGCATCACCAGCAGCTCCGGCCCGATGGTCGCGACGGGAATCTTCTGGCCGATGTATTCCTCGATATCCGGCAAGGACATCGCATACAGATCGCAGGCAAAGCTGATTGCATCGCCCTCGGCGCCCAAACGTGCGGTACGGCCGATGCGGTGCACGTAATCTTCCGCGTCCTGCGGCAAGTCGTAGTTGAACACGTGGCTCACGGCCGGAATGTGCAAGCCGCGCGCGGCGACATCCGTGCAGACGAGAATGTCCAACTGGCCTTCCTGGAAACGCTGCAACAGCTTCTGGCGCTTCAGCTGCGGCACGTCGCCGGACAAGGCGCCAACACGATAACCCTGGCGCTTCACGCGATCGGTCACGCGCTCGGCTGCGGCCTTGGTGTTGACGAAGATGATGCTGCGCGATGCGGAAGCGTGCTCCAGCAAGTTCAGCAACAGCGGCAGCTTTTCTTCCTTGGCCGGGAAATAGACCAACTGGCGCACGCGGTCGGCGGTGACGTTGTCCGTCTCCACCACCAGCTTCTCGGCGTTGTGCATGTGCTCGTAGGCGAGTTCCAGCACGCGATGCGAAAGCGTGGCGGAGAACAGCAGCACCTGGCGCTGCTCGCGTGCCGGCAGACGACGGAAGATGAAGCGCACGTCCTTGATGAAGCCCAGATCGAACATGCGATCGGCTTCGTCGACCACCATCACTTCGACGCCGTTGAAGCCGAACACGTTCTGCTTGTAGTAATCGAGCAAGCGACCGGGCGTGGCGATGATAATGTCGCAGCCATCTTTCAACTGCTGCCGCTGCTTGTCGTAATCGACGCCGCCGTAGATCAGCGCGGTGCGCAGGCCGGTGTAGCGGCCGATGCTCTTGGCGTCCTTTTCGATCTGGATCGCCAGCTCGCGGGTTGGCGCAATGATCAGCGCGCGCGGATCGGAATCCTTGCGCTCGGCGACGGCCGGCTGCGTCAGCAGGCGGTTCATCAGCGCGACCAGGAAGGCACAGGTCTTGCCGGTGCCCGTCTGCGCCTGGCCCGCGACGTCGCGGCCGGTAAGCGCGATCGGCAGGGTCAAGTCCTGGATCGGCGTGCAGCGCGTGAAGCCGGCCTCGTCGAGGCCTTTCTGCAGCAGCGGGTGTAGGTCGAATTGGGTGAAGAAGGTTTCGGTGAGTACGGTTTGGGACATGAAGGGGATTCTGGTGCGGGCAGGCGCTGGGGCGCCCGGCCCGGTCCCGCGGCAGTCTGACAACCTTGGGACAGGTGGATGGGTGCGGCGCGCTCCGCAGCAGCGCCGAAAGGTGGGACGAAACACCGCAACCCCGCCGGCATAGGTGAAATGGCTCGTTAAGCCACCTCACCTATGCCAGCCGGATACCGCGCGGCTGCCCTTGAATCGCTTGAATCGCGTCCCGACTTAGGCTGGAATGGTAGCCTTGCCGCAACGGCACCGCTTCCAATCCCGGATCGACCCGAGCCTCATGGGCACCCCATAGTGTAACTGATGATCGGCACGCGGTCTTAACCCCTCTACCGCCTACCTCGGAGAACCACGGTGAGCGAACTTATCAGCCATGTGAGCGACGACGCCTTCGACCAGGAAGTGCTCAAGTCCGATACCCCTGTCCTGCTGGACTTCTGGGCCGAATGGTGTGGCCCCTGCAAGGCCATCGCCCCCACCCTGGAAGATCTCGCCAAGCAATACGAAGGCAAGCTGCGCGTGGTCAAGCTGAACATCGACCACAACCAGAAGACCCCCCGCACCTACGGCGTGCGTGGCATCCCAACCTTGATGGTGTTCAAGAACGGCAAGGTCGAAGCCACCCAGATCGGTGCGGTCAGCAAGGGTCAGCTGGTCCAGATGATCGACAAGGCCATCTGACGATCTGAGCACCACCGCACAACCCCGCCGCTGCAGGCGCCCTTTACGGCGCAGCGCGGCGGGTGCTAGATTCCATCCTCAGTTGGGGCGGTCCTGCCCCCTCGCGCGTTCCGCGCAACGCTCGTCTTCCCTCCTGTAATTAACGGCGCCCCGTGAGGTTTGCCCGTGTCCGATATCGAAAGCAAAGATTCTTCCGACGCCACTAGCGCCGAGGCCAAACCTGTGACTGAAACCCGTACCCGCGCACCGCGACGAACTGCTGCTGCAATAGCCGAGGCAAACGCCCAAGCCGCCAAGCCGGCTGCCGAAGCACCGGCGCCAGCGCCACCTGCCGCGCGCCCCCCGCTGCCTCCCATCGAAACACGCACCGAAGCACCTGCGCCTTCTCCGGCGCCCACCCAGGATTCGTTGCGTTATGGCAACGGCAATGGGAACAGCAATGGCAACGAGAGCCAGGAGCCGCGCGAGAACAACAGCCAAGGTGGCGGCAATTCGGGCAGCCCGCAACCGCCGAACCAGGCGCAAGGCCAAGGTCAGGGCCAAGGCCAGAACGCCAACGATCGTCGCAACGACCGCAATGACCGTAACCGTCGCCGCCGTCACGAGCGCGGCCCGCGCCCGCAGGGCGGCCCGGGCGGCCCTCCGCGCAATCCGAACGGCTTGCCGGTGGATGACGACAATGCCGATATCGGTAGCAACGACCGCCTGATCAATCTCACCGAGCTGAAGCGCAAGAATGCGATCCAGTTGCTGGAGTTCGCCGAGTCGCTCGGTATCCAGGAAGGCGTCGCCCGCCAGCGTCGCCAGGATGTGATCTTCAACGTCCTCAAGGCACACGCCCGCTCCGGCGGCGGTATCTGGGCCGAGGGCGTGCTGGAAATTTTGCAGGACGGTTTCGGCTTCCTGCGCTCGGCCGACGAGTCCTACCTGGCCGGTCCGGACGACATCTACGTCTCGCCCAGCCAGATCCGCCGCTTCAACCTGCGCACCGGCGACTACATCACCGGACGCGTGCGTCACCCGAAGGAAGGCGAGCGCTACTTCGCCATGCTGAAGGTCGACGACATCAACGGCGATCCGCCGGAAGCGTCGAAGAACAAGCTGCTGTTCGAAAACCTCACGCCGCTGTTCCCGCGCAAGTCCTTCAAGCTCGAGCGCGGCAACGGTTCGAGCGAAGACATCACTGGTCGCATTTTGGATCTCGTCGCGCCGATCGGTCGCGGCCAGCGCGGCCTGATCGTTTCGCAGCCGAAATCCGGTAAAACGATGATGCTGCAGAACATCGCGCAAGCCATCACGTACAACCATCCCGATGCGCATCTGATCATGCTGTTGATCGACGAGCGTCCGGAAGAAGTGACGGAAATCGCCCGTACCGTTCGCGCCGAAGTGATCAGCTCCACCTTCGACGAACCCGCCGTGCGTCACGTACAGGTTGCCGAAATGGTGATCGAACGTGCCAAGCGCCTGGTCGAACACAAGAAAGACGTGGTGATCCTGCTCGACTCGATCACACGTCTGGCTCGCGCCTACAACACCGTGGTGCCTAGCTCCGGCAAGGTGCTTACCGGTGGTGTTGATGCAAATGCACTGCAGCGTCCAAAGCGCTTCTTCGGTGCCGCACGTAATGTGGAAGAAGGCGGCTCGCTCACCATCATCGCCACCGCGCTGATCGAAACCGGCAGCAAGATGGACGAGGTGATCTACGAAGAGTTCAAGGGCACCGGCAACATGGAAGTGCACCTGTCTCGCCGCATCTCCGAAAAGCGCGTCTACCCGGCCATCGACATCAACCGCTCCGGCACCCGCCGCGAGGATCTGCTGATCGAGCCGGACCTGCTCGCCAAGATCTGGATCCTGCGCAAACTACTGCATCCGATGGATGAGCTGGCCGCGATGGAATTCATGCTCGACAAGATGAAGAACACCAAGTCCAACGACGAGTTCTTCAATTCGATGAAGCGCTGATCGGCGCTGCAACGAAGACCGAAAAGGCCACCCCAGGGTGGCCTTTTTGTTGGGCTTGGGCACGCAAGAATGCGCCCAAAACGCAGCAACCTTGCGTCAACATTTCATGCCTTCGCCCCCGGTGGCGGAGCAAAGGAATAACACCGTATTAGCTGTTACGATCTTGCGATTCCTCACTTATCCAGCCGTATGCGCATTCTGCTAGTTGAAGACGATCCCTTGGTTTCCGACGCCATCGTGCGAGGCCTGGCTACGGCCGGCTATGTGGTCGACGCCGTGGTCGACGCCGAATCCGTGCAAGGGCGCCTGGACACCACCCACTACGACCTTGCGATCGTGGATCTGGGCCTGCCCGGCGAGGATGGGTTCGCGCTGGTGCGTCGCCTACGCCGCGACGGCAGCCCGCTGCCGCTGTTGATCGTGACCGCCCGCGACGGGCTGGATGATCGCGTCAACGCGCTCGATCTGGGCGCCGACGATTACCTGGTCAAGCCGTTTGCCCTGCCCGAGCTGGCTGCCCGCTGCCGCGCGCTGATCCGCCGCGCCACGGCCGCCACCGCCAACGAAATGGTGGTCGGGCGTTTGCGTATCGATCTGGCCGGACGCCGCGCCATCGACGACACCGGCCGCGTGCTCGAACTCACGCGCCGCGAATGGTCGATCCTGGAATGCCTCGCCCATCACAGCGGTCGCGTGGTGAGCAAGGAGCGCCTGATCCAGGCCATCGTGAGTTGGGACGAAGAAATCTCCGGCAATGCCATCGAAGTACATGTTTCGCGCCTGCGCGCGAAGCTGGGCGAAGCGGCCACGGTGCGCGGCATCCGCGGACTGGGCTATCGCCTTGACGATGCGTAATTAAGCCGATGCCCCTGCGCTTCAAACCCCGCCATGCTCCCAGCATCCGCGGGCGGTTGCTGGGCTATTTGTTGCTACCGCTGCTGGTGTTGATGGTCGCCAGCATCTGGGCCGACCACCGCACGTTCGTCACCCCGATGTACGAGTCCTTCGATCGCGCACTATCCCGTGCGGCGATCGCCATCGCGGCGCATGTCCAACAGGCACCCGACGGCAAGCTTTATGTCCAAAGTCCGGACCCGGGACCGATCCCGCTACATCCACCCGACGATCAATCACCGCCCCCGATGGATGGCGGTCCGTACCAGCGGCACGGGCCGCCGATGCGTTTCGATCCTACCGATCGCCCCATCTCATGGATGCGGCTCTACCCCGGCGCACGAGACAGCTTCCTTTATCGCGTAAGCCTTCCAGACGGCCAGACACTCGCGGGTGATGAAGGCCTGCCGATCGCACGAGGCAAGGAAGTCGATAACCTGGCTTACAGCGATGCGACGTACAAACAACTTGCCTTGCGTATCGCCAGCTATCAAACAACGGTAGGCGGTGAAGCGATTGTGGTGACGGTGGGCGAAACGGTCCATCGGCGCAACACGGTGGTACGCCGGCTGGATACCGTTATCGGCCTCAGCGACGGGATCCAGTTGTCGCTCGTTTTAGGTCTTTGCCTGTTCGGCATTACCGTGGCGCTACGTCCGATGAATCGCCTGCGCGATCAGATCATGCGTCGCAAGCCTCAATCGCTACAGCCGTTGCCGCTGGAGCCCGTGCCTGGCGAAGTGCGCCCATTGGTGGAATCGCTCAACACCTTGCTGATCACCGTGCGCGACTCCACGCTCGCGCAACAACACTTTCTGACCAATGCCGCCCATCAGTTACGCACGCCGCTCACGGGCCTGAAAGCACAACTGGAAGTGCTGGCGAATGAAACCCACGACAATGCTCAGCAAGAACGCATCACTCGCCTGCAAGGCAGCGTGGATCGTCTGGCGCACACGGCCAATCAGTTGCTCGCGCTTGCGCGCGCAGAACCATCGGCGCATGGCCCGGGCGATTTCGTGGCGATCCAGCTCGATGCCCTGATCGGCGCCGTGATCGACTCCATGCTCGACCGTGCGCTTGCTCACGACATCGATCTGGGTGCCGAGTGCGAGTCGGCGCAAGTCCATGGCGTGTACTGGTTGCTGCACGAACTGCTGATCAATCTGCTCGACAACGCGCTTCGCCATACACCCGACGGCGGCAACATCACGCTTCGCTGCGGCTTCCATAACGGCTCACCGTATCTTGAAGTGGAAGACAGCGGCCCCGGCATCCCGCTCGCCGAACGCGAACGCGTGCGCGAACGCTTCTATCGCGCGGCCGGAAGCGATGGTCAGAGCAGCGGCCTGGGCTTGGCGATCGTCGAAGAAATCACGCGCAGCCATCGCGCTCGATTCGAGATCCTGGATGCGCACGAGGGACGCGGTGCGCGGATGCGCATCGAATTCCCGGCACATGCCTAAGGTCATCTTTAAATTCGCTTGAATCCGGGCCAAGGTGTGAGGCGCGACGTCGCCCCACCGGGTATCGCGTAGCCGTCCGATATCACCCACACCCTTGTAGCTGTACTGTCACGTACAATATTTTTTCGTCCGCCCCCTTTTCGGGACGGCGCAGCGCCTCCATAGTCGGAGGCTGTCCCCGTGAAATGAGGCTCGCCGCGTGTCTATCCCTAGTGCCGTCAAGAGCACCCCCCTTCACGGTCGCCAGCAACTGATCGATTACGTCGCCGCTGGCGAGAAGCCGCGCGAAGCCTGGCGCATCGGTACCGAACACGAGAAGTTCGGCTTCCGCACCGACGACCTGCGGCCGCCCACCTTCGAGGGCGACCGCGGCATTCGTGCGCTGCTCGAGGGCGTCGCCGCGCGCTACGGCTGGGATATCGCCCGCGAAGGCGACACGCCGGTGGCGCTGACACGCGGCATGGCCAACATCACGCTGGAACCGGCCGGTCAGCTGGAGCTCTCCGGCGCGCCGCTGGAAACCATCCACCAGACCTGTTGCGAAGTGAACAGCCATCTGGAGGAAGTCCGCTCCATCGCGGACGGCCTCGGGTTGGGCTTCCTCGGCATGGGCTTCCAGCCCAAATGGCGTCGCGACGAAATGCCATGGATGCCCAAGGGTCGCTACAAGATCATGCGCGAATACATGCCCAAGGTCGGCTCGCTCGGCCTGGACATGATGACGCGCACTTGCACCGTGCAAGTGAATCTGGATTTCGGCAGCGAAGCCGACATGGTGCGCAAGTTCCGCACTAGCCTCGCGCTGCAGCCAATCGCCACGGCACTGTTTGCCGACTCGCCGTTTACCGAAGGTAAGCCGAACGGTTATCTGTCGTATCGCTCACACGTGTGGACCGACACCGATGCGGATCGCACCGGCATGCTCGACTTCGTGTTCGAAGATGGCTTCGGTTACGAGCGCTACGTCGACTACATCCTCGATGTGCCGATGTATTTCAGTTATCAGAACGGCCACTACATCGACCTGGCAGGCAAAGACTTCAAGCGCTTCATGACCGGCACGCTCGAAGAACTGCCCGGCACGCGCGCCACGATGAAGGATTGGGCCGACCATCTCACCACCGCTTTCCCGGAAGTGCGCCTGAAGCAATATCTGGAAATGCGCGGTGCCGACGGTGGCCCCTGGAATCGTTTGTGCGCATTGCCAGCGCTGTGGGTCGGCCTGCTGTACGACGACGAGGCGCTCTCCGCCGCGTGGGACCTAGTGAAGGATTTCACGCGCGAAGAACGTCATGCTTTGCGCGACGGCGTGCCGAAATACGGCCTCAAGTTACCCTTCCGCAACGGCACCGTGCTCGATCTCGCACGCGAAACCGTGCAGATCGCCGCACAGGGTCTCAAGCGTCGCAACCGCCTCAATCGCAATGGTGCCGACGAAAGCATCTTCCTTGAACCGCTGATCGAAATTGTCGAGGCCAACCAGACGCCGGCCGAGCGCAAGCTCGAACTGTTTCACGGCGAATGGAAGGGCAGCGTCGATCCAGTGTTCAAGGAATTCGCGTATTGATCGCGACGGCGTCGACCCAGGCACCGTTTCTCGCCGGGCTGCTGCTCGGCGCTTCGCTGATTGTTGCGATCGGTGCGCAAAACGCGTTTGTGCTACGCCAAGGCTTGCTGCAAGCCCATCGGTTTCCAGTTGCGTTGTTTTGTGCGCTCTCTGACGCACTACTCATTGTTGCTGGCGTGGGTGGGCTGGGCATCGCCATCGGACATCATCCGCGCGTGCTTGCGTTGGTCGCCTGCGTGGGGGCATTCGTGCTGGTCTGGTACGGTGTGCAGGCGTTGCGGCGAGCGGTCCATCCGCATGTACTGACGCCTGATATGCACGGCAAGTCCAGCAGCATGTGGCAGGTGCTCGCCACATGCGCTGGATTTACCTGGCTCAATCCGCACGTTTATCTCGACACAGTTTTGTTGATCGGCAGCCTCGCTTCGGCGTGGCCACTGCCAGCACCGCGACTGCTGTTCGCCATCGGTGCTGCAACCGCATCGTTTATCTGGTTCTTCTCGCTCGCCTACGGTGCACGATTGCTTGCACCCGTGTTCCGCAAACCAATCGCTTGGCGCGTGCTGGATGTGCTGATCGCGTTGGTGATGTGGAGCATCGCGATCAAGTTGCTACTGTCGTTCCTTGTGCACTGATCAATCCTGGGTGCGTATGCCCAGCCAGCGCGCGACGAACGTATCGAGACTGGCCTTGCCAGGCCCTGCGATCAGGAGCCAGAAGAAGATCAACGAATAGACCACTTCGTCGGCTTCGACATAGTCGTCCAAACCCATCAGGTTGCTCGACACCACCAGCGTGACCGCAACGATCATGTTGATGATCATCGGAATGGTCACCAAGCGTGTGAACAAGCCGAGCATCAGCAATAGGCCGCCCAGCAGTTCCGTCCATGCCGAAAGCGCAGCACTGAATGCCGGATGCGGAATACCCCAGCCCACAAAGCGCTGAGTGAACCCTTCCAAGTTATGCACTTTGGCGATGCCGGTTTCGAGCCAGAAGTAGCCAAACACAAGCCGCACGACCAGCGGGCCAAGCCAGCGCCATGCGTGGAGAATCTCGAGCAGGCGCGAAGCCTTTGCCGCTATGAAGGATCGCATCGTCATGTTTCCTTAAATGAAGTGAGCGCATGATGCGTGCGCCGGCACGTGTCCACTATGTTCCGGCGTCCAGGCTTTCTTGCCTTGGGTCCGGCGACGACAGCACGAGGCACAGACCGGACGATCGGGCATAAAAGCGGGATGCGCAGGTGCAGCCGTAGCCTGCGCGGATCAACACAATGGACCTGTCGAGACCGCTAACCAGCGCAAACCTGTCACGCGGACGAGACATTCCCTTTTTGCCGCAGTGCGGCGAACACAACTTTCCAACGGAGCCAGAACTATGAACATCAAGACAGTCAACGCCAGCGCCATGGCCGTGATGGTGGCCGGTCTGTTCGCCGCCGCCGCGGTGTCAGCCGCTCCCGTAGGCAGCCCCGCCGGCGACCAGGCCATGGTCAAGTGCGTGAACTCCTCGTCCTGTAAAGGCCAGGGCGCATGCAAGCAGGCCAGCAACTCGTGCAAGGGCCAGAATTCTTGCAAGGGTCAGGGTTTCACGATGCAGAAGACGCAGGCCGATTGCGACGCTGCACAAGCTGCCGTCAAGAAGTAATAAACCAGGCGGGGCCGTGCAATGAGCGCGCGCCCCGCCCTTTCTGCTGATGCCTAGAATGTCGCCATGGCCATGACATCCACGACAAGCTCCGGCGCACTGCCGTACCTCGGTTACGGACTCGGCCTGCGCGTCGAACACTACGAATCGCTGCTCGCCGACCCCGGCAAAGTCGAATGGCTGGAAGTGGTGTCGGAAAATTACATGGTCAGTGGCGGCTTGCCGCTGGTATGGCTCGATCGTTTCCGCGAACGCTTTCCGCTGGTGATGCATGGCGTATCGCTGTCCATCGGCAGCACCGATCCGCTTGATGACGACTATCTCTCGCGACTCGCCGCCCTCGCACAGCGCATCGAACCGGCGTGGGTTTCCGATCACCTCTGTTGGACCGGCGTACAAGGCGTCAACCTGCATGATTTGATGCCGCTCCCGTATACCGAGGAGGCGCTCGATCACGTGGTCGGTCGCGTCAAGCGCGTGCAAGACACGCTGAAGCGTCGCATCTTGCTGGAAAACGTCTCCAGCTATGTGAGCTT
>FSXK01000557.1_pt1 | contig 20947 bp, 19 predicted proteins | sample 1638101 | NCBI WGS metagenome assembly FSXK01 (sample SAMEA3914788, study PRJEB12502) | metagenome | biome: forest; material: soil | place: Canada | collected 2011-07-03 | depth 0.1 m | reverse complement strand
CGCCTGCTGCCGGCCGAGCGCGCGCATCGCCAGGCGTTGGACGACCTGGACGAAAAACTGGTCGACAAATACTTCGTCAACTTTTCCGTTTTCGAGTCGGTGCCGGACGTTTGGGCAATCGATCAGATCTTCCCGATTGCACCGATCGCGCGCTTGAACGAACAGCCGACGCGTCGCGGCGTGCTGGTCGATCTCACCTGCGATTCGGACGGCCGTATCGATAACTATGTCGATGCGGATGGCGTAGACGTGAGCCTGCCGTTGCATGCGCTGAAGGATGGAGAGCTGTACTGCCTGGGTATTTTCATGGTTGGCGCCTATCAGGAAACGCTGGGAGATATCCACAATCTGTTCGGCGATACCGATGCGGTGAATGTGCGCGCCGAGGGCGGCAACTATGTCTTCGCGCACAAGCGTCGCGGCGATACCACGGATCTGATGTTGGATTACGTGGGCTACGACCTGGAGGCATTGCGTCGCAGTTATCGCGATCGCATTGCCGCTGCTGGCATCGGCGGCGAGCAGGCGGAACGTTTGTTTGTAACATTGAATGAAGGTTTGACCGGCTATACCTACCTCTCCGAGGGCGTGCGTTGATCTGACACGGCCCAGGGCGCCTCATGTTTCGAGGCGCCTTGCGTCGAAACAATGTGCCGCTCGCGAAACATCCCTTTCCCCCATCCGAAGGAGTGGCACATGGCAAGTCTCGACGGCAAGGTTGCATTGATCACGGGCGCGGCCAGCGGCATCGGCAAAGCTATCGCCGAGCTGTACGCAAAGAATGGCGCAGCCGTAGCAATCGCCGATATCAATCAGCAGGCAGCCGATGCAGCGGCGGCGGAAATCAAGGCCGCTGGCGGTAAGGCGATCGGCATTGAGATGGACGTCACCAGCGAAGACGCGGTGAACGCCGGTACCGATAAAGCCGTTGCGGCATTCGGAAGCCTGGACATCCTGATTTCAAACGCTGGTGTGCAGATCATCAATCCGATCGATCAGTTTGCCTATGCCGACTGGAAGAAAATGCTGGCGATCCATCTCGACGGCGGCTTCCTTACCACCAAGGCCGCGCTCAAGCATATGTACAAGGACAACCGCGGCGGCACCGTGATCTACATGGGTTCGGTGCATTCGCATGAAGCGTCCAAGCTGAAGTCGGCCTACGTCACCGCCAAGCACGGCTTGCTGGGTCTGGCCCGCACGCTGGCCAAAGAAGGCGCGGCGCATAACGTGCGCTCGCATGTGATCTGCCCTGGCTTCGTGCGCACGCCGCTGGTGGAGAAGCAGATTCCCGAACAGGCCAAGGAACTGGGCATCAGCGAAGCGGACGTGATCAAGAACGTGATGCTCAAGGACACTGTGGATGGCGTATTCACCACCGTGGAAGACATCGCGGAGACGGCACTGTATCTGGCGGCTTTCCCGAGTGCGGCACTGACCGGGCAGAGCTTCGTGGTGAGCCACGGCTGGTACATGCAGTAAGGGCTTATCCCCTCACCGTTCTGTGGCGCACGCACAACGTGCGCCACAGCGTGCCGTCTACAAGGAGAGCCTCATGAAGATCGCTGATGTGAAAGCCAACGCTTTCGCCATGCCGCTGACCAGCCCGGCGTTTCCGCGCGGGCCGTATCGTTTCGTCAATCGCGAATTCCTGGTCATCACCTATCGCACCGATATGGACGCGCTGCGCGCGGTGGTGCCCGAACCGCTCGAAGTGACCGAGCCGCTGGTGAAATACGAATTCATCCGCATGCCCGATTCCACCGGTTTCGGCGATTACACCGAATCGGGGCAGGTCATCCCTGTCAGTTTTCGTGGTGAACGTGGCGGCTACGTGCACGCGATGTACCTCAACGATCATCCGCCGATCGCCGGTGGCCGCGAGTTGTGGGGTTTTCCGAAGAAGCTGGCTACTCCGATCTTGGAAACCGAGATCGATACCCTGGTCGGCACGCTCGATTACGGCAAGGTGCGTGTGGCCAAGGCCACGATGGGCTTCAAGCATGCCGAAGCCGATCACGCCAAGATTCTCGCTGGCCTCGCCGCGCCCAGTTACTTGCTGAAGATCATTCCGCATGTGGACGGCACGCCGCGTATTTGCGAACTGGTGCGTTACTTCACCACCAACGTCACGCTGAAGGGTGCTTGGACTGGGCCTGCATCGTTGGAGCTGCATCCGCACGCGCTGGCGCCGGTGGCGGACTTGCCCGTGCTCAAGGTCGAATCGGCGTTTCACTACGTCACCGATCTCACGCTCGATCTGGGTACGGTGGTTTACGATTATCTTGCTCAATAGAGGCTACGCATGAGTGCGCAAAAGACGCCATCGTCCAAGGCCGGCGCGCATCATCCCGCGCAGGATGCTTACAAGGTTACCGCCCTGGTTTTGCAGGGCGGCGGTGCGCTCGGCGCGTATCAGGCTGGTGTGTATCAGGCGCTCGCCGAATCGGGACTGCATCCGAACTGGATCGCCGGCATTTCGATCGGCGCGTTGAATGCGGCGATCATCGCCGGCAATGCACCCGAACAGCGCGTCGAGCGGTTGACCGAATTTTGGGAAACCATCTGCAAGTCGGCGTTCTGGCCGAACCGCCCGGCGATGCCATGGATGGACAACATGACGTTGCCGCAGGTGTTTCGCGACGGCGTAAATACATTGGCAGCCTGGCGCGCAATAACGGAAGGGCAGTCCGGTTTCTTCCAGCCACGCATGCCGCCGCCGGTATTGCAGTGGCACGGCACGCCCGCCACAGCCAGCTGGTACGACACTACGCCGCTGCGCGAAACCTTGGAGCGTTTGGCCGATTTCGATCGCATCAACGATGCGCGAACGCTGCGTGTGTCGGTGGGCGCGGTCAATGTGCGCACGGGTAATTTCGCCTACTTCGACAATCGCCACGACAAGCTTCGCCCGGAGCATTTCATGGCATCGGGCGCATTGCCGCCGGGTTTTCCTGCGGTAGAGATCGATGGCGAGTACTACTGGGATGGCGGCATGGTTTCCAACACGCCGCTGTACAAGGTGCTGACGGAGCGGCCGCATCGCGACGCGCTGATTTTTCAGGTCGACCTGTGGAGCGCGTGCGGTGCGCTGCCGCGCGATATGGGCACCGTGGCGGAGCGCGCGAAAGATATCCAGTTCTCCAGCCGCACGCGATTGGTTACCGAGTACATGCACCAGAGCCGCGAGCAGCAACGCTTGCTGCACGACCTGATGGCGCTGGTGCCTGAGGCCAAGCGCAACGATCCGGCCTTCCGCCGTGCGGAGCGTCTATCGAACGGTGCGTTGACCAACCTCATCCATTTGATCTATCGCGACAAGCCCTATGAGGGGCACTATAAGGACTACGAATTCAGCGCCGCCACCATGCACGAGCATTGGCAGAGCGGGCTTACCGATATGCGGCATACACTTACGCGTCCGCATTGGCTCGATCCACCCGACCCCGAAAACCCGTTCGTGACGCACGATGTGCATCGTGCGCTCAGCAACGATTGATCTCTCAAGGAACACGCATGACCCTCAAGGCAGCATTCATCGGTTTGGGCGCGATGGGCGCACCGATGGCCGGACATTTGAAGCAGCATGGATTGCTGCACGCGGTAGCCAATCGCACGCACGCCAAGGCTGAAAAGCTGGCGCATGATTTGCACGTCGCAGCACCGGCCACGCTGGCCGAGCTCGCTGCGCAAAGCGATGTAATTGCGCTATGTGTCACCGCCGATGCGGATGTGCTCAATACGGTGGATGCGCTGGCGCCGCATCTGCGTGCCGGGGCCATCGTGATCGATCATTCGACCGTTGCGCCCGACACCGCCAAGCAAGCTGCTGCGCGCTTGGAGTCTGTCGGCGCGCATTTCCTTGATGCGCCGGTTTCCGGCGGCGTGGAAGGTGCGAAAAACGGCAAGCTTTCGATCATGGTTGGCGGCGATGCCGCGGTGCTTGAGCGCGCACGTCCGGTGCTGGAGGCGTATGCCTTGCGCATCACGCATCTGGGCGATGTGGGTGCGGGGCAGGCGACCAAGGCCGTCAACCAAGTGCTGGTGGCGGGTATTGCGCAAGCGGTATGCGAAGGCCTGGCCTTGGGCGAGGCGCTTGGCCTCGATCCGGAGCGTCTGATTCCCACGCTGGGTGCGGGCGCTGCCGGCAACTGGTTCCTGGAGAAGCGCGGCGCGACCATGTTGAAGAACGAGTTCAGCGTCGGCTTCAAGCTCGCGTTGCTGCACAAGGATCTGGGCATCGTGCGCGGCATTGCCGAGAAAGCCGGTACCTCGCGCGAGGTGATCGAACGCTCGCTGGTGGACTACGCCAAGCTGATGCAACTGGGCCATGGTGATGACGATATTTCGGGCCTGATTCGTCTCAAGCGCAGGCACTGATATGCCGTCGCCGTTCCGTTAAAAAACAAGGGCGCCATAGGCGCCCTTGTCGTATGCGATGTGCGTGGTTCGATTAGGTGCCTGCTTTCAACGCGATAGCGGGAATGCCGGCCGAACTCAGGCGCTGCTTGGCCGATTCCAGATCGGTGGCCGAATGAAACGGGCCAAGGCGCACGCGATGATAGGTCTGGCCGCCCACGTTGACCGACTGCACGTTGGCGACAAAGCCTTGCAGCGCGAGTTTGGCTTTCAGTGTTTCCGCATCTGCTGCGTTCGGGAAGGCGCCTACCTGCAACAGATAACCGGTTTGCGCAGGGCCGGCTGCCGACGGCGGTGCGACTGCCGAAGGCGGTGCTGCGGTGATGTTCTGCGTGACGGCGGCCGGCGCATTCGGTGGCAGCTGAGGTGCTGCCGGGGCTGTGCTTTGCGCCTGCTGTTTCTGCTGCGCGGCAAGCTGTTGTTGCTGCTCAGCCTTGGCCTGCGCGCTTATTTCCGAGTCGGGGATGCGAACTTCCTTCTCGGATAGCACCGAATAGAAGTCGTACTGTGGCTTCTTCGGCGTAGTCGTGCCGGCAACCGGAGCCATGCCTTCATCGCTGCCCGGTTGCGCGGTGGCGTCGGGATTGGGTTGCGGGCCCTTGGAGGTCATCGGCACCAGCGAGTGGCGCATCAGCACGACCACCACCAGGGCGCCGATCAGGATGCCGACGAGAATGCCGGCCCAAGCTGGAAATCCGCCGCTGTTGTTGCGTACGGCCTGCCGGCCTTTGCCCTTGCGTGTTGCCATTTACATTTTCTCCGGGGCACTGAGTCCCAGCAAATCCAAACCGTTACGAATGACCTGGCGCGTGGCGACGGCAAGCGTGATACGCGCATTGCGCAGATCGGCGTCGTCCACAATCCACTTCTGCTCGTGATAGTAGCTGTGAAGCGCGCCGGCAAGTTCGCGCAAGTATTGCGCGATCAAGTGCGGCTCCAGACTGTTGGCGGCCGCGTCGACGACTTCAGGATAACGCGACAGCTCGGTGAGCAGAATCTGCTCGGGCTCGGTGTCCAGCCGCGCCATTTGTGCGACGCCGGCCTGCACGTCGACGGGCGGTAGGCCGCGCTCAGCCAGTTCTTCCAGCACGCGGCAGACGCGCGCATGGGCGTACTGGATGTAATAGACCGGGTTGTCGTTGCTCTGCGAGCGGGCCAGGTCGATGTCAAACACCAGCTGCGAGTCGGAGCGGCGCGCGATCAGGAAGTAGCGGGTAGCGTCGCGGCCGGCTTCGTCGATCAGGTCACGCAGGGTGAGGTAGCTGCCGGCGCGCTTGGAGATCTTCACCTCTTCGCCGCCGCGCATCACCGTGATCATCTGGTACAGCACGTAATGCGGCCAATCCTTCGGGATACCTAAGTCCAGCGCCTGCAGGCCGGCTTTCACGCGGGCCAGGGTGCCGTGGTGATCAGCGCCGAGCACTGTGACGGCGTTTCCGTAGCCGCGCTGCCACTTGCTCAGGTGATAGGCCACGTCCGGCACGAAATAGGTGTAGGTGCCGTCGGACTTGCGCATCACACGGTCTTTGTCGTCACCGAAATCGGTGGTGCGCAGCCACAGCGCGCCGCCATCTTCATAGGTGTGACCGTGGGAGAGCAACTCGCTGACGGTTTCTTCCACCTTGCCGTCGGAATAGAGCGAGGACTCCAGGAAGTACACGTCGAAGTCGACACCGAAGGCTTTCAGGTCCAGATCCTGCTCGTGGCGCAATGCGGCCACGGCGAAGCGGCGGATGGCGTCCAGATCTTCCGGATTCTTGGCGCCGGTGACGGTATGGCCGTCGGCTGTTACCGATTCGCCGGCGAGGTAAGCCTTGGCCACGTCGGCGATGTAGTCGCCGCGATAGCCATCTTCCGGCCAGCCCGCGTCGCCGGGCGCGATACCGCGCGCGCGCGCCTGCACGGAAATCGCCAGGTTCTGAATCTGCACGCCGGCATCGTTGTAGTAGAACTCGCGCCTGACGTTCCAGCCGGTGGCGTCGAACAAGCGGCTCAGGCAGTCGCCGAGCACAGCGTTGCGGCCATGGCCCACATGCAATGGGCCGGTCGGGTTGGCCGAGACGAATTCCACGCCCACCATTTTGCCGGCGCCGGTCTTGCTGCGGCCGTACGCGTTGCCTTCGGCAAGGATGCGGTCCACTTCGGCGTGATAGGCACCCGATGCCAGGAAAAAGTTGATGAAGCCGGGGCCGGCGATTTCCACCTTGCCAATCAGGGTGTTGGCGGGCAGGGCGGCGACCAGCTTCTCGGCCAGCTCCCGCGGCTTGGCGCGTGCCGGCTTGGCCAGCAGCATGGCGGCGTTGGTCGCGAAGTCGCCATGTTCGCGGCTGCGCGCTCGCTCGATCACGAAATTTGGCACGTCGATGCCGTCCGGCAGGACGGCGTCGTTTTGAAGTGTCTGGATGGCCTGAAGGACGAGGTCGCGCAGTGCTTCTTTCACGGCAGGGGATCAATCTTGATGGAACCGCGCATCCTAACAGAGACCGTGCGGCGCACCGCTTTTCCCTTATCGTTCCGTCGCCTTGGCGGATTTGTGACGGAAGTCTGCTGCAGTGCGATGGGTCAGATCTGTGGATAAGTCTGTGGGAAAAGTGAAGGCCCCGCGAGCGGCGCGGCGAGAAAAACCGGCGGAAACCCCACTGTCATGCAATTAATTGTTATCAAACAACAGCTTGCATGACTAACTTGATGTGCTTTTCAGTAATATCGTGGTAAGTGGCCTCGCAGGCGTTGTGTGCATAAGTCTTGCGACCCTGTGATCCGAGGCACGCGCATTGCATGTCATACACCAGTCATGCCGCGTTGCGACAATAGCTGGGTATCACCGGCGCCTCCCCCGTCGGATCGATACGGGACCGCCGCATCCCTAATACCCTCCCCTCATGCGGCTCCCGGCGCGAACCTAGCGGTCGCGCCGTTTTTTTTGGCCGAACGGCCTTAAAGCAGGCCGCGATTGGCCATGGATACCGGGGCGGCGTGGCCGATCACCAGGTGATCTAGCACCCGTACACCCACCAACCTCAGCGCCTGACCCAGTTCGCGAGTGATGGCCTGGTCGGCCTGGCTGGGTTCGGCCACCCCGCTGGGATGGTTATGGGCAAAAATCACGGCGGCTGCGTTGTGACGAAGGCAGGCGCGCACGACTTCGCGTGGATGGACGCTGGCGCCATCCAGGGTGCCGCGGAACAGCTCCTCGAATGCAAGCACGCGATGGCGGTTATCAAGATAGAGGCAGGCGAACACCTCATAAGGAAGGTGGCGCAGGCGCGCGCTGAGGTAGTCGCCGCTCTCGCGTGGGTTGCCTAGCGCGGGGCGTTCGGCCAGCTCTTCGGCGAGGCTTCGACGGGCCAGCTCCAACGCCGCCGCGATGCGTGCGCGCTTGGCCGGCCCTAGCCCGATCGCGCGGATGTCCTGATCTGGCCGGCCGAGCAGGGCGCCGAGGCTACCGGCGCGCAGCAAGAGTTCCCGACCCAGGGCGATGGCATCCTTGCCGCGCACGCCACTGCCCAGCAACACCGCGAGCAATTCGGCATCCGATAGGGCCGCGCTGCCGCGTGCCAGTAGTTTCTCGCGGGGTCGTTCGCCTTCCGGCCAGTGTCGAATGCTCATGCACCCAGCATCCATGGTGGGGATGCGATCAAGGCAGCAGTAGCCGTATATGAATCCGGTAAGCTAGCCGTCTATCCGTACGTCAGACCGCGCTTACATCATGAGCCTTACCGAACGCCGCATAGTGCTGGGAGTGACGGGTGGCATTGCCGCCTACAAATCCTGCGAGCTGGTCCGCCGCCTGCGCGACCTCGGCGCACACGTGCGCGTGGTGATGACCGAAAACGCGACACGTTTCGTAACGCCGACTACGTTCCAGGCATTGTCCGGCGAAGCGGTGCGGGTGAGCTTGTGGGATGAATCGGCCGAAGCGGCCATGGGTCATATCGAGCTGGCGCGTTGGGCCGAGCGGGTGCTGATCGCTCCGGCCACGGCCGATCTGATGGCGCGCCTCGCACACGGCCACGCCAACGATCTGCTGACGACGCTTTGCCTGGCGACGGCGGCACCGGTGTATGTGGCGCCGGCCATGAATCAACAGATGTGGGCACATGCTGCCGTGCAGGCCAATCTGGCGACGTTGCGCTCGCGCGGCGTGCAGATACTCGGGCCCGCTGCAGGCGACCAGGCCTGCGGCGATGTCGGTTCGGGCCGCATGTTGGAGCCGCACGAATTGCGCGATGCGATCGTTGCATCGTTCGGCGATCGCGTGTTGCTAGGCAAGAAGGTCGTGGTCAGTGCCGGGCCAACGTATGAAGACATCGATCCGGTGCGCTTCATCGGCAACCGAAGCTCGGGTCGCATGGGCTTCGCTGTGGCCGAGGCCGCCGCGCAAGCCGGCGCAGAAGTGACGCTGGTCGCCGGTCCGGTGAGTCTTGCGACACCGCCAGGTGTTACCAAACGCATCGATGTGCGCAGCGCCTCGCAGATGCATGCCGCCGTGACCGAAGCCGCCGCTGGCGCAGACATCTACATCGGTGCCGCGGCCGTGGGCGACTACCGGCCCAATACCGTCGCGGCGCATAAGCTCAAGAAGCAGACCGGCGCAGACCTCACGCTGCACCTGGCGGAGAACCCGGACATCCTGGCCAGCCTATCGGCGCAGCGTCCGCATCCGTTCCTGGTTGGCTTCGCGGCGGAAACCCAGAATGTGGAGAGTTATGCGCGCGACAAACTGCAACGCAAGGGATTGGACATGATTGCCGCCAACCAGGTGGGCGAGGGCATGGGCTTCGAAACCGCCGACAACGCGATCACTCTCTATTGGGCTGATGGCTCCGCAGAGTTGGAGCGTGCCGATAAGGCCGTTCTCGCGCGCCAGCTGATCGAACGCATCGCCAGCCGCTACAAGGCGGTGCGGGGATGATCGATGTCGAACTGAAGATCCTCGACTCACGCCTGGGCGACAGTATTCCGCTACCGCAGGCCGCCACATCAGGCAGTGCAGGGATGGATCTGCGCGCCGCGGTGCAAGAACCGCTCACATTGTCGCCGGGCGAAAGCGTTCTAGTGCCCAGTGGCATGGCTATTCATATCGGCGATCCCGGCTGGTGCGCACTGATCGTGCCGCGCTCAGGGCTGGGTCACAAACACGGGCTCGTGATGGGCAATCTGGTAGGTGTGATCGATGCGGACTACCAAGGCCCGTTGATGATCTCGTGCTGGAATCGCGGCTCGCAGCCGTACACCATCGGAGTGGGCGAACGCATAGCGCAACTGCTGCTCGTGCCGGTCGGACAGGCGCGACTGCGGATAGTCGACGAATTCGTGCCATCGCAGAGGGGCGATGGCGGGTTCGGATCCACGGGGAAACATTAGAAACTTGGGGAACGGGGCATGGCGATGAGCGGCGCACAAGCGCGTTTGCCGGGTATACAGGTCCATAGGGGGCGACTGTTGATGCTAGCCGGCGGCACGCTGCTGCTGGCATTCGGCATTTTTTGCGCGTGGCAGACATGGTTGATCGCCGATCAAGGGTCCGCCGTCGAAGAGGTGCACGCGACGCAGAATCAGGCGGTGCAGGTGCTAGGGAAGGAGATCACCGCAGAGCACGACCAAGTGACCACGGCGATCGCCGGTACGGACACGAGCGCGCTTCCAGCGGACCCCGCACCTGCGCTGGCCGCGATCAAGCAGCGATTGCCGCAAGCCTTGAATGTGGAGCTTTACAGCGCCGGGCTGGATGAAGTCCTGCACGCCAACTATCGCAACTTCGGTTACGCCAAAGCGGCGCAATTGATGGCAGCGCCGGATATCCAAGGCGATCCGCCGGTGCAATCGCAACTGAAGGGTGTTGGCGATCGTCGCCTGACCATCGTGATGCCGCTGGGCCCGCAGCAAAAGCCGGCGGCATGGGTGTGGGTCGAATTGCCGTTTGCGCCGGTCGCCCAAAGTTTCAATGCGCTTGCGGTGGGCAGCGGACGGCTCGAGTTGCATCAGAGCAGCGATCGCGGCGAAGACCTTCAGTTGATGACACATGGCGGCAACGCATCCGTCGACAAGGAGCCTGTCGGCAAGCCGGTGCCGGGCAGCAGCTTCACAATCGTAGCGGTATTACCGGGTGCTTACATCGTGTTGCCGCAATCCGTACTGCTGGCGGTGTTGCTGACCTTAGTGGGCCTCGGCGGTGGTGGGTATTTGTTCTGGTTGTTTACGCATGCTGGCATGCGCCGTGTTGTACCTGTTGAGGAAGAAACGTTGTCGAATATTGCAGAAGATCAGCCCAAGCCTGAACCGATCAAGCCGGTGGCTCGCCCCGTGGTCAAGCCCGCGCCAGCACCGGCCACCATTGCCGTCGATCCCACCATTTTTCGTGCGTATGACATACGCGGTGTAGTCGGCAAGAGTCTGACGGTCGACGTCGCAAAGCTGCTCGGTCAGTCGATCGGCATGTTGATGCGCGAAAAGGGGCTACACGAAATCGTAGTGGGTCGCGATGGTCGCCTGTCCGGTCCTGAACTGGCCGGTGCGTTGTCCGATGGATTGCGTGCTGCGGGCATCGACGTTGTCGACATCGGCGCCGTACCTACACCGGTGGTGTATTACGCGGCCTATCGATTCAACACCGGTTGCGGCGTTGCCGTGACCGGCAGTCACAATCCGCCCGACTACAACGGTTTCAAGATCGTGGTCGGCGGCGAAACGCTTTCGGAAGGAGCGATCCAGGATCTCTACAAGCGCATCGCGACCAATGCCCTCGATCGAGACGGCAACGGCAGCCTGCGTCATGTCGATGTGGTGCCCGACTACATCGAGCGCATCACGTCCGACGTACAAACAGAGCGTCGACTCAAGCTGGTGGTCGATTGCGGCAACGGCATTCCCGGTGCGGTGGCGCCGCAGGTGCTCGAAGGTATCGGCTGCGATGTCATTCCGTTGTATTGCGAGGTGGACGGCAACTTCCCCAACCACCATCCCGATCCGTCTGACCCGCACAACCTTGAGGATTTGATCCTGTCGGTGAAGCAGACGGACGCAGACCTGGGTCTTGCTTTCGACGGTGACGGCGATCGCTTGGGCGTGGTTACGCGCGACGGCGAAATCATTTTCCCCGACCGAACGTTGATGCTGTTCGCACGCGACGTGCTATCGCGCCAGCCTGGCGCGACGATCATTTACGACGTCAAATGCACCGGCCATCTCAAAGGTCAGATTCTCGATGCGGGTGGTAGCCCCTTGATGTGGCGTACCGGTCATTCGCTGATCAAGGCAAAGATGCGCGAGACCGGCGCGGAACTGGCCGGCGAGATGAGCGGCCACTTCTTCTTCAAGGAGCGTTGGTACGGCTTCGATGACGGCATCTACGCCGGTGCGCGCTTGATGGAAATTCTGGCGGGCGATGTCGAGGGCCGTAAGCCGGAAGATATCTTTGCCACCTGCCCGAAGGGTGTGTCCACGCCGGAACTCAAGATCGAGATGGCCGAAGGGGAGCATTACCGCTTCATCGAGAAATTTCGCGAGAAGGCGAACTTTGGCGACGCCACCCTGATTACCATCGACGGCATACGTGCTGATTGGCCGGACGGCTGGGGACTGGTGCGCCCATCCAATACCACGCCAATCCTGGTGCTGCGTTTCGATGCGGATAACGCGGCGGCGCTCAAGCGCATCCAGGATGTGTTCCGTGCTCAGTTGCTGGCCGTTGATCCGACGTTGAAACTGCCGTTCTGATCATGCTTACCGGTGGCGCTATCGCCACCGGTGATCAGTAGCCTCGATCGGCTTTTTCGGCGGCTTTCAGATCGCGGTAATGCTGCAGCTCTTGTGCTTGTTCTTGCACCGTCGCATCCCGCTTCGTTTTCTGGCGCTCAAGCAGCGCGCGTTCGTTGGCGACCACATTGCGCTGCGTGGCGATCTGATCGGTGAGGAATTTCGGCACGGGCTCTTTGGCACGCTCGTCATCGGCAGCGCGGTTGAGCAGGTCGGTCAATGCGGCATCCTGACTGTGCAGATTGACGCGCGTGGTGCTCATTTGCTCGTCGAGGCTTTCCAGTACCTGTTGCTGCTGCGTCTTGAGCGCATCTTCGTCGGCATAGGTGTTCAGCAGATCCATGTCGGCGCGTTTTCGCTCATCTAGCGCGCGTTGCTGAGCTGCCGCCTCGGCGGCCTGCTTTTGGGCCGCGGCACGCTCGGCAGGCGAGAGCTGCTTTCCCACGTGCTCCATAACCATGCCGTTGCTATCGATCACGTCGTAGCCGTATTTCAGGGCATCCTGCGTGAGGCTATCGCTGAAATGCGGCAAGCCGCTGCCATCCACCCAGCGGTAGTGGACGCCTCCGCCACTGGGCTGCGCTGCCGTTGCCAGCCCAGCAACGCCGAACGACAAAGCTATAGACGCGATGAACACGATTCGATGCATGATGCCCTCCCTCGGTTCAGTATAGCCACGCGTTCTAGGCAACTGGATGGCAGGTATGCGTCAGCGTGACTGAATTCACCACAGCGGTGCCCACTCAACCCTGCACGCCGTAGCGTTCCCGATAGGCGAGCAGCCGCTGGTGTTCGGCGGCCAGATCCGGTCGCTCGCCTGCATAAGCCAGCACATCGCTGAAACCGGTGATGGCGACCACGGGAATGCCGTAGTCACGCTGCACTTCCTGTGCGGCGGAAAGTTCGCCTTGGCCGCGCTCCTGGCGGTCCAGTGCGATCAGCACGCCGGCAGGGGTGGCGCCCTGCGCCCGGATCAGGCCCAAGGATTCACGCACCGCCGTGCCGGCCGTCATCACATCGTCGACGATGAGGACACGGCCTTTGAGTGGCGCGCCTACCAGTACGCCGCCTTCGCCATGATCCTTGGCTTCCTTGCGGTTGTAGGCCCAGGGGATGTCGCGGCCGTGCTGATCGGCCAGCGCCATCGCGGTCGCAGCGGCCAGGGCGATGCCCTTGTAGGCGGGGCCGAACAACATATCGACCTCCAGCCCCGAATTCACCACGGCAGCGGCATAGGCGCGCCCCAGCCGAGCCAGTGCTGCGCCCGAGTCGATACGCCCCATGTTGAAGAAGTACGGGCTTTGGCGGCCGGACTTGAGCGTGAATTCGCCGAAGCGCAGCACATCGCGCTGCAGGGTCAGTTCGATGAAGTCGCGTTGATAATCGTGCACAGGTGGTTCTCGCGATAGTCGAAAATCAGGGCAGGGCGCGCCATAGCAGATGCTGCGCCCCGGAACGCCCGCCATGGTACAGCTCGCCGGTGTCGACAAAACCTGCACGCAGGTAAATCCGCAGGGCGGCGAGGTTGCGGCAGTTCACCAGCAGCACCAGCAAGCGCGCATCGGGATGGCGTGTCGCAAGATCGGCCATGACAGCGGCGAGTGCTTGCGACGCAAGTCCCTGCCCCTGCCATTGGCTGTCAATGAAGAACGATCGCAGCCCCAATGCGGGACGGTCGAAATCGCGTCCGACCACGCTACTGGCACTCGCCTCGATGCGGTAGTAACCCACAGGTGCGTCATTGCGCAGGATGGCCATGGGTGTGCTGCCGGGACAGTTTTCGGCATCGATGAGCGACGGTGCGATGTCGCTCACGAAGTTGCGTTGCGGCGGGGTCACGCGCAATTGCAGCAAGCCCGGACGCAGCGCGGACGTCACGGGAGCAACGCGGATGGCGGGTAGCTCGTGCATGGTTGCTATCATGGCGTATCACATGAGGAAGGCCTATGCGCATTATCAGCCTGAACGCTAACGGGATTCGCTCTGCCGCCAATAAAGGCGTGTTCGAGTGGCTGCGCAAACAGCATGCAGATGTGGTCTGCCTGCAGGAAACGAAAGCGCAGGAAGATCAGCTCAGCGATCCCATGTTTCGCCCGGATGGCCATCATTGTTTTTATCGTGATGCCACCAGCAAGAAGGGTTATAGCGGCGTGGCGATCTATGCCAAGCAAAAACCCGACAAAGTGCTGACCGAGCTTGGCTGGGATGAATTCGATAACGAAGGTCGTTACATCGAAGCACGTTTCGGCAATCTGAGCGTGGTGTCGTTGTATGTGCCCTCGGGTTCGTCGGGTGACGAGCGCCAGCAATTCAAGTTCAAAGTGATGGAGTGGATCACGCCGATTTTCGACAAATGGCTAAAGAGCAAGCGCGATTACGTCATTTGCGGCGACTGGAATATCGTGCACACCAAGGACGACATCAAGAACTGGAGTTCCAACCAAAAGAATTCCGGTTGCTTGCCTGAAGAGCGCGCATGGCTTGATCTGTTATTCAAGCAGCGCGGTTGGGTCGATAGCTTTCGTGCATTGAAGCCTGATGCGGTGGAATACACATGGTGGTCCAACCGTGGCCGCGCTCGCGAGAACAACGTGGGGTGGCGTATTGATTACCAGGTGGTGACGCCGACGTTGCGCGATCGTCTCAAGCACTGCTCGATCTATCGTGATGAGCGTTTCTCCGATCACGCGCCGTATACGGTCGACTATGCCGACTGAGGCCGCCGCGCCGGCGCCGCGCAAGCCATCGATCTGGCGGGCGTTCTCGCAACCGGCGGCATGGACCATGTGCTCGCTGGGGTTCTCCTCCGGCCTGCCCTTCCTGCTGGTATCTGTGACGCTGGCGCTGTGGCTGAAGGAAAGCGGCATTGTGTTGAAGGACATCACGATGATCGCCAGCGCGGGCATGACCTACGCTTTCAAGTTCGTGTGGGCGCCGTTGCTCGACCACTGGCGGTTGCCGCTGTTTGCGCGACTGGGCCAGCGCCGCGGCTGGCTGCTTTTTGCACAGCTGGGGGTAATCGTCGGGCTGTTGCTGATGGCGTTGCTCACGCCGCATCAACTCGATGTGTTTGCCCTGGCTACGCTGTGGGTGGCTTTTATGGGTGCGACCCAAGATATCGCTGTGGATGCCTACCGCATCGAGGTCGCGCCGCCCTCCGCGCAGGGTGCGCTGGTGGCGACTTATTCGCTTGGCTATCGGTTGGGTCTGCTGGTGGCCGGCGCGTTGGCGTTGATTCTTGCCGATCACATTGCTTGGTCGTGGGTGTACACGCTGATGGCCGCAGCGATGCTGTTGCCGGTGATCACCACGCTGACGATGCGCGAGCCGGATGTGTATCGCCCCGCGCCGGCCACTTGGCGCGCCGCGATGCGCGAGAGCGTGATCGATCCATTCGCGGATTTTTTTCGTCGCTACGGCTGGGCCGTGGCAGGACTGACGTTGTTGTTCATCTTGCTGTTCAAGCTGCCCGAGCAGTCGATTGGCACTATCTTCAATCCGTTCATGCGCGACATGGGCTTCAGCAAGACCGAGATCGGCGCCGTCACCAAGATCTACGGAGTATGGATCGGCATAACCGGCGCGTTTGTGGGCGGTGCCGCAGTGGCGCGCTGGGGCGCGTGGCGCACGCTGGGCGTGGCGATCGTGTTGGAAAGTTGCAGCAACCTGTTCTATCTGTTGCTGCTCAATCATCACGGTAGTTTGCCGATGCTCACCGTCGCCATCTCTGGCCAGAACTTTGCCGAGGGCTTGCTCGGGCCGCCGACGGTGGCGTTCCTGTCGCTGCTGGTCAATCGCCAGCACACAGCAACGCAATATGCATTGCTGAGTTCGCTGGTAAACCTGCCCGGCAAAGTGCTTGGTTTTTTTGCTGGCGGCATTGTCACAGTGCTCGGTTATGGCGGCTATTTCGCTATAACCGTGATATCGATATTGCCAGCGATGCTTCTGTTTGCCTGCTTGTGGCGGCGTTTTCAAAACGACGAGTTGGTGCCCGCTTAGCTGCGCCCAGAGCGGGGCCGCAAACGCGTTCACAACCCGAATGCCAACTGGCCCACGGATCGCCGCGATGACGATTGCCAGTCGCTGTGAGGTTGGCGAGGATCGACGTACAGGGGCTACGTGGCACGGAGCGACGCCATATGCCGGATATCATGATTCGTCACATCGATCGTCTAATGGCTGAGCGCATCAAGGTGCTCGCCAAAGAGCGCCAGTGGTCGATCAACGACGTGGTGCTGCAAGCACTCCGGCGCGGTTTGGGCGTGTCCGAGAACAACGGTATGCTGGCGGCGCATTCGCGTGAATCGGGTGAGCTCACTGCTCCCAGTGGGCAATGGGATGCGAGCGAGCAGGCGGCGTTTCAGGAGGCCATGCAGGCACTGGCCGTCGCCAGGTCCGAACAGCTGGCGCCGGTCGGTCGCGTGGCAACCGAATTGCTCGACTAATCAGCTGGGTGAGCGGGGCGCTGCATACAGGGCGCCCAACACACGAAACCCGCGCGCGCCGGTGACGGCGGGCAGGTTGCCGGGTAATCCCAGTAGACGTTGCCGGGCGAGCCATGCGAATGCGGTGGCTTCTAGATAGTCTGGATCGACACCGTACGCAGCAGTGCTGCTCAACGTGCGTGGTTGCAGCAGATCGCGCAGTCGACGGACCAATGCACCGTTGTGCACGCCGCCGCCGCAAAGCAGGACATCAGTCGCATCGCCAGCATGTTGGACGATGGCGTTGGCGACGCTTCTTGCGGTGAGTTCGAGCAACGTTGCCTGGACATCGGCTGGCGGCAAAGATGCCGAATGCAAGCGCGTGTCCAGCCAGCCGAGATGGAAATGTTCGCGTCCTGTGCTTTTGGGCGGAGGCAGCGCGAAGTACGGATCATCCAGCAAGTTCGCGAGCAGTGCTTCATCGACATGTCCGCTTTGCGCAAAAGCGCCGTCGCGATCAAACGCTTCGCCGCGATGACGCAGGCACCATGCATCGAGCAAGCCGTTCGCAGGCCCTGTGTCGAATCCGGAAACATGGCCATCGGCCGACAACACCGTGATGTTGGCGATGCCGCCGAGATTGAGTACCACGCGTGTATGACCCGGATGCGCCAGCAGCATCGCGTGCACGGCAGGCAGTAGCGGTGCGCCCTGGCCACCGGCCGCAACGTCCGCACGGCGAAAATCGGCCGCGACGTCGATGCCGCTGCGTTCGGCGATCACGCTCGCATCGCCAATCTGCAACGTAAACGGATGTTCGCCGGTGGGCCGGTGACGAATCGTTTGGCCATGAGAGCCAATCGCGCGTACGGATGTTGCCGGCGTTTCGCTTTGTTCGAGAAGTTCCAGCACGGCATCGGCAAAGGTCTGGCCGATGGCGACGTCAAGGTGCCCGTAGGCATCCAGGTCGAGTTTCGTTTCGTCCTGCGCAACACGCAGGATCTGCGCGCGCAACGCTTCGGACCATGGGTGTGCCAATGCATGCACCAGCCGCGGAACGTTTTGTTCGAAACGCACCAGCGCGGCGTCGATGCCGTCGGCGCTGGTGCCGGAAATCAGGCCGATATACAGCGCCGATGCATCATCCACGCGATGGCTCAGTCGTCGCTGCGCTGAGTGGATTCGGCGCGCGCGAGTTTGTAGTTGTTGTCGATTTCCATCAGGCGCGCCAGCTGCGGCTTCACCACGCCGCTTTGGAACTGTGCCATCTGCGCGCCTGGCAGCGGCTCCGGCTTCGGCAGCGTGACCGTCTGCGGATTGCGCTGCTCGTTGTCTACGCGAAATTCGTAATGCAGGTGCGGGCCGGTGGCCAAGCCGGTCATGCCGACGTAGCCGATGACGTCGCCCTGATGCACGTGCTGGCCTATATGTTCGGTTGCAAAGCGCGACATGTGACCGTAAGCGGTGCTGATATGTGTGTCGTGCTGGATGATCACGAAATTGCCGTAACCGTTCATCCACCCGCGGAACTTGATCACGCCGTCGCCTGCAGCGTGGATCGGCGTGCCGGTTGGGGCTGCGTAATCCACGCCCTTATGCGCGCGCATCAGGCCAAGGATCGGATGCATGCGTGCCGCGCTAAAGGGTGAAGAGATGCGCGTGAAATCCACCGGAATACGCAGGAAAGATTTCTGGATCGGACGACCGTCCTCGCTGAACCAGCCTTCGCTGCCATCGGCGCGCTTGAAGCGATAGGCGGTGTAACGGTGACCCTGGTTGACGAATTCTGCGGCGACGATATCGCCTTCGTGCAGATACGCGCCATCGCGATAAACGGTGTCGTAAACCACGGTGAAACTATCGCCAACGCGCAGATCCTGCACGAAGTCCACGTCGTACTTGAACAGGTCGGCGAGCTTGATCACCATCGCGTTGCTCAAGCCTGCCTTGGCCGCGGCGCCAAACAACGAATCCTGGATCACGCCGTGCGCGACTTGTTCGCGGGCTTCCACCGTGCGCGCAACGGTTTGCGTGCTGGGCGCCGTTCCATCGAGGCGAATGATGGCGCGGGTAGATTCGTCCTTGTCGAAACGAATGCCTTCGAGGCCGCCGCTGCGGCCGATCAGGAAATCAAACTCCTGGCCCGGATGAATATGGTGCAGCGCTGCCGTCGCATCGCCAGCGTTGTCCACCACATGTTGCAGATCGGTCAGGCTCAAGCCCTGGCCCTGAAAAATATCGGAGAGCGTCTGACCGGGGTGCACTTGCACGACGCGCCAATCTTCAACCGCCGGTGCCTTGAGGGTGGGCGCCTCGATCTTCGGCAACGCCAGCGGCAGGAGCGTGTGTTCCACCGGTTCGACGGCGACGGGTTTCATCGCTGTCGCCCACGCCGGAATGAGAAAGCCGGAAAGCAACGTGATCAACAGTGCGGTGGCGGCCAGCATCCAGCGTTCGCGGTGCCAATGGATAGGCGGCTGCTCGCCGCCGGGTTGGCGATTGAACGACCAGTGCGAGCAATGCTGATAAAAGTGGGAGTGGCGGCGTTGTGCCTTGCGGCGGATGGCCAATTTGCGCGCTACACGCGCGTCTTGTTTGCCGTCTGCCATCGCTAGTTGACCTTATTCTTCTTATGCATCGTCAGCCGCGCCCCTGCGGTACAAAGTATCAATTGGCGGGTACCATAACGAGCTTGTGCAAAGGGCGTCAACGCCTTTTCCATCAAGGGTTTGCGCGATGTTTGCGGTTAACGCACAATTAACGGCATTGACGGCCGCCATCACCTTATTGGCTGTCTAGGCAACTAAATCACGAGGGTTACATGAACGAGCTTGAGCAGGCGCTAGCCACCATTGCGCGCGGCGCCGACGAGATCATCAAGCAAGAGGATTTGGCCGAACGGCTCAAGCTTGGGCGCCCTTTGCGCATCAAGGCCGGCTTCGACCCGACAGCCCCGGATTTGCACCTCGGGCATACCGTGTTGCTCAACAAAATGCGCCAGTTCCAGGATCTGGGACATCAGGTGATTTTCCTGATCGGCGATTTCACCGGCATGATCGGCGACCCGACCGGCAAGAATGTCACGCGCAAGCCGCTGACCCGCGAGGATGTGCTGGCCAACGCGGAGACCTACGCCGAGCAGGTATTCAAGGTGCTGGATCGCGAGAAGACCGAGCTGCGCTTCAACTCGGAATGGTTCGGCCAGATGACGGCGGCGGACATGATCAAGCTGGCCGCGCAACATACAGTGGCGCGCATGCTTGAGCGCGACGATTTCGCCAAGCGTTACGCCGCGCAGCAGCCGATCGCCATCCACGAATTTCTGTATCCGTTGGTGCAGGGCTACGACTCCGTCGCGCTCAAGTGCGACGTCGAGCTGGGCGGCACCGATCAGAAGTTCAACCTGCTGATGGGTCGCGGGCTGCAAGAGCACCATGGGCAGCCGCCGCAGATCGTGCTCACCATGCCGTTGCTGGAAGGCCTGGACGGCGTCAACAAGATGTCCAAGTCGCTGGGCAACTACATCGGCATCAATGAGCCGGCCATCGACATCGTCACCAAGACGTTGAAGATCGGCGATGAACTGATGTGGCGCTGGTTCGAGCTGCTTAGCTTCGAGGTCTCGCTCGATGAACTTGCGCAGATGAAGCGCGAGGTCGAGAGCGGCGTGCTAAACCCGCGCGACGCCAAGCTGCGCCTTGCGCGTGAACTGGCCACGCGTTTCCACGATGCTGCCGCCGCCGAGCAAGCCATCGCAGGTTGGCATGCGGTGGTGCGCGGCGAAGGCGATACCAGCTTGCTTCCGCTTACCGAGGTCGCCGTTCCGGCCGAGGGATTGCGTCTGCCAGCACTTCTCACCGCCGCGGGTCTGACCGCCAGTAATTCAGAGGCGAATCGCAAGCTCAAAGAGCGTGCAGTGCGCATCGATGCCGAGGTTGTCGAAGATGCACAACGCATCTTTGCTCCCGGATTTGAGGCGGTACTTCAAGTCGGCAAGCGCAATTTCGCGCGAGTGTTGTTGACGCAAGCGTGAGTCATGCGCGGCGGCCACGGTTGCCGCGTGCTTAGATACTTTTCGCGACACCTAGTCAGAACAATCGTTTAGCGCGAAGCGTGAAATTTTTTCACAAAATCGCTTGCCAAAAATGCAGGTCGACCCTAGTATTCGCCACCCCGCCGCTGCACCCTCTCGCACGGCAACTTCCCCGGCAAAAACACATCGCCGAGGGTGTTGACGGAAGCGCAAAGAGATGTAGAATGGGCGGCTCACCCGGGACGAAAGGTCTTGGGGGCGAATCGAGAAATCGGTCGCAAGTGATTGATCTTTGACAGTGTGCGCAGGT